>VFQM010000172.1_pt1 | contig 81002 bp, 71 predicted proteins | sample 3512391 | NCBI WGS metagenome assembly VFQM01 (sample SAMN10412369, study PRJNA504923) | tailings metagenome | isolation source: Replicate 1 from Balatoc abandoned mine | place: Philippines | reverse complement strand
CTTTAATATAATGGTTAACTCCACAGCCAATCTATCCAATTCTTCACGATCGCTTAAATCATAATAACCGCGAATACGTCTTAGTCTATCAATCAGCACAGCATTCTTACCTGACTCCATAATAAACATGCATTCTTTTAATTGATCAAGCGTAACTACATCTTTCAATACTGATGGTAAAGGATATTTTTCTGATAGCTCACTTGAATCAGAAGTCAATATGTAGGCACGAAGTTCATGAGTAGCCAGCTTATCCTCCATTCTTCTGCTTACCTCACCTGTCATTTCTTTGTTTGCATTTAAAATGTAGAGCGTCAGGCTGTCATTTACATTCCAGTTGATATCCGCTAAAACAGTTTGCTGAACAGTATAGGGTGTTTGATATTGCGGGCCGCATTCGCTGGATACAGTAATAACACCTTGCTGATAAAAGGGTTCCACAGCAAACTCATTTTTACCCATCGTCTTCAGGAAAATAAAAATACTGATGGGAAGCACAAATGCTGCAGAGAGAATAATAAGTTGTTTGATCTTCATAAAGAGAATAAAAGTTTGTGTTTACTCAGCGGTAGGTTTTTGAAAAGTTATTTGCCCAAAGCAATTAAACAATGCACTAATATGGACACCCAGAGCTTACTCCAAAGCCCATTATTAAGCAGATTTTGTTAACGGCTGGGTGACACTTTTTTCATCCTCTTCTTTGAGAAGTATTCTTTAATTTCCTTGAAGTTCATGTTTGCAATCTCTTTGCTTATTTTGTCACGTTGCTTTCTCATATATGCAACAGCGTCAAAATCTTTCTCAACTTTTATAGTCTTTGTTGCCATACTAAATTTCCTTTGGAGTTCGAATTTCTAAAGTCTGATGCCCAAGTCTTAAATTTACAGAATTATAGCCTCTAATTCTATTAATGTTTACAATGTGCTTAAAGTTCCAGCTTACTAGAATATCTACCTTGTGAATTGTCGCTAGAGCAATGTGAATGCAATCGGCTCTACTCGTTTTACCAACAACTTTCTCTCGAATATAAGTGTCTGCAAGATTGACTGCTTCTTCAGAAATCTCAACGAATTCTTTTTGCTTTGAACTTAGTCTCTTAAGGTAATTTTTTACTCTATCAGGGGCATTAGCAAGTTCGTCATTCGTAATCTCAGAATACACAATTTTTAATTCACCCCTTTCAACTCTTTCAAAGAAAGGTCTTGTGTCATCCGTAAATTCGATGTCAAAAAGTCCACCAATAACAGATGTGTCAATATAAATTCTCTGTATCACCTTTTTTTAGTTTCACTTTTTTGCTCTTACCCGCTAACACCGTATCAATAAAGGCTCAGGATAATCCCAAGCCTTTTCAATATTGGTATGGAACTATTATAATTTTCCGTCTGCGATAGCAACGCCTTCATAAATGAAAGCCACCAACATCCAAACAATGAAAATTATAGGAACCAGAATTGACCAAAGTAAAAACTTGGCTTCATAACGCAAGTGCATAAACTCACCAACAATGTAGGCGGCTTTTACAATTGTCATGGTAATGAAAATCCAGACACGTAAATCTTTATATTCATGCGGAATAGTGAAGGCCACAATAAATTCAAGTACGGTGATAACTAGCAAGATCAAAGCAGTCATCCAGAGCTTTTTGATTTTTGCTGTATCAGGAGGTAATACTGTAACTTGAGGTTCTGCGTGGTGGTTAGCCATATCTTAGAATTTTAAATTTCAAATTTTGAATTTCAAATTAAACGAGGTAGAAGAAGGTAAACACAAATACCCACACTAAATCTACGAAGTGCCAGTACAAACCTACTTTCTCCACCATTTCATAATGGCCTCTTCTGTCATACACACCCATTACGGTGTTGTAGTACACAAGGAAGTTTAAGCAAACCCCACTGAATACGTGGAAGCCGTGAAAGCCCGTGATGAAGAAGAAGAAAGCTGCGAAATCTGGTGGACCATATTGATTAACAGCAAGGTTAGCACCAAAGAAAGTAGTACCATCTCTTAAAACGCCACCGGCCTCAGTTCCATGAATGAAGTGACTCCACTCCCATGCCTGACAACCAAGGAAGGTAAGACCACCTAAGATTGTCCAAAGCATCCATTTCTCAACAGCGACCCTGTCCATGCGGTGTCCAGCTTCAACAGCCAATACCATGGTTACAGAGCTCATGATCAAAATGAAAGTCATGATACCTACGAATACGAGCGGTAGTTCCATGCCATGGAGGAAAGGCACCGCTTCGAAAACTTTTTCTGGCACAGGCCAGTACGTCTGTGAGAAAGTAAATGCATTTACTGCGCCTTCATAGGCTGCATGCGAAGAACGCACAAGGCCGTAAGTAATGAGTAGGGCTGAGAATGTAAAAGCATCTGACAGAAGGAAAAACCACATCATCAGTTTGCCGTAACTGGCATTCATCGGGGATGAACCGCCATCCCAAGAGGCTGTGGCTGTTGCAGAAGTACTTGCCATGGTTAAAGGTTTAAAGTCTATCGGTTAAATAAAAGAAATAAGAACAAATATAGCCAAAGTGCATCCAAAAAATGCCAAAAAGTGGTGCACATTTCTATCAAATTAAGGTTTTTTGAATGTACCTGAAAACGGAAAGTCGCCACCAGGGTAATCAGCAGGAAAACAACACCCCCCACGATGTGTAAGCCGTGCATGCCCGAAAGCACATAAACAAAAGATGCTGAGGGGTTTCCGCCTGTGAAATACACATTATTCGCTACCAGCTCATTCCAGGCCATTACCTGAGTAACCAAAAAAGCTATACCCAATACAGTGGTCAGGCTCATGCCCACTTTAACCATTTCCAGGTTATCTTTCTTGGCAGCTATATAAGCCCAGTGCATGGTAAGGCTGCTTACTAAAATTACTACTGAACTCACCCAGAACAAGGGTGGTAAATCAAACACCTGCCAGTTACCCTCTGCCTGCCTTACTATATAAGCACTGGTAAGGGAGGCGAAAATCATACAAACACTCACAATGAATAACCACAAAGCGAACTTTTTGGGGTTCATCGACAATGGCTTCTTAGCCTCTTCTACAATCTTCAACTCCGACATATTCTTCTATTTCAAGTTCCACATTCAACATTTCAAATTTCAAATTCAAAATTTGAAATTTGAGATCTTGAATTAATTTATCTTATCCATCAAATACGCTATTTGTACTATTGGCAAATACAAAAACGAGCCGAACATAATTCTGAGCGCTGCATTTCTGTCGCCTTCTTTCAATAAATAAAAAGTTTGTGCCAGAAACAGTACGCCACAAACTGTTGCCACTATGGCTGAGTTAATACCTGTAATACCAAACTTAGCCGGCAATAAACCCAAAGGAATCAGGAAGAGGGTATAAATAACAATCTGAATAGCAGTATTAAAATCGCGCTGGCCACCGGATGGTAAAAGCTTAAAGCCCGCTTTTTTATAATCATCATCTGCCACCCAGGCAATAGCCCAGAAATGTGGAAACTGCCATATAAACTGTATACCAAAAATAATCAAGGCTTCATGCGAAATGCTGCCCGTTGCTGCTGTCCATCCCAATAGCGGAGGCAATGCACCCGGTATTGCGCCCACAAACACTGCAATAGGCCCCACTCTCTTTAGAGGTGTATATACAAAACTGTATAAGACCATCGACAGAATAGATAAAGAAGTGGTAAGCAAATTCGTATTGAGGTAAAGCACAACAACACCGACTACAAAACAAATAATTGAAAAGTAAAGCGCTTCGTTTACCGATAGCCTATTCGTTGGTAAGGGTCTGTTCTGCGTCCTGGTCATTAACTTATCCAAGTCTTTTTCAATAATCTGGTTAACCGTAACAGATGCGCCAGACAGCATAAAGCCACCAAAGAAAACCCAAATTAAATTAATCCAACTGAGTTGCGGGGAAGCCAGCACATAACCAAAGGCACAAGAAAAGGCTACAAGTGCAGATAACCTGAACTTAAGCAACTCGAAGTATGCTTTTGCTTTTGCGCCAATCAAAGATGAACTATGTACTTCTTGTGCTAACATGCTGTCTATTTAACATCTCACCCCTTCCACTGTTCAGTTGTAAGGCCAATAAAAATTGCAGACCAACTGTAATCGATGCAACGGTTAAATGTATTGGCTGTAAAAAGGCCGGAATCGCAAAATAAGCCATTCCAATACCCGATAAAATCGTGGCCAAAATTAACACAGCCAGTGAGTATGGTAAAATTTTTGAGCCCTCACTTTTCATTAATTTCCAAAGTAATACTACGTGGGCAATCACAATTAACCATGAAAAAGTGCGGTGCACAACAAATGCTGCCCAGGAGGCCTCAATCCACGAAGATCTGGGTAACAATGAAGCGGCTGCAACATCAATGGCTTCGCGTACCTGTGTTCCTAATACAATTTGCACAACCAGTAAAACCATGCAAAGCGTCAATAAGGATAAACCGTAGGGCACCTTTCGTACATGTTTATCTTTATCGCTTTCAAAATACAGATAGACTAACAGGGCAACGATGACCAGAGCCAGGAGCATATGCACGGTCACTGTCCAGGGTGTTAAATTGGTAGACACAACAAATGAGCCTATCCAGCCCTGAAAACCAACCAGAAAAAATGCTGCAAAACCGATCAAGGTTATTTTCTTATCCCACTTCCAGAATTTTATGGAAGCGATAAATACGGCAAAAATCAGCAGGCCTATTATTACACCTATGATACGGTTTATGTATTCCACCCAGGTTTTGGTAGCATTGAAATCAGCTTCCTGCAAAATGCTTTTGTCGGTAAGAATCTTTTCAGCTGTCTCACCCATACCCAGCTTTTCTAAGTAGTTAGCAAAGCGAATATTCTTTTTTTCACGGTAAGCCGCGTAAACCTCTTTGTAGTTTTCAGGCAATTGCTCAACAGTAGTGGGTGGTACCCAGGAGCCAAAGCACTTAGGCCAATCGGGGCAACCCATACCAGAACCCGTGCTGCGCACGATACCTCCTACCATAATTAACAGGTAGACGGCAACCAGAGTAAGCAGTGTAAGTTTTCTAAAAAACCTCATGTCTATAAAAAATCAAGGTTCAACGTTTAACGCTGAACCTCGAATTTTGATTTCATATTTTGCTTAATGTTTACCAGGACTAATTGATCCGTCTGAAGACTCGAGCTTTATCTGTTCGTTCTCACTTGGCAGATTAGACTCAGGTGTTTCAGAGAAAGGAATGTGCTGTGGAATATAATCTTCCTTCGCTCCGGGCTTGCTGTAATCGTATGGCCAACGGTATACGTTAGGGATAGCACCAGGCCAGTTGCCGTGTCCAACATTTACAGGTGTTGTCCACTCTAAGGTATTAGATTTCCAAGGGTTAGCACTTGCCACACGTCCTCTGAAAATGCTGTAGAAGAAGTTAAACAAGAAGATGAATTGTGCCGCTAATGTTGCAACAGCTGCAATACTTACCAACATATTCAAATCTGCAAAACCACTGAAGGTCTCAAAGTTTGTCCATGAGTAGTAACGTCTTGGGAAACCAGCAATACCAATGTAATGCATAGGGAAGAATACCAGGTATACGCCTATGAAAGTGATCCAGAAGTGGATGTGACCTAAACGCTCGTCCATCATACGACCAAACATTTTAGGGAACCAGTGATAAACACCAGCCATCATACCAAAGAAGGAAGCACTACCCATTACCAGGTGGAAGTGAGCCACTACGAAATAGGTATCGTGTAATTGAATGTCCAAAGCAGAGTTACCAAGGAATACCCCTGTAATACCACCTGTTAAGAAGAAGGAAACAAGACCGATAGAGAATAACATTGCTGGTGTAAAGCGGATGTTACCTTGCCATAATGTTGTTACATAGTTAAATATCTTCACCGCAGAAGGAACTGCGATAATGAGGGTCAATAACATGAATATTGATCCTAAGAAAGGATTCATACCCGTTACGAACATGTGGTGAGCCCACACGATGAAGGATAGTATACCAATGAATAACATAGAACCAATCATGGCCTTGTAACCGAAAATTGGTTTGCGGGCATTGGTTGCAATAATTTCAGATGAAAGACCTAAGGCAGGAAGTAACACGATGTATACTTCCGGGTGACCTAAGAACCAGAATAAGTGCTGGAATAAAATAGGACTACCACCAACATTTGGCAATGCTTCACCGGCAATATAAATATCTGACAAGAAGAAGCTGGTACCAAAGCTACGGTCGAAAATCAATAACAAAGCTGCAGAGAACAATACAGGGAATGATAATAAACCAATGATCGCTGTAAAGAAGAAAGCCCAGATTGTTAATGGCATGCGTGTAAAGGACATACCTTTTGTACGCATGTTAATTACTGTGGTGATGTAGTTTATACCACCCAACAATGAGCTAACGATAAAGAGTGCCATGGATACTAACCATAAAGTCATACCCATACCAGAGCCTTTAATAGCCTGAGGCAAGGCACTTAATGGCGGATATATTACCCAACCACCTCCTGCAGGTCCGTCTTGCAGGAAGAGCGATGTAAACATGATAACACTGGATACAAAGAAGAACCAGTATGAAAGCATGTTCATAAAACCTGATGCCATATCGCGGGCACCAATCTGCAATGGAATAAGAAAGTTAGAGAAAGTACCACTTAAGCCGGCAGTTAATACGAAGAATACCATGATGGTACCATGCATAGTAACAAGGGCCAGGTAAAACTCAGGATCAAGTTTACCTTCTGGTGTAATCCAGCCACCTAATACCGGCTTTAACCACTCCAGGTTCATGTCAGGGAAACCTAACTGAAGGCGGAAGATTACTGATAAAGTACCACCTAAAAGCGCCCAGAAAATACCAGTAATCAGAAACTGCTTAGCAATTACTTTATGGTCTTCACTGAATATATACTTCGTCCAGAAATTACCTTCGTGGTGTTCGTGCTCGTGATCGTGTCCATGATCATCATGTCCGTGAACAGCACTGTGTACGTGAATGTCTGTTGTTGCCATGTTCCTATCTATCTTAATTCACACTGATTGCCTGATTAACACTTTGTGCGGAGGTACTGAGTGACTCCACAGGAATACCTGCACTGATCATGGCTGCTTCACGCAAACCCGCAGGTACTTTTTCCAGGTAAGCCGGGTTTTGTTTTAGCCAGGCGTCCTGAGATTTTTTCCATTCTTCGAATTCTTCTTGTGTGTGCACCACTACAGCCATCTTCATGGAGAAGTGACCACGACCACAAACTTCAGTACAAGCCATTTCATAATTAAAGTTTGGATTACCAGTCTCTTCTCTCATCTGAGCAGTAGTCTTGGTAGCTGTAAACTTAAAGTGAGTAGGCATGCCTGGCACAGCATCCATTTTTACACGGAAGTGTGGTAAGAAAACGCTGTGCAATACATCCTTCGCTCTGATTTTCAACAGAATTTCTTTGCCTGCAGGAATGTGTAACTCTAGTGATTTAAAATCATCGAATGAATTTTTATCACTCAAGTCCAGGCCAAATTCGTTACCGAAATTATCAATGAGTCTGAAGTTTACAGTACCTAACTGGTTGTCTTTAGTACCTGGGTAACGCGCTGTCCATGCAAATTGCTGACCTACTAACTCTACCACTTCTGCTTCAGCAGATGCGGGAGAAGTTATGTCGTTCCATGATCTTAGACCTGTAAAAATCAATAAGGCCAATACAATAGCCGGAATGATTGTCCAGGCTAATTCCAGATAATGGTTGTCAGGATAGAACTTAGCTTTTCTGTTTTCATCGTATTTATATTGATACGTAAATACGAACATGATCACGGTAATGATGACGAAAGCCGCTACAACCACCGCCATAGATACCCAAAACAACATGTCTGTTTCTGCGCCATGGATAGAAGCTACCGGCAAAGTATACTCATCGAAATGAGCCCATGAGTACCAAAAGAATGCACCCAGGCCACCAATCATGAATAACATGAAGAGGTTGGCGTGAACGCCATTGCTACTGCTTACCGCATCTGCATCCTTACCTTTTGCTATGCTAACTAATCTGCTTACCCTGAAAATCAGGTAGAAGATGGTTAGCACCAGTACTACCCCAATCCCAATTATCAAACTCATCATAAACGTATACTATTAAATATGGTGATGTAAACTTTCTTGTAACATAGGGTGGTTCTTTCCGATCAGCGGAAGCTTTGTTAAGCCATTCAACACAACCAGTAAGAAAGCACCTAAGAATACCATGAACAAACCGATTTCTAAGAAACCAATAGCTCCTTCGTATTTCATTACACCAGGTGTAATCATATTATAAAAATCAAACCAATGTCCAACCATTATAATAGGTGTTACCACGATCAGCATAGAAATTTGTCTCTTTGCATCTCTTGTCATTAATAACAAGAATGGCAATACAAAGTTTAGCAGAAGGTTGGTATAAAATATCCAGCTATAAGGACTGGTACGCATGCGTTCAATGAAGTAAACAGTTTCTTCAGGAATGTTTGCATAATAAATCAACATGAACTGGCTGAACCAGATGTAGGTCCAGAAAATAGAGAAAGCGAAACAGAATTTACCCAAGTCATGTAAGTGGTTAGCATTAACAACTTTCAGATAACCTGCTTTTTTCAAGCTTGCTACGGTAAAGGCTATGAAAGCCAAACCTGTTACCCACCAGCTGGCAAATACATACCATCCAAACATGGTGCTGAACCAGTGTGCGTCAATGCTCATCACCCAATCCCAGGCAGCTACAGATGAACTTACGGCAAAGAACACCAGGAACCAGGCAGAAGTGCTTCTTGATTTATACCAGTGTTGTGTATCTGCGTCTAAATCTTCTGCAACCATTCTCTTTTTGATGGCCAGGAAGAACATATACCACATACCGAAGAACAATACCATTCTCACGATGTAGAAAAGCGGGAAGGCTCCAGCATGTAAAGGCCAGAAGAAATAAGGTGCTTTTTTAGTTAAGATTTTGTCTGCGGCTTCACCTTCGTATACATCATGGTGCGTCCAATGGAACAGATCACCTTTTACCAGAAAGAACAAAATGAGGGTAAGGATACCAGCGATAGGAATCCAGCGCCCCATGGCCATAGCCACACGTTGCATCCCCGATGACCAGCCTGCTTGCGCTGCATATTGAATACAAACAAAGAATAAACCTATTATACCCAAGCCTACGAAGTAGATGTTGTTCATCCATAAAGATGTATACAAACGCTTCAACCAGGTAGGGCTACCATGGTGTTCTTCGCCTGCCGTAGGTTCAGCTGCAGCTTCTGTGCTGGCTACTAAAGAGGTTGAAATTTCGGAAGAAGCATGACCTTCACCGTGACCTGCGTGACCACTGTTCATGGCCATGATAAGACCGAGTACAAACAAAACTAAACCCACTCCTATCAGAATGAATAGTTTGCGTTTCGTTTCTGGTTTAAAAACGTACTGCTCGGCTTCTACTGCTATGTGATGACCCATTGTCTATTGAGTTGATCGGTTATTCAAAAATTACTTTTGCAATACTTTTACATACTTGGCAATCATCCAACGCTCTTCAGCACTCATTTGAGAACCGTGAGCCCACATCAGGCCTTTGCCATTTGTGATTACGTGGAAGATATGACCCTCTGTAATGTTTTTGTAAGCATCGCCTTTCAAGTTGGCAACACCTGCATACTTATCTGCTACTTTACCATCGCCCTCGCCTTTGGCTCCGTGGCAATGCTGGCAATAGGTTTGATACAATACTTTACCTTCTGCCATCACCTGAGCCGTTGAATCTACTGGATTCTTTAAACGCTTTGCAGCAAGCTCAAGGCTGTCTTTAGGAATACGGTAAGGCAACCAGCCATTTTTGTTTCTCGGTACAGTATTAGCCGGAGGTGTTCTCATATTCATGAAAACGCCCATAGTGGATACGTTAAGCGTATTACTATTAAAAAATTCGGCATGTCCGTCAGCATACTCTATAGAAGTTAACCAACGACCTGCATCCGGATCGGTGATCTGGCTGTAAGGTTCGTAGGCTACTGAGTGGTACATGTTAGGTGCATATTCTACTCCCTGGTTGTTGCCGCCAGCGCTGCACGCTGCCAATACAACTGAAGCACCTAAACACACGATTACACTTTTTACAATGTTCATATCAGTATCTAAACGGTTATTCAAAATTTTTATCGTTTGCTTCAGAAGCACCTGCTTCTTTCAAAATGCGCTTTATGTCTTCTTTGCTCTTGCCTGCATTGAGGGCAAGGTCAATAGCCATTACGTGTTTATCATCTGTGCTGCGTAAATCAAACTGGCGTGGCCATTTGTATGGCTTCATGTCGCTAACGATCATGAAAGTTGCCACCATACCTAAGGCAGCCAAGAGTACGGTTAATTCGAAAGTAACCGGAATGAATGGCGGCAGGGAAGCAAAGTTCTTACCACCGATGATCATTGGCCAATCGTAGCCAAGCATCCATATCTGCATGGTTAAAGCAAGGCCTGTACCTGTCATACCAAAAAGGAAGGCGGCCATAGGCAAACGGCTTCTTTTATAGCCAAGTGCTTCATCTAAACCGTGAACAGGGAAAGGGGAATATACTTCGTGAATTTTCACTCCATTATCTCTTACCTTCTCTACACCTTCGAGTAGGATATCCTCATCATCAAAAATGCCTACAACAAAATTCTTATTTGCGTCCATGCTATCTGATTATGCGTGTTGTTTTTCTGATACTTTTTTGTCGGCACCAACATTTTCTGAGTTGTGCTTCACAATGCTTTTTACTTCAGCCATGTTGATTACCGGGAAGAATTTGGCAAACAATAAGAAGGCAGTAAAGAAAAGTCCGAAGGTGAAGAGGTATTCACCGATATCGTACATCGTAGGGTGGAACATCGTCCAGCTTGATGGAACGTAGTCTCTGTGAATTGAGGTAACGATAATTACAAAGCGCTCAAACCACATACCGATGTTTACTACAATCGATAATACGAAGGTTGCTACTAAGCTTGTTCTAATTTTTCTGAACCAGAAAAGCTGAGGAGAAATTACGTTACATGTCATCATTGACCAGTAAGCCCATGCATATGGACCTTGTACGCGGTTGAAAAAGGCATATCCTTCATATTCAACACCTGAATACCAAGAGATGAATAACTCAGTAATATAAGCCACACCCACAATAGAACCCGTTACGATAATAACGATGTTCATTAACTCGATGTGGTAAATGGTGATATAATCTTCGAGCTTAAATACTTTACGTGTAATTAAAAGCAGGGTTAATACCATGGCAAAGCCTGAGAAGATCGCACCTGCAACGAAGTAAGGTGGGAAAATCGTGGTGTGCCATCCTGGAATGATTGAGGTCGCGAAGTCGAAGGATACGATTGTGTGTACTGACAATACCAGTGGTGTTGAAAGACCCGCAAGGATCAAGGCAACAGATTCATAACGCATCCATGTTTTAGCACCGCCTTCCCAGCCAAAGCTAAGAGCGTTGTATACAGCAGCACGTACTTTATTACCTGCTACCTGCGCACGGTCGCGGATTACTGCGAAGTCAGGAATTAGACCGATATACCAGAATACCAATGATACAGTGAAGTATGTTGAGATCGCGAACACGTCCCATAAAAGTGGTGAGTTAAAGTTAACCCAAAGTGAACCGAAAGTATTAGGTAGTGGAAGTGCCCAGTAGAATCCTAACCAGAGGCGACCCATGTGAATGAGCGGGAATGTAGCCGCACAAATAACGGCAAAGATTGTCATCGCTTCTGCAGCACGGTTGATTGACATTCTCCACTTCTGACGGAACAACAAAAGGATAGCGGAGATCAATGTACCTGCGTGACCGATACCAACCCACCAAACGAAGTTAGTGATATCCCAGGCCCAACCTACAGTTTTGTTCAAACCCCACATACCGATACCGTTCCAAAGTACCATGAATACACAGTACAATCCATAACCAAAAACCGCAAGGGAAATGGCCATAGCTAAATACCAAGATTTAGCCGGAGGATTTTCTACATGCCTGGATATATCGTGAGAAACATCGTGTACGGTTTTACCACCGGTTACCAGCGGGTCGCGTACTCCTGAAACTACCTGCATATTTCGTTATCGTTAGTCGTTGTGTGTAATTCGTTTTATTAAGCTTTCGCTGAATCTTTATTTCTGATTTTGCTCAGGTAGAAGATGTTTGGCTTCACACCAATTTCTTCCAGCACTGTGTAAGCACGAGGGTTATCTGCAATCTTATCAATGCTGTAAGGCTTGTCAGGATTTGCAGGACGCAACTTCAACAGTTTAGAGATTTTGCTTTCAGGGTTATTCATATCACCGAAAGTGATCGCACCTGTAGAGCAAGCTGTCTGACATGCAGTGGTAACTTCACCATCCTGCAATTCGCGTCTCTCTTTCTTCGCAGTTAATTTACCTGCCTGAATCTTCTGAACGCAGAATGAACATTTCTCCATCACACCGCGTGAGCGAACTGTAACATCAGGGTTCAACACCATTTTACCGATGTCTGAAGTTTGGGCAACGTTTGATTTCTCAAACTGCTTATTATCGTGGTACTTAAACCAGTTAAAGCGTCTTACTTTATACGGACAGTTGTTTGCGCAATAACGTGTACCGATACAACGGTTGTACGTCATCTGGTTCAAACCTTCCGAGCTGTGTGTAGTCGCTGCAACAGGGCACACTGTTTCGCAAGGTGCGTTGTTACAATGCTGACACAACATCGGCTGGAATACCACTTCAGGATTGTCTGAAGCATCTTCTAAACCTTTCCAGTCTGTTACTTCTGCATCACTGCTATAGTAGCGGTCGATGCGTAACCAATGCATTTCTCTGCGGTTGATTACTTCTTCGCGGCCAACAAGGGCTACGTTATTTTCTACGTTACAAGCCACAACGCAGGCGGCACAACCTGTACATGTGTTCAGGTCAATGGCCATACCCCAATGGTGATTCTTGTAATCGTGACCTTTCCACATAGAAAGTTCACCTGGCTTCACCTGATGATCTTCATCTAACCAGGTAGCCACCTTAGGTGCAAATGACTTAGTTAATATTTCCGGATTCTCCTTAACCTCATTTGAAACAAACTCGCGGATTACCGTCTGGCGACCCATGTAGGTGTGGTGAGTTTGTGTTTGTGCGATCTGGTAATCTTCGCTTAGTAATTCGAATTTAGCCTCAGCTGCACTGAAGTTCAACGATCCGTTGGTCATGCTAACCATAGGATAAACGTTCTCTCCAATACCATCGGCTACCTTACCAGCTTTGGTGCGACCATAACCTATAGCTACAGCTAATACACCTTGTGCTAAACCTGGCTGAATTAATACTGGTAATTTTACAGTTTTACCATTAGCTGTTACGTTGGCGTAACGTGTTTTGCTTTCAGGATTGGTAATACCTGCTGCTGCTGCGTCTTTTTGAGAGATCAAAACATAATGATCCCACACAGCTTTGGTGATAGGCTCAGGTAATTCCTGTAACAAAGGATTGTTTGCCTGAGAACCATTTCCCACTGTTCCATTTTCATAGATAGCCAATTCGAAAGCTGCACCTGATTTATAGTTAGCTGCAATCGCGCTTGCTGCTGCAGACACATTGCCTGCAAAAGAAACTGAAGCGGCTTCAACCGGCATCTCAAGTACACCATCGTACAAGCACTTATCCCAGAAGCTTTGGAAATTACCGCCCTTGAAGAAACGGTTCTTCCAGTTATTTTTTACGAATTCAAAATAGTCAACATTGCTTTCACCAGCCCACACCATGAAACTCTCCTGAGCAGCACGTGTTTTGAAAATTGGTGTGATAGCAGGTTGTGCTAAGCTGAAATGATTTTTCTTAGGTTCAGCATCGTTCCAGGCTTCCAGATAATGATGATCTGGTGCTAAGAAGGCTGTCATAGAAGCTGTCTCATCTTCTTTATAAGAAGTAGATAAGCTTAAACTTACATTCTTTAAAGCGGCACCGATCTTATCACCCATCGGATGATCGTACACCGGATTACAGTTAAAGAAAATAACACCAGCTACTTTGCCACCTTCCACTTCGCTAACGAAGTTGGCCATGGCCACATCGTCACCCTGACGGAAGTATACAGGAAGATGAGGAAGAATGGTAACACCATAGCTTCCCAACATGTCGTTGATACCGTTTACTAAAACCTGAACAGCTTTATCATTAGAACCTGCAACTACTAAGGCTTTGCCTCTGTTAGCCCAAAGTTCCTGTGCAGCTTTCTTCAGGTGATTTTTTTCAACACCACCGCTCACCGTTGCGCGACCTGCAAGACTTGCGATCTCATTGTATAAAGCAACTACCACTGCGCCCTCTTCTGAAGGCTTGATTTGAGTGCGGTAGTCAGCGTTAGCACCTGTTACAGAAAGGTTAGATTCGAACTGGTAGTGACGAGAAATGTCGTTCTTACCTTCACCAGCATCGCGGGTTAGTGCATATTGCTTGGTGTTTTCAATGGGTGATCCCCACGCATTCAGGAAATCAGCCGCTACGCTCACAATCACTTTTGCTTTGCTGAAATCGTAAGAAGGAATCATGGCAGTGCCAAATGATTCTTCGTTAGCTTTCGCAATACCGAAATGAGAGTTTTGGTCGTATTGAATATGTTGTGTTGTAGGATACTTCGCTTTGAATTTTTCAATAGCTGCTTTAGTGCTTGGGCTTAACACAGTATTGCTAACAATTCTGATCTGACCACCTGCTGCGTTGATTTCATTCAATTTTGCGATGATGGCTTTGTCAAGCTCTTCCCAAGTAGTGTTTTTGCCAGCAGCTTTAGGTGCACGTAGGCGATCGTTATCGTACAAAGAAAGCACGGATGCCTCCACTTGTGCGTTAGTGCCTCCTTTAGTTACACTTGATAAAGCATTACCATCTACTTTAATAGGACGACCCTCGCGTGTTTTCACCACGATAGAGCAGTAGTCACCACCATTAATATAGGTAGAAGCGTAGTAGTTAGCTATGCTTGGATCTAAATCAACAGGTTTATTAACATAGGGGATTGCTTTGCGGATAGGTGCTTCGCAAGCAGCTAGAGCCACTGCTGACACACCAAAACCCATCATCTTCAGGAAGTCCCTGCGAGAGTGATCTAAGTTTTCTTCCGGAGGCGCTTCGGCAAATTCCTTGTGCGCATTTTGTACGAAATCAGGAGAGTTTGTTAACTGCTCCAATCCTTTCCAGTATACCTTCGTATTTTCCTTCATACGTTTATTATCGCGATCGTAGTACGTTGATTTTCAGCTATTAATAGTGACACTTAGCACATTCCAAACCACCAATGTCTTCCACCTTCATCGCGCTCTTGCTCGACTTGTTGTGAAGTTCTACCAGTTTATCGTAATAAGCATTGCCCTTAGAGTTTACATCTGTTTTTCTATGACAGTCTATACACCAGCCCATGGTTAATAATGAGTGCTGACGAACAACTTCCATTTCTTGTATTGGACCGTGGCAAGTCTGACATTCAATACCACCCACATTAACGTGTTGTGCGTGGTTGAAATAAGCCAGGTCAGGCAGGTTGTGAATTCTAACCCACTGTATAGGGGTATTATTATCGTAAGCAGCCTGGATTTTGCTGAGTTCAGCTGTTCCGTAAAGCGCTCCTTCCTTAATCTGGTTGTGGCAGTTCATACAAACATTCACTGAAGGAATGGTTGCACTCTTGCCTTTCGTTACACCAGTATGGCAATACTGACACTGAATTTCATATTGACCCGCGTGAATCTGGTGAGAGAACGCAATTGGTTGCTTCGGTGCATAGCCTTGCTGAACACCTACCGAGAATAAGCCGTTGATTAAGGCCTTAAACCCAAGTGCCGCTACAAAGAAGATGACAATGAAAGTGAAGCCCGAGCTTCTTAAAATGCTGTTAGTCGTGATTGGTGAGTGAACAAGTTCTTTGTCTTCAGGGCTTAATTCTTTCTGATCAAGGAAACGCTTTAAAGCAGAAACCAGGAAGCCGAGGATAACCACGAGCAGGACAAGAATTAATACAAGACCCGCAACGATAGCGTTTAGATAAGAAGATGGGATACCTGATCCCGCCTCACTGGCACCACCAGTCGTGGCAGCTGGTGCAGCAGCCACAGGAGGGCCTTTGATAGTCTCGGCCTGTACGTAAGCCAAAATCTGCATGATCTGCTCATCCTTGAGTCCGGAGAAAGCAGTCATTTGTGTTTTGTTGTATTCGTTGTAAAGTTTTACAGCGTACTCATCGCCAGAGGCAATAAGACCTGCTGAGTTTTTAATGAATGATTTAATCCAATCAATGGATGGGGCACGGTTGTACACATCCGCCAAAGCAGGACCTACCAGCTTTTGGTGAACCCTGTGACAGGTTTTACAATTCGCGTTAAAAAGCGATTCACCGGCACTGATCGCAGCTGGATCAGCGGGAATATCTTGCGCGAAAGAAATGGAACAAAGAACCGTTAATAGGAGCGACAGGAAGGTAAACTTAAGTGTCGCAAGTTGAGTATGCTTTGTCATGTCTGGTTTAGTGTCCGGTTTTAAAGCAGAAGCCACAAATCTACTATCAGAAGTCATTTTTTCAAATTTATTTGACGTTTTAGGAACTCTTTCTAAAAACATTCCCCACGTTTTTTTCGGCAGCGAAGGTACACTTACATTGGTGTGTTGAAATGCCCAAAATGTAATTTAGAATCTTTATAAATTATCACTTATGACTCCATTTGAGTACGTCAGCGTTTTGATTTCCATCATACTTGGTTTGGGCATTACCGTGATACTGACAGGACTGGCCAACATTATTAAAAGATGGCAACTGATCAATATGTACTGGCCTTATGGTGTTTGGATGCTGACAGTCTTTGTGTTACACATGCAGGAGTGGTGGATAACGTACAGCCTACGGGCAGAAATGACCTGGACCTTACCCTTGTTTTTGTTCATCATCACCTACCCGATCGTATTGTTTGTGCTGGCACATCTGCTTTTTCCGCAAAAATGGTCAGGAGCAGGTCTTGATTTGAAACAACATTACCTGAGTAATTACCGAAAGTACTTCGGTGCAGCGTTATTACTCGTGGTCATCAGCATTTTACAAAATCACTTTATTCTGGAATACGCTATTGAAGAACAACTGGGACAATTTTTAGTAGCTTTTGTATTTCTTACCCTTTTAGGCATAAAACAAATGCCCGATAAAGTACATGGTGCACTGGCTATTCTTATGCTGGTTTTGCTTGTGCTTAGTTTTATTCTAAATTCTGACGAACTGATTCTCCAATGAAAAAAAGCATAAGCCTCACCATCAGCATTTTAATAGCTTTTTTAGCCTGTCAATCTCAGGATGAGGTTAACTCCGGTAAAAAGATCTCGAATGCCCATAGCCTTGGGTTGGTTGGCTCGGCAGCAGATGTTGACACACAAAGTTCTTCCGGCATTGTGTTAATGGGTGGCAGTACCGATGTAGAAGAAGCGCTTCGTTGGATGATTAATAAAAGTGGTGGTGGCGATTTTGTGATCATCCGTTCTTCCGGTTCAACGGGTTATAATGATTACATCTATGGTCTGGGGGGTGTAAACTCTGTGGAGACATTTCTACTCGATAGTCGCAAGAAAGCCAACGACCCCACTGTGGGTAAACGACTTCGCGAAGCTGAGGCATTGTTTATTGCCGGAGGTGATCAGAGTAATTATGTGAAATTCTGGACTGACACAGAAGTGTCTGCTGCTATTCAATACCTGATTGAAGAAAAAAAGATACCCATTGGTGGCACCAGTGCAGGCTGCGCTGTTTTAAGCGAGTATGTATTTGACGCCAAAGAAGGTTCAGCCATTTCTGAGGAAGTTTTAACAAATCCTTATCATGCCACGGTTAGCCTTTCCAAAAGTTTTATTGAACTCCCTTACCTTAAAAATATAATTGCAGACCAACATTATTCACAAAGAGGAAGAGAAGGGAGACATGTGGTTTTTATGGCAAGGATGTTGAAAGATTTTGGCCTTAGCAACGCAAGGGGTATTGGTGTTGATGAAAGAACGGCCGTCTGCATAGATGAAGATGGAGATGCTATCGTTTATGGGTCAGGCAAGGCTTATTTCATACTAAGTGCAGGTTTGCTTCCTGAAAAATGTGAAAACGCCCAGCCCTTGCAATGGAATCATAATCAGCAAGCACTTACCGTAAAAATTGTGGCAGGGGCGACAACAGGTAATCCTGTTTTTAATTTATTAACATGGCCAGGCACTGCCGATCAATATTGGTTTGTGGAAGAGGGAGTTTTAAAAAGAAAAAATAATTAATCAACGTAACCTCAGAGTTCCCTTCGGGTAACGCTGAGCAGGAGGGAAATCTGAGGATCCATTTAATGTTCTAATTTAAATATCATTGGCTTGTTGAGCCTCACCCCAATTTCATGATTCCAAAAACGGCAATTCGTATGGCCCCTCTCCACAGGAGAGGGGCAGAGCAGGCTTGACAAACCACACACATTTGGATGGGGTGAGGTCACACAAGAGAAAAGTATAAGCTAATTTGCATTTTAAGGCTCATTACAGATACTCAGAAAATAAAACGACTCATCACCACTTGATTTTCTTGATGGTTTTCTCGTTGCCCTCACTCCCAGCTCACTCTTATTGAGAGCCATAGAAGAATCAATTGGTTATTATAAGTTTCCGAATTTAGTCTAACAAGCGTGATCATTCATCACTTCAATTTTGACCACCCTTCTTCAATGCCTAGACCAAAGAGGGCGAAGTCATATTTAACAGGATCAAGCGGATCGAGTTTACGCAAGTTGGCTGTTAACTCTAAGGCTGTTTGCCAATCCGTTGGTTTGCGCTTGATCAATTTCAACTGACGGGCTACACGCTCTACATGTAAATCGCAAGGACACACTAATTGTGCTGGTTGTATCTTTTTCCAAATACCAAAGTCTACACCTTGCTGATCGTTGCGTACCATCCAGCGCAAATACATACTCAAGCGTTTGCAGGTAGATTTGCGCTCAGGGGTGGGCACATGCTTTTTAGTGCGGTGTGGTGCATCAGGTAGGCTGAAAAAAGTATGGTGGAAATTGATAAGTCCTTTTTCAATGGTTTCCTCTTTTTTATCTACCGCAAAAAGTGTTTCAAGCGATGCATGCTTTTTATAATGATGCGAAAGGAAGGCTAAAAAATAAAGTGTATCCGTTGCATTAAAAGTTCTGTGCTTGAAAGTGGTAAAGGCTTTTAAATCCTGCTCAGTATGGTGCAGCATGAAATCATGTGGAGCATTATCCATTCTGTTTAACAGATCTGTACACTTATTTAATACTGTAATGCGCTGACCCCAAGCCAGCATAGCAGCAAAGAAGCCTGCTATTTCTATATCCTGTTTCTTTCTAAAGCGGTGCGGTATACTGATGGGATCGTTTTCAATAAAACCAGGCTGATTGAACTGAGCCACCTTTTCATTCAAAAAAGACTGGAGATCACTAATACGAACTGCCTTCCCGGAGCTCTTCGACTTTGCCATTGGCTAATAAAAATTTAGTTGGCACTGTTTGCTTAGCACCATTGCCCGGCAAAAGTACTTCAAAATGTAAATGTGGCGCACTGCTCCATCCGGTATTACCGCTTAGTCCTATCAACTCTCCTTTTTTTACTTGTTGGCCAACTTTTACGCGCACACCGTTTTGTTTCAAATGAAAATAATTACCGAAAGTACCATCACTATGGTAGATCAATACAAAATTCCCCAGATCAATAAAATCGCGTGAAGCCCCACCCCGATTAGAATCTTGTTTGGTTTTAATGACAACGCCCTCCCTGGCGGCAACTATTTGTGTGCCTTCCGGCATTTCAAAATCAAGCGCATGCGTATCCATATGCGAAAACTTGCCAAAGTATCCTTGCATTAATTTGTGCGGCCGCGAAGAAGTGTAAGGTAGCAAATAGGCATAGTTATCATCATGTTTGGTATTAATCAAATTACCCTGGTCGAAACGATATTGAAATTTATAACCCCAGGATTTCGCATTGACTTTGCGTTTGATCGCCATTAAAAATTGTTTTGTTGCCAGGGGTTCAATAATAAGAGTAGCCGGCAAGGGTATGGAGCTCTCCATATTGTTGAAGACCTCAAACTTTATTTCTACCGTGTAATGGCAATGGTAAGGGCTTCGGGCATAAAAATTTATGGTTGTATCTGTTTTCTCAGAAAAAACTTCAACATCCTGCGCTGCTAAACTGAGGGGCAGGAGTGCAATTAAAAAAATGAGATACTTCATATAAAATTCTAGCATTGTCTGAATAAAAACTAAAATAGCACAAGCACTTGATTTTCTTGATGCTTTTCTCGTTTGCCTCACACCTACCTCTCTCCGAAGGAGAGAGATAATCGAATCAAGAAAATCAAGTGCTTGCTAAAAACTCCTCAATTTTTGGACGATCAATAATGATAAATTTCCCTTAGCTTAGTAAGACGAAATTAATATGAAAAAGTTCATTAAGGTTACTTTACTTTCCCTGACTGGTATTTTACTACTCCTTGTGCTGGTTGCAGTATATAGCTTCACCCCTATCATGGCGGGTATGGCTGCTAAAACTGTTTGCTCTTGTGTTTATGTGGCGGGCAGAAGTGTTGAAAGCGTTCGTGAGAAGGAACTTACCGTTTTCCCTACACTATCCAGCGCAGGACTTGAAGTAAGCACAAGCGACTCTTCAGTTACCGCTACCGTACTCTTGGCCAAGGCTAAAGCAATCTACCGAAAGGGTTTAGGCTGTACTTTATTAGCAGAGCGCAGCGAAGAAGAAGTAAGGGCGCAGCAATTTAGTCTGGCCAAAAGACCCTCGTACTTACAAGATACACTTGCCTGGCCGATGGGCGATCGCTTGCAGGATTCAATTGATGGGCGTATTGATCAGGCACGCATAAACAAAGCCTTGCAAGTTGCGCTGACTGAAACTGATCCGGCTAAACCTAAAAATACATTGGCGGTAGTTGTCTTATATAAAGGACAACTCGTTGCTGAACAATATGCAGATTATATTACGCCTCAAAGCAAATTGATGGGTTGGTCAATGACCAAAAGTATTACCAATGCTTTGATTGGCTTATTGGTAAAAGACGGTAAGCTGCGCGTTGAAGACGCTGCTCCTGTTCCTGAATGGAAAGATGATGAACGATCTGCCATTACACTCAATAATCTCTTGCAAGCCAGCAGTGGTTTGAAATGGTCAGAGACCTACTTCAACCCTTTCCAGGATTTTCATCAAATGTTTATTTACAGCGATGATAAGGGTGGCTATGCTGCCAGTCGTCCGCTCGTTCAGCAACCAAATACACATTTTCAATATTCCAGTGCTTCTACCAACATTATGTCGCGCATGATACGCCAACAGCTTGGGGATACACTTTATCACCGTTATCCGTATGAGCGACTCTTTTACAAAATCGGTATGTTAAATACTGTCGTTGAACCAGATGCCTCGGGTACTTTTGTTGGCTCCTCTTATAGTTTTGCCACGGCACGCGACTGGGCACGTTTCGGTTTACTCTATTATAATGATGGTATGTGGAATGGTGAACGAATTTTACCGGAGGGATGGGTGAAGTATACCACCACTCCTGCCTCCACTCCTCCACTTGGTGAATATGGTGCACAATGGTGGTTGAATGCCGGTGCGAAAGATAATCCTCAAAACCGTAAGTATCCGGATTTACCACGGGATGCCTATTGGGCAGATGGATTTGAAGAACAGTATGTGATGGTGATTCCTTCAGAAGATTTAGTAATTGTAAGATTAGGAGTGTCACACCACGGTTTTGATATGGTGGGTATGGTGAATGAAATTATTGCTTCTTTACCGAACGAGTAATGTTTCGGTTTAAGCAATTTAACATTGAGGACAATCGCTGTGCGCATAAAGTGGGCACTGATGGTACTTTGCTTGGCGCCTGGGTCGATGTAAAAAATGCGAGGCACTTGTTAGACATTGGTACAGGTTCCGGGCTCATTGCCTTAATGCTGGCACAACGATCCAAGCCTGATGCCTTGATCGAGGCTATAGAAATTTCGTTACCGGACTATACTCAAGCCAGCGAAAATATAAAGCACTCTCCGTGGCCTAAAAAGTTAACGGCAGTGCACACCAGTCTTCAGCAATTTGAAAGTAAATCCTTGTTCGATTGTATCGTAAGCAATCCCCCTTATTTCAATAAAAGTTTTAAACCCCCTAATGTCAATCGCGTAGTTCCACGCCATACCGAATCACTATCATTTTTTGATTTAATTCAGCACAGCCAACGTTTACTGTCTGATGAAGGTACACTAAATGTAATCTTGCCTTTTACTGAGGGCCTTCAATTTATCGACATGGCATTTCAACAATCGTTGATACTTTCAAGAAAGTGGGCTTTTAGAACCCGTGCTGAAAAACCGATAGAGCGGTGGCTGCTTGAATTCCGAAGAAAAGCCCAGCCTCTTGAGGAAGGTGAAATATGCCTGTATGCTACAGAGGATGAATGGTCGCATGATTATAAATTCCTCACCAAAGACTTTTACCTTAAACTGTAAATAACCCACTTGTCACAATCCTATCGACAGGCAAAACACTTTCTGTACTTTTAGATACCTAAACCTTTGTTTGTGAATATCAGCCTGCTGAAGCTCTGTTTAGTCCTGGTGGCTTCCACACTCATTCATGTTGCCCAAGCGCAGACTATCTCAATTAAGAAAGCAAGTGGATCAATAAAACTTGATGGTATTTTAGATGAGCCGGATTGGCAAAACGCTGATAAAGCCCATGACTTTCAACAATACTTTCCTACCGATGGTATTCCAGCCAACTCACAGAGTGAAATACGGCTAACCTACGATGAACACTTTATTTATGTAGGAGCCAAAATGTACAACCTGGCCAATGACAGAAAATATGTGACACCTTCTTTGCGAAGAGATTTCAGAGGTGAGGCCAACGATGGCATTACACTGGTCTTCGATACATTTAAGGATAGAACCAATGCCTTTATGTTTGGTCTTAACCCTTTTGGTGTGCAAAGAGAAGGGCTAATCTCTAACGGTGGTCGAGATGGTGGGGATTTGTCTTTGAACTGGGATAACAAATGGTTTTCTGAAGCAAAAACATATGAAGGATATTGGGTAGCAGAGATTGCTATACCTTTCAAATCAATCCGTTTTAAAGAAGGGCTTGATTCGTGGTATGTAAACTTCTACCGCATTGATAGTGAAAAGGCTGAACGTTCAACCTGGGCACCAATACCACGTAACTATGATATCATCACCCTTGCTTTTGGAAGAGAACTTTTGTGGGATAAAGCACTCGAACATCCTGGACCTAATGTTTCCGTCATTCCCTATGTTGGTACCCGCAGTACTAAAGATTATGTAGCAGACACGCCTACCGATAATGAATTAGCCTTTGGTGGTGATGCCAAAATAGCTGTAGGTCCTGCTTTGAATTTAGACCTGACCATCAATCCAGATTTTTCGCAGGTAGAAGTTGATCAGCAAGTCACAAACTTAGATCGCTTCGAAATCTTTTTTCCTGAGCGAAGGCAATTCTTTCTCGAAAACGCTGACCTCTTTGCAACCTTTGGATTTAGCGATGCAACACCCTTTTTCTCCAGACGCATAGGCGTAGCACGCGATACCAGCACAGGCCAAAACATACAAAATCAAATTTATGCAGGTGCACGCTTAAGCGGTAAAATCAACAACAATGTGCGAGTAGGTTTGCTAAGCATGCAGGCTGGTCGCGACAGGGCTTTGGGTTTGCCTTCTACCAATTATACTGTTGCTGCCTTGCAGCACAAAGTATTCACACGATCCAATGTGGGTATCATCTTTGTGAATAAGCAAGCCTTTCAGGATTCTATCGGTGGTGATTTTGTAAGCAGGCCGCAAGATTTTAACCGTATGTTGGGTATCGACTACAACCTGCTTTCTAAAGACAATGCATGGGCCGGTAAGTTTTTCTACCATCGATCATTTGAAGATAATCAAAGCGACTCAGCCTTTGCGGCAGGTGCTTCCTTAACGTATAATACATTGCGCTGGAATGTAGAATTTTTAGCCCGCAGCATTGGCGCGAATTATAATCCGGAAGTGGGATACTTAAGAAGACGAGACCTTCAGCAGGTGGCCTCTACTGTACTTTATAATATATATCCCAAGGATGGTCGCATTCAAAATCATGGACCTGGAATTGATTTCGATATCCTTGGCAACGAAGTATATGGCTTAATGGATTGGGACGCTAATCTCCTTTACCTATGGAAATTTAATAACACCGCCTTTCTGGGTTTACGCTTTCGCCATCAATACACCTATCTGTTTAATAGTTTTGATGCCAGTGGTACTGGTGGCCAAGCGCTACCGGCCGGCAGTGAATATTATAACTGGGTTTTCAGAGGAGAATGGTTCTCTAATCAAAGGAAGAAGTTGGCAGGTTCTTTAGAGTGGAGAGCCGGTGACTATTTTAATGGGACCTCTCTTGGTTTATACGGCTCACTCTCATATCGCTATCAACCCTGGGGCATCACCTCGATTAATTTCAGCTACGATCGGATCAGACTTCCAGAACCTTATAATGATGCTCAATTAATATTGATTGGCCCTCGCATTGACCTTACTTTTTCGAGAAAGCTTTTCTGGACCACCTTCATTCAGTATAATTCGCAAATCGAGAATCTTAATATTAACTCAAGACTTCAGTGGCGATTCGCTCCTGTTTCTGATATCTTTTTGGTGTATACGGACAATTACTTTACCTCGCCTTTTAATGACACAGAAAGCCTTCGGACTTTCCGCGCCTGGCAGCCCCGCCAGCGGGCCATTGTGTTCAAAATCACCTATTGGCTGAATATTTAAAAAATTATAATACTGATTTTCAGTTCATTATAAATTAAAACTTATATGTTTAAACATATATGTTCCAACATACGTTATACTTGCACCAACAAAACACACAGAAATTATGAAAAAGATTTACGCAGTAGTTGCCGCTCTATTTGTAGCCGCAACCGTTTCAGCGCAGACCACCTGGAACATCGACAAAACACACTCAAAGATTGGTTTTAGTGCTACACACATGGTAGTGGCAGAAACTGAAGGTACTTTCAAAGATTTCGATGCCACTGTAGTTAGCAAGGCTGATGATTTCAATGGTGCTGAAGTTAGCTTCACTGCTAAAGTAGCGTCTATCAACACTGAGAACGAAAAACGTGATGGTCACTTGAAGTCAGCTGATTTCTTTGATGCTGAAAAATTCCCTGAAGTATCTTTCAAAGGCACTTTGGTAAAAGAAGGCAACAAGTACAAGCTGAAAGGTGATTTCACTATGAAAGGTGTAACCAAAAAGGCTGAGTTTGATGTAGTCTATGGTGGCTCTATTAACACTGGTCGTGGTATGAAAGCTGGTTTCAAATTAACTGGTGTGATTAACCGTAAAGATTACAATGTAAGCTGGAGCAGCACTTTAGCTGGTGGCGAAATGGTAGTAGGTGATGATGTGCAGATCAGCTGCAAAATTGAATTAGACAAAAAAGCTTAATTGAGCTTTACGGCAAAGCGGAATGGCACTAGCCGATGTTCCGCTTTGCCTCTTTTTATTAACATGAAAATCGAAGAAGAAATAAAGCAAAACAAGTTTAAGACTCCTTTACAAAAGGCGCTCTTGAATTTGATTTATACTGCTAACTGGTTGCAAAGCAAGCAGCAGGACTTCTTCAAACCGCACGGCATTACTGCCACACAATTTAATATCTTAAGAATTCTAAAAGGTCAGCATCCGAACAGTATTTCAGCGACTGAAATTAAATCACGCATGCTCGACCGCAATTCAGATGTATCGCGCTTGTTAGATCGTCTGGCTCAAAAAAATCTAATCAATAAAAGTACCTGCCCTAACGACAGACGGGCTGCCGATGTAAGCATTACTAAAAATGGTTTAATGTTACTTGAAAAAATCGGTTACACCGTTGATGATAATGTGATCGCTTTGAACGAACAGGAAGCAACGCATTTGAGTGATTTGCTGGATAAGTGCAGAGGATAAAGAAGCTGCTAGCTGCGAGCGACTAGCTTCTAGTTTCTGACTGCTGGTTCTACACCAATGAAAATGGAGAATCTGGTGGACTTTTTTAAAGAACCTTGTGTCTATGTTTTTCATTCAAAAATAAGCACCGACTTAAGCCCTATTAGCGTACAACACTCAGCAGCTAGTTGCCAGTAATCAGTAGCCTTCAACTAGTATATTACGATGCAATTTTATCCAGTTCTACTTTTACAAAGTCCATCAATTCCTGAATGTAGGCTTTGCTGAAATCGAAACGGATGTTAGCTGCTTTATATACTTCTGGTATTGATCGTGTATAGCCAAGCTTCAATGCATTTTGATAACCTTCCAAACCCTTCTTTTTATCGGCCTTATAATTACGCCAAACAGCAATAGCGCCTAATTGTGCCATACCATATTCAATGTAGTAGAAAGGCACTTCATATAAATGTAACTGCTTCTGCCAGAGGTAATGTTTGTTTTCTTCCAAACCACGCCAATCGGTATAGGTGTCGGCAAAGGCATCAGCAATTTGTGTCCAGTGTGCTTTGCGTTGTTCCGTTGTGTGATGCGGATTTTCGTAAATCCAATGTTGAAATTTATCAATAGTCGCTACCCAAGGCAAGGTTTCAATTATATCTTCGAGATGTTCTCGTTTAGCACGTTTTAAAGATGCTTCATCTTTAAAGAAAACATCCCAATGATCCATAGAGATTAATTCCATTGACATAGAAGCCAACTCCGCTACTTCAGATGGTGTTGATTTAAAATCATTTAATTCTAAATCGCGAGTCAGGAAATTATGGATGGCATGCCCACCTTCGTGCATAATAGTAACCATGTCGCGTAGGGTTGACGTTGCATTCATAAAAATGAAAGGAACGCCTACTTCTGCCAATGGATAATTATAACCACCGGGCGCTTTACCTTTTCTGGATTCCAAATCGAGATGCCCCATTGCCTTCATAATGGCTAAGCACTGACCCAAGAAGGGATCTAGTCTTTTAAATACTTCAATGGTTTTCTCAGTCAGGTCTTTGCCGTTTTCAAATACTTTCAGGGCATCGAGTCCTTCGGGATCTACGGCTTTATCCCAGGGACACAGTGCATCCACTTTTAATTTTGCCTTTCTATCTTTGGCCAGATCATTTAACAAAGGCACTACGAGTGACTGAATAGAGGTATGAAAATCAAAACAATCTTGTGGTGTATAATCAAAGCGGCCAAGCGCTTTAAACATGTAATCGCGGAAATTTTTAAAACCAGCATTGCCGGCTACTTCATGACGTAGGCCTATCAGTTTGGTAAAGAGCTCGTCTAGTATTTGTTTATCTTGTAACCTGCGTTGTGCAATTTTATGATATACTTCTTCACGCTTCTTCCTGTCAGTCGACATTAACATTACTGCCGCTTGCTGCAGGGTCAGTTCTTTTCCATCCACTTCAACAGCCATGGCGCCAGAGATCTGTGCATACTTTTGCGTTTCTGTATTGATTTCCGTAAACAATGGCACATTCTCATCACGGAACAATTCAATTTCCTTTTTCAGGTTTCGCACCATGATATCGTAACCAATCTCCCGCTCGATCTCTTTCAGGTAAGGTGATGCTGCCGCTTTTTTATTCAGCTGATCAGCAATGGGTGCAATTTGTGGCTGTATGTTGACAATAAAATCCTGATAGGAATTGCTATAGGCTTCATTATCGGTGTAGCAGGTCATGTTAATATAACGCCACGCCAGGTCTTCACTGATGACAGATTCGAGTTCACTGCGGTGATGAAACCAGGTGCGCAAATCCTGTACTGACTTCAAATCGCGGTTGAGTAAAGTATCAAAATAGGGTTTCAGGTTTTCCCAGGTAGTCAGTTTAAAATCCTCTGGTAAAAACATGCGCGCAGGGCGTTTCAATACTTCTGTAACTTCAGCCATTTTTCCTTACTTTTATTGCCTGCAATCTAAAATAAAATTGTGAAACTACTTATTGACATTATCGGTTGGGCCGGATCTTTTATGGTTGTGGCAGCTTATGGCCTGAATAGCTATCAAAAAATAAAATCAGACTCCTTAACTTTTTTGCTATTGAATTTTATTGGCGGACTTTTCCTTATCCTTTACACCTATTATACCAAAGCTTTTGCCAACACTTTCCTGAATGTGGTTTGGGTAATTATTGCCATTCCATCCCTGATTAAATTCCTTAGACCCAAAACTACTTAGATGAAATATAGTTTTATTTTACTCTCAATTCTTTTATTCGCCTGCAATACCCAAAAAGATGTTGGCAGCATAGAAAAAATTGATGAGCGTTTTGAATCGATTATCAAGTCAGACGCAAAGGTAGAATTGCTGGCCGAAGGTTTTGAATGGAGTGAAGGGCCTGTGTGGATTGAAAGTGAAAAAATGCTGCTCTTCTCGGATGTACCCAAAAACACTATTTACAAATGGACTGAGAAGGATGGTTTGGGAGAGTACTTGTCACCCTCTGGCTATACGCAGGAAGAAGAAGGTAATTTGGGCGAAGGTTCCAATGGTCTTTTACTAAATGCTACAGGGCAATTGGTGCTTTGCCAGCATGGAGACAGAAGAATGGCGCTTATGGAAAGTGCATTAAATGATCCTACGACAGATTTTAAAACACTTGCCAATTACTTTGAAGACAAACGCTTCAACAGTCCGAATGATGCAGCATACAATACAAAAGGTGAATTGTTTTTTACTGACCCTCCTTATGGCCTTGCAGACCTGGATCAAGATAAGGCTAAAGAAATTAAGTTTAATGGCGTTTATCGTTTAAACACAAAAGGCGAGGTGAGTCTGCTTATCGACACGCTGACAAGGCCTAACGGTATTGCTTTTATAAACGACAGTACTTTTATAGTAGCTAATTCCGACAAAGCCAAAGCAAGATGGTATCAGTATAGTATTCGGGAAGATAGTGTGATCGGTGGAAAAATTTTCTATGATGCTACTACTAACGCGCAAACAGAAAAAGGATTACCAGATGGATTAAAGATATCAAAAAATGGAATTGTCTTTGCGACTGGTCCAGGAGGCATCTGGCTCTTTGATGGTAAGGCTAAACTTTTAGGTAAGATTAAAACAACTTTGGCCTCGGCCAATTGTGCACTGGATGCTGAGGAAAAATTTCTCTACATCACGTCTCATAACTATTTGCTTCGCGTTCCACTTCAATAATGCAAACAGCACAACAAAATATTCGTATACAATGGTGGGTAGCCATACTCTCAGTTACCCTGCTGCTCATTAAACTTATTGCCTACTACTTAACCCATTCTGTTTCTATCTTAACCGATGCCTTAGAAGGTATTGTTAACGTTGTGGCAGGCTTTATCGGACTGTATAGTTTATATGTTTCTGCAAGACCCAGGGATAAGGATCATCCCTACGGTCATGGCAAAGTCGAATTTATCTCTGCAAGTCTGGAAGGTGCCATGATTTTTTTGGCAGGCACAGCCATTTTATACCAGGCTGTTATTTCACTGTTCAATCCTGTACCACTTCACCAACTTGATCTGGGTATTTTATTAGTGTCAATTACAGGGGTAATCAATTTTATGGTTGGTACGATTTGTGTTAACAATGGTGAAAAAAATAATTCACTCGCGCTAATAGCCAGCGGTAAACATTTACAATCCGATGCTTATTCAACACTCGCTATTGTTATCGGTCTGGGCTTACTCTACTTTACACAATGGCAGTGGGTCGACAGTGTGGTGGCTATCGGTTTCAGTTTCTTCATCCTTTATACAGGTTTCTCTATAGTAAAACGTTCGGTAGCCGGTATAATGGATGAGGCCGATGAAGCCTTATTGAAAAAACTGGTTGTCGTGCTTGAAAAAAACAGAAAAGAGAATTGGATTGATTTACACAATGTACGAATCATTAAATATGGCAGTACCCTGCATTTAGATTGCCACCTCACAGTGCCCTGGTACCTCAATGTACATGAAGCGCATCAGGAAATAGATATACTGGCTGCGCTGGTGCGCAAAGAGTTTGGTGATTCGCTCGAGTTATTTGTTCACTCTGACGGATGCTTGGATTTTTCTTGTCGTGTATGCGAGAAAAAGGAATGTGCGGTACGAAAGCATGCTTTTGAAAAAAGAATTGAGTGGAATCTAACTAATCTTGTGAATAATGAAAAGCATAGGGTTTGATAATTTACGATTTTAGATTTACGATTTTAGATTTAATATTCATGTTAAAAAATAGTACACATCAAAAATAAATCAATAGAATAATTGTTAATACTTTTAATCTAAATCTAAAATCATAGACCTTAAATCTAAAATCTTTTTATGTCGTGGATATATTTATTGATAGCAGGTTGCTTTGAAGTGGGCTTCACTACTTGTTTAAAGATGTCCAATAATTTTACCAACTGGAAATGGAGTGTCGCCTTCTTTATCTGCATATCGCTCAGTTTTCATTTTCTAAATGAGTCTATTAAAACCATTCCGCTGGGTACTGCTTATGCCGTATGGACAGGCATAGGCGCAGTCGGCACAGTGCTCATTGGTATCTTTATTTTCAAAGAGCCATCTGATTTTTGGAGAATATTTTTTATCATGCTATTGATCGGTTCTATTATTGGTTTAAAATTGGTATCTAAATAATAATCGCCTCACCTATAATCCTATCCGAAGGAGAGGATGCAAAAGGAAGCTCAACTAAACGCCATTTAAAATAATAATCTATGACACTCGAAATTCTACTCCGCTACATTCACTTCGTCAGTATCTTTGCCATTGTCAGTTCCCTGGTGGCAGAGCACCTCTTGCTTAAAAAAGAAATGACACCTGCTGAGATTAAACGCCTTTCTCTCATCGATGCTGTTTATGGTATAGCTGCCCTCACCTTACTTGGTGCCGGCCTCACCCTCTGGTTGGGTGGCCTTGGTAAACCAACAGATTTCTATTCGCATAATTGGATCTTCTTACTAAAAGTCGGCTTATTTACCCTTGTTGGTTTGCTGTCTATTTACCCAACAGTTTTTTTTATCAGCAAAAGAAAAAGTGCAGCTGATAAAGTGGTGATCCCTTCAATAATTGTTTGGATGGTGAGAATCGAGTTATTGATACTCTTTATTATTCCCTTACTGGCTGGCTTAATGGCCAAAAGCATTGGTTATTTCGGATAAGAAAAATTACTCTTCAGATTTTACAGGCCACGGAAAAGGCTCGTATGCCAACAACTGATCATGAAATTTTTCCCAGCTCATTTTTATAGGATTAAAGTATTCGGCTACTGCTTTTCCTATGAAGAGCTTGTAATCCATTTTACTATTTCCGGCCACAACATAGCCCGGGTAATAAAATAAAATACCAACCGACTTTAGGTACTGCAAAGTATGCAAAATCAGCAGCTTGCCCGGACTGTAGTGTGCATAAGCCGGATTAAAAAAATGCAGAATAGAAGCGGCTGCAGTTTTGCCCACATCAAAATACCCTGCCGCCACCAACTCATTACCGCAGCGCAACTCGAGCTGCATGGTATTAAAAATGGAATCGCCATCGGGTAATTCTCCAAATAAACCTTCATGTATACTTGCCGCTGCTTCAAAATCAACTTCACGTAAATATTGCGCATGTAAATGCATTAACTCATCACTTGGCGTTTCGTAAGGTTTAATGCTAACAGAAAAGGACGCTGATTTTTTTAGTAAACGCAGATGACTTCTTCTATGCACAAGACCAGGAATATAGTAACGCAGCCAATGCACCCGGTACACCTGATCAAGCTGAATATGCGAAGTGGTAAAAATATCCTGGTGCATTCTGTACCAACCCAAACCCAGCAATTGATCTAATTGCTCGCCAGGGAGCACAGCGGGTGACAAACGTTGGTAGTAAGGTTGCATCACAAGACGTGTATCTTATCACACAAGTCTACGCAATGCAAGCAAGAATTACAATGAATGTGCGGTGCTTACTCTCTGGTTTCAGGGCTAGAACAATCCAGGTGCAATCTTACGCGATAGTTTTTTTGGCCCTCATAGTTAACCATAGCAAGGCACGAAGCGCAGTTACCATTAAAATTCTCCGGATCGAGTTCTGCGTAAAAAAGTTCTTGCTGTGGCTCCTGCAAGCCTAACATAACACCATCAGGTAAGGTACATTCTAAAACTGCAGCAAATACATTTTCTTCATTTCCAGCTGATTCGCCATACTGATAAAAACGACTATCCTGAATTTGAAATACCGCAGTGCCACAAATGCTGCGCATTAATTTTACGGGCACACAGGTTTTAGCAACAGTCAATTTTTCATCGTTACAAGAAGCACTTAATAAAAAAAGAGATACAATGAGAATAAGCAGGGCATTTTTCATGTGTCAGTAAATTTTGTTTTCAGGTCATATACAATGGCTGTACAAAGCATTTATGAGGAGTGTCCCGCATTTAAATAGCCATTGCATAACATTCCACTTAGCACTATAGACAACCAATGCCGGCAAATGGTTGTAAGACCTCAAAACTTGAAATGAAATGTAGTTTAGTTAAACGAGGTTACCAGCCATGCTTTTTCGAAGCCGCCACCTGCAGGCTGTGTCAACTCCAATCCTTTCCAACTGAAAGGATGAATGTATAGGCCAACTAAACCATATTGAATTTGAAATGTCGAATTTATAATTGTCCAATTTGCCGAATCTAAGCAAAACCGCTATTATTGCAGCCCGATTGGGGCCTTTAGCTCAGATGGTTAGAGCACCTGACTCATAATCAGGTGGTCGCTGGTTCGATCCCAGCAAGGCCCACTGATAATCAAGCACTTACGCAAGTAAGTGCTTTTTTTTTAAGCCCCTCCTGCATCAGGCTGGTCTATTCGCTGCAATCCAAGGTCAAGCTCAGCATTCACCTAGAAAAATAAAGGTCAGACTAAAAGTTCCCTTCGAGAAACGCTGAGTGGAAAATTTCAAATTTTTAATAATACGCATAAACGCAAAAAGCCCCTGCTATGCGGGGCTTCTTGCGTTGAAAAAATGGTCAGGTACATCAGACCTGCAACACTAAAAAGAAAGGCATGCCGTTACCGGCTAAAAATATTTACTACCAACAACCACTACGAATGGAGTAAAGTACCTGTCATAACGGCCATGCCAATTTCTTTGAATAGTTGATAGTTCTTAGTTGTTGGTTGTTCGATTTATAACAAAACACAAACCCACACTTATTTACTATCAACAACTATTAATCTACATTATCGTGTAAGAATTTATTGTTACCTAAAATATTATTGTCATCATTCAAATTATACTTAGAAATGAAGGGCTCTGAAGAGTGTGGCACATCTTGCATTTTTACACCTCTGCGCATGTAAGCCGGTAAAGCCCATTTTTCACTGAACTCTTCCTTTGTCATTTCTGATTTCTTTCCTTCTTTCAGTTTATTCTTGCGCAACTCTGCCTGTTGACGCAGGCGCTCGCGTGTAGAACGCAACTCCATCATACCTTCATCATTGATTTTCTGATCGCCAAAAGCCTCAGCACGCATATCGTACTCATCGTCTCCCCTAAACAAGCCGTCTTCTCCATCATCTTCATCTTCCAAATCAAATGACGCTGTTGGTTTTGCGAAGTTTGTATTAAATACAACCTCGCGTGAAGCTGGTCTGTCATCATCCTCTTCTTCTATCTTAAATTTTTTAGGTTTAAGCTCAGGGGTAACTTTGCCTGCCATTGGGGCATCTTTAGCCTCTTTTGCCTCGAACAACCAACCTTGTGACCGGTCGAGATCATGCACCTTTTTTGCTTCTTCTTTTTTCTCTTGTTTTTTAGCTTCAGCATCAAAACCAGTAGCAATTACAGTTACACGAATGCGATCACCCAGACTTTCATCTACGCCATGACCAAAAATCATTTCCGCTTCCTGCCCTGCCTGTGCTTGTATGTACTCGGTAATTTCACTGAGTTCATCCATAGAAAGTTCCACCTCCATGCCTGAGAAGATCGACAATAATATGCGCTTGGCACCCATGATATCACGGTTGTCAAGTAGCGGTGAAGAGAGTGCAGCTTCAGCAGCTTTCTTAGCACGTGTATCACCTCTTGTTTCGGCTGTACCCATAACGGCTGCACCTGCATTAAGCATTACGGTACGCACATCCTGGAAGTCAACGTTTACATGACCTGTCAATGTTATTATTTCGGCAATACCTTTAGCCGCTGTTGTTAACACATTATCCGCTTGCGCAAATGCCTGACCGATCGGTAAGTTGCCATAAATCTCACGCAGCTTATCGTTTAAGATCATTAGCACTGTATCGCAGTTTTGACGCAACTCATCTATACCAATCTGCGCTTGTGCAAATTTCTTCTTGCCCTCCCAGCCGAAAGGTACCGTGATGATACCCACAGTGAGGATGTCCATTTCCTTGGCAATCTTCGCTAACACGGGAGCAGCACCTGTTCCGGTTCCACCACCCATACCAGCTGTTACAAAAACCATTTTTGTACCATTAAGCATTTCACGAATTTGTTCGCGACTTTCAATGGCAGCAGCACGACCTACGTCAGGATTAGCACCACAACCTAAACCTTCCGTCAGGTTGGTACCAATTTGCAATTTATAAGGAACAGGACTGCTGTTAAGCGCCTGTGCATCGGTGTTGACCACCACAAATTCTACATCTTTAATGCCTTGCTTGAACATGTGGTTCACCGCATTGCTTCCTCCGCCACCTACGCCAATTACTTTAATAATTGACTTGTGGTGTTTGGGGATTTCGAATTTATATCCTGAATCAAACATATCTTTTTATTTAGTGGTTGTTCTTTTTTTGGTTGTTCGTTGATAGTTGATGGTTGTTCGCTAACAACCATCAACCAGTAACTAACAACTAGTACTCGTTCTTATCGTTTAAATCATCTATCAACAAACTCTTTGTCTTTGTAAGAATATCATTGAAGAAATTCTTGGAAGATGAAGGTGTGCTTACTGGTTTCTTAGCCTTCACTGTCCTGATCACTTCTCTTGCTTCTTTGTAACGGTCTTCACGCTCATCTAACGAACGGAAGCCTGACAATACTAAACCAACAGCTGTGGCATACATAGGGCTCTTTACAATTTCTACTTTGCCCTTGCCCAGGTGCTCATTAGGATAACCCACACGCGTATCCATTCCAGTCATGTACTCAACCAACTGCTTAAGATTAGCTAACTGTGCACCACCACCGGTGATGACAATACCACCTGCTAATCTGTTCTCATAACCTGAAGAAATAATTTCTGCATGTGCCATCTCAATGATTTCTTCCATTCTTGCTTGAATGATATTAGAAAGATTTTTCACAGAGATTTCTTTGGTATCACGATTTCTAATGCCTGGAATAGCTACAATCTCATTGGCATTTGCCTCTTCAGCAATGGCACGACCAAATGAAGTCTTCAAACGTTCTGCCTGCTGTTGCAATACCATTAAACCCTGCTTGATATCGTTGGTAACAATGTTGCCACCAAAAGGAATAACAGCAGAGTGACGAATGATATTATCATAAAAAATAGCAATATCAGTAGTACCACCACCAATATCAATCAAGCAAACACCTGCCTCCTTCTCTTCATCGCTTAATACAGCTAAGCTTGAAGCGAGTGGTTCAAGAATCAAATCTTCAATCTCTAAACCTGCTTTGCGCACGCATTTATGAATGTTGTTGATCGCATTTGTCTGTGCAGTGATGACGTGGAAATCTGCCTCAAGGCGAACACCGGACATACCCACGGGTTCTTTGATACCTTCTTCATAATCTACCATGTAATCCTGTGGCATCACATGGATGATCTGACTTCCCGGAGGAACTACCATGCGATACATATCTTGTGTAAGACGTTCGATATCGTCAACAGTTATTTCGTCTTCTTTGGAAGAGCGGGTAATGCCACCATGTTGAACAAAACTTTTAATATGCTGGCCGGCAATCCCTACATTCACCACACCGATATCAATGCCTGACTGATCGCTGGCCTCTTTAATGGCCTTTTCAATAGCATAAACGGTTTTATCTATATTAAACACGATGCCTTTTACGACACCTTCGCTTTCTGCCTTACCCATGCCTAATACTTCGAGTTTACCAAACTCGTTTTTGCGACCAACGATCGCGCATATTTTAGTTGTGCCTATGTCGAGACCTACAACTATTTTTTCGTGTTCCATGATTCTGTGTTTAGTGGTTGTTATTTTTTTATTTATTCCGCTACGATTTGTCCTTCGTATTGGAGGTTAACTCGCTTATATTTATTCCATCCCTTCACAGGGAGTATTTCTTTATAAAATATCATCAACTTTTTCAATTTCTCTTCTGGGTTATCTGGATGACCAAATTCAATGAGTTCATCTCCCACCTGAGGAAAGAGATTTATATTCAGTTTGGAATCAATATCCAGCTGTGCTATTTGTGCCTTCCAGAAATCATCTTCTCCAATCATTTCGATTAATGCCATCAATTGCTTACCCTCTTCTGTCTTATTTAAATTACCCATAGCCAATAAGTTGCGGGCATAAGCACCACTGATCAAAATAACCCTGGCTGTGAATTTTTCTGACACTGGCATCACCGTTCCGTCTTCGGCAATGTAGCCATCTGACCCATCGTTGCGTACAATGCGTGCAATAGGTCTTCGTAACTCTACATTCACTAGTAGATTGCCCTTCAAATCACTATACAGCTCTGCATCTTCAATGAACTTATCGGATTTAATTCGCTTTTCAATTTCCTTCAGACTGATACTACCCATTGAGGCACCAATCAGGTTCTGCTGGTTGAATTGCATTAAACGTCTTACATCCTCTTCGTCTATAAAATGGTTGTTCTCTATATTATCTATGTCAATCGATATTTGTTTTACTGCGGTATCGTTTGTCTCACGTTCAGCAAAGGCGATTAATACCAGCAACGAAGCCAGTGCCAATACACCTTTAATTTCATTTCGCATGTTGAATTTAAGCTTCATACTTTTCAGTCAACATTTTTTTAATGGGTTGTACAAACGTATCAATATCACCTGCTCCTACAGTTGCAACCAGTTCAAGTGATGCCTCTTCTAATGTTGCCATCAAATTCTCTTTAGCGCATCTTACTTTTCGCTTACTTGTCACATCTTTAAAAATGATGTTAGCATCAACTCCTTCAATAGGTAACTCACGGGCCGGATAAATGTCCATTAAGAACAACTCGTCCGCCAGACTCAGGCTTTCTGCAAAGCCCTTTGCAAAATCGCGGGTACGCGTAAACAAGTGCGGTTGAAAAATCACCGACAGTTTTTTACGAGGATACATCGATTTCAACGATCGCAGGAAGGCTTCTATTTCTGTAGGATGATGTGCATAGTCATCTACAAAAGTTACATTACTACCTTTAAGAATAAATTCAAATCTTCTCTTTACACCTTTAAAAGAAGTAAGTGCCTGCTTAATGGTTGCCAGATCTACACCAACTTTGTGCGATGCTACTGCTGCTGCAATGGCATTTTCAACATTATGAAAACCGGGGATACCGAGAGAGATATGTTGAACCTTTCCGAAACCGTGAAGGTCAAACTCAAAAAATCCTCCTTTCGAAGTAATGTGCTCGGCAAAAAAATCTCCCCGACTCATACTGTAGTTAACCTTTTTGATGTCTTTCACATCATGGGTTAATAAATCGTCAATTGATTCATGAATGATTAATGAACCATTTTTATTAATCTGTTTTATAAAATCCTTAAATGAGCTAATTACGCTTTCATGATCACCGTAAATATCCAAATGATCAGGATCGGCATTGGTTACAATAGCCACTTCCGGAAATAATTTCAAAAAGGAGCGGTCAAATTCATCAGCCTCTACAACTACAAGTGTATCGTCTGTTACTTCACCATTCATAACAAGATTAGACTCATAGTTAGTAGTAATGCCACCCAGAAAAGCCACCATCTTTTTGTTAGCTACTTTTAAAATGTGAGCTACCATAGATGATGTTGTCGTCTTTCCGTGTGTTCCGGCAACGGCTATAGTCTTATAGTTTTTAGTAAGCAGTCCCAGTACTTCTGATCGTTTCAGAATTGTATAACCATTGTCTCTCAGATAAGCATGTTCTGCATGATCTTTAGGAATAGCAGGTGTGTAGATTACCAGTGTCTTCTCTTTATTCTCTTTTACAAGGGCAGGAATAGCCTCTACTGCATCATTGAAATGAATCTGCATTCCTTCTGCCTGCAGTGCCTCTGTTAGCGCAGTCGATGTTTTATCGTAGCCAAATACGTGTAGCCCTTTTTTAATAAACCAACGTGCCTGTGCACTCATGCCGATCCCTCCGATTCCCAGGAAATAAATAATATCGTATTTATCTAGTTTCACTTAATCAATTCCTCAATTTGATTTACTATATCACTTGTTGCACGGGGTTTGGCCAGTGCTTTAATATTTCCTTGTAAACGTTGACAACGCGCTTCATCAAACAGCACTGTTAAGGCAGTATCCACTAAGCTTTTCATAGCGTCAATGTCTTTTACTAAAACCGCTGCATCCTTGCTTACCAAGGCCATTGCATTCTTCGTTTGATGATCTTCCGCCACATTGGGTGAGGGCACTAAAATAGTAGCCTTACCCGCAATACAAAGTTCTGAAACAGCCAGGGCTCCACTTCTGGAGATCACCACATCAGCGGCTGCATAGGCCATGTCCATCTCTTTGAGAAAATCATACAAGCGTACTCTTCGCAAATCATATTTCGACAGGGCCTCTTTACAAGCAGCATAATAACTTTTACCTGTTTGCCAGATTATCTGCACTTCTGTTTCCTGAAGTTTCTCTATATTCTTTAAAATACTTTTGTTAATCGTTCTGGCCCCAAGACTTCCTCCAATAATCAATAAGGTTTTCTTGTTTGCATCAAAACCAAAGTGATTAAGTGCTTTGCTTCGTTTAGAATCAATGTCTAGTAAATCTTTACGAACAGGATTACCTGTCAATACAATTTTTTCCTTAGGAAAATAGTTTTCCATGCCTTCGTATGCCACACATACTTTTTTTACACGATTGGCTACTTGTTTATTGGCTAAACCTGCGAAAGAATTCTGCTCTTGAATTACGGTAGCATAACCTAGACGAGTAGCCGCCATCATAATAGGTCCACTGGCATAACCACCAGTACCAATCACTGCATGTGGTTTAAATCGCTGTAATATGGTAACCGCACGCAGGTAGCTAAACACAAGCTTGAAAGGGAACAATAAATTTTTCCAGGTAAGTTTGCGCTGAATACCACTGATCCATAAACCAATAATCTTATACCCAGCTTCTGGAACCCGCACCATTTCCATTTTACCTTGTGCACCTACAAATAAAATTTGTGCATCCGGGTAACGCTGGCGAAACTCATTAGCGATGGCGATAGCCGGGAAGATATGTCCTCCGGTTCCTCCTCCACTGATGATTAGACGATATGGCTTGTTAGCTTTCAAGTTATTTTTCTCAGTTATTTTATGTTTCAAGCTGCCGGCTTCTGGCTACTAGTTTAGTGCTAGAAGCCTGTAGCTAGCAGCTATCTTACGCTGCTTTCGCAGTTACATTTTTTTCTTTTACTTCTTGTTCACCTTTTTGTTTGTCCCACACCTGATCTTGCTGTTCTCCCCTGCTCACACTCAATACTATGCCTAAAGCAAGTCCTGTAAATACCATTGATGTACCTCCCATCGAAATCAAGGGTAAGGGCTGACCAGTAATTGGACCAAGGCCAACCACAACACCCATGTTTACCATGGCCTGACAGACTAAGTCAAAGCTTAAGCCTGCGGATAATAATCCTCCGAATGCACGCTCGCTGTTGTATGCTGCCTTCATACCTCGGTGTAATAAAATGAGATAGAGTAACAAAACAACAATACCACCAATCATTCCATACTCTTCAATAACAATGGCGTAAACAAAATCCGAATAGGGATGCGGCAGTATATTCCTTTGATCGCTGTTACCCGGTCCTTTTCCTGTTACGCCTCCTGTTGCAATAGCTATACGCGCATGCTTCGCCTGAAAAGGAAGTTCAGTTCCGTTGACAAAATTCTTAATACGATTTTTTGCTGTCTCACCTCTTACACCGAAAGCCACTGCCAGTGCGCCAAACAGTAAGCCAACAAAAACAAGCATGGCTAAATAACGTGCTGGCACACGACCAATAAACATGATGAGCATACATGTTATTAAGAGTAATACCGCTGTTGATAAATTGGTTAAGGCGATCAATCCGCAAATAATACCGCACCAGAATAATATCGGAATCAGAGATTCTTTAATATCATCTATATTCTGCTGACGCTTGGCCAGCATACTGGCCAGGTTTACAATAAGAGCTAAGCTGGCAAAATCAGAGGGCTGAAAAGAAGTTCCGATGATCGGAATCTGAATCCAACGAGCCGCATCATTAATAGTTGTACCATTTGTAAAGGTGTAAATCAATAAAGGTACACTTACCAATAATGCAATCTTGGATAACTTAGAGTAGTAGCGATAATCAACTTTATGCGCAAACCACATTGCTGCAAGACCTATAAACACATGCATGGTATGTGTCAATAAGAACTTTTCAGGGCTCACTGTTCGTTTAAATGCCAGGGTACCAATAGAACTGTACACCACAAGGATACTGATCATTGATAGTGCAAAAACAACTGCCCAGATGACTTTATCACCTTGTAAATTTTTATCGGCCCAAGTTTTTACTTGATTCATTTGGATTGGCCCTCCACTTCCATTTTTAGTTCTAATACGGCAGATCGAAACTGATCTCCTCTATCTTCATAATTCTTGAATAAATCAAAACTGGCGCAGGCAGGAGATAATAAAACAACATCACCCTTCTTTGCCTCTGCTAATGCTATTCTTACTAACTCCTTTACACTTTGTGTTTCTTTGATAGTAGACACTACATTGCCAAAAGCTTTCTTTAGTTTATCATTTTCCTTACCTAAGCATATCAAAGTTCTTACCTTCTGCTTTACTTCTTTTTCGATTAGCGAATAATCATTGCCCTTATCTACTCCACCGGCAATCCAAACGAGTGGTCCAGAATAACTTCCGAGTCCGTACACTACTGAATCTACATTAGTGGCCTTTGAATCGTTGACAAATTCAACACCATTAATGATGGCAACTGATTCCAGACGGTGTGGTGCATTCTTGAAAGTTCTTAAACCTTTACGAATGGCCTCTTCACTTAAGCACGCCAACTGTGCAGCTGAAACCGCTGCCATGGTGTTAATGAGATTATGCGGACCCCTTAAAGTAGTTTCGCTCTGCGCAATTTTAAAGGCTTCGCTAAAACCAAAACTCATTTTTGTTCCATCATAATGAACAGGCGTTGACTCATCTGATAAAGAGATTGGCAAAAGACGTGCAGCGATGGGCCTTGCTTTTACTTCTTGCTTCAGAATAGTATCATCTGCATAATAAATAAAGGTATCAGTATTGTCCATATGGCGAACGATTCTGAACTTAGAATTTACATAGTTTTGCAACTGATACTCATAACGGTCTAAATGATCAGGGGTAATATTCAATAAAACGCCAACTGTTGGTTTAAATGTAGTGGTGCCGTCTAATTGAAAACTGCTTATCTCAATTACATACCAATCATGGTCTTGTTCTGCAATTTGTCTGGCTAAGCTGTAACCTACATTACCGGCTAAAGCGACTTTAAGACCAGCCTCTTTCAGTAAATGATAAGTAAGCAAAGTTGTAGTCGTCTTACCATTGGTTCCGGTAATCGCAATCACTTTTCCTTTGATAAAACGGAAACCAAATTCCAATTCATCAATGATCTCAATACCAGCGTACTTACACTTTTTAATAATCTCTGCTTTATCAGGAATACCCGGACTTTTGATGATTAAAGAGGCATTGATAATTTTAGCTTCAGTGTGCTGACCTTCTTCAAAATCAATCTGATTAGCTAGTAACTCTTGCTTGTGTTTATCTTTAATGGGTGATTGGTCAGAAACAAAAACTTCATAGCCTTTCTTGCTGGCCAACAAGGCTGCCCCTGTTCCACTTTCTCCTGCTCCTAATATGACTATTCGTTTTTGCATTTACGATTTAATATTTTCGAATTACGATTTTTTAAATTCAATCAATTTCTTTTACATGATTACTTAAAATAATACGTTTTTGCATTTACGATTTAATATTTTCGAATTACGATTTCTTTGATTCAGTTAACTTTCTCTTCATGGTTACTATAGACGCTGAATAAATTGAAAGTAGTTCGTTAGATTCTTTTAATAACAGGTTGATTTTTTCTCTATTTTGTCCCTTATCAATTTCTAATAGTAAGTCCAAGAAGTAAGAAGACTCATCCGACTCCTCCTCAACAATTTTTAGTTTATTGACAAAATCAGCGGAGGATTTAGCTCTACAAGCAGCTCTGTAATTAGCACCTACTGAAGTGGAGCTTCTTACAAGTTGTCTCACAATAGCATCATAAATTCTATTGCTCGGCAGTGTCTCCATTAAATTCAGTGTCTGTATCACAAACATTTTATTCCGTGCTATTAATTCCTCTTTAGTCATTAACTTAAAAATTGTACATCGTAAATTTCAAATTGTAAATATTTTTCATCTTAATTTAAGTGTAGCTAGTGTCAAAATGGCCAGTAATATTCCCACAATCCAGAAGCGTGTTACAATTTTCGCTTCGTGTATTTGTAATTTTTGATAATGATGATGTAAAGGCGACATCAGGAAAATCCTTCTGCCTTCTCCGTATTTCTTCTTTGTGTATTTGAAATAGGATACTTGAATGATCACCGATAAATTCTCTACCAGAAAAATGCCACAGAGAATTGGTATCAATAATTCTTTACGTACCGCAAGTGCGATAACAGCAATAACACCTCCTAAAGTAAGGCTGCCTGTATCGCCCATGAAAACCTGAGCGGGATAGGCATTGTACCATAAGAAACCCAGACATGCTCCAACTAATGCAGTACAAAAAATCACCAACTCACTTAAGTTGGGTATGTACATAATATTGAGGTAAGAGCTAAAGTCAATACGCCCTGAGAGATAAGCAAAAATGGCCAGGGTCAGAGCTATAATGCCGGAAGTACCTGCCGCCAAACCATCAATACCATCCGTAATGTTAGCACCGTTTGATACTGCAGTAATGATGACAATGACCACCAATGTATAGACTATCCAGGTATAATCAGTTGATATAAATGGAAGTAATTTTCCGTAATCAAATTCGTTATTTTTAACAAAGGGCAGTGTTGTTTTAGTAGAGGGCACATCCTTGTATTCAAGTTTGTTTTCCTGCTCCTGTAGTGATAAAATTTCAAGACTGGCAAGCTCTGCAGGCTTTACACTTACTTCACGTACCACTACATTATCGTTAAATGAAAGTGTAATGCCTACAATAAGTCCTAGACCTACCTGCCCGATAATTTTGAATCTGCCCGCTAAGCCTTGTTTATCCTTTTTGAAAACTTTAATATAATCATCAAGGAAACCGATCAACCCTAACCAAATGGTGGAGATAATCAGTAAGATCACATAGACATTATCCAGCTTGGCAAAAAGAATAGTAGGTATTAAAATGGCCATGATGATGATGATACCCCCCATGGTAGGTGTACCTTTTTTCTCTAGCTGACCCTGTAAACCTAAATCACGGATATCTTCTCCTACTTGTTGTCTGCGCAGAAAATTGATTAATGCCTTACCAAAGAAAATAGTAATGATTAATGATAACACAGCTGCCATTCCTGCACGAAATGAAATATACTTGAACACACCGGCTCCGATGAGGTCAAACTGTTTATCTAAATAATCAAACAAATAATAAAGCATACCTAATTAATTATCAATTATCAATTTTTCAATTAGCCAATGTTTTAGTTCCGCTCTTTGATGTTGATACTATTTTATTTATCACTTTTAAAATACTTTCGATGTCTATTATATAATTTCTCACTGGTCAATTGGGTTATTGATCATTGATCATTAATTTCATCATCCTTGCTACTACTTCTTTATCATCAAAAGGGTGTTTAACTCCCTTTATCTCCTGGTAATTCTCATGTCCTTTTCCTGCAATCAAAATAATATCGCGTTCCTTAGCCATCATACAGGCAGTTTTGATTGCCTCTTCACGATCAGCCATTACTAAAGTCTTTCTCGCCTCCGATGGCATAACACCTGTTTGCATTTCGCGGATAATTTCCATAGGATCCTCATCACGTGGATTATCAGAAGTCAATACCACTTTATCACTCATGCGACAAGCAATGGAAGCCATTAGCGGTCGCTTGGTTTTATCTCTGTTTCCACCACATCCAACTATGGTAATTACTTGCTCGTTTCCTGTTCTGAATTGTGCAATAGTTTCCAACACATTTTTTAATGCATCTGGTGTATGGGCATAATCAACAATGGCTGTTACTTTAGAACCAGGCAATACCAATTCAAATCTTCCTGGTGCACCCTGCAGGTTAGATAAATGTCTTAATACTTCATCTGAATCTTCACCCAGTAAAATTGCGGCACCATATACGCCTAATAGATTGTAGGCATTGAAATCACCGATCAGTTTAAACCAAACAATCTTGTTATTGACTTCAAGCTCAAGTCCCTCAATAGAGTTTGTTATAATCTTACCTTTGAAATCTACCATTTTCTTCAAACCAAAAGACTGTTTCTTAGCCCTTGTATTTTGAAGCATCACCATACCACGCTTGTCATCTGCATTTACTAATGCAAAAGCACTGCTACTTAATTCATCAAAGAATTTTTTCTTTGCGCGAATGTAGTTATCGAAGGTTTTGTGGTAATCGAGGTGATCGTGTGTGATGTTGGTGAAAATCGCACCCGTAAATTGTAAACCTGCAATACGTTCCTGATCTACTGCATGTGAACTCACTTCCATGAATACATGCGTACAACCGGCTTCCAACATCTGCTTTAATAAAGCATTTAATTGAATAGGATCAGGAGTGGTGTGTGTAGCGACAACATCTTTATCCACAATTTTATTCACAACTGTGGATAACAGTCCGCAACGGTAGCCTAACGAACCAAATAACTGATACAAAAGTGTAGCGGTTGTTGTTTTGCCGTTAGTACCAGTAACGCCTACTAACTTTAATTTTTGTGACGGAGAGCCAAAAAAGTTAGCAGCAATAATTCCCAGTGACTGAGCACTGTCTTTGACTGTGATGTAGGTAACTTTTTCATTTATTGTAGGGGGTAATGTTTCACAAACTATTACAGCTGCACCGTTGGCTACAGCTTTATCAATAAACGCGTGCCCGTCAGAAGTCGAGCCCTTCACTGCCACAAACAAAAATCCGTTTTTAACCAAGCGTGAATCAAAAGCAATATTGTTTACCTCCACATTCATGTTACCGAATGTAGAAGTAAGTGATACTTTGTATAATATGTCTTTTAACTCTGCCATTTGCCTCACCCTTTGCCTCACCCCTAACCCCTCTCCTAAAGGAGAGGGGAGTTGAGGAATATTTTAAATCATTTATTTTGTTTCACAATAAATAAGCTTCGCTTTTATCGAAGTTCATTTTTTAACTTAGTCTTATATAAATTCTGTCTCCTTTATTTATTCTTGCGCCAGGTGAGATGGATTGTGAAGCCACTCTCCCCTTTCCTTCGTAAAAAACTCTTAATCCAGATTGTTCCAATAAATAAATTGCATCTCGGAAAGTCATGCCGGTTACGTCTGGTACAATATCTTTGCCCGTGGTTGCCTTCTTTAAATTTACACCTGACCCTGATCGTGCTGTTTTAACCCAGTCTTCTTCTGTTTGAGAGTGTATTGAGATGCCTAATTCATTGCATAACATTGTTAACTCTTCCTGATGACCACCTCTTATTACAGGAAGCACATCCTCTTCCATCAATCTCTTTTTATCCATAGCCATGTGCAGCTCAACGTCTCTTGAATAAATATTATCTGCTATTTCTTTGAAAACAGGCGCTGCCACACTGCTACCATACTGCTGCCATCCTCTTGGATTCTTGATCAGTACAATCGCACTGTACTTGGGTGCATGTGCAGGAAAGTAACCTGCAAATGATGTAATATAGCGTTGCGTGTAGCGGCCATTATCTAAAATCTGCGCTGTACCTGTTTTACCCGCAATGCGATAGTGGGTACCGCGAATGTTTTTTGCAGTGCCACGCTCCACCACTCCTTCAAGCATTAATTTCAGTTTGGTTAGCGTTTTTTTAGAACATATCTTATCGTTTAATACTTCTGTTTCAAAAGACTCTTCAACGTCATCTGCTTTCTTTACCTCTTTCACAAAAACCGGTTTAATCATTTTACCATCGTTGGCTACAGCGTTAAAAAGTGCCAGTGTATGTAAGGGTGTAATTTCAAAACCATAACCATAAGCCATCCATGGCAATGAAATACCACTCCATCCCTTTTCTCCAGGCCGGTGAATTTTAGGTTGTGGCTCGCCAGTGATTTGTATACCCAAGGGTTGCGATAACTTTAAACGATCTACATAATCGACAAACTTCTGCGGCTTGTTGCCAAATTGCTTATTCACCAGTTTAGCCATAGCCACATTGGAAGAATGTTCAAAGGCTTCCTGTACAGATATTTTACCTAACCCTTTTTCTTCGTGATCTCTCACTTTTTTATTGTAAAAAATAGCTTCTCCATTACCAGTGTCAACTGTATCTGATAATTCCACATTGCTGTCTTCCAGCAGGGCGATCATCGTCACCAGTTTAAAAGTAGAGCCTGGTTCGAATAGACCTGCCGTTGCAAAATTGAAGCGCTCTGAGAAGTTACCATTACCATCGCTACTCAAATTAGAAATGGCTTTAATCTCTCCGGTTTTTACTTCCATCACTACAACCAGACCATCATCGGCATTGTGTTGCATCATGGCTTTATGAAGCGCAGTTTCAGCTACATCTTGAAGGTTGATATCGAGTGTTGTCTGTAAATCCATGCCATCTACTGCCTTTACATTATTGGCATCGAAAATTGGTTTCCAGATTCCACCAGCTATTTTCTGATAATAAGCATAACCATCCTGACCACCTAGGTAGTTATTGAAGCTATACTCCAGTCCTGCACCTTTATTATCTTCATTCACAAAGCCTATAGTTCTTCTACTTAGGTTAGAGAAGGGTCTGTAGCGTACATCAATTTTTTCAAAGATGGCACCACCGCGCAAACGGCCTTCGCGGAAGATTGGCCAGTTCATCATTTTCTTTTTATCCTGATAGTCAATTTGCTTGCGACTTAATACCAGGTATTGTTTACCGGATGCACGGGCATCAACCAACATGCGTTTATAGTCTGTCTTCGACTTATCTTTAAAAAATACCGATAACTGATAAGCCAAAGAATCTACACCTTCTTTAAATACTTCGTCTTTTGGCAGCGTAGCATCAAAAGCGATTTTATAAAAAGGAAGCGAGGTTGCCAGTAGACTACCGTTGTCTGAGTAGATATTACCACGAGTTGCCTGCACCGTTTTATAATCAAAAGAGATGCGCTCGCCCATGGCGGCCCACTTCTCCCCTTCAATCACCTGAATGTGTCCTATCTTTACTACTACAGCGATAGCAAAGAGGGCTACAAACAAAAATGCAATCCTTACTCTTATTAATATGGACTTCTTAATATTCACCTTCTTCTACAACTACTTTAGTGGGTGGTGTTAAACTTTCTTTTAATCCGTAAGCTTTTACTTTTATGGCTACTTCGCTTTGTTTACTGGCAAACATCAGATCAGACTTTAGCGTGGTATAATCTGCGCGAAGGTCTTCTACTTCTGCCTGTATATGATTGATCTTACGCACGGTTTTTTCAGCATAGTGTGTATTGCCTATATAGAATAGTGCAAGGCCTAATACAAATAAGATTTTAGGCAGATACTGAATAGGAAAACCTTCTTCAAAATAGCTTTCGAGGTTTAGCTTCTTTTCCAAACCAGAAAACACGCTGGTACCAGGCTCACCCTTGGCAGCAGCAATTTTTTTGGGTTCTATTTTAAATTTGTTCTCCATGTATAGTTGGTGGTTGATCGTTGTTTGTTGATCGCCATTAACGAAAAACTAACAACGAACAACTATATTTTTTCAGCTATCCTCAATTTCGCGCTTCTTGCTCTTTTATTTTGTTCTATCTCTTCTTCTGTTGCTTCAATCGGTTTGCGATTTACTGCTTCAAAAGGTTTTATCTCATTTCCGTAAAAATCCTTCTCTACTTCTCCAAACACTTTTCCTTTGTTGATGTAGTTCTTCACCATCCTGTCTTCCAGCGAGTGGTAGCTCATCACTACCAGTCTGCCGTTTGTCTCTATCACTTCGCCACATTGGTGCAAAAAATCTTCTAGTGCTTTCATTTCTTCGTTTACTTCAATGCGAAGCGCTTGAAACACCTGGGCGAAATATTTGTTCTCTTTACCACGGGGGGCTATGCTACTCAATGCAGCTTTTAAGTCCTCCGTTCTGGCAAAGGGTTTGTTAACTCTATATTGAGTTACCATGCGTGCAGCGGTTTTAGCATTTTTCAGCTCACCATACATACCGAAGAGTTTGTGAAGATCTGCTTCGCTGTATTCATTAACTATGGTAGCTGCTGTTACTGACTGCTTCTGGTCCATGCGCATATCGAGTGGTCCATCAAAACGGGTTGAAAAACCGCGCTCAGGTGAATCGATCTGATGCGATGAAATTCCCAGGTCGGCCAGTATGCCATTTACTTTGGTAACTCCATTCAATCTCAAATACTTTTTTAAGTACATGAAATTGGTATGACAAAATGTAAAAGAACGACTCTTTATCTTTTCAGCTTCCCGCTTCGCATCATCATCCTGATCGAAGGAAAGCAATCTGCCTTCTTTGATTTGTTCGAGTATTTTGATGCTATGTCCACCTCCGCCAAATGTTGCATCTACATAAATGCCATCGGGTCGGATGTTCAGTGCCTCAATACACTCGTTGAGCATGACGGGCTTATGGTAGCCGCTAGTTGCTGGCTGCTGGCTGCTGGCTGACTTATCCATCACCCTTTACAGTTTTAATAAAACTATTTACCATTCGTTGCTCAACCAGCACTTTTTCAACAAGCTCAACGATTACCTTATGATCAATCAGCTTAAGCCGATCCATTAACAATAGCATTGTCTCTAATTCAAAAGCAGAGCCTAAAGCTGTTTCAAGGAACTTCTTATATTCTTTGTTGCTCGACTTGGCACTTCCTTCAGCAATGTTCAATACAATAGAAACTGCTGATCTGGTCGCCTGGGTTCGCAATCCATACTTCTCTTCTGAAGGTAGTGATCCTACAATTCGATATACAACTTCAACTAACTCCATCCCCTTTTGCCATATCACTAACTTCTTAAAGTCTTTCATCTCTCTCGCAAATGATAGTTACGCACGGCCAGAAGCCAGTAGCTTACAGCCAAAATCTTCACTTGCTTTGAACGACACACCACATCTTGTATCGTACACCGCATCATTTACTCGATCAGATGTTTCTCTGCCAGTTTAGACAACTCACTTGGATCTTGGATCAGGTGTTTTTCGTAGTGCGTGGGATTCCAGATTTCTACACGGTTTCCCATTCCCACCAACATTAAATCTTTGTCGAGTTGGGCATAGGTAAGCATGTTTTTGGGTAAGAGTATGCGACCATTATTGTCCATCTCTACCGTAGCGATTCCAGCAAAGAAGTTCCGTTGGAGACTGCGGTACTCTTCATTGAATTCACTTAATCCTGAAATTTTAGCGAACACCTTTTTGAACTCTACCATGGGGTAAATGATGAGATTTTGCTCAAAGCCCCTACGAATCACAAGCTCCTGGCTGTCCGTCCCGCCTGGGGCGGGAGGTAGCTGGGCTTTGATCCGGGCAGGCAGAACCAGTCTGCCTTTGGCATCAAGCTTAATCTCGTACTCACTGGTAAAGAAGGTCATAGACGTAGTGGTTGTCTTTTTCTCCTAAACAAACGTAAGAAAAATTATCCCACTTTCAACCACTTTACTACACTTTTTTACACAAATAGTTAAAAAAGTAAATAAAATCACTGGTTAAGATGCTATTTTCTACCATTCTATGGGGATAACGCGTCTTTTCAACAGTTTTTAAGAACTTAAAAAGGTGGGAGAAAGTGGTTGCTCTATGAGGAAAAGGCACAGATTAAAGCCTAATTTTAGAGCTATGCAAAAAGCAAAGACTTTTATAAAGGGCTTGGCCATCGCGCTGAGCATCATAGTGCTGAGTGGAATTGCCTTATACCAGCCTGATGTACCGATAGAAGATTTGAAGTCAACATATGCCCCTGCCCCTTCTCAATTTACGACCATCCATGGTATGGAAGTGCACTATAGAGATGAAGGTGTAGTAACGGATTCTATTCCTATAGTTTTATTGCACGGAACTTCTGCTTCCTTGCATACCTGGGAGGCAACGGTACAAGCTTTGAAAGATGAACATCGCTTGTTGCGCATGGATTTACCTGCCTTTGGCCTCACCGGACCTCATCCACAACATGATTACAGCGTTAACATGTACCTTACTTTTCTAAATCAGTTCTTACAGGAAAAAAAGATTGATCGCTGCTACTTAATGGGCAATTCCCTTGGCGGTTTGATAGCCTGGCAATATGCTGCAACCTATCCTGATCAGGTAGAGAAACTCATACTGCTGGATGCAGCAGGATATCCTCGGATTAACTTTAAAGGCAACCTGGCTTTTCAGCTGGCCCGGGTACCTGTACTCAAAGAAATATTAAAAGTGATCACACCACTTTCACTCGTGCGGAAAAGTGTAGAAGACGTATATGGTGATAAAAGTAAAGTAAGTGATGCTCTAGTTGAACACTACCGCGATATGGCTTGCCGTGAAGGTAATCGTGAAGCCCTGGTAGCGCGATTGAATTTTAAGGAGACTATTGACACCACACTTATCACCACGATCAATATTCCAACACTCGTAATCTGGGGTGAAAAAGACCAATTGATATTACCCACTGACGCCTTGAAGTTTAAGCGAGACTTACCCAACAATGAAACATACTTACTCCCAGGCATCGGTCACGTGCCAATGGAAGAAGCACCAGAAAAAGTAATACCCTTGATCAATATCTTCTTAGGAAAAAAGTAATTACTATATCATCTGGTGTAGCATATCATCCTTACTTATATCCAGTGTATACTTAAAGTCAGCATACCTATTCTTCAAATTAGCTTATATCTTTTTTGAAGTATTAATTACACGTTTTGCTTATAACACAAAGTTTTAGTTTGATATCGAAATGCAAACTGGTCTTGTCACAACGATAAACCATAGCCGTTGTGTTAGGAAACTATCTTAACAACGCTTGTCTAAGCTGCATTCCTCCTAGACACTGATTTTTACTAAACTATCAATTTTCAAAATTTCGGTTATGTAGAAAATATAGCATTATGCTTTAAGCCCCGTATTTACTTTGAGAGACAAATAGAGAAAAGATTTACAAGCTTAACCTTACGGCTATGGTGTAGCACTATAAGACGCCATTTCTAAATGATAATAATAAGATCACAATTTTTTAATTATATAATACTCATCTATACCATTATATAATCACTCTGTTGTTAAAATTAAAAACAAGATCATAATTTCGTTTAGCCGTTACATGAATTTTAAGAAGACTGGATAACTTCAGTAGAGACACCACGACTAGTAAGGGATGAGTCCAACTAAGTCAACTTTACTAAACTATAAAAAAGCTGTTAAGGTATTATTACTCACCACCTGAGTAATAAATAAGCTTTTATTTGACTGTTTCTTAAAATAGCGAACTGATTAAAAAATCACTTTAAAATTAACAAACGTTGCTAAAAGTAACATCAGCTTGATCTTGTTATCATATTGTAATAGTATTTGCTATTTAATTTTAGGTATGTTTGCTCCCAATAAGATTCTTCAATTCGTTGTAATAATTTATACAACATGTATTGCTACAGTGTTTATTCTTGGCTTTGTAATAGGTCAGGTGGAAATGATCAAGTGGTTTAATAGTATTCATACGCCTTTCCTGGATCAATTATTTGCAAGTTTAACATTATTAGGAACTGCTATTATTTTTGTTCCATTTTTAGTGGTGGCTGCATTCCATCGCTTTTCTTTGGCTATAGGCTTGTTGGGCAATGCGATTCTGCAAAGTATTGTCGTTAGCCTGTTCAAAAGAATACTTTTTCCCAGGTCACCAAGACCTATTCAGTTCCTGGATCCTGATATTGTTCATCGCGTACAAGGGGTGAGTATACATCGGTGGATGTCATTTCCCTCGGGTCATACCGTTACAATTTTTGGGCTATGTGTTTTTGTTTCATTATGGACAAAAAATTATTGGATGAGCACTGCACTGTTATTGCTTGCAGTATTGGTAGGAGTTTCACGAATGTACTTAACACAACACTTCCCAATAGATGTGGCAACTGGTGCGTTCTTTGGTAGTACAATAGGAGCCTACACTTTCATGCTCACAGAATATTGGAATAAATCTAACTGGATGAATCAGCGCATTAATTTTCCCAGAATCAACAGAAATTAATTCTTTTGAATATCAATTAATACTGTTTTACTCGATTCAAATAAATCTTGTTGCTCAAATACAATTGTTGCTTGCGTTAGTTGAAGCAGCTCGTCTGCATACTTTGACCGGGAAAGTATTAATACTTTTGTTTCTTCATTCTCTAATGCCCTTTGTAAAGAAGCTATATCATGGTAGATAGGTATTATTCTGCCCATTGACCAAACGAAGGCGGGATTAAACTGTTTGTAAGCCACCACCATATCGTACTGTTTCCAGGTGTTGCTACTTTTTTGTACTGGATTTTCGGCATACAGCTTGGGCCAAATGATAGAAAAGAAGAGAAGACCAGTAAATCCCCAGGCAATCGTTGTGCTAACAATAACAGCATTTTTATTTCTTTTCTGCCAAAAGTAAATGGCTAGCCCCGACCCTACAGTAAGTGGAAGCAGAAAAAAAGACAGATAAGCGTACTTGCTTAAATGAGCTTGTTCCTCAAGTGCCAAAAAAGCACCAAGCGGAATACAAAGCGATATAAAAAATAAGAGGTACAATATCTGCGTATTGATTTTTCTTCTCCTGCCAGCCTTAATCCTTCTGACATGATAAGCAAGTATGAGTGCTAAAAAAGGAATAGCTGGGCCAATATAGGTCGGCAACATAGTTCTGCTAAAGGAAAAGAATAAGCCTACAACCACAATAATTACAAAAGCAAACCTGATTAAAAGATTAACTTCAATCTTAAACACTTTTTTTACCGCTGGAAAAGTGAAGAGTGAATACGGCAAAAGCGCGGCAAACAACATAAGAAAAGGCAGGAGGAAAAATCCTCGATGTCCTTCCATGGTTGAAGTATAACGCTCAAGATTATGCTTTAAGAAAAAACCTGAGAGCCACTCACCCTTTGTTTGAACGCCAACAGCAATATACCAAGGTAGCGTGATGAGAAGAAAAAGTAGAATACCTTCTGGAATACGTAGCGTCTTTAAGGTTGTTATGGTAAAGCGTTTTGTCCAAATTAAATAGACTAACATCACTATGCCTGGTAGCACAATTGCGATTAATCCCTTTGTAAGAAAACCCAATGCTGCAAAAACATAAGCCAATATAACCTGCTTTTTTTCTTCCAGCCCAGTGTACAGAAAAATAAAGGTAAGATATAACCAAACAATAAGATAAGGATCCGGAACTGCCAGTCGAAACTGCACAACGAATTGTAAAGATGCCAGCAAAATAAGTGATTGATACCAGGCTGTTTTTTTATCGACAAGTTTAGCAGTTAAATGGTACGAAAGTAGCACTAAGGCCAGGCCAAAGAAGGCCGAGAAAAACCTTGCGCCCCAGGCATTGGCACCAAAAATCCAATACCCTATGCGCATAAAATAATAATGCAACACTGGCTTATCGGTGCGCAATTCATTGTTAAATGTGGGTACTATCCAGTCGCCACGTTCTTTCATTTCCAAAGCACAAGTGGCGTTTTTTACTTCATCTAATATGTATAACGAAGTACCGCCCAATTGAAAGAAGAGTAATCCTATGCTTGCAGCTGATAGAATAAGGTAGGGGCGTAAGGATCTTTTTATCATGCTACAACCTAGTGTAAGCATATCTATTGAATATTAAGCCAGTATGAATTATTTAATATTAATACAATTTTTCATTGATGTTCAGTCAACACTAAAATTTCAATTTTAAATATGGAATTATCATTAGTGATTACTGTTTATAATGAGGAGGATAATATTCATCCCCTATTAAATCAAATTGATAAGGCCCTTGCCGCCTATAAATATGAAATTATTCTGGTGGATGATGGTTCGACTGATGCCACACTTAAAAGGATTGAGGAAGCTAAAAATACCCGGGTAAAGCTGATTGTATTTACTAGGAATTTCGGCCAAACTGCTGCTATGGCTGCAGGCATGCAAGCTGCCACAGGCGAATATATTGTTACGCTCGATGGCGATTTACAAAACGATCCCTCGGACATTCCCTTGATGTTAGCTAAACTCAAAGAACAAGATTGGGATATGGTGGGGGTGTTCGTAAGAACAGACAGGATGGAACACTGCTTAGAAAAATACCTAGCAAAATTGCAAATAAGTTGATTAGAAACCTTACCGGTATAACCTTACGTGATTATGGTTGTACTTTAAAAGTATTTCGATCGTCTATGGCAAAAAATCTTGGGCTTTATGGCGAACTACATCGCTTTATACCCATACTTGCCGTTTTGGAAGGTGGTCGTATAACAGATATAGATGTCAAACATCATCCACGTATACATGGGCAGTCCAAGTATGGCTTGGGACGAACATTAAAAGTTATGAGCGATTTGTTGCTAATGGCATTTTTTAAAAAATACTTCAGAAGACCTATACATTTTTTTGGACCGCTGGGCTTGTTCTGTTTTGCTGGAGGTCTTTCCATAAGTTTTTATTTGCTGATATTAAAAATAATGGGGCAAGATATTTGTGGAAGACCATTGCTTCTTTTAGGGATAACCTTGTTACTGGCCGGTATTCAGTTTCTAACGTTCGGGTTAATTGCCGAATTAGTGATGCGTGTTTACTACGAATCACAACAAAAGAAACCTTACTCAATCAAGCGTGTAATTACTTTTGAAAAACCTTTACAGAATGGCCTCTTCGCTGAAGATAAAGACTCCGAACATACACTGTCATTGCCAGCAGTTGTGACAGTATGATTACAGGATCAAATCCATGCAAGGGATGCCACAATCCGTAAACCATGAGCATCAGTGATCCTACTATGCTTACGCACCAAAAAAAACCAGGAAAACTTGCATTATTTACCCTCTCTGCGTAAAGCCATTGTATAATAAAACGCAGATTCATCATAAGCTGGCCTAAAAATCCCGCTAAAAGTATGGGATTATTTAAATTTCTTAATTCCAGCGTTTCTGCGGTCAATACAAACCAAATAAACATGACGATTGGCATCACCATGTAAAATATTCTTCCGAGTATGGGTAAAACAGACCACTTTCCTTGTAACTGCACATTTCGAATGTAAATAAAATAAGTTATCAGCTGCCCTAGTACAATAACTATATCATTTCTAAGCACACCATAAGAGAAATAAAATAATGCTGCCCATAAACTGATAAGCCAATATGAAAAAGGTACTGCTGTGGATTTAAATCTCGTTGTATACCAAAGTTGAACCAATAACCTGACACCAAACAAAAACTGCGATAGTAATCCCAAGAGTAGAACCATGCAGCAAGGTAAAAAGCATTATATACCAGCCGTTATAATTTTAATAAATTCATAATTTGATAATAGATTATCACTCATAACGCAAGGTCTTACTCGGATTAGTTAATGCTGCCTTAATTGTTTGTGAACTTACTGTTAGTAATGCTACTAATAAAGCTGCAAAAGTAGCCAGCGCAAAAATGCCAAGATTCAGGTTTACCTTATAGGCAAAACCATCCAGCCACTTATCCATAAAGTACCACGCAAGCGGCCATGAAATTAAGTTGGAAATAATAACCAGTATAATAATTTCTTTAGATAGTATACCCACAATATGTGTTGTAGAAGCGCCTAACACTTTTCTAATACCAATTTCTTTAACGCGCTGCATAGTATTAAAGGTAGCAAGACCGAATAAACCTAAACACGCAATAAGTATGGCTAATACCGAAAATGTTGTAAACAGTTGTCCTTGCTTTTGTTCTGCCTCATACAATTGTCTGTATTGCATACTTAGAAAATCATATTCAAAAGGTCTGTGAGGAATAAAACTTTTCCACACTTTCTCCAGGTGGCTAATCGCCTCCTGCATATCCTTTCCGGCTACTTTTACGGAAATCCTATTATAAAATGAAGCCGGTTGAAAGACCATAGGAATAATCTCTTCATGCAAGGATTCAAAATGAAAGTCGCGCACCACGCCTATTACCCTGCCTTTAACATTACCATATTGAAAATCTCGCGTTAACACCTCATCATTACTTACGCCCAACATTTTCACAGCTGCTTCATTAAGCACAAAACCCAATGAATCATCTGTTTTAATATCCTTTGAAAAATTTCTTCCGGCTACAAAGGGAATCTCGTAGGTATCAAAGAATTCATGGTCGTTCCGGATATTTTTAATAATCACATCAGCTGTTGCCATAGAGTCGCCCTGCTGGATTTGCGCAGCACCTTGAGAATCCAATAAACGACCTGTAGGTATTCTGCTTGAGCGCGATACATTTTTAATGGAAGAATGCTTCATCGCTTCATTATAAAATGCATCATAACTTTCCGTTAAATCTGTATAGTAACGCAGTGTTATCACCTGATCCTTAGCATAGCCCAAATCGCGATTGTTTAAATAGTTGAGCTGCTGAAAGGTGATTGCAGTAGCAATCATCAACACAATTGAAATAGTAAATTGAACAACCACAAGTGTCTTACGTATGCCTCCCTTTCCACTGGCAGATCCCTGCTGACCCTTTAATATCTGAACCGGCTGAAAACCTGAAATAATAAATGCAGGATAAATACCAGCAAGAATCCCAATCAATATGGTAAATAAAAATACGCTTACCGTAAGTGGAATATCATGAAGAAAATTTAAGCTAATGGACTTACCTGTAAAATCATTTAACCATTGCAGGGCAAACCAGGAGAAACCAAGCGCAATAATAAGCGCAAAAAATGCAATAAGCACTGACTCACTAAGGTATTGTGCAATCAGCTGTTGCTTCAATGCACCTGAAACTTTACGCATGCCTACTTCTTTAGCACGCTTGGTTGCCCTCGCTGTTGACAAGTTTATAAAATTAAAACATGCGATGAGCACGATAAATATACCGATCACCGACATCATATAAACATTGGTGATATTACCATTGGTTTCAATTTCCGAATCTAATTGTGAATGTAAATGAATATCAGTAAGCTTCTGCATAAAGATATTCGTGAAGGTGGAAGGAAGCGGTCCGTTATTGGCCGCTAACAAGGGCCCCATGTGCTTATCCAAAAAATCTGGAAACTGCGCTTCAGTTCTTTGCTGGTCGAATCCTTCTTTAACCAACACATAGGTACCAAATGAATTGTTACCCCAATTGGTCTCTAACCTCCTCCTGCCATAAATGGTACTATCATTTAGTGTCGAAAAAGAAATCAAAATTTCAGGATGCCAATGTGCTTGTCTGGGCAGATCATCAAATACACCGGTTATCGCTATATCATAGGTATTGCCCAAGCGTAAAGTTTTACCTACTGCTGTTTCCTCACCAAAGTATTTTTTAGCGGCCGCTGTAGACAGCATGGCCGTAAAAGGGTCATGCAATAGTTTTTCAGGATTACCATCCTTTATCTGTATATCAAAGACTTTAAATAATTCGGGCTCAGCATAAAAAAGTCTTTCTTCATTAAATGATTTCACTTCTTCACCTTCTGTTCTGTAAGACATCAGTGCACGTGTTTGTAGTGTACGCACCACTTCTTCAAAGTCTCCAAAATCATTCTTCAAGAGTGGTCCGAAAGGTGGTGCCACATGCGCGAGATGAAGATTCACTGACCCATCTGGCGACAGGAAATTACGAGTCATCCTGTAAATTCTGTCTGCCTTACTGTTATAACGATCATATTGCAATTCGTCATCGACATACACATAAATCATCAGTGCGCAAAGTAAGGCTAATGCAAGCCCTGCAATATTAATAAAGGCTGTGAGCTTATTCCTGAAAATAGAGCGCAAGGCAACTTTGATATAGTTTGTCAGCATACAAGGTGGGTCTATGTAATGGAGAACTCTACAAAAGACAATTGGTTACAAAAATCATGCGTAAAAAGCATGGGCTTAGCTTAGACCCCTAAACCCTGAATTTAGTAACACTAACTGGAGTATTTTTTCTCTTGTTGATAGCGCATTTAAGATTAATCACCTGAGCTAATGTTCAGAATCGTACAATTAACGTTCTATATCATTACACCGGAAGTAACAGAGCATAAAAAAAGTGCTGGCAAATAACCAGCACTTCTTATTTTTAAAATAGATTTTTCTCCTTCTGCTAATTTGTTTGTTTATCTAAAATCCGTCTGACCGCTTTTTGCATACGCTTTCAACGGCCTGACGGATGGTTCATCTTATAAAATCCCAACTATATTTTAAACTAGCCTTGTCCAAACGGATTAGTAGATTACGCTTTGTAATTTTTTGCACTGGCCTACTATCCATTACCATTTTTAAATTTGAAATAATTAATTCTGATTATCCGTAATAAGTCTTAAAATTTAAATTTCTAGTATCTGTCTGTGGTGTAGCCTCACCCCATTCAAAGTTGTGCCGTTTGTCAAACCTGTTCTACCCCTCTCCTGAGGAGAGGGGCGATGCTGATTTGCCGTTTGTGGCATCATGAAATTGGGGTGAGGCCCGACATACCAATGATATTTATTTAGAACATTAAAGGGATACTCAGATAATTAATTCTTACCTGGTCGCTTATACTTCACTGGTGGAGCGGGCTCTGGTTTAATTTCAACAGCTTGTGTTTTCATTAATTTTAAAGCCTCCTCAACAGCTCTTTCTAATTGTGGATCGCGCCCTTTAATTACATCGGCAGGATTTTGTTGCACTTCAATGTCGGGTGATATACCAACGCCCTCTACTGCCCATTCACCATTAACATCGTAGAAACCACCACGCGGTGCCACCATGCGACCACCATCTACAAAGAGTGGTGTATCCCAGGTACCCACTAAACCACCCCACGTTTTTGTACCAACGAGAGGACCAATTTTCATTTTGTTGAACAGGTAAGGAAGTAAATCACCACCAGAGCCTGCCCGTTCATTAATCAACATTACTTTTGGACCAAATATACCCGCATTTGGTGTTAAGAATGGACGGTGATCACTTGCCCTGCTATTGAAATATCCATGTAACTGTCTGGCCATGATATCGACCATATAATCTGCAGCAGAACCACCACCATTGTTGCGTTCATCAATAACAGCTCCTTTTTTGTCTTGCTGTGCAAAGTAGTAGCGGTTAAAATAAGTGTAGCCAGGGTTACCGGTATTGGGCACGTAAACATAAGCCAGTTGCCCTTTAGACAGTTCATCAACTTTTCTGCGGTTGCCTTCTACCCAATCCATCATGCGCAATTGATTCTCACTTTCCACCGGCACAACGGTTACAACGCGCGAACCTTCTACTGACGGCTTGTTATTTACTCGAATTTTAATCTGGCGATTAGCAGTCGCCTCGAAGTACTTGTAGAGATTATTTGTTGCAGACACAGGCTGACCATTTACTTCCAATAAATAATCGCCTGCATTAATATTGACACCTGGTTCACGTAAGGGAGCTTTTAAATCTGGATTCCAACTTTCACCCAAATATGTTTTCTTAAAACGGTAATACTTGTTGTCAACTTCATAATCAGCACCTAATAATCCTACCGGGACATTTTCAATTTCAGGAAAATCGCCTCCACTGGTGTACGAGTGACCAACCGCTATTTCTCCACCAAGAATATCTACAATGTAATTCAAATCGCTGCGGTGCCTTACGTGATCTACCCATGGACTATACCATTTATAAACATCATTCCAGGGTGCTCCATGTGTATTGTTTACATATAAGAAATCTCTTTGGTATCTCCAGCCTTCACGAAAAATCTGTTTCCATTCCTCCAGGGGATTTACCTTCACTTTTATCGAAGCAATTGATTCTAACTTTCCATCGCCTACTTTTTTATTAGCATCCGTTGTGCCTAAGATTCCCCAAACACTATTGCTCCTGTATAAAATAGATTTACGATCGTTAGACACAGCCATATCATTCAATCCGGAAAGAAATGTCTCTGATTTAAGATCTTTAAAATTGTAGCGATGTAGTGTAACACCTTGTTGATTGGCGACTGCCTCTGCATAGAACACATAATTTTCCGGCCCTGATAAAAGGGCTGTGTAATTACGAGCCGGAACATTCACTGCCATGATGCGGTTACTCAAACCATTCATATCAATTTTTACAACTGGGGTAACGCTTGCATCCTTTTTCTCTTCTTTGCCTTTTTCTTCGTCACTTCGTGGTGCCAGAGGTGAGGTATCATCTTTGCTTAATACTATCAGATAAAGCGAACGATTAATCGGTCTATCGTAAGAACTCATATCCAGCCAACCTGTGTTCAGGCCAAAATTAGTACTGGCCAGAAAATACAAATACTTTCCATTAGCATCCCAAACCGGTGAAATCGCATCGGCCAGACCATCTGTTAATTGCAGGCTTTGATTGGTTTCAACATTGTAAACTTTAATTACCTTGAAATGATTGTCTAATAAACGTGCATAAGCAATCCATTTACTATCAGGCGACCAAACTGGATTCAGAGAACGGTTTGGATGTGCATATCTTTCTGTATCAATTTTTTTAACAGTCCCTGTAGCAACGTCTACATTCCACAAATTATAATCTGTATCAGTAAAGGCTATATACTTTGCATCTGGAGACCAGGCTGGGCGGAAGAAAAAAGTAGGATTAGCAATAGTTATTGCCCTTGGTTTTTCTAAACCCTCCTGATCGCTAATCATAAGTTGGTACTCTCCACTGGCATCACTAAACCAGGCAATCTTCTTACCATCGGGAGACCAAACGGGAAAGCGATCTGCAGCCGCTGAATTGTTGCTGATGTTTCTCCAATCGCCCTTTTCTTTTGGCGCTGTAAAAATTTCTCCTCTGTATTCAAATAAAGCACGCTGCCCTGTAGGTGATAAGGATGCATGCTGAAGCGCAGTTGCCTTCACTTCCTCCCAACGCTCTCTTGCCCAATGAAAATCTCCCTTAACATGGATGGTTAACTTTTTGCTGCTTCCACTGACAACATTAAATATATGCAGGTATCCACCTTGTTCATATACAAGGTTGCCACTTGCGGCATCTAAACTTTTTACGTCAAAATCTGCATGAAAGGTTACTTGCTTTAATTCTTTAGTAGCCGGATTAAACGACCACACATTGTTTGCATAATCGCGCTCACTTAAAAAGTACACTACGTTGTTTAACCAAACAGGATCAGTGTGTCTTTCATTATCAGTTTGCGGAGTCTGCAGCAACTCAAATGTTTTCATGTCTGCAATCCAGATCGGTTTTGCCTGACCCCCTCTATAGTTACGCCATTCAGGATCCCAAAAACCAATTTGCTGATAAGCTATATATTTTCCATCCTCCGAAATTTCTCCGGCCACAGCCCTGGGTATGGCTAAAGCCTCTTCCATTCCACCACTTTTACTGATCTTAAAAATTTTTGATTCTTTTGTTGGTACAGATTCTCTGGCTGAGGCAAATAAAATTGAGGCGCCATCAGGTGTCCATCCGGTTACATTATCTGCACCGGGGTGCCAGGTAAGGCGTTGGGGTTGTCCTCCCTCTACCGGAATCAGGTATACATCCGTGTTGCCATCATACTGTGCAGTAAAGGCAATCATTTTTCCATCAGGGGAAAAATGTGGCTGACTCTCCTGGCCCTCATTACTGGTTAGTCTTCTTGCATCACCTCCATCTTTACCTACAATCCAAAGATCATTGGCATAAACAAAAACAATATGATCATTGCTGATCGTGGGCTGTCGCAGTAGCATAGTACCCTGAGCATAGGCACCCAGGCTGGCCAGCATAATGACCGCCACTACAAACATTCGTTTACCATTATTTTTCATAGTTGAGCTTTTCATATTGGAAGGTAAGCCTCTCCTGTATAAGAATAACTACCGAAAAAATAAATTACCCAGCTTTTTAAGTCTTATAGTGACCAATGATGTAAGCCTTTTAAGAAATGTTTGGAAGCACAAGAAAACCATTTCTGGCAGTCAACGTACTTACTATTTCAACATAAGTTGTTTGAAACTACTTGCCGGCATATTATCCGTGTTGCTCACTGTTTTGGCAGTTAAAACAAATGCTGAAACACCAAATGCCTATAATTCAGTCGTTTTAGACCTCCACCTGCTGGGTATTAAACCAAAAGGTGATTTTGAAACATTGATTATTCCCATCAAACGAGTAGACAGATTGTTGTTGATTGAGGCTCGTGTAGATACACTAATGGGCAACTTTGTTATTGATACCGGTGCCCCTGATCTGATCTTAAACCACACTTACTTTAGAAAATATTGGGTTAGTGCTGATGCCATAGCCAGCAATGTAGGTGGTATTCCGTCCGGCCCTGTAAAAAACACCTGGATCGATCAGATTGAAATCCGGGAGCTCCGGTTTGAGAGAATTAAGGCAAAGCTTACGGAATTAGGACACATTGAAAACAGAAGCAGTATAAAAATTCTTGGCCTCCTGGGTGTCGAGATTTTTAAAGAATTCTCGATGACCTTTGACCTTCAAAAGAATGTTCTTATTCTGAAAAAACTTGACGGGCAAGGAAACGAGATCAACAATACCGAAAAACCACTTACGCCTAAATTGACAAAAATTCCTGTGAGAATTGTTAACAATACTATTATGCTGCAAGGTGTGGTTGCCGGCAAAAAATTAAACTTTTGTTTGGATAGTGGGGCTGAAACAAACGTAATTAATGGAAATGTTTCAGCTAAGGTGCTTGAAAAATTTACTTTGGCACGAAGATCGGTGTTACTGGGAACTGGAGGCGCTAAGGTTGAAGTATTAGTAGGCAGACTGGACGATTTTACCATTGGTTCAATGAACCTGAGTAACCTGCCAACGGTTATCAGTAATTTAGAGGACTTTGGAGAGGCCAGTGCTCAACAAATAGATGGCATGGTTGGCTTTGAGTTTTTGAATAAGGGAATAATTTGCATAAACTTCAAAAAGAAAGAATTAAGCGTTTATGCCTTTGAAGATTTAAAATAATGATACGCTATACTATTATATTATTCATCATGATTGTTGCGTGGCAAACTACGCTTGCGCAACCTGTGGGTATACGTATCGAGGGCAGCAATATTGTACTTACCCTGAATGAGAAATTACCGCTTCAGGAACAAGAGTCAATCATTAGCAGCTTTGGCTTACAGGGGCTTTCTATAGATTCACTCTGGCGGTTCGGAACATTAGGTAAGTGGGCTGGTGAAGGTTGGAAAGTACAACAAAATGGCAAAGGAAATATCTCTGTTTATAAACCCCTGAGTGCACTTACCGGTAAAGCGCTTAAAGGCATGGGCGCTTATCTGCCCAATGAAATGACTAACCTTATTGCAGAACAAACAAGGGCTAACTACGGCATAAATACTTTCAAAAAACAAAGCATCAAAAAGCTACCCAATGGTAAAACCAGATTTTATGTAGGGGAAAGAAAAGAAGCGAACACTGTATTTCTTTCTGGCACCTTCAATGAATGGAGCACACTGGCTACACCCATGACGCGTGTTGATAGTGGCTGGATAGCAGATATAAGCTTAGACCCTGGTAAGCACTGCTACAAATTTATTGCAGATGGCACCTGGTTTCATGATAGTCAAAACAGACTGCAGGAAGACGATGGACACAAAGGCTATAATTCAATTTACTTTACCTATAACCACACCTTTGTCTTAAAAGGATTTCTGCAAGCAAAAGAAGTAATTGTTACCGGTAGCTTTAACGACTGGAATGAGAAAAAATTAAAGATGACCAGAACACGTGATGGCTGGGCCTTAGCTATGTTCTTAAAAGAAGGCACACACAATTATAAGTTTATAGTGGATGGACAATGGATAACTGACCCGGATAATGCCAAACAACGCAATGATGGTTTTGGAAATATAAATTCAGTTATCGAACTGGGCGAAACTTCTACAATTACCTTAAAAGGTTTCTCAACAGCTAAAAATGTTTACCTGGCCGGCAACTTTAATAATTGGCGTGATAAGGAATTAAGGATGAAACAAACAAGCAGCGGCTGGGAGTTGCCACTTACCTTGGCTGCCGGAAATTATGAGTATAAATTTATTGTGGATGGAGAATGGATCACCGATCCGGATAATCCGAATTTTAATCAGGAAAGCGGTAACTCATTTTTAGCGTATAAGGCAAACCACACTTTTACGTTTAAGGCTGGTAATAAAAAGTATAAAGAAGTAAAAATAGCGGGCAACTTTAATGGATGGAATGGCATAACCATGGCACAGGAAAACAACACCTGGAAAATTGACGTTTACCTGCCACCCGGAAAATGTTTGTACAAATTCATTGTTGATGGTGTTTGGATACTTGATCCTGCCAACGATCAATGGGAGGACAATGAATTTCACAATGGAAATTCTGTACTTTGGGTAACTACTAATCAATAAGCCTTAAAATTTCTGCTGTGTGCTCGCCCAAATGTGGTGGAGCAGATAATGTTGAAGGTGATGCCGTATCGCCTAAGCCTGAAAAATTACCAACAAAAGTTTTAACGCCAACGAGTCCATTATCCGACAGCATCAATTCTTTGGCTTGATCCATCTTAAATGCCTGGGCTACATCCTGAATAATACCGGCAGGAATTTTACGCGCTTGCAGTTGAGGCAACAAATGATCTGAAGCCTGCTCTTGAATCAACATGCTGAGCTCACTTTGTAACGATAAGCGATTGATCACCCTCATATAATTCGTTTTATATAAAGCATCCTCAGCCATTAAGGGTTTACTCAGCACCTCGCATAAATCTGAAAACTGTTTATCATTACCCACGGCCAGAAGTAATTGTTTACCATCTTTTGTAGTAAAGACTTCTCCATACGGTGCAATATTTGGATGTGCCGAGCCTTGCTTTTGAGGAACCTTACCAGCTACTACATAATTAGTCGCTTGATTTGCCAGAGAAGCAAGTGCTGTTTGCATCAATGACACTTCTACAAAACTACCTGCTCCTGTTCTCTCGCGTTTTAGTAAGGCCAATAGCAAAGCCTCCTTTAGTTGATGCCCTGCCAGTATATCAATTAAGGCTACGGGCATTTTTAACGAAGCACCACCTGGCTCTCCATTCATAAACATAAAACCCGACTCTGCTTGTATCACTGCATCATACCCAACACGGGCGTCATGTGAGCCGTAACCAGTTATTTGTCCGTAGATTAGTTTTTCGTTGTTGGTTGTTAGTTGTTGGTAGGCTACGCCAAGCTTTTCTGCATCACCAGGTTTATAGCTGGCAATGACAATATCTGATTTTGTAGCCAACTGCTGCACGATGTTCTTTCCTTCTGTAGAGGTTAAGTCAAGTGCTATTGATTTCTTGCCCCAGTTAACAGAACAAAAATAAGCTGAGCGGTCATCTGTCTGTTCTCCTGCACTTTTCCAGCTTCGGGTAACATCACCACCAGTTTTACTATTCTCTACTTTTGTCACTGTTGCCCCTAACTCTGCAAAGAACTGACCTACACTTGGTCCTGCAAGCACTGAAGCTAACTCTAATACCTTAAGATCCTGAAACATGTTGAAAAATTACGAATTACGATTGAGGAATTACAATTTTGCATTTGTCTTCTGCAAGTCGGTTTGTTATTTTGGCTACTATGAATCGTAACGAAGCCAGAGAACTACTCAACTCCATGACAAAAAATGCCAGTCTGTTAAGACATATGCGTACTATCGAGCTGGTAATGGAAGCCTATGCAGAAAAATTAGGGGAAGATAAGGAGCAGTGGGCTATAGCAGGGCTATTACATGATGCTGATTACGAAGCCTGGCCGGAACAACATCCGAATATTATAGTGGCCAAATTACGTGAAGCAGGTGAAGAGCATATTGCACATGCCATCTCAGCGCATTATACAAAATGGAATGTGCCTTACCATTCACGCTTAGATAAAGCTCTTCTAGCCTGCGATGAACTAACTGGTTTTATTGTGGCCTGTGCACAAGTTAGACCAGATGGTATCGCATCATTAGAGGTTAAATCTGTAGTGAAGAAATTAAAAGACAAAAGTTTCGCTGCTAAAGTGGAAAGAGATGAGGTTTACACTGGGGCAACCTTGTTTGGCGTTGACCTGAATGAACACATAGGTTTTATTATTGAAGTGTTGAAGAGAGAAAGAGTAGAATTGGGTATCTAAAAAAAAATGCTAGTCCTGTCTTTACTCAAAATCCGTCTGACCGCTGTTTACTTCCGCATTCAGCGGTCTGACGGATGGTCTTTTTTATGAAACTTTTATTGCTTTTGAAACTAAAGGTACCAAAGGGATTAGCATATCTAGAACTTGTGTTATTAAATCAGGCAATCTTAAGCCAATAAAAATGAAACATCGGCTTCAGCTTTAATGGCCTGTATTGTCTTATTTGCCTGGTAGATTTTGGCTTCTCCACTTCCCTTTAATGTAAGCGTATTGCCCTGACGTTCTACTAGCGTACCTTCCGGCAAACCAACTACTCGCTTATCAGCATTCAACACCAAAAACTCTTCTAACCTGTCCCTGCGGGTTTCTCCACCCTGGCCTTCAAACTTCAGTTCATGATAATGGGGGTTAATCTGGAAAGGCACCAGGTTAAGTGCATCCAAAGACTTTGGCTGTACAATAGGCATGTCGTTGGTTGTCTTAATGGTGGGGCAGGATAAGTTAGCCCCGGCACTCCAACCCAGGTAGGGTGTGCCCTTCTCAACCTTCTTTCTCACCAGTTCCAGCAGGTCAAACTCATACATGCGCGATAGCAAAGCAAAGGAATTACCACCCCCAACGGCAATAAAACTTGCCTCCTCAACAGCCCTTCTCTTATCGCTTAATTGGTGGAAACTACTCAATTCAAAGCCCATACCAGCAAAAGCCTCCTTAACGAGTTGCTCATATTCATCAAAAGAAAACGTAACTGCAGCAAAGGGAATAAACAGGCCTTTTCCTTCAATTCCGCCTAAAAACTGCTTAACATAAGCTTTAGGCCAGTTAAAAAATGGTGTGCCGGGCATGGTAGAGTTACTGAGTAACAAGAGCTTAGACATGAGGATGGATTTTAAGAAATTTTAACAGAAAAATCATCGTAGGGTTTCGCTGCAAAAGTCTAAATTTGTGGCATCAAACAAAAAGCCATGTTTACACAATACACAGGTGACGGAGTGAGTATCTTTATTGCGATTGTAGCCGTGTTGGTAGGATTTGCTACCGCTATTGGTTATATCGATTTCATGAAGACTAAAAAGCAGGAGAAAAAGGACTAAGCTCTTTTTCTTCTGGCTCTAGTCGGCCAATGCACGTTTTTTAATCATTCCTCCTTTTATATCGCCTACACTGTGTTCTACCACAAAGGCATCATCATCAATCTTTGCGATTTCCGTTTTCAGTTTTTGCAACTCTAATCTTGTTATAAAAGTATAGGTGACATCATACTCCTGCTGATGTCCGCGTTTACCATAACCACCCTTGCCTTTTACAACCGTTACTCCCCTGCCCATATTGTTAATGATAGCTTCTTGTATCTCCTTACTTTTATTGGAGACGATCATCACACTGATATACTCCTCAATACCATGCACAACAAAGTCAACTGTTTTAGAAGCAAGTAAGTAGGTAAGTATGGCGTACAAGGCTGTTTCAATATTAATCAGGTAGGCAGCTACTGAAAAAATGATGATGTTTAAAATAAGAATAATATCCCCTACTGAAAGCGTTGTCTTCTTACTGGAATAAATGGCCAATACCTCTGTACCATCAATTACGCTTCCACCACGAATAGACAAACCAATACCGGCACCTAAAAAGAAACCACCAAAAATGGCAATTAATAGTTTGTCTGAAGTAATGATGGGAAATTCGATCAGTGCTAAAACAATGGCCAAGCCTGCAATGGCCACCAAAGTTTTCATCGCGAATTTTTTAGAAACTTGTGTGTAGGCAATAACAATAAAGGGCAGGTTAATGAGAATGACCAATACCGAAAGGTTAATGCCTGTCAGCAGTTGAGTCAGTAATGAAATACCCATTACCCCACCATCTAAAAAGTTGTTGGGCAACAGAAAACCTTTTAGACCCAGGGCTGCTGAAAAAATACCAGTGGTGATAAACAGCACATCTTTAATCGCATGCTGAAATTCAATCTTGCGATTTCGCGTTTGCTTTAGTTCCTGAAACCGTTGCGATGATGACATATGCTAAAGATAAACATTAAGGACTGCTTTAAAAAAGCCACTCAGAAACTATACAAATGCGGCACTTATGGCTTGTCTGACGTCCTCAATGATATCGTCAATGCTTTCCAAGCCTACAGAAACACGAATCAAACCCGGGCTTATCCCTACAGCCAGGCGCTCGGCATCACTCAATTTGGAATGGGTAGTTGAGGCCGGATGTGTTGCTATGCTACGCGTATCGCCCAGATTAGCAGAGTGTGATATCATCTTTAAGGCATTTAAAAATTTTCTGCCTTTTTCTATTCCGCCAGCAATTTCAAAAGTAAAGATACCTCCTCCTAAACGCATTTGCTTTTTAGCCAGGGCATGTTGCGGGTGACTTGGTAAAAAGGGATACTTTACTTTTAAGACCTGAGCTTGTGTTTCCAGAAAGCTTGCCAACTGCAGGGCGTTCTGGCAATGTCTGTCCATGCGCACAGCCAATGTTTCAAGACTCTTAGATAATATCCATCCATTAAAAGGAGATAATGAAGGACCTGTATGTCTTGCAAAGAAGCGAATCTCTTTAATCAACTCTTTTTTACCTACAATGGCTCCGGCAATCACGCGTCCTTGTCCGTCAATATATTTAGTAGCCGAATGCGTTACTATGTGTGCTCCCCACTTAATCGGGTTTTGCAAATAAGGTGTAGCAAAACAATTATCAACATTCAAAATCAGATTATGCTTCTTTGCCAAATCGCCTAACCATTGCAAGTCCAACAAGTCAAGTGCGGGATTGGAAGGTGTCTCCACAAAAATCATTTTTGTGTTAGGCTTTATTTTCGATTCCCATGAAGCTGTATCGTCAATATCTGCATAGGTGTGCTCTATACCAAAGCGTGGAAAAAGTGTATTTAGTATCTGGTGCGTTGAGCCAAAAACAGAACGGGAAGCCAACACGTGGTCGCCTGCTTTTAACAATGCTGCCATACTGCAAAACATAGCTGCCATACCCGAGGCGGTGGCTATACCATCTTCAGCACCTTCCAATAAGCAGAGCTTCTCTATAAATTCGTTGTTATTCGGATTTGAATAACGTGTATAAATATTACCACTTACCTCATCAGCGAAAAGCGCACGTGCATGTTCAGCATCATCAAATACAAAACTGGAAGTAAGGTAGAGCGGCACGGCATGTTCATGATGCTGGCTACGCTCTGTTTGTGTTCTGATAGCCTGGGTTTCGAAATTTTTCTTTTGTTCACTCATGGTGCAATAATTTCAAAGCTGTACGTAATCTTGGCTGACTTCTCCAACGTTTTGGCTACTGAACAATATTTTTCAACAGATAACGCAACTGCTTTCTGTACTTTATCAGCATTTAGGTTTCCATACAATTTAAAATGTGCATGAACTGTTTGATAAAGTGATGGCACTGCTCCGGGTTCTCGTTCACCTTCAATCGTAATTTTTATATCGTCTAGTGGTTCGCGCTGTTTACGCAAAATCTTCACTACATCTATCGCACTGCAACCCCCCATGCCAGCCAGTAAAACCTGCATAGGACCAAAACCTTTGCCTTGTCCGCCATCCTGTGGGGAGGCATCTAACTGCACAATATTACCTCTGTCGTTTTTGGCCTGCATGAGAAAATCATTGTCCAGGCGTTCAAGTTCTATTTTAACCATAACATTATAATGTTGATCCCTTTGGATGCTGTTGAATTTTAATAACAAAATTTAAACTGTCTTCAATCCGTCAGACCGCTCTAATTCGCTGCAAACAGCGGTCAGACGGATTACTAACTAAACAGGTAGAGACTAATGTTTAACTTTTCGTCAAAAAACAAAGGTGGTGAAGGATGAGGAATAATAAAACAGTTAAAATGGGAACTTAATCATCTTCAACATTTTCTCTTCCTTAGGTCTGTCCTCACATACCGAAACTATACACTCCCCTTCCTCGGTCTGTGTCCCCACAGACCGAAACAAAATGATAGAAATTGTAACAACTCATTCCTCCTTAGAGTCTGTTAATAAGTGGGTAGGCATGAACGTAAGACTCTGAGTAAAAATTCACGATTGATATTGTATAGTGTTGATACAGGTCTGTGAGGACACAGACCAGGGAGTATTGATAGGATACAGTTTTAATACTGGTCTGTAAGGACACCTTCCTCCTCAGAGTCTCTTAGAAAGTGGGCAGGCATGAGCATAAGGACTCCTCTTCCTCGGTCTGTGTCCCCACAGACCGAAACAAAATGATAGAAATTGTAACAACTCATTCCTCCTTAGAGTCTGTTAATAAGTGGGTAGGCATGAACGTAAGACTCTGAGTAAAAATTCACGATTGATATTGTATAGTGTTGATACAGGTCTGTAAGGACACAGACCTGGGAGTAGATTGCTTCCTCACCCCAACATACATTCCGTCTTTCATTCTTAGCAATGACGGCACTGTATCATTAAATTATCAAACTTTCAAATCACCGAATTACCTCATCAGCACATCAACGAATCAACTTAAGCTTCGATTAATACACTCTGGTATTGCTTAGGGTTGCGCAAGGCTTTTGAAATACCGATGCTTACTGAGGTTAATGGATTGGCATCGATATGTACAGGCAATGAAATGTTTTTCTCTAAACGCTGCTTCAGACCTTTCAATAAAGCAGAACCACCGGTCACATAAATACCAGTCTCATAAATATCTGAGGCTAATTCAGGTGGACAATGTTGTAGCGTATGAATGATACCGTTTTCTATTTCTGTAAATGGCTTATCCAGTACATGCACCAATTCATGGTACGTTACCTCCACGCTCATGGGTATACCTTCTGCCAGTGACTTTCCCTTTACCAAAATTGAAGGAGGCACAATACCAACCGCTGCGTAAACACCACCAATGCTTTTCTTTACTAACTCTGCAGTACGTATACCAATTAACAGATTGTATTCTTTTCTGAAATAATCTCGAATGGCCTCATCAAAAGTATCACCTGCAATTTTAATAGATTGAAATGCAGCAACCCCAGATAAGGATATCACCACCATCTCTGTAATGCCTCCACCGATGTCGACAATAAACTTACCTTCAGGTTCACGAATATTCATATCCATACCGATGGCCGCGGCCAGGGGTTCAAACAGTAAATTTGTTTTTCGTGGATTGAATTGATCAAGTGCATCTTTAAAGGCCCTGCGCTCTACCATGGTGGTATGAAAAGGAACGCCTGTTATAATGGTATCAAAACCCCTGCTTAAAAAATTCTTCCCATATACTTTATCAACCAGAGTACGAATCATTTTACCGGCTGACTGATAGTCGGCAATAACACCGCCTCGTAAAGGTTTAACAGGATGCAAGGCCTGATGGCTCTTCTCAAAAATACAATACGCCTCCTCTCCTACTGCCTTTATCGAATGGTTTTCGTTAAAAACAATGTAAGAGGGTTCCGACAACAAAATCTTGTCTTTATCTGTCAGTAAAGTATTGGTGTTTCCCAAATCAATGGCAAAACTCTTAGCGCTATGTAGACCAAATGGGAGCATAAGACAAAGGTGTACACCGAATGGGGTAAAAAAAAATCCGCCCGCGATCACCATGGGATGCGGGCGGATTTTATGTCGCTTGACAGGTTTTTACTTCTGTGTCTTGCTAACGCCCGGATCGCGTTTGAGGAACTCATCATACAATTGCGTATGACGGCTTACCATCGGTATCTGCCAGCCATCGATGAATACCTGTATGATATTTGTCTTGGTCTCAAAAGGATCGCCATCGCAAATGAACAAGGTAGCACTCTTACCCACTTCAATAGAGCCCAATTTGTCGGCTACCCCTAAAATTTGTGCCGGTACAATTGTTACTGCTTTCAATGCCTCTTCTTTACCCATGCCATAAGCTGCCGCATAGGCTGCGTGATAAGGCAGGTTGCGCACATTCTCGGCATTGTTGGTTCTGATGGCCACAATAACACCTGCCTTTTTCATCAAACCTGGGTTGGCATAAGCACGATCGTAACGATCATATTCACGGGCAGGAACAGCCTGAACTGGTCCGGTGATGACCGGAATTCCTGCCTTGGCAATTTCATCTGCCACGCGCCAGCCCTCCAGCACACCAGTAAGTACGACTTTCTTCACTTTCTTTTCTTTAATCCACTTTATGGCTGCCTGGATATCTTTTGAAGCATTTACTTCAACCATTAGCATTTGTTCACCACGCACTACGGGCATAAGCGCTGCTAACTCAGGATAATAACCAGCTCCTTTACCTTTCGTAGCAGAATCTATCTTATGATATTGAATAGCCTTATCCCAGGCATCATTTATTTTGGCAAGCGCTTTTTCCGATGCTTTCTTAATGTCTTCATCCGATCTTCTATCGAAGAAACCTCTGCGACCTGTGCTGGGAAAGTTAATCACTACACCTTCGAAACCAGCGTACATCTGATCAGGTGTGTAGCCGTGTAAATTAATCAGGGCAGCAGTACCGGGTATTAAACCTCCGTCAGGTGATGCTACCACAGTAGTCACACCACTTACGCGGGTTACCGGAATCAGCGCTGAGTTAGGGTTCACGGCTGTCAAGGCTTTCATCTGAGGAACAACGTCACCTACTTCTGAATTATCAACTGTTCGGGCCACAGCACTAATCTCGATAAGACCAAGACTGGTTCCTGCATCAATCATGCCCGGATAAATCCACTGACCTTTGCAATCAATTACCTCTGCACCTTGCGGCACAGTAACATTAGTACCCACCGCTTCAATCTTACCATTGTTGATAACAACGGTGCCATTTTGAATTACACCTTTTGTAACCGTTTGAATAGTGGCATTGGTTAAGGCAAAAGTTCCTGTTTTTCCTTTTGGGCTCTGCGCCTGTGTTGCTGCTACAACACAAACCAATAACAAGCTTAGTATATAGTTTATCTTCTTCATCGCTGTATTAGTTAAGGCCAAACAATTTTACCATGTTCAATTCAGCTCCTTCCATACAGTTGTCGTGGTTATGACTGTAATTATGGAATGTTGCATTATCAACAACAGCCTTAGGATCAACATAAATTCTTTGATCATCTGCGTCTTTCTCACGATCAAAACGAACAATACCATCTACAACAGTAATCATAGGCACAGCATACGATGAAAGCGGATGACCTTTGAAGATGGCGATGTCTGCTTCTTTACCAACTTCCAGTGAACCTACTCTTGTTTCGATACCTAACTGCTTAGCTGGATTAATCGTGATTAAAGCCAAGGCCTCTTCATCAGTTAGACCGCCATACTTTTGCGTTTTGGCCGCTTCATGATAGAGGTGACGAATTAATTCTTCTGAATCTGAATTAATGGAAGTAGTTACGCCATTCTTAGTTAAGATAGCCGCGTTATAAGCGGTTGAATAATATACTTCGAATTTGTATGCCCACCAATCTGCAAATACAGAGGCCATAGCGCCATATTCCGCTAATTCAGGTGCTACCTTGAAACCTTCATTTACGTGCTGGAATACAAGTTTCTTAATTCCAAAATCTTTGCAAACACGTAGCAACATGTAAATTTCATCTGCTCTGTACGAGTGACAGTGAATGATGATGTTGCCTTTTAAAATATCGGCAATCGTTTCTTTCTTCAAATCGTAAGCTGGAGGTGTTCCTCTGAAGCCTTTCTGATTCTTGGCAGCATTGTATGCATCCCAGGCGGCCATATATTCTTTTGCTTCACTGAAAGCTTCGCGAATAACAAATTCCACACCCATGCGAGAGCGTGGCACAATGCCATTCCCTTCACCATGTACACGTGTAGGGTTTTCACCTAAGGCAAATTTAATGGTGCGAGGTGCGCCCTCCATCTTCAACACTTCCGGATCTGTTGTACCATAGCGGTGCTTAATGGTTTCACACTGACCACCAATGGCATTGGCAGAACCATGCATGGCATGTGAGGTGGTGCAACCTCCTGCCAGGGCGCGGTAGATTGAAACATCAAAAGGATCAACTGCATCGCCTGTCCAGACTTGTGCCGTGTTCGGTTGAGTCGCTTCGTTAATGGCTGTTAAGGCAATATGTGAGTGTGCATCAATAATGCCGGGCATTACGTGCATACCGGTAGCATCTACTGTCTGAAAACCAGCCGGTGCCACTAAGTTTTTACCGATCTGCGTAATCTTACCATCCTTAATCAGTACATCTGTATTTTCCAGGTTTCCTTTTGTGATGGTCAGAACGGTGCCGTTCTTAATCAACATGTTGCCGCGCTGCACCTGAGCCGTGGCCGTGGTGAGGAGTGCGCAGGCAAATAATAAACTAACTATCTTTTTCATCGTCAATCTCATTTAAATTAAAGACCCGGATCTTTTGTGCCTTTCATGGGGAAGCTTCCATAAGAACCAACACTCATCGATCCATCAAACGAAGTTCCATCTAAAGTAAGATTTACTTCTATTGACATGGTATTGTTCCCCATCTGGAAATCAAAAGTGAAAGACAATTTGTTTCCATCTACCGTAACATTCTTGATTTCAGTTTCTTTATCAGACATGTTACTGGTAATACTTCCTGAATAAGAACCATCGGCACTCTTCAATTTTATTTTACCGGTATTAGTGCCTTGAGGTGTTTCAGTAGAGTAAGACCAGTTGCCTTGCACATCGGCCTTGGCTCCGTTCTTATCTGTTTTTTTCTCCTCTTTTACTTCCAGTTTATGGGGTTGACCATCAACAAATACATAATGTACTTTAGCTTTTTCATTGAAGTATGGTTTGTCGCTGATAACCAGGTTAGCCATTTTACCATTATCAATTGAACCCATTCGGTCGCTTAAACCCAACAACTGTGCTGGTGTTGTTGTCAATGCTGCCAAGGCCTGGTCTTCAGTAAGTCCTGCTGCGATCATTCTTCTGAGGTTTGCAGGAATATCCTTAGGCTTTGCACTTAAGGTAGAGAAACCAAAAGCAACCCCCGCTTTCTGAAACACGGCTGGTTGAGCTGTGTGCTTGGCCGCAAATTCTTCCTTGCGTTTTTCAAGGGCTTCTTTTTCAAGCTCTACTAAGGTTTTAGCTTTCTTGTCATCTTTCTTTTCTTCTTTTTTCTCACCTTCTTTTGCTTCTTTCTTAGCTTCAGGCAAATCCAGACTTAAGAAGGTTTTAGCATTGGCTGCTTTAATCTTGTTGATCACATCCCAGCCCTCTTTCACATCGGCTAACAGCAAAGAAAAGCCAAAGTCATTTTGCAAGGTCAATACACGTTGTATATCCAGTATGTTTTCAGACTTGAACAGCACAGGTTGTTTCTTATCAATTACAGGATAGAAAGCTTCCAGTACACGATCCGTTGTCGGTCTTTCTAAACCAGCACGATTTGAGGCATACATGCTTTCATAATTTTTGCTGAGACTGGCTTGTCTGTATAACTCACGCCATTTGGCCATTACGCCAATAACAGTAGAAGGATATACACGTTGCGCAGAAGTCAGTTCTGAATAAAAAGCTGTTTTGCTGGCTACTACCATAATATCTGCAGAAGATCCACCTAATAAAATAATAGAACCATTACCAGGAAGCATGCCGCCATAGGGAACAACATGTGCTGTAGTGAAGCCCACATTTCTTAATTCCTCCATTGATTTATCGGCAGGATTAAGTTCATTGCGCACATCGTTTTGTGGGGTAATGCCAGCTCGCTCATTGGTGGGGTTACCAGGATCCTTGGGCCTTTCTCGATTTGTTTCTTCTTTTGGTTTAGTTACACCAACCCTTGACAGACCGTCAATAAAGCCTGCATAGACGTACATGCTGTCTGCTTTGATAACAATAGCTTCAGGTGGAATAGCAACTGTTTTGCCTACGGCTTTAATAATCCCGTCTTTCACCAAAATGGTGCCCATATCGATTTTACGACCCGGTGCCTGAATGATATTGACATTGGTAATGGCATACGTTCGCGATACAGGAGCCAGCGGTTGGTCATCTTGTGCAAAAACCCAAACCGGGAGGGTGAGTGCAAATGACAAAAACAGCCTTCCAAAACACGAAAAATTGACTTGTTTCATGAGTAAAGGTTAAGGTAGAACATCAGGTAAAAAGGAAATATGGGGGAAAGAAGTTTTGATTGCAAACTCAGTACAGGAGCGGTGCTTAACGGATAGGAAAGGTTAAAGAAAAGGTTACAATACAAGCTCAGTTTTTCTCTATTTTGCATCCATGAAAAAAATCAGATTCGCAGAACACGTACTCCCGCACACCTTGGCCATACTTACTTTTCTGGTGGTCAGCATCTTTTTCTTTAATCCTGTATTTTTTGATGGTAAAACCCTGCAGCAAGATGATATTCAGCAATTTAAGGGTAGTGCAAAAGAAATTATAGATTACCGCACCCTTACTGGCGAAGAGGCCTTGTGGACTAACCGTATGTTTAGCGGTATGCCTGCTTACCTTATCTCTGTTCAATGGGGTACACAAGCCATCGCTCATTTAAAAACGGTGCTTACCTTAAACTTACCGCATGCCGTTAACAATATTTTTGCTGCTTTCATCTGCTACTATATTTTATTGTTAGCCTTCGGCATCAGGCCTTATTTAGCTATTGCCGGAGCGTTGGCTTTCGGTCTCTCATCCTACATGATCATTGGTCTTGGCGCAGGTCACAATGCCCGCATTGGCGCTATCGCCTTTATGCCTTTAGTGATGGCTGGTATACATTTAGTTTTTAGCAACAGACGAGTGCTTGGTTTTGGCTTGACTACTGCCGGTCTGGCCTTGCACTTGCGTGAAAATCACGTTCAGATAACTTACTACCTGCTCCTGATTGTGTTAGGTTATGGTATCATGCAATTGGTGATTGCCATACGTGATAAAAAAGTTGCCGCATTATTTACCAATGTCGCTATACTTATTCCAGCAGCTGTTATAGCACTCGGTACTTACTTTGCTCCACTGTGGGCCGTACAGGAATATTCTGCTTATTCCATTCGTGGCAAATCGGAACTTGTCAGTACACAACAAAAATCTGGCAATACTGATGGATTAGATAAGGCCTATGCCTTTCAATACAGCAACGGAATTCTGGAGCCTTTTACTTTGCTTATTCCTAATTTTTATGGAGGAGCCACTGCCGATTTTTTAGTACAAGATCCTGAAAGCAAAACCTACAAAGCCTTGATGGGTTCTGGTAATGAACAAATGGCTAATCAACTCGCCTCCTATTCGCGTGCCTACTGGGGGCCACAACCCAATACAGCACCTTACTATGCGGGTGCCATTATTTGTTTATTGTTTGCCATCGGTATTGCCTTTGCAGATAGACATTACGTTGCCTGGCTGGTGCCGGTCAGTATTTTTGGTGTTATGTTAAGTTGGGGAAGCAGTTTCGAAAGCTTTAATTATTTCATTTTCGATTACCTGCCTGCATACAATAAATTCCGCTCAGTAACTTTTGCCTTACTGATGATACTTTTCGCCATGCCTTTATTAGGTTTGCTGGGGCTTGAAAAGTTAGTATCGCTTACGTGGAAAGAAGCCCAAAAGAAACTGCTCTGGCCTGTAGGTATCGTTGGCGGTATCTGTTTACTGTTGGGCATTACCGGAGGCTTTGGCTCCTTTTTAGCAGAAGGCGAAAGTCAGTTGCCTGCCTGGTTTATCAAGGCTTTGCAAGATGACAGAACCTCCTTGCTCAGAGGGGATGCTATGCGATCCTTCTGGTTCATTGCCATCTTCAGTGCGCTGGTATGGGCAACCTTGAATAAATATATCAAAGCTTATTTCCTGCCTATCGGCCTTGTCTTGTTGGTAATCATCGATATGGTGGGTGTAGATGCCCGCTATCTTTCAAAAGAAAAGTATGTAAGAAAAAGAGACAACTCCTTCTTTGCGCCTACTGAAGCAGATAGTGAAATTCTAAAAGATAAATCCAACTACAGGGTGTACAATCTACAAGGCACCTTTAGCGAAGCCCGTACTTCTTATTTTCATCAATCTATTGGCGGCTATCATGGTGCTAAGATGAGACGCTACCAGGATTTATACGACTCTGCTTTGTTTGACGAAACCAATGTCTTCATTAATGATTTGCAGAGCGGTAATCCCCGATACGACAATTATCAGGTAATGAACATGCTCAATGTCAAGTATGTTACTTATGGCAATCAGCGCAACAACATCATTCCTAATCCGGCAGCCAATGGGCCAGCCTGGTTCGTACAATCAATAAAACAAGTTAATTCTCCAACAGAAGAATTAGCTGCTCTTAAAAATACAAATACCAAAAACGAAGCGGTACTGGATGTTTCCAAATTTAAAGCACCAGTTATTGCAGCCGATTCAATGGCAAGCATAGGCATAACAAGTTACAAGCCTAACGAATTGATTTACGAAAGCAATAGTGCTGAAAACGGCCTGGCTGTATTCTCTGAAATATATTATCCTAAAGGCTGGAAAGCTTATGTAGATAATCAGGAAGTAGAAATACTGCGCGTTAATTATGTACTGCGTGCATTGGTTATTCCGGCAGGTAAGCATGAAATTAAATTTGAATTTAAACCCGCTGCCTACTACACAGGGAACAAAATAACCACAGCATCGTCATGGCTCGTTGTTCTTATTTTGCTGGGTACTATTGGCATGAGTCTTCGCAAAAATGATTAACACGCTTAGGGGAATATTTGAAAATCGTTTTTATAGCAGGCCGCTGGCTTTTAGCGCCCCGGGCAGAATCAATTTAATTGGTGAGCACACTGATTATAATGGTGGTTTTGTTTTACCTGCTGCTATTGATAAAGCCGTTAAGCTTGTTATTGCACCAAATAATAGCGACTCCTGCACAATAATAGCGCAAGATCAGGGGAATGAAATATCCTTTTCAGTGCATGAACTGAAACCCAGCAAGGATTGGTCTACTTATATTAAAGGCGTTATCGATGGATTCCAGCAACTGAATTGCAAAGTACAAGGCTTTGATGCTATTTTCAGCAGTGATATACCCATAGGTGCAGGCTTATCTTCTTCAGCCGCATTAAGCTGTAGTTTTGCTTTTGCCATTAATGAACTCAATAACTTTGGTTTAGATAAAGTGCACCTGGCAAAAATCGCACAACAAGCTGAGCATAATTTTGCAGGCGTAAAATGTGGCATCATGGATCAATATGCCAGTTTGTTTGGCAAAAAGAATTCAGTTATACTGCTCGATTGTGATTTATTAACGCATCAGTACTTTCCATTGGCACTAAAAGATCACACCCTGCTGTTGGTAGACAGTAAAGTAAAACATTCCTTAGCGTCTTCGGCTTACAATAAAAGACGTGCTTCGTGCGAAGAAGCTGTTCGCATCATTCAGCAAGATCACCCTGAAATAAAAAGCCTACGCTATGTAGATCAGAGATTATTGAAAAGTTATCAGCAAAAAATTCCGCTTGAATCATACCAAAGAAGTTCGTTTATCGTAAATGAAATTGAAAGAACTCAACATGCAGCTGCTTTGTTAAAACAAAATGATTTGAAAGCTTTTGGCACTTGTATGTATGAAACACATGAAGGGCTTAGTAAAGTATATGAAGTAAGTTGTGCTGAGTTGGACTTGTTGGTTGGCATTGCCAAACAACATGAGGTGACGGGCGCCCGTATGATGGGAGGAGGCTTTGGTGGCTGCACCATCAATTTAATTGAAGTTGGTAAAGTTGAGAAATTCAAAAAAAGTGTAGAAGAAATTTACCAAAATACATTTAAGGTAAAACCTGCCTTCTATCAGGTTTCTATCGGGGATGGTGTTCATGAAATAGTAAAACCATGAGTATAAAATCAGAAAGAGAAGCATTTAACTGGAAAGCATTTCTGTTGATTACAGGTCTGGGTTGTTTGATATTCGGATCCATTTACGGATTACTAAATTATTTCAATCCTGAAAAACCAAAAGATGCAATCTGGTATTGGAACAGTTTGTATTGGACCATCCTCTATCCATTGCTGCTGTCTTCCATGATGATAAACAACTTCAGGAAATCAAAATTGACGATAACAGAATTCGAAACGATCACTGATTTTAATAAAAAACTTTTAGCGCGCATCGATAAATTCAAGGTGAGTACCGAAACTTTGGCGGATGGCAGCTTGGTCTTCTATCCAACATCAGGATTCAAAAAACTATTCTCGTATTGGTTTAATGCCGAGCGCATGGAAATGAAAATAGAAGAAAATAAGGTTGTACTCATTGGCCCAGTCTATAGGATTGCGCAAGTTGAAGATACACTTACCTGGAATAAAGACTTTAAAAAGTAAAAAATAAACGTAAACCACTTGATTTTCTTGATGCTTTTTTATTAGCCCTGCCTTTGCCGAAACGGCTACGTGCAGGCAGGCTCACTCCTACCTCTCTCC
>VFQM010000171.1_pt1 | contig 81436 bp, 66 predicted proteins | sample 3512391 | NCBI WGS metagenome assembly VFQM01 (sample SAMN10412369, study PRJNA504923) | tailings metagenome | isolation source: Replicate 1 from Balatoc abandoned mine | place: Philippines | reverse complement strand
AAATATAAATCACCCTACGCATCAAAATAGTTTGCTGATAAAATTTTGAAGGGATAATTGGTCTAATTCTGTTAATCAGGTAAATCCTCAAATCTTAATATTGAAGTTGTCTGTATCAGGATTATTATGATTTAAGGATAAGCAGGATTGAAGATAAATACAGATGACCCCAAACATCAAAATACTTTTCTGACAATATCGCGGTTGGATACATTGATTTAATTCTTTTAATCAAGTAAATCCTCAAATACTGATCCTTGCATTGATATTTTCTGTATAAGGATGCTTATGATTTAAGGATGAGTAGGATTGAAGATAAATACAGATGACCCCAAGCATCAGAATGCTTTTCCGACAATATCGCGGTCGGATATATTGATTTAATTCTGTTAATCGAGTAAATCCTCAAATCCTGATCCTTGCGTTGACATTTTCTGTATAAGGATGCTTATGATTTAAGGATGAGTAGGATTGAAGATAAATACAGATGACCCCAAGCATCAAAATACTTTTCTGACAATATCGGGGTAGGATAAAACGATCTAATTCTTTTAATCAAGTAAATCCTCAAATCCTGATCCTTGTATTGATATTTTCTGTAATAGGATGCTTATGATTTAAGGATAAGCAGGATCAAGTATTGTAATACAAGAAGATCGGATATAGATCGAAGTACAATCATCCTGATTTATTTCATACTACTTATTCATAAAAAAATTCTAGATTCTAAATTCTAACGTCTAACGTCTAACTTCTAACTTCTAACTTCTTTCTTCTTTCTTACTCCAGTCCAATCATCATAAAAGCTCCCCAGTAAATAGGTTCTGGATACTCATCGCGCAATTCCTTTTTCGCATCCGTAAAACTCTGACGTATATCGCCACTGTTCAACCATTTTAAATAGAACTTTAAGAATAACTTTTGCGTGGCGTCATCATCTACTTTAAACATACTCATAATAAGTACTTTTGCACCGGCTACTAAAAAGGCGCGTTGCAATCCATACACACCTTCTCCTGCTTGTAAATCGCCTAAACCCGTTTCGCAGGCACTCAGTACCACTAAATCTGTTTTATCCAGATTCAGGTTCATGGCTTCGTAAGCAGTAAGAATGCCATTCTCCATGTTGTAATTATAATCAGTTTTTTCTAACAAGTCACCAGCACCGGTTAACAGCAATCCGGTTCTCATTAAAGGATTTTGAGTTAGTAGGGCTTCGTTTCCTTCCATCTCTTTTTCTAAACTGATTTCTTCGGAGGGTTTGTATAATCCATGTGTTGCAATGTGAAAGATCTTTGGATTATTTAAATCTTTAATGGCTTGCTCAACGGCCTTATCTTCTACAAACTGATTAGTTACCCATCCATTCTGTTTAAATAATAATTGCAACTGGCTGACTTCTTTTTCTGTGCCTGGCAGCGGTAAAATGTTATTGTTGTCGTTGCTGGCAAGGTAAAAGGTGGGATTACCAAACATAGAAGCTACCTTTTCAGAGCCCTTATTCTTAGACTTTAGCTTATTAAGGTAGATGTCCTTTGTATTGCTTACTAATACAATGTTTGAATTATCCAATACGTAGCGATTGTCAGGCGTTGGTATCGATTCAAGATTAATCTGGTTATAAATGCCATCAGCAGAAAGGTAAACAGATGATACCAATCCAATTTCTTTTTGAATGGGCTCCCAAAATACGTTGTAAGAATAGGTGTCGTGTACTTTACCGATGATGGCGTTACGATAATATTTAAAGAAGCGAGATTCCATTTTAGCACCATCAGGAAATAAAACTGCTTTTGGTGTTTTAAAATCCTGCTTTACATATAAGGCTGCATAGATTACCGAATCGGTAAGTATATGATTGAAGTAGCGATATCTCACCATCTCAATGGCCACATCTGTAGGAGAAATAGATTTACGTACTTCATCAAAAGTGATTCGCTTATTATCGATGCCTTGTCCAAATCCTTCTGAGCGTTGACTTAATTCTTTTTCAAGTGTTTCAACCTCTCTTTCAAGCAATCCACGGTCTATGCCATTTTCAAGTAATTGCTGTTCGCTCATACTAAGTGCAAGTGTCAGTGTTTCTTTTTTCTGTAACCATGCACTGTATTGATTTTTTAACACTTCGTCAGTACTATTCAGGATGCGCTCACGAATTTTAATTGATGATGATAACAAAAGTGCTTTAGTGATGAGTTGATAATTATAGACCTTTCCGGTAAGGTCTCTGAAATCTTCCAGCTGACTAAAAGCAAGTGTATTGTAAAACTCGAAATCTCCTTTAATTGTGTTCCAATATTTAGCTTTTTCTCTTTCGCTCAATGCAGGGAAATAACTTTTAATAAAGCCTTCGTAGTTATCAAGAGAGCCTTCTATGTACTTCTTGGCCTTCTTGTAATCTTTTTGCATGTAATAGACCTTAGCAAGTTTTGATTGCACTTTAACGAATTCAGGATGTGATACGCTAAAGAATTTTTCATATAAATCTTTCGCCTTCACATAAAATTCTTCAGCCTTTTTATAATTTTTTTGCTGGTAATAAACATCACCTGTTAATGTAAAAATACTAGCCAGGTTAATGTTGTTTTTCCGGCCACCTTTTGTGCGCCAAATACTTTCAGCGATGGTTAAGGAATTAAAGGCGATATCAAACCTTTTTTCGGAAATATAGAGTGCAGCAACATTTTTTAATATTTCTGCGTATTGAGGATTTTCTTTGCCGAGGCGTTGTGCCATTACATCACGACTTTCCAGCATAAGCTTCTCTACCTCGTTTTTATTATCACCCTTATGGAATTTTATAATAGCCAGTTGTGACATTGACTTTGCTGTCTCAATATGATCTCGCCCGAACTGCTTTTCCTGGCTTAGCAAGGCTTTTTTAATTTCAGCCTCAGCCTTATCATAATCGCCAAGGGTGTAATACAGATCACTTAATAGCTTTTGTGTTGGGGCTGTTTTGGTTGAGTTTTCACCATAAAACTTTAAGGCAAGTTCATTAGCCTGTTTACCAATTTTTTCTGTTTCGGTATAGTCACCTTTTAGTAAGAGTATTTTGCCTTTATTGGTGAGAGGTTCAATTAAGCGGTAAGTGTCTGTACCATACAATTTTTTGTACTCAGCGATTAGTTTATTTAGAATTACATCCGTTTGTGAGTACTTGCCCAGCTGAATAAACAAAGAAGATAATTCTTCAGCTGTTGCTAATTCGTTTCTAAAGGTGATATCAGACTTGCTGATCATTTTAACAGTGCGATCCAGGTTGTCCTGAGCCTCATCAAACATACCCTTGATCCCGTATAATTTTGCCTGTGTTTCCAAAGCATGCACAAATTGCTCTGTCCTGGTTTCATCTTTTCTATACTCCCTAAAAATGAGTAATGATTTTTCTATATCCTTTTCTGCCTTTTCATATAAGCCAAGTTTAAGTTCCAACATGGCCATTTTGTCAAGCTGAATGGCGTACTCAATGTCTTCATTACTGAATTTGCTGTAAGCAACATCGGAGGCTTTGTCGAGCGTTTTAGCAGCAGCACTGTACTGATCATTAAATTCATATAGCGCAGCAAGGTTATTTAGTATATCAAGGTGATCTTTTTGCCAGGGACCAATTTCCTGTGCGACTACTTCATTATAGCTTCTTTGGTAAATCTGACCCGCCTCTTGAATTTTATTAGTAAAGTTTAGGTAATAGGCAGCTAGTTTCAACCTGTTTAAATGGTATTCTGGAGCATTAGCACCATATAGTTCTTTTTGGATGTCGCTTATCTGGTTTAGGTACAGCTCAACATTTGCATAATTTCTCTTATACATCGAGAGATCACTTAAAAATTCCAGGATCTTTATCCTTGTTTGGTAATGAGCGGGTAATGCAGGATTAGACAATAGCTTCACTGCATCATTATCAAGATTCCTTGTGCGTTGCTTATTGAGTTTAGAGTCAAATTCAATGGCTTTAAAATTGATAAGATGAACACTGTTTTTCTTGAAGTTCTTGTCAAGCATTTTTTCGTACTCAACTTTAACATTCGCGTAACGGGCATTGCTTTCATCTTTTTGTAATTGTTCGAGATAGCTTTGATAGATATCAATAGCAAGCTGATGGGTGGGTTTGGCTTTTCGCTTTAAGCTGTTAAGCACATTATCATATCCAAGATCTTTTTCTGTGGCAGAGAAGTTGATCAGCCCGTTGTCAGATAATAAACGTGAGTGTAGATAATTATTATTAACCAGGGCCAGACTATATTCACCCATAAAATTTAGCTTTTTAGAAATCCAGTTGCGAGCGGCAACGAAGGCAGAGTCTGCTTTGGTTGTTTCACCCATTTTAGCATAAGCTTGCGCCCTTAAGGTTACTAACTGAGCATAGTTGCCAAAGCGTATAGGTAGTTCGTTTTCCGGAATTCTTTTTTTAACTATTTTATCTCCTTCCGCAACTTGTTCCTTATCTACGGCCTTTGATAAAAGGAAATGATCAACCTCGCTCATCAACGATAATGCTTCACGGCAAAATCCTTGTCCGGTCAGCGCTTCAGCCAGAACTAAATTAACTTTAGCTTTAAGGCCATCGTCTTGTAATTGCTTGTTCTTTAATTGTAATTGTACAAGCTCTGTTATTTCTCTCGCTTTTTTAAAGTGTCCGTAATCAAGGTATAGTTCGGCTATTTCTATTTGGGCATAAGCATGTGTAAGAGAACTCTCGCCATTAATAGTACTGCTGGCCTTAAGGGCATTATCAACCTGTGCTGTGAAATCAATCAGTTGTCCGTTAGCCAGGCTTAAGCGGGCCTGTCGCGAATAGTAAGTAGGCGTATACTTATTCTGCTGGCCAAGTTTGGCATTTGCCTTTTTAAAAAACTTGTCGTAAGCCTTGGCAGCTTTTTCGAAAGAACCCTGGTTGTAAAGGGCATCTGCCTTCGATAAGGCTTTATCGTGCTTTGTTTGCGCAAAAATATGGTTTACGCAAAACATCAGAACAAGAAAACAGCTAATGGAGAGGGTTGATTTCATGTGTGAATGTTGTTTGAGGAATTACCAAGCGAATGTACAAATTTTAAGGCTGATTTGCCTCCTAATCGCAGTGGCAGAATTTGTCTGAATTGGCCTTTTCGAAGCACTCTTTCCCTTCCTTAAAGGCAAACCAGGCTAAACCCAGGGTACCCAGTGCATCGGTGTAAGCAAAGCCTGTAAAATGATAAACAGCGCTGGAGACAAGTAAAATTAAGGACATATATATGCAAATGCGTGTGCAATTGGCATCTGCCATGATAGCATCTGAATGTAACTTTTTGCCAACCCAGAGCTTGCCATAAAGTAAGGCAAGCATAATGAGTATGCTGATTAGTGATATAATAATCCCCCAAAAAGTTGTAAGTGGTTTTTTACCAGTATAAGTAACTAAAATGGCACCGAGTACCAGGCCGGCTGTTAAAAGGTAGAAAGCATAACCTGTTATACGCAAGGCAGTACGTTCAAAACTATCGCGTTTATGGATTGGGTTTCGACTGAGCCGAAAGACCATGTGTGCAATGCCAATTCCGCTGATCATTTCAATAAAGCTATCTAATCCAAAACCAAATAGTGCAATGGTTTCATCTTCAAAGCCAATAAATGTTGCGATGATGCCTTCTGCCAGGTTATAAATTATCGTAAAAAGAGCTAAAGCAAAGGCAAGCTTGTATAAGCTGTTCTGATCAATGATTTGGGCAGTCTTAACCATACCCAAAGATACAATACTGACTTATGCAACAGGTATTCAATAATAGACTATATATAAAAAAACCTAATAGTTCTGTTCAACTGACTAGTATTAAGTGTTATAAATTCTCATACCCTCACATGCGACCAGTTCTCACCAATTTTAATTCTGTGAATTTGCATATCAGACACACGATATTTTTTTGCCAGTTTTTTTAAGGTAGGTGCTTCTTTCGATTTGAATAAATCTAACTTAATTAACCGTACTCTCTCTGCAGTCAGTTTAGGTCCTTTAAGCGGACTTATGTGCTTCAAAACATTAGGATCTTTCCTTGCGTGATTAACCTGCTCTTCTTGTGTTGCCCAAATAAGGTTGCTGGCCTTGTTATTTTCTTTCTTATGATCTTTGTGCAACACAAAAGTATGTTGCCTGGATTTTTGCTTGCAAAAGTATTCACCTACTAAGCGATGAATATACAAATTGTGTTTGCCTTCTGATGATGTAATGGTAACACTGGGATAACCTTGAGTAGGTCTGGCTTTTAAGAGTTGCCCTTCTTCAAGCGTTGTTTTGAAACTTGCAATTCTACCAAAATCAGAAATTGAATAGCGTTTCTGATTTTTACCTTGTTTGAGTTTTAGTTCTTTCCATTGTTCGCCTTTAAGTGGTTTAAAAGCAGGTCTTTTTAATTTCGCCATATGCTTAGTTGTTGAGAGTAAGGTGAAATTAAATAATATTTAGTTGGGAATCTATTGCTTTAACGTTTAGTGATATTAAAAGGGCTTATGGTGATACAATTAATTCCGGTATGATGACTTTGTATAGCATTATCATTAACGATACTCTTTCCTAACAACCAGTAGGTAATAGTTATTTTCTACTGGCAAGTAGCCTTGATCATAACAATAATAGTAGAGTGATCCTTCTTTTGTTTTATAACTACTGGTGTGGTATACAAAATCAAAACCTTTTTCATGAAGTCTATCCCGGCTTACTTTTGATTTGCCTGTTTTGTTCAGCTCTTTAAGTATACGTCTGTTTCTGCGCAGGATGTTATTGACATTTCGCACGTAATTATTTTCATCGCTGTTTAATCTATTATTGAAACTTGTTCGGCATTGATCGCTACAAAATTTCTTATCCGCTCTTCCTATGAGCTTTTTGTTACATTCTCTGCACCTTTTTTCAACGAGGGTTTGCATATCTAGGCGTTTACAAATGAATATAATCGGTAGTAATCGTTTTTCATAATTCAGATAAAAAAATCTGTTTGCACTTTTGTGTTGTTGGCAGCAATTAAAACCAATCAATAAATTTTAACCTAATTAAATAACTATGAGAAGTCTAAGAAACAGCGTAACCCTTATTGGAAATCTGGGAAAAGACCCTGAAGTAAAAACTTTTGGAGAAAGTAAAAAAGCATCTTTCTCACTGGCTACAAACGATAGCTATAAAAATGCCAAGGGTGAAAAAGTGGAAGACACCCAGTGGCATAACATCATTATCTGGGGTAGCTTAGCTGGTGTTGCAGAAAAATACCTTAAAAAGGGAAGTGAGGTATGCGTAGAAGGTAAACTAGTACACCGCGATTACGAGACACCGGAAGGAGAGAAGCGCCACATAACGGAGATAGTGGTTAATGACTTGTTGATGTTAGGAGACAAAAAATAACCAATAATAGGGTAGTTGTGGCTTTACAACTACCCTTTTACAGGAAGAGTATAGGTTTCTTTATTTTCGGTTTTTTACTTACTGATCAGCCTATTACTTTTACCAAATGACGCTTTTATATCCAGGTTTTCTCTGGGCCCTATTTGCCCTGGCTATTCCCCTGATTATTCACCTTTTTAATTTCAGAAGAACACAGAAAGTCTATTTTTCCAGTACTCGCTTCATAAAGGAGGTACAGGAAACCTCATCTGCCAAAAGAAGACTTAAGCATTGGCTTGTTTTGGGAACCAGGCTTTTATTTCTGTTTTTTCTGGTGATTGTATTTGCCCAACCCATTTTACCTGCAAAAGAACAACTGCAAGCGGGTGAACATATTGCAATCTATATTGATAACTCCCTAAGCATGTCTGCACCAACAGACGGAGCATCTCGGACATTTGATGCAACACTGCTTGCAGCACGAAGCATAACAGAGTCTTTTCCGGTGGATACACGCTACCGACTCTTAACTAACGATTTTGAGCCTTTTGCGAATACCCTGAAGACAAAGGCGGAAGTGCAGGAGGCTTTGGCAAAACTCAGGTTAAGCAGCAAAAGCAGAACCGCAGCTGAAATTGTATCCAGATTAAATCGACTAGGTAATGAGCGTGAGATATTCTGGTTGTCCGATTTTCAAGAGTCTACACTGGGTAAGTCATTACTGCCAGATAGCAACAGACGCCTTCACCTGGTACCTTTTCAACCTACTGCTAAAAGTAACATCTACATTGATACAGTGTTTTTGGATAATCCTTTTGCCATTGGTGGAGAGCAAAATACCTTAAGTGTGCGCTTATTTAATGAAGGAGATGCAGACAGGAGTCAGCTCAATGTTCGCTTAGTGGTTGATGGATTACAGGTGGGCACCACTAATACTGATGTGCCGGCAAACAGCAGTAAGGAAATAAGTTTTAACCTAAATAATAATCAATCAGGAATTCATCAAGCTATTATTTCATTTGGAGATACACCCATCACTTTTGATAATGAATTCTATTTGTCACTGAATTTTGCCAATAGAATTAAAATAGTTCAGATAACAGAGAGAAATAATACTTCTGTTATAGATAAGATTTATGCAAATAAGGCACTCTTTGAAATTATAAATCGTGCAGGTACTAATATCGATTATGCTCAATTAGGCCAGGCTGATTTGGTAGTGCTTAATGAACTGGAACGCCTGGACCCAGCTTTACAAACTGTGCTTAAAGATTTTATGCTGGTAGGTGGCACCGTTTTATTAATACCGGCAGTCAACCCCGATATTAAAACTTATCAAAGTTTATTGCCGGCTATTGTGGCCAATAAACAAGATAACTTGCTGGAGTTAGCAAAACCAGATAGCAAAAATCCTTTTTTCACTAATGTTTTTCAGGAGCAACCCTCGCAAATGGCTATGCCCCTGGTAAAAAATAGCATTACATGGGGCGATGACAGACAAGCCATTTTAAAACGACAGGACGATCAACCTTATTTATCGTTCTTTCAGCAACAAGGCAGGCTTTATGTAATGGGTGGACCGATGCAGCCTACACATGGTGCCTTTTTGAATCACGCCTTAATAGTTCCGGTTATGTACCGTATTGCTGCTTACAGCAGGCGTAGCGAAAAACAACTGTATCATCTTTTATCACAGAATCTTTTAAGTGTAAGGGCAGACTCATTAACTGAGAATCAGCTAATCACTTTAAAGGGAGAAACAGAGCTTACACCTGCGCAACGCAATATCAATAAGCAGGTAATGATAGACCTGGCTGGATTAGATTTGGAGGCTGGCCATTATCAGGCTATTAGCGGAAATGATACCTTAACCAGTATAGCTTTTAATCAAACAAAGCTTGAATCAATAATGAAAGTATTTACCAAAAGGGACTTAACCGAATTCTTTGGTAATACTGCTGATGTTTACGAACTAAATACAGGTTCTGCTACGGCAATGGCTGAAGTCCTGAAAGAAAATTATCAGGGGGTAAGTTTGTGGAAGTATGCACTTATGCTTGCCTTGTTTTTTTTGGTACTAGAGATATTAATCCTTCGCTTCTGGAAATAATCTAGCATACAATCATTAACTGCCTCTGCAATTCGTTAATAACTAATTCTTCTTACAAAAGATGTTAGCTAAACAGCAAGAAGCTACAGCACTTCTTTATAGTTGTTTAGATATATGTTTGTCGAATTAACTATTGGTCAATACCAATTAAATAGGCTGTGTAGGTGATGTAACCTAAGAATAAGATTAATGCCTCCCAGCGATCCAACTTTCTTGTGTTGATGGTGAACATGAATACCATTAATAAAATAGTTCCCCCAATCAGTACACTTAAATCAAAATTCATTAAGGGTGAATATCGCATAGGGCTTACTGTGCCGGTGATACCGAGGATGAAGAAAATATTGAAAATATTAGACCCGATTACGTTTCCGATAGCTATATCTGTATTCTTTCTGTAGGCTGCAACGCAAGATGTAACCAATTCTGGTAATGATGTACCGGCAGCTAAAATAGTAAGTCCTATTAACTTTTCACTCATGCCGAAATTCTTCGCAATAAGTATGGCATTATCAACAACCAGTTTACCACCACCAACCAACATGGCAAGGCCTGCAATTGACATAACGATAGCCAGCCAGTTCTTATAAATTTTTACATTTGTTTGGTCGAGGTCTGTATTATTTTTCATTGTTCTAACAATGTAGAACATAAACAAGCCAAAAAAACCTAATAAGATTATTGCATCTGTTCTCGAGAGCATGTCTGCAGTACTGCCCCAAATCATGGTGTCATTAACGAGAATGAATAAAACTACAGCAGCCAAAATAGAAAGCGGCACTTCGTACTTAATAGTGCTGCGTTGCACTACCAGTGGATAGATTAAACCTGCGATACCAAGTATGAATAATAAGTTAAAGTTATTGCTACCAATAACATTTCCGAAGGAGGCATCTGCCGCACCATTATAAGCAGATAATAAGCTAACGATAAGTTCTGGAGCGGAGGTTCCAAAGGCTACAACGGTAAGGCCAATGGCAAGATTTGAGATATTCATTTTCTTAGCCAAAGAGGAAGCACCATTAACTAAAAAATCAGCTCCTTTAATAAGTATGGCAAAGCCAGCAAAGAGTAGTATTATCGTCCAAAACATTTCGACAGGGTTATGAGCTTAAATATAAAGTAATTTTTTTGGGCAAATCCATTTCTTAAAACCATTTTTTCTTTTTGAAGAATAATAGCATGCCTGCACCTATGCAAATCATCACTACCCAGGTTAGGGGATAACCCCATTTTGAGTGCAGTTCCGGCATATTTTCAAAGTTCATTCCATAAACACCCACAATAAAAGTAAGTGGTATAAAGATGGTTGATATGACGGCCAATACCTTCATCACCTCTGTCATGCGATTGTTTTGTGTGTTCATGTGTATATCCATCAGGGCAGAGGTAAGGTCTTTATAAGTATCCAATGAATCAATCAGGTGAACGACATGATCATATATGTCTGCATAAAAGCGAAGGGTTTCATCTTTAATAAAACTCGTTTCACCTTTCACAAGTTTGCTGACAGCATCCCTTAAGGGGTAAACAGCCTTACGTAAAAAAATGAGTTCTTTTTTTATTTTTTGTATTTTTCTAAAAGTTTGCTGAGTAGTGCCATTTTCAATTTCTTCTTCAATATCTTCTATCTGCTCTCCGATTTTTTCCAGTATGATATAATAGTTATCAACAATTGTGTCCAACAATCTATATAATAAATAATCAGCTTGTTGTTTGCGAACCCGCCCCTGATCAAGCCTGATACGTTCGCGAAAGTGGTCAAATAAATCACCTTCTTTTTCCTGGAAGGAGATGAGGTAATTGGTGCCCAACACAAAACTTATTTGTTCGTAATCTATTTTGCGGCCTTCAATCCGATAGAGCATTTTTAAGGTAAAGAAGAGGTAATCGTCATACTCCTCTGCTTTTGGTCGCTGGTCATTCGTGATGTCGTCAACCAATAAGGTGTGCAAGCAAAAATGTGCCTGTAGTTTATCAAGTATTTCACTGTCTTGTAGACCATCAACATTTATCCAATTAACTTTCTGATTGTCCAGCTTTTCAATTAATTCCTGAACACCCAGATTATTAAAACGATCATAAGTTTCTCTGTTGTAGCGGATAAGCTCAAGTATTACCGGGCCTTCTCCATGCGGTAATTCAGTAGGGCTATGGTTGGTATTAATCATTGGTATTGTTGATCATGGCTACGCGATGCAATACAGGAATTTCAATTCCTTCTTTCTCAAATCTTTCCTTTATAATTTTCAGAAGGTCACACTTAAGAACGAAACCGGAAGAAGGGTCTTCTGCCCATACCGAAGCACGTAATCTAACGGAGGCATCGCCCAACTGAATTACACGAACAGTAACAGGAGGTATATTCGTATTAATTTCTTCTGTTGTTCTCACATCAATGTAATTTGGATGCTTAAGAGATTCCTCCCGCATAATTTCCATCGCTTTGTCAATGGATGACTGATAAGAAATGCCCACTTCAATAAACATACAAACCTTGTGGTCAGAAGTAGTTGAATTTACGATGACTTCACTGCTGATGAGTGTATTGGGGAAGATAATGCGTTTATTTTCAAAATCGCGAATGACAGTATGGCGCAGCGTAATGTCCTCCACATCACCTGTGTACAGTTGGCCTACTTTTATGCGATCACCTACACTAAAGGGTCGGAAGATGACAAGAAAAATACCACTGACAATGTTGGAGAACGCTGACTGTGAAGCAAAACCAACAATAGCCGCAATTATACCAGCACTGGCCAGCAAACCATTACCAAAAGCATTAAGTTCAGGTATAGATTTAAAGATGATGATAATGGCGATGAGGTAGACAAAGAAATCGACCGTATTTTTTAGGAATTTATATTTGGTGGGGTCAACCTTAAGTTTATAGGATGCAATCCGTACGAATCGATTGATGCTAAACTTTATGATCAGCGAAATGATGAAGGCGAAAGCCAGTACGACCAGCGCCATGACAAGTTGTTCCCAGCGGTTATCCAGGGCGGCAAATTTCATAATGAGCTAAATTTAACTTAAAAACTCAATCAAGTTCATAAATCTTATGGATTAGTGGTAAAACTATTCCACAATTAGGTTTAATATTGCGGCCATGGCTCTATCACTTTCACACATAAAGGCACCCATCGCTTCCGAAATGGAAGAGTTTGAGCGAAAGTTCAGGGCTTCTATGAAAACGAAGGTTTTGTTGCTGGACAAAATCATGAACTACATCGTTAAGCGCAAGGGCAAACAAATGCGTCCGATGTTTGTTTTCTTATCTGCTGGTGCCACAGGCACTATTACCGATGCTACATACAGGGGAGCTTCACTAATTGAATTGTTACATACAGCTACACTTGTTCACGATGATGTGGTGGATAACGCTGATTATCGTAGAGGTTTCTTTTCAGTAAACGCACTTTGGAAGAATAAAATTGCCGTATTGGTTGGCGACTTCCTGCTTTCCAGGGGCTTAATCCTTTCAGTAGAAAATAAGGATTTTAGTCTGTTGAGCATTGTAACGGATGCGGTACGGGAAATGAGTGAGGGTGAGTTGTTACAAATGGAGAAGTCACGTCAGCTGAACATTACCGAAGAAGTTTACTTCCAGATTATCCGGCAAAAGACCGCCTCATTGATCGCCTCTTGCTGTTCAGTAGGGGCAAGGTCTTCAGGGGCTTCTGATGAAACGGTAGAAACCATGCGTTTGTTTGGTGAGAAGATCGGCATGGCTTTCCAGATTAAGGACGATCTTTTTGATTATGGAGAGGAAGAAGTAGGGAAACCATTAGGAATAGATATTAAGGAGAAGAAAATGACACTTCCTTTGATACATGCATTGGGCAAGGCTTCCTGGTTAGAGCGTAGAAGAATTATGGGTATTGTACGCAATGAAAGCAGTAAGCCCAAGAAAGTTAAGGAAGTGATTGAATTTGTTCGTAATGCAGGCGGTATAGAATACGCACAGGCGGTGATGAATCGCTTTCATACCGAGGCTATTGAACTGGTTAAAGACCTGCCAGACTCAGCTTATAAGCGTTCCCTGGTTCAATTGGTTCAGTTTACAATTGAGAGAAACAATTAGACCTCTCATAGTACCAAAAGCAAATAGCCAAGGGTTGTGCCCTTGGCTATTTTAATTGCAATGTCGCTTAGTTAAGTCTTTTTTACTAGCCCCACCCCTAGTCCTCTCCAAAGGGGAGGATGAATATGGAAGCTTAACTAGACCAAATTGTATTTTAATTGTGAACCAATATTATTTAAGCCATTTGCGCTGTAAGCTTTTGTGCTAATACCGATTTAGGGACTGCGCCAACCTGCTTGTCTACCACCTGACCATTTTTGAAAACCAATAGGGTAGGGATGCTACGCACGCCAAACTTGGCGGTCATAGTTGGGTTTTCGTCTACATTAAGCTTACCGATTACGGCCTTGCCTTCGTATTCACCAGCAAGTTCTTCTACTACAGGGCCGATCATTTTACAAGGACCGCACCATTCTGCCCAGAAATCCACCAAAACAGGCTTATCAGAGTTTACAAACTGTTCAAAGTTCGAGTCGTTTATTTCAATTGCCTTTCCCATTGTTATATGTGTAAGAGTTTTTAATAATCTACTAACCGAACGCGAAGGTAAGGGGAATAGTTCAAATGCGCTAAAGGAAAGTGGGGCTTTAAGTAAAAGGCTGCCTTTCCGGATTCAGGCTATTGGATATCAGGGTTTTGGGTGAAAAAGTGCGATTGGCTTTCATAGAATATTCCTCAGGTAAAATGTTAAACTTAATCATTAATAAACAACCTCAACCTCAACCAGCTTCTTCATCTCTTTCACCATATCGTTAATCGGATTGATACGGAACTTTCGCGATAGCAATTCCAGACTGATGTTCTCCTGCTCATCCCTAATCTTTAAATAGAAAGGTGTGTTGCCGCTAAAGGTTGTGCAAAGTGTTTCGATGCCCTTGATCAGCTCTGCATTAAGCTCATGTGCATTCAGCTTTGCCTGAACGCCTTTGCAGCGCTTTACACCGATTTCATTGAGTAGTTCGATGGCACGAATTTTCATTTCTATATTTTGTTGTCCCCAACTGTTCTTGATCACTGAACCTTCCACCAAAACAAACCAACCTGTATTCATGAAGTTTTTAAATTTCAGGTAATCTTCGCTGAAGAGGGTGAAGGTATAATTGCCACTGTAGTCTTCCAGGGTAAACTTACCGAAAGGCCTGCCGGTCTTGGTGGTCCTGTGTTCAACCGCAGAAATAATACCACCTACTTTCACTTCTTTACCTAGTAGTGGCTCTATATCATTTAACTGTTGGCAATTTAAATTGCTGAATGATTCAAGTTCGAATTTGAAATTATCTAAAGGATGACCGGAAATATAGATCCCGACAACCTCTTTCTCCAGGTTGAGTTTTTCAATTTCACTGAAAGGCTCTACATTTTCTACCCTTGGTTTGGGCATGGCCACAGTAGCTGTTCCACCAAATAAACTTACCTGAGAGCTCAGCTCTTCTTGTTGTGTTTTAGAAGCATAGCGCATTGCCTTTTCAATCAGGCTGCTGTCGCCATCTTTAGAGAAGATATATTGTCTGCGGTGTATGTCTTCAAAACAATCGAAAGCACCGGATTGTGCCAGGCATTCATAGGTTTTTTTGGTAACACTTTTCGAAGACAAGCGTTTGGTGATATCAAAAATGTCTTCGTAAGGTCCGTGTAACTCACGCTCCTCTATTATGGCGCGTACGGCTGAATCGCCAGCACCTTTGATTGCCCCTAGACCAAAACGAATTTCTCCAGCTTTGTTTACTTCGAAAAATACGCCCGACTCATTTATATGCGGTCCTAACACTTTAATGCCTGAACTCTTACAGTCTTCAATAAAGAAGGTTACATTTTCCAGGTTGCTCTGAGAGTGAGTCAGCACTGCTGCCATATATTCGGCTGGATAGTTGGCCTTTAAATAAGCAGTGTGATACGCCACAAGTGAATAGCAAGTAGAGTGCGACTTGTTAAAGGCATACTGTGCAAAGGCTTCCCAGTCTTTCCAGATTTTTTCGCAGATGTCTTCGGGATGATTATTTTTTCTGCAGCCTTCAATGAACTTGCTCTTCATTTTATCGAGCACGTCTTTCTGCTTTTTACCCATCGCTTTACGCAGCACGTCAGCATCGCCTTTACTAAAGCCTGCCAGTTTCTGCGAAAGCAACATCACCTGCTCCTGATAAACGGTGATACCATAAGTTTCCGCCAGGTTGTCTTCCATTTCTGGCAAGTCGTACTTGATCGGCTCGCGACCGTGCTTGCGGTTAATGAATTGCGGAATATATTCCATTGGCCCGGGACGATAAAGGGCGTTCATGGCAATTAAATCCTCAAACTTATCTGGTTTAAGCTGGCGCAAATATTTTTGCATACCCACACTTTCAAACTGGAAGGTACCGGTGGTGTCACCTCGCTGAAAAAGTTGGTAAGTATTCACATCATCAAGCGGAATGTCATCCACTACTATGTCTATGCCTTTGCTCTTCTTAATATTTTTTATGGCACTGTTAATTACTGACAAAGTAGTCAATCCCAGGAAGTCCATCTTTAACATCCCCGCACTTTCTACCACACTGTTATCAAACTGTGTAACCAGCATGTCAGAATCTTTGGCTGTTGACACTGGCACAAACTTGGTCAGGTCATCGGGTGTGATGATGACACCACAAGCATGGGTTCCTGTATTGCGCACAGAACCTTCTACGCGTTTAGCCTGATGTAATACTTTTGCTCGCAGGTCGTTGCCATTGAGTACTTCTTTTAACTCAGGTACTTCGGCAAAAGCTTTCTCCAAGGTAGTGCCTGGACGCTCAGGCACAAGCTTAGCCAGTACGTTGGCTTCTGTCAGGGAAAGCTCCATTACGCGGGCACAATCGCGAATGGATGATTTGGCAGCCTCAGTACCATAGGTGATAATTTGCGCAACCTGGTTTTTGCCGTATTTCTGAATCACATAGTCCAATACTTTTTGTCGACCTTCATCATCAAAGTCGATATCAATATCGGGTAGTGAAACACGATCCGGATTTAAGAAACGCTCAAAAAGTAAATCGTACTTAATAGGATCAACATTGGTAATGCCAATGGCATAAGCCACTGCCGAACCTGCTGCTGAACCACGACCAGGCCCTACGGATACACCCAACTCTTTTGCCTTGTTTGTGAAATCCTGAACAATGAGGAAATAGCCCGGGTACCCGGTTTTCTTGATCGTCTCAAGCTCAAAATCCAGGCGTTCTGTTATGGCTTGTGTCAGCTCACCATATTTTTTACGGGCACCTTCATAAGTGAGGTGACGCAGGTAAGCATCTTCTGAGTCAAAGCCTTCGGGAATATCAAACTTAGGGAGTAATACGTTTCTTTGAAGTTTATAGCTTTCAACCTTATCAATAATTTCACTCAGCGTTTCAATGGCTTCAGGTAAATCACTGAAAAGTTGCTTCATCTCATCCTGCGATTTGAAGTAGTACTCCTGATTAGGTAAACCATAGCGATTACCTCTTCCGTAACCGATTGGGGTAGATTTCAATTCCTGTTCTTTGATGCAGATCAGGATATCTTGTGCATCGGCTTCTTCTTTCGTTAAATAGTAAACTTCATTGGAAGCAAAATATTTTACACCATGTTTTTTGGCAAAGTCAAGTAGTACTTCATTAACGTGATCTTCCTGTTTTAAACCATGTCTGTTTAACTGCACATAAAAATCTTCTCCAAAAAGTTGTTGCCACCATAGAAAGGCTTCTTCTGCTTGTTTCGTACCTACGTTAAGAATCAAATAAGGAATCTCAGAGGCAAGACTACCTGTTGTTGCAATCAAACCTTCGTGATACTGTGCAATTAACTCTTTATCGATTCGTGCATGAATACCATAGAGACCTTCAATAAAACCAAGCGAACTTAACTTGGCCAGGTTGTGATAACCATCTTTATTCTTGGCCAGTAAAATCTGGTTGAAACGCTTGTCAGGGTTGTCTTTAGTGAACTTTAATTTTTTTCTTTCTTCTGCTACATAAAATTCGCAACCAACTATCGGTTTGATACCGTGATCAAGTGCTTCGCGAACAAACTTGAAGGCGCCATACATATTACCCAAGTCCGTAAGTGCCACTGCGGGCATACCTTCTTCCTTGGCTTTGTTGATGATACGCTTGATATCGGCTGTTGCCTGCAATACTGAATATTGGGAGTGAAGGTGTAAGTGTACAAAGGGTTTATCTTTTAAGCGCTCTGCATAATCTTCAGTAGACTTTGTACCGCTTTGCTTCTGTTCTTTTTTAGCAAAGTTGGCTGCCTCTAAATTAGGTTCTTCGTAGGTGACGTTATCAGGAGAGGCGCCATCAAAAGGTTTAACTGCTTTCTGTTTAATTAAGCCAAAGAAACAGCGACCCGTTGCCGCTACGTCATAAGCGGCATCATGGGCATCACCAAAATCTTTACCAAATAACTTTTGATGCAGCTCTACCAGCTTTGGCATTTTAAAACGACCGCCTGGTCCGCCAGGTAGTTTACAAAAATCTATGCCCGCCTCGGCTGTATCTGTTCGGGATAAGGAAAGGAATTTATCTGCACTATTTTCTGTGCGCAAGAGTTCAGCTCCAATAATGCTGATATCGAATTCAATATTATGACCAACCAGTACCGCAGTTTTGTTTAAGTCTTGAAGAAAAAGCGAGAGTACTTCGTGCAAATCTTCCCCTTCTTCTAAGGCACGTTTGGTAGAGATCCCGTGAATCTGTTCTGCATTGTAAGGAATGTCAAAACCCACCGGTTTTACAATCAGGTTATTGCGCGAAATCAGCTTACCCGTATGATCATGCAACTGCCAGGCAAGTTGAACCAGCCTTGGCCAGTTGTCGAAATCAGTAATAGGGGCAGTTTTATTGCGCGGAAGCCCGGTGGTCTCCGTATCAAAAATCAAATACATAAAGCTGTGGTGGTTGTGGTGTAAAAATACGCAAGCCTTTAAACTTAAAGCCTACAATGGACAGCTGATTTGCAGTGAAATTCATACTATTTCAATATCCCAAAAATGGAAAAGAGGCAGTTAAGAATTCGGATTTTGGAAAAAAATTAACCTTGTATAAAATTAATACTCTAATAATCAATTACTTATGTATTGGCCTTCAACTTGGTATAGGTACACAAATTAAAATCATGAAATCCCTCATTAAGTTCATCCGTAAAGAATGGTTCTTATTTATTACAGTCACGATTCTGCTCCTGATCATCTGGCTATTTGAATTCTGCGGTTTCTGCTAACCATGATTTTATGATACTCGCACTAACTGTCCTTTTGTTTAAATGGCTGAGCACCCGTAGAAAGCTTAACCCAAGCACGGGAGCCTAGCCATTCCTTTTCAATCGGTTGAAATTAGCTTATTTAGAATCCTTTTAAAGTATCTACTCTTTTGTTTGCTAAACCACTGAGAACTATTTTTGGCTCCGTACCTAAATAATTCTTCTGATAATTCTATGAATTGGTTTATCACACTGTTTACCAGCACCCTCGGCCGCAAGTTGCTGATGGCGCTCACCGGCTTATTCCTCATTCTCTTTTTATTGGTTCACCTAATTGGTAATCTTCAGTTATTAAATGACGATGGTGGAAAGTCCTTTAATATTTATGCGGAGTTTATGAGCACTAATCCGCTTATCCAAATTGTATCCAAGGGCAACTTCTTCTTCATTTTATTACATATCACTGTATCTCTCTTTCTGACTATTAAAAACAGAAGTGCAAGAGGAACAGAACGTTATGCCATCAGCAGTGGTAATAAATCGGCCTGGGCATCTCGCAACATGGGCATTTTAGGCACCCTGGTTTTGGTGTTCCTGGTTATTCACCTGAAAGATTTTTGGGCTGCCATGCATTTTTCAGAAATGCCTAAAGTCATTTATGATGGTGTTGAATACCGTGACATCTATGGTACTGTGGCACTATGGTTTGGCAAAGGCTGGTATGTTGGCCTGTATGTTTTCTGTATGGCTGCCGTAGGCTTCCACCTCTGGCATGGTTTCACCAGTGCTTTCCAAACGCTTGGACTTAACCACCAGAAGTATAACCCCATCATCAACTTTGTGGGTAAAACTTTTGCTGTTGTAGTTCCGGCACTTTTTGCCTGGATACCGCTAAACATGTTCTTCTTTTAGTGGTTTTATTAAGCATCTACCTCTGATTAAAATATATGAAGTTAGACTCAAAAATTCCTGAAGGCCCATTAGCAGAAAAATGGACAAAGCATAAGTTTAATGTGAAGTTGGTTAACCCTGCCAATAAGCGGAAGTATGACGTTATTGTCGTGGGAACTGGTTTAGCGGGTGCTTCGGCAGCGGCTTCACTTGGTGAACTTGGTTACAACGTAAAAGCATTCTGTTTTCAGGACAGCCCGCGCAGAGCGCACAGCATTGCTGCACAGGGCGGTATCAATGCCGCAAAAAATTACCAGAATGATGGTGACAGTGTTTACCGTTTATTCTACGATACTATAAAAGGAGGCGACTACCGTGCTCGCGAGGGTAACGTTTACCGCCTTGCCGAAGTAAGCGTAAATATTATTGACCAGTGCGTAGCACAAGGTGTTCCCTTTGCTCGCGAATATGGTGGCTTGTTAGCTAACCGTTCTTTCGGTGGTGCGCAAGTATCCAGAACGTTTTATGCACGCGGTCAAACCGGACAACAACTATTATTGGGTGCTTACAGCGCCCTTAATCGCCAGATCGCCAACGGAAAAGTAAAGATGTATACTCGTACAGAAATGCTTGATGTTGTGTTGGTAGATGGTAAGGCAAGAGGTATTGTTACCAGAGATCTTGTAACAGGAAAAATAGAGACACACAGTGCACATGCTGTATTACTCTGCACTGGTGGTTATGGTAACGTATTCTACTTGTCGACAAATGCAAAAGGTTCTAACGTAACAGCCTCGTGGAGAGCCCACAAGAAAGGTGCTTTGTTTGGCAACCCTTGTTTTACACAAATTCACCCGACCTGTATTCCGGTGTCAGGCGATCACCAATCTAAGCTTACGCTGATGAGTGAGTCGCTTCGTAACGATGGACGCGTATGGGTGCCTAAGACTGCAAAACCTGGTCTTAAAGCAACTGAAGCCATGTCCATTCCAGAATCTGAAAGAGATTATTTCTTAGAAAGAAAATATCCATCCTTCGGTAACCTGGTGCCACGCGATGTGGCCTCTAGAAATGCAAAATATGTCTGCGATGAAGGTCGTGGTGTAGGTTCTACAGGCTTAGCTGTTTTTCTTGACTTCAGTGATGCCATTAAACGTGATGGTGAAGCAGCTATCCGTGCTAAGTATGGTAATTTGTTCGATATGTATCAGCAAATTACAGGCGATAATCCTTACAAATCACCTATGATGATTTATCCTGCGGTGCATTACACCATGGGTGGCTTATGGGTAGATTATAACCTGATGACGACCATTCCTGGTCTTTACGCTTTAGGTGAAGCTAATTTCTCTGATCATGGTGCGAACCGTTTAGGTGCCAGCGCTCTGATGCAAGGTCTGGCTGATGGTTATTTTGTAATTCCATATACACTCGGTGATTACTTATCAGGCTTACCTTATGAAAAAGTAAGCACCGACCGCCCAGAATTTAAAGAAGCTGTTGATACCGTGAACAGCCGTATCAATAAGTTACTTTCTATCAAGGGTAAAAAAACAGTTGATCAATTCCACCGTGAGTTAGGTTTAACCATGTGGGAATATTGCGGTATGTCGCGCAGTGCAGAAGGTTTGAAAACAGCAAAGGCAAAAATTCAGGCACTGAAGAAAGAATTCTGGACTAACGTTGCTGTATTAGGTGGCGCTACCGAATTAAATCAGGAGTTAGAGAAAGCCTTGCGCGTTGCTGACTTAATAGAGCTTGGTGAATTGATGGTTGATGATGCCTTCAACCGCGAAGAGTCTTGCGGAGGTCACTTCCGTGAAGAATCTGCTACCCCTGATGGAGAAGCAAAACGTAAAGATGACGAGTATGCTTACGTAGCTGCCTGGGAATTTAAAGGGGAAGACCAACCAGAGCAATTGCACAAGGAAGAATTGATTTTTGAAAATGTTAAGTTGACACAGCGTAGCTATAAATAATTATGAAGATTACGTTAAAGATTTGGAGACAAAAGGACAGCAACAGCAAAGGTGCTTTTAAAACCTATGTGGCTGAACATGTTTCGCCTGATATGTCCTTTTTAGAAATGCTGGATGTATTGAACAACGACCTGATCAGAAAAGGGGAGGAGTCAATCGCATTCGATCATGATTGTCGCGAAGGTATTTGTGGTATGTGTAGTCTGTACATCAATGGCCATCCACACGGTCCATTGCAAACTACTACTTGCCAGTTACACATGCGCAGCTTTAAAGATGGTGAAACCATTACCATCGAGCCATGGAGAGCCAAAGCATTTCCGGTAGTAAAAGATTTAGTGGTTGATCGCAGTGCATTCGACCGCATACAGCAGTCAGGTGGTTATGTATCTGTTAATACGGGTGGTGTACCAGATGCCAACGAAATTCCTATTCCTAAAAAGATTGCCGATGAAGCGTTTGATGCAGCTACTTGTATAGGTTGTGGGGCATGCGTAGCTGCTTGTAAAAATGCTTCGGCTATGCTATTCGTTAGTGCTAAGGTTTCTCAGTTTGCATTATTGCCACAGGGTAAGCCTGAGCGCAAAGAGCGTGTAGAGAAAATGGTAGCACAAATGGATGCTGAAGGGTTCGGAGCTTGTACTAACACTGGTGCTTGCGAAGCCGAATGTCCTAAAGGCATTAGCATCACGAACATTGCTCGCATGAACCGTGAATACTTCTCTGCTATTACAACTTCTTATGAAGTGGCCGTAAAGGGAGGAGATTAAGTTTTTGTCTTTTGAGATAAACAATAAAGGGGCGGAAGCCCCTTTATTGTTTATGAAGGCTTCGTTTTACTATTTTCTGCTTGGCTTGTTAATTAAGGTTATCGAATTTTTAGTAAATTCGGTAAAGACCACGTTATGAAGAAGTTCATTGGAGTTTTTTTATTCCTTTCAGTCTGTGCTAATCTCTTTGGTCAACTGGGCGCCAAGGTACAGCAAGTAGGTATTTACGGCACATGGTTCAGCAACCTTGACGATTACCAGATGCGCCTGGTGCTAAACAAAAATGGTGAGGGAGAATTGGATGGTGAAGCTATCCGTTTTACAATTTCAGGCAACAAAATCATTATGGATGTTGCTGGCGAGACACTCAGTTATAACTACGTGCTTCAAGGCAATACATTAACCGTTAGTGGTGGTGACCTGGAGCAGGCCATTCAGTTTACACGTGCTAATACAACAACTGGTGAAAGCAAAAGAGAAACCAATGCATCAGTAGTGAATACAAATATTATCGGTATATGGTCTGCTCCAGGTGAAACACTCGAATTCAAAGCAGATGGAAAATGTATTTATCTGGGTAATACATTTTCGTATACACAATCCGGCACGATAATAACCATTATTACTTCACAGGGTAATGCTCAATTTGCGTATCGCGTTGAGGGCAACCAATTGCACCTGATGGCAAACGGGCAAGAGGTAGTATACAGAAAAGGAGAAACCGGAAATAGTAATGCATCATCCTTTAGTGATTCGAAAAATATTGATCAAAGTTTAGTAGGTAAGTGGTGCTGGACAAACACTATTTCAACCAATACAGGTGGTAGCAGCAGTAGTGAATGCATAGTGCTTCAGGCGAATGGTACTTATCAGTATTCAGCTGAGCGTTCTATGGATACCAATACAAATGCATTTTATGGTGGCACTTCATCGCAATCCAGTGATCAGGGGCGCTGGTGGGTACTGGGCGACAGAATTTATTATGATTCACCAACAAGAGGTCAGGGTTCATACAGGCTTGAGCGCAGAAATCACCCTAAAACCAATGAACCCATGATTGTGTTAGATGGAGATACTTATGTAACGTTTTATCAAAAGGCTCCCTGGCGTTGAGTGCTCTAAAGTTTATCCCTTAGTGCACTCATCACCTTATTGGCAAAAACAAAGTCATCCAGCTCTTTTACACCAGAGTGTGTCACATCATCTTTGCTGCCTTCCCAAAGTTTGTGGCCTTTGTATAAATACATAATATTATCACCCATACCCATTACTGAATTCATATCGTGGGTAACCACTACTGTGGTTGTCTCTAATTCATAGGTAATATCCTGAATCAATTCATCAATCAGAATTGAAGTTTGTGGATCCAGGCCAGAGTTAGGTTCGTCACAAAACAAGTAGGCGGGATTGTTCACAATGGCACGTGCAATACCTACACGCTTTTTCATACCACCACTGATTTCCGATGGCATTTTCTTACCTGCATTTTCCAGTCCCACACGTTTCAAACAAAAGTTAACCCGATCCATTTTCTCGTCAGGTTTCATTTTGGTCAGTATGTCGAGTGGGAACATCACATTTTTCTCTACTGTTTTTGAATCAAAAAGCGCACCGCCTTGAAAAAGCATACCAATTTCCCTTCGGATCTCAGCTTTCATATCATGGTCGGCATCAGAGAAATTACGCATGTCGTAAAACACTTTACCTTCATCAACGGTAATTAAGCCAACGATGCATTTTAACAATACACTTTTACCAGTTCCGCTGGAGCCGATGATGAGGTTACATTTTCCTTTTTGAAACTCACCGCTAATGGCTTCCAGCACCATTTTATCATTAAATGATTTAGAAATTTCTTTGATCTTGATCATGCCAGTAATAATTGAGCGAGTAAATAATCGGCAATAAGCACAGCGATAACACTATTCGTTACAGCACCTGTGGTAGCTATACCTACTTCCAAAGCTCCTCCCTGTGTGTAAAATCCTTTAAAAGAGGAAATAGAAGAAATTAAAAAAGCGAAAGCAACGGATTTAATAAGTGCGAAGGTGATGGTAAATTCATTAAAAACGAACCGTATTCCGAAGATGTATTCAGGAGGCGTTATAATTCCGGTAGCAGCACCAATCAGATAGCCACCGAATAATGAACAAAAACCTGCTATCACTACCAGCATAGGATACATTAGCATAGAGGCAATGATTTTAGGTAGTACCAGGTATGAAATTGAGTTAATACCCATAACCTCAACAGCGTCAATTTGCTCGGTAATGTGCATAGTGCCCAGGCCTCCAGCCATACTGGAGCCAACTTTACCTGCATAAATAATGGCCATGATGGTCGGTGCCAATTCCAGCACAGTCATTTCCCTAACAACCTGTGCTATAACATAACGTGGAATGAGCGGGCTTACTAAATTATAGGCGGTTTGCACAGTTGATACAGCTCCAATAAAGGTAGAAACCAGTACCACCAGAAAGAGTGATCCTATACCAATGGAGATACACTCCTCTAAAACAAGATGATAATAGGTTTTAAACGACTCTCTGTTAGTAAAAAGAGACCGAAGGAAGATAAAATAACGGCCTACCTCATAAAAAAACTTCATAACAAAGGGGGTATAACTATCTTGCTAAGGTAGAAAAATAATCTTACTCAGCATTTTATGAATAAACTCATTGTTGTAAGTGGTGCCACAAAAGGTATAGGCCGGGCAATTGTAGAAGAATTTCTTCTTCATGGTTTTGATGCGGCTGTCTGTGCACGTAAGCATGCCGACCTTGCTGATATGAAAGCGGTATTAGAGGGTAAATTTCCCAATACCAAACTTTTTATTTACCAGGCTGATATGGCTGTTAAAGAGCAGGTAATAGGCTTTGCCAAATTTGTACAATCCCTGAAAAGACCTGTTGATGTCTTGGTGAACAATGCCGGTTTTTTTGTGCCCGGTGAAATAGCCACAGAGCCTGATGGAACGCTGGAGAGCATGATTCATGCAAATCTATACAGCGCTTATTATTTAACCAGAGGCCTGATTGCTCCTATGTGCGAAACCAGATCGGGACATATCTTTAACATTTGTTCCATAGCAAGCATTAAAGCCTATGCCAACGGTGGCAGTTATGCCATTACTAAATTCGCTATGCTAGGTTTATCGAAGTGTTTGCGCGAAGAACTAAAACCATATGACATTCGCGTAACTGCTGTACTACCTGGCGCCACAAAAACAGCCAGCTGGGATGGTGTTGATTTACCAGACGACAGGTTTATGAGCGCAGAAGATGTAGCGGCTACCGTTTATGCCTGCCATGCTATTTCAAAAAGAAGTGTTGTGGAGGAAATTTTAATACGCCCTCAGTTGGGTGACATCTAGTGTTAATAAAAAGTATGAATTGTCTGAGCTTTGGCATCAAAAGACGATAGACAAAGCTCAGCAATTTTATTGGCCAGCGTTTCAGGGCTAACCCATTTACTCACATCTGCTTCGGGCATTGCTTTACGGTTATCTACGGTATCAATTGTACCCGGCACAATCACATGAATGCTTACCTTAGTTTTATCACGATCTGTATTTAGTATTTCAGCCAGGTTTAATAGCATGGCTTTTGAAAGCGTATAAGCCAGGGCAAAAGCTCCACCGGTTAAGTGTTGCGCACTTTTCGATCCAATGAGTATAATGTTTCCGCCACCTTTATTGCGCATGTGTTCATACATCGGGCGTATTAATGTATAGGCAGTTTTGAAATTTAAGGTGAGCATTTTTTCAAGAGAAGTATAATCTGTAACAGACAGCTCTCCCATAGTGAAGCCACCTGCAATGAGTGCAGCGGAATGAATCTCATGATGCTTTTGTATACAATGCGAGATTAGCGCATTAGTAGCCACTTCATCAGTAAGGTCAAGTTGATTGTAGTGAACGTATTCGCCCGGAGTTTGCGCTTTACGCACAATGGCTTCTACAAAAAAATGCTGTTGCAGTTTTCTTACAACAACTTCACCTAGATTTCCGGCAGCTCCGCTAACAATACAAACAGGCCTGTTCATTTTGGTTTTTTGCGTTTAGGCCCGTATGAAACAAAGGGCTTAATTTTTTTAGGCTTAGGTTTTTTCTCTATGAAAAGATAGCGGGAATAACCCAGCGTTAATGAGAAGAACAAGTCTCTTCTATCACCACCAATTTCATAGATGGTTTGGTCATTATTGGCTCTGTCAAGATAGTCAGCAGATCGTGGATCAAAAGCACCCATATTGGCCCTGAAGTCGAAAGAAAGTCTGGCATGATCTGTTACATCCCAATCAGAGCGGATGCCTAATGAACCTATTACCTGTACCATTTTAAAATCTGACTTTTTTAAGGTGCTTAGATTATTTACAAGAGGACTTACCACACCATCATATTCAACCTGATAGGTATCTGGTAGAATGGAGTAGACTGCTGCAGGAAAATCCAGCTTACTGGCTCTATGCGTAATGCGCTCGTTACCGTCTAATAATTGAGCATAACTGATACCTGCCACAAAACTTACCTTAAAAAATGATAAGTCTATAATATGCTTTTTATAAGAGAAGGGAAGCTGGAAGTAAGTGATATTCACACTTCGCTCGCCCACCTGCCCGCGTTGTGTGTTAAGAATGTTAAAAGTCTGTCCGATCTGGGTTATTTGAGGATCAATCATAAATCCAAAGCCCATGTAGTCAACACCCAGGTGTATGCCTCCGGGAATAAAATCGGCTCCGTATTTGGCCTGATAACGTGGATCGATGTTGATCCCCTCATCGAAGGTGAAAGTAGAAGTTAATCCACCGAAAGCCCCTACAGAATAGGTCACCTCCTTTTGAGCATAGGCCACCGTTGATGCCAGCATCAATAAAATATATAATAGGCGCATGCGATCCAACGGGGGGTTCACTGGCAAAGAGGGTAGAGGTTACTTATAACCTGCAAAATAACAATTAATTACAGTTGTAGAAGGGAGAAAATAACTGATTTCGACTATTAACGGTTTTTGACGGCTAGTAGAGAATGAGCCCAACACTTACCTGGAGTAGGCCCATAGAGGAATAGGTAGTTCTATAGGAGAGTACGTCATCAATAATACTGACTGAGTCTCTTTCCATATGTCTTGAACGATCGCCCGATAAGTAGCTAAGCCTAAAGAAGAAAGAAGCATGCGCCTCGGGTAGGTCAAATTTGCCGCTATCTTGTTTACGGGTATGTAAGCCCAACCCAAAACCATAACCCAGGCTCGTATCGTTTTCGCTGTCAATCAGAATTTCCTCCTCATTGTTATCAAAAATGGTCTGATCAACCTTAATGCGGCTGTTCATGACATGAGCTCCGGCCATTCCTTCTGTAAAAACAGCCAACTTGCCCCTTATGGGTAAGTAAAAACGTGCAACAGGACCAACAAAAAATTTATTGTACGATGTTTTATACCGAATGTCGGTGAAGGGGTCGGTCGTTTTGTCTCTTCCAAAAGTATGGTAAGAGAAATCAAGGCCGATCAGTAAAGGAGATTCTCTCTCTTTTCCCAACGGATTTAAACCAAAGCCAGCTGAGAAACCCAGGGTAAGCGCTCCGAAATCACTTTGAAGGTTTTGCTTGAGCTGTGAGCCTGGAATACCTGTTTCAAGGCCTAGGTAAAAATAGCCAGGAACGGTATTAACCGGTTTTACTGGTGAATAATTATCGGGATCTACCTGTTGTGCCAACAAACTCGTGCTAAATACAAGCAGGGTTATACAGGTAGCCGTTATCTTTTTCATCAGGCAAGGTTATGATAAACGTTTTGCACATCGTCATCATCCTCTAGTGCATCAACAAGCATTAATACCTCGTCCTGTTCGGCTTCACTAAGTTCTTTTGTGGTGGTAGGTATGTAATGTAACTCTGCGCTGATTGCTTCAAGTTTCTTGTCTTCCAGGAATTTTACCATTGAACCAAAGTCTGTGAACTTAGTATGTATTACGGTTTCCTCTTCATTTTGTTCTATGTCTTCGGCACCGGCATCAATTAAATCCAATTCCAACTCCTCGAGGTTTAACACACCTGGTGCAAACTTAAATACACCTTTACGCTCAAACATAAAAGCTACAGAACCGGAATTACCCATGCTGCCATTCTTTTTGGAGAAAACGAGGCGAACATTGGCAACGGTACGGGTAGGGTTATCAGTGGCACACTCCACCAGGATTGGAACGCCATGCGGTCCATAGCCTTCATAAATTACCTCTTGATAATCTTTATCTTCTTTGGATGTGGCACGCTTAATGGCAGCCTCAACTTTATCCTTAGGCATATTAAGGCCCTTGGCATTTTGTATAATGGTGCGGAGCTTTGAATTGGTGTCGGGATTACCGCCTCCGGATTTTACAGCAATGTTTATTTCCTTACCGATTTTGGTAAAGGCTTTAGACATTTTCGCATTGCGGGCAAAAATCTTGTGCTTCCGTTTTTCAAATATACGACCCATAAGAATTGATTAAGATGGACAAAAATAGAAGGCTTTGAGCATACCTCAAAGGCCTGATTTTATGATATTTCTCTAAAAAATAAAGATTGGTGAATTAGAAAATTAGTTGTCTGTTGAGAAAAGGCAACTAGCAATAATGTGGCGGAAATTAGCTCATTAACAATAATTTCTGCAAAGTGGCCTTGCGATTGACTTTACCCGTTGGTGTCATTTGAAAGGCCCCTGAATAGAGAATTGTTTTGGGCATCTCGTGTTTTTGTAAATGCCTTCTTAATTCCTCAAGTAGTGCTTCTTCATTGATTTTATCTTTACTTTCAATGATAAGGCTTACTTTATCCCCAAGCTTAGCATCGGGTAAACCACTTATAAAAAAGGGGCTATTTATAGTTAGTAAAGAGAAAACAAGCTCTACCGTTTTTTCAATTTTTTCGGGGTAGACTTTAATTCCTCCTGAATTAATTACATTATCTGCTCTTCCAAGCCAATGAAAAGAATTTTCACCAAGCATTTCAACAACATCATTGGTTACAACAGGCGTGGGCAGGTAATTGGTTTGAATGATGAGACAATTTCTTTTGTCTACATCTAAGCTAACACCAGGCAAAGCTTTGAAAGCTGTGTCAGTATAAACACCGGATATTTTTTGCAGTGCGATATGAGAAAGTGTTTCGGTCATACCATAGGTCTGGTAAATATCGCTTGATGCCTTGCTCAAGGTTTCCATCAGCCTAGCTGAAACAGGAGCCCCCCCTACAATTATTTTTTTGATGCGTTTCAATTCATTCACACCCGTTTCGGTGCATATAGTTTCTGCCTGAAAAGGTACCAGAGCCGCAAAATCAAATACTGCTTCAGCAGGCAACTGACGCAAGGGATTACTTGTAGGTTCTACTGCGGTAATACTAAGATTTCCCACCAGACATCGTACCAGCATCATGATACCGGCAATGTATTGGGTTGACAAGCAGATTAAAGCCTTGTCATTTTCTTTTAATCCTAATGCGTTGATAGTGGCTGTTGCAGAGGCAATAAGTTGTTCGCGCGTAACCTCAATTTTTTTTGGTGTTCCGGTTGATCCGCTGGTTTGCAGGGTAAATGCTTGCTGCTTATTTAGCCAGCGATGAATGAAGTCAAGACTTGCTTTTTCAAAATCACTTTCAGGTGTAAACTTTCCTTGTTGAACAGAAGAAAGTGAAATGTGTTTATTATTTAAGAGAAGGTGTTTATGCGAATAATGCATTGCCTCATGCTGGTGATAAATTTTTCAGATCACTTTTAAAGCGATCAATGATGAGTTTTTCTTTTTCGCTATACCCACTGCACGATTCGGCAACTTTTTGCATCACACGAACAGCTGTCGCTTTTAACTCGGGTGTCAGATGGTCTCTGTATTTTTTTAAATCGTGTAAGGCTTCATTATAAGCAATATCTATACTGGGTTGTGTAACCTCATCTAATAGCTCAAAACGACTTTGTGCTACCCAGGAATTGAAATCGAGTTCTTCCTCCACAATTTGATTGAAGGTCATGCGCTCTTCTGCACTTAAGCCCTTATCAGCCTTGGCAATTACATAAGCCATTTCAGCAATAGCGCGGTAAATTTCTCTTTGTTCAATTTGCATGGTATGGTTTAATCGTCTTATATGAGTAAGCTCTAATTTCAGTTTTTTAATTTATAAAGTAAAGCCTCAGAAAAAGAAAACCGCCATATCCATGAAAGTTTACGTAAAATCTTTCCTGAATATGGCGGTTGTCCTTGATTAAATCCCTTATGGGAACTTAGGATATTTTGACCAGTCTGGATCGCGTTTTTCCAGGAAGGCGTTCTTACCTTCTTTAGCTTCCTCGGACAAGTAATAAAGCAGGGTAGCATTTCCTGCAAGCTCCTGAATACCCGCTTGTCCATCTAGTTCTGCATTGAAAGAAGACTTCAGCATGCGTAAGGCAATGGGGCTTTTGGCTATCATTTTCTTTGCCCAGGCCACATAGGTTTCCTCCAGCATTTCCAATGGAACTACTTTATTAACAAGGCCCATGTCCAAGGCTTCTTTAGCATCGTATTGATCGCAGAGGTACCAGATTTCCCTCGCCTTCTTTTGACCAACTATGCGTGCCAGATAAGAAGCACCAAAGCCACCATCGAAACTACCTACTTTAGGGCCTGTCTGCCCGAATCTTGCATTTTCAGCAGCGATAGAAAGATCGCAAACCACATGCAGTACGTGACCACCACCAATGGCCCAACCGGCAACAGCTGCTACCACTGGCTTTGGTATTGAGCGGATCATCTTTTGAAGATCAAGTACGTTTAGTCGGGGTGTGGCATCTTGACCCACATAACCACCATGGCCACGAACACTTTGATCGCCACCGCTACAAAAAGCTTTGCCGCCTTCCCCAGTTAAAATGATTACACGCACATCCATATCTTCGCGACAGATGTTCATGGCATCAATCATTTCCTGCACGGTGAGGGGTGTAAATGCATTATGGACTTCCGGTCGGTTAATGCTGATACGGGCAATGCCTTCGTACTTATGAAAAAGAATTTCTTTGTATTCTTTAATCGGTTGCCAGGGATATTTAAGATTCATAGCGTTCTTTTAGTTTTTTCTTAAAGCTTTCAAATATAGTCTTGTTCAATTGAGTGTCCGTCTCTATTTCAAGAATTTTTGGTGTTCCATCATTTTCAAAAAAGTTTTTAATCTGGTTGTTCACTTTCTTCCTTGAATCAATAATGAGGTGATCAATAGCAAACTCTGCACATAGATGTTTCGCGCTCAGCTTTTGGTTGGCTACAAAGTACTCATCTACTTCTTTCAGGTCTGCAGGACCATCAATTAATTTAAAAATAACACCACCGTGATTGTTAAGTAATACTATTCTCAGGTTAGGTAAGGGATAAGTATGCCAAAAAGCATTTCTGTCGTAGAAGAAAGCTATATCACCGGTAATTAATACCTGCAGTTTTTCAGGATTCGCGATACAATGACCAACTACTGTACTGGTGCAACCATCGATGCCGCTTGTGCCTCTGTTGGCAAATACTTCAATGCTGCTTTGTTTCTCTGATAAGCCCACATAATTGGCATAGCGTACACTCATGCTGTTGGCCAGGTGTAAACTACTGTCTTGCGGAAGGTGTTTAATGATATCATGTACGATTTCAAATTCCCCCAGGCTTGTGGCTGGAAAGAAATCTGTAATAAGGGTTTGTGCTTTTTGCTCCTCCAATTGCCAGACTTGCTGATAATTTTCTTTTTTCTGCTTGTCGAAATTTTCTTTTTTATCAATTGTGCTTAAAAAATTAAAGAAACTTTCCGGTGAAACAGAGGCTGTGTGTGTAAGTGATTGATAAGTGTCGGCTTGTTGTTCTTCTGTGCCGATGTGCCAATGTGCTATGGTCTTATGTTTCCTTAAAAAAAGTTTTACTTGTTTGGCAATAACACCGCCACCAAAAGTAATCAGTAATTCAGGTTGAAGGGATTCTTTTAAACTATCCGGAGCCTGACCTAAGAAGGCATCGGCATGTTTGATAGCTTGAGTTAATTTATGCTGGTTAGAAATGATATCTGCCAATACAGGCAGGTTGTGCTTTTCAATATTAAACTGCAGTAATTGCGTTAAGGCAAGATTGGCCGGTTGTTGTCCGGCTACAATCAATACCTTGTTGTATTGTTTCCAATGTTTGGTAAAGATGGATTTAGTATCATCACTCAATACAAACTCTTTAGGTGTATTGTTGATTACGCGAACATCTTTTACAAAATGAATTGGTTGATTGTTGACAGGGTATAAAGGTTCACGTAGGGGTACGTTGATGTGCACAGGGCCCGGCTGTTCATTGTTAGTCAGGTTCAGCGCTTCATTAACAGCGCGGTTAATGGCCCAGACATTGTCTGTATGTGCATATTCCTGCGGCAATTGGAAAAAGCGCTTAACATGTTTCCCAAAAATATCTTGCTGATAAATAGTCTGACCATCTTGCTGACCAATCCACTCCGTTGGCCTGTCACCTGAAAGAATGAGGAGAGGAATGCCTGAAAAGAAAGCTTCTGCAACGGCCGGTGCAAAATTGTAAAGAGCAGATCCTGATGTGCAGATCAACACAACGGTTTGTCTACACTCCTGTGCCATACCTAAGGCAACAAAAGCAGCGCTTCGTTCATCACTCATTACTTTGATGTTGAAACTTCCTTGCCGACTAAAGGCCAGGGTAAGCGGTGCGCAGCGAGAACCAGGGCATAATACAACGTGCTTGATTCCTTTTTGAGCACAGATCTCTGCTATGTTATAAATGGCCTGCACAACTAGCGTGTTGAAGGTATATTGTTTTCAAAAATTACACTTAAGAGCGTATTCATTTTCATTTCCGTTTCTTCCCATTCCTTTTCTGCGGCAGAATCTATAGTTACACCTGCACCTGCATATAGTTGGACAGAAGATTTTTTCCATTGCAGGCAACGCAGGTTTACAAATAATTCTGTGTTTTGCTGAATATTTACCGGACCAAGATAGCCGCTATACAATTCGCGGTCATAGCCTTCATGCTTCAAGAGAAAATCAAGTGTTAAATCTTTGGGCATTCCGCAAACGGCTGAAGTAGGGTGGAGGAGCTTCAGCATAACGGTACCTAACTGCGGAAAGTTGGTTTCTTTCATGTCTACTTTAAAATCGCTTTTAAGGTGCATGAGGTTACCCGCTACGATTGTTTTGGGTCCATGTTCTTCATAGTCACGCAGCCTTATTTTTTTAAAGCAGCTGATAATATAACGTTCTACCAGTGCCTGTTCTTCAATTTCTTTTTGTGTCCATGCTACGTTCCTGCTATCCGTTCCGGGTGTCCAGGCTTTAGTACCGGCCAGGGCAACTGTTTTAAAAATGTGCTGGTTTTCAAGTGATACCAGTAGCTCTGGCGTTGCGCCTAACCAGGTGCCATGCTTTGGTGTGCTGACAAGCGATACCATGGCAGTCGGGTAGCGCTGACAGAGTGTATCAAAAGCTTCCAGCAAGTTGATGGAGGCTTCAATAATTTTGGTTCGCGATGGAACAATTTTTTCAGCTGCTTCTGCTTTAATGAGTTGAACAGCTTCATTGACCAGATTGACGTAATCACTTTTTACAGAAGTGTCTTTAGCAAGCGTATTCTTTTCATAAAATACGGGTGTCGTATCCATCGGCTTTAATTGCTTAAGCCAGGCATGCGCATTTGTTTCAGCAGCGGAATCAGGCTCTTCCAGCTTTTGATCAGCAAAACGAAAATAATAATCAGCATTAAGGAAGGTTCGCTCTGCAGCCATAAAAGGTGCAAGCATAAAGCCTTCGTTCAACTCCTCCAATGCGGCATCTTCCGCGAGCAACTTTTCAGTTTTTGAGACAATCAGTTGTTGGATAGTTTGATTGGGTAAGCGCCACAAAGCAACGGCATCGCCATTGGCAAAAGCATGGTTAAGCAAAAGCTGCCAACAAGCCATCTTGTCATCCAATTGTTTTGTATTTGCCGATTCTGTGGATTTCATCATCACAATTCCATTTTCACTACTTCTTGTCCATTACAGCCATGGTAATACGACTGATACAAACCAACTCCTGCTTCTCGTTGTGGATTTTAATCTCCCATACCTGCGTTCTTCCGCCAATGTGAATGGGTTTGGCTACACCTGTAACAAAACCGCTTCGGGCGCTTTTAATGTGATTAGCATTAATCTCCAGCCCCACACAGTATTGTTTGCTGATATCCACACAGCAGGTGGCCGCTACACTACCCAGGGTTTCGGCCAGCACCACAGAAGCACCTCCATGTAACAAGCCAAGGGGCTGGTGGGTTCGATGGTCTACCGGCATTTTTGCTTCAATAAAATCGGTGCCAATGGCTGTAAACTCGATGCCTACATGTTCTACCATTGTGTTGGCAGACAGGCTGTTAAGTGCTTGTAAAGTGATGCCTTCTTTGAAAATGCTCATGTGCCGTTTTTTTGTTTGACAGGCAATTATTTGAAAACCAATGTCGTTTAGTTAAGCCTTTTCATTGGCCTCACCTCCAGTCCTCTCCAAAGGAGAGGCTGACCAGGGAAGCTTAACTAAACGACATTATATCCGAAAACCCAGAAATTACCGGATATCTTCTTATACTTGCGCCCGCTAAGCCATAGCCTTATTAAATGGCTGGGCAAATTAGCCAAATTTGGAGCTCAAAAAAATCTATATTGTACGTCACGGTCAAACCGATTTTAACTTGCGCGGCATCGTGCAGGGGAGCGGTGTTGATAGCTCGCTTAATGACTTAGGTCGCGCGCAGGCTGCTGCCTTTTTTAAGGCTTATGAGGCTGTGCCTTTTGATAAAATCTATACCTCGGCCTTGCAGAGAACTGTACAATCGGTACAGCAGTTTTTAGATAAAGGGATTGCGTTTGAACAGTTAGCAGGTTTGAATGAGATCAGCTGGGGTAACAAAGAAGGGCAACCCATTACGCCTGAAGAGGACGAATATTATCACTACATGCTGAAACAATGGCAACTGGGTAATACTTCACTTCGGATTGAGCAAGGCGAAAGTCCTGAGGAGGTGCTGGCCAGGCTTAAAAATGCCATGTACTACATTATGAGTAAACCTGATGAAAAGACGGTGCTCATTTGCATGCACGGCAGGGCTATACGCATTTTGCTTTGTTTATTGTTACACTATCCTTTAAAATCAATGGATATGTTCGAGCATCAGAACCTGTGCTTATATGAGTTAAATTATACAGGCAGTATGTACTCCGTTGTTAAATACAACGATGTCGATCACCTGCGTTCCTTAAGCTGATTAAGGGCAGCCCTTGCTTTTGCATCGATGCTGTTTTTGTATTCATGCTTTTTATAACTGAGGGCTTTAGTAAAATACATTTTCGCTTCAGCCTTATCCTTATCCATTTTTAGATAACCTAATTGTAACGCAGCATTAGGTGCAAAATACCAGGGTTGATCTCCGCTCATGTCCAGCACCTGTTCATAAAATAAACGTGCAGCATTGCTATTGCCTGAGAGTTGCGCTAGCCGGGCTTGTCTGTAATAAAATTCAACCTGATTTTTTAGAGTAGGCAGATCAACAGGACTTACTTCATGTGCGGCTTTTCTTGCTTCATCATAATAGCCGCCATCGGTAAGAAATCTTATGCGGGTTAATTTGTTATTGAGGCCTTCCGGTGAATTAAGGATACGTGTTGCATATTTATCTGCTTCGGTATTTTCTGAACTGATGCTTCGCGCCAACGTGTAATGATATTCTGCCTTGGTTTTATTTTGTAATAGCTGATAACAAATACCGGTTTTGAATTGGGCGTCTTTTAAAAAACTGCTGCCTTTAAAAAGCTTAGTGTATTGTTCGAATGAAGCTATAGCCTCCTCATAATTGCCCTTATATAACAAGGCTTCCCCCGTCAGGTAATGCATGGCAGGTAGATTTTTTAGCGCTAAGGCTTTCAGTAATTCGAGGCTTCGGTCCGCCTCATTATTCTTTAAAGCAAGAGTCGCACCTACAAAACTGACAAGACTTGTTGATGGATAAGCTGCAATAAGTTCCGTGATGTAAGTTTTTGCGATTGAAGGTTCTTGTGTGACATAACCATGAACGAGCGCAAGAAAAATACTGGCTTCAATGCTGACAAAGGCATCAGCTTTGCTTACTTGTTGCAGTTCTGCTAGTCCTGTTTGCGTAGAACCCTCCATATTCATCATGCGCAAAACCCAATCATACTTTTCAGGTACAGCGCCCAAGAGTATTTGCAAAAGACCATGCGTTTTAAGTATGGGTAAGAAGTTGGGATATTTTTTTCGGACTTGTGCTGCCAGTTGGTAAGCTTTTCGGAGTTTAAACGCTCCATCAAACTCTTGTTCAAACTTGAGGTAAACAAAGGCCCATTGCAGTTGTAGTTCTGCTTGGGCGAATAATACTTCAACTCCAGTGGGTTGCCGCTCTAACTCAGTTAACTGTTTTTCGAAAGCGAGTTCATAAGCATCAAAGAGGCGCTTATCTTCATTGATTAATAATTCAAGCGTATTGCAAAGGCTGGTAATATAAATTGAATAAGCACTATTGTCCTTAACAAGATTTCTTGCTTCCGTCCATTGCAGATCAAGGGCCAATGCGTGCGCCTTGCTTTGCGATGCCGAGATGTTTTCCTGGGCTATCGCTGTAAGGTGAAAGCAAAAAAGGCAAACCATCAGGCTTGCCTTTTTAAGTATGGATTGAAAAGCGGTCGCTTTACTTTCCGTAATGAATAGCATTAACTTATTCAGCAGTTTTTCTTCTGCGTGTAGGTACAACCGTAACAGCAGGTTTAGCTGATTTAGGCTTATCGCTTTCATCCAGTGTATCAATATCAACATCAGCTAAGATACGACCAGAGTGTTCGTCAATGACAATCTTTTTCTTTTCGCGGATTTCAGCAATTTTTTGAGGAGGGATAACGATGTTACAGCCCTCAGCTGCACCACGCACCACACGTACAACAGCAAGGCCATTGGTAAGGCTGCCGCGCAGGCGCTCGTAGTATTTTAGTAAATTCTTATCCTCGATTTTTTTAGTCGCTTTTTCGCGCTCAGCCAATAATCTTACTTCTTCTTCCTGGCTTTCGGCTAAGATGCCGTCTAGTTCTTTCTTCTTGATATTCAGGTGTTCAGCGCGCTCGTTTACCTGAGCTTCAATCTTATCAAGTTCGTCTTTTTTGCGGGCAATTTCGTCTTTGGCCTGCTTGATTTTCTTCTCAGAAATCTGGATTTCAAGCTCTTGTAGTTCAACCTCCTTGGTGATGGCATCAAATTCGCGGTTGTTACGAACGTTTTTTTGCTGCTCCTGGTATTTCTTAATCAGCTTTTCAGCCTCTTTAATGGCTTCTTTATTCTTTTTGATGTTCTCGTCTAAGTCCTTTTGTTCTGTCTGGTAGCGGCTTAAACGTGTTTTGTAGCCTTCAATTTCATCCTCCAAATCCTGCACTTCGTCTGGCAGGTCGCCTCTTAACTTCTTCAGTTCGTCTATTTTGCTATCAATTGTTTGGAGTTTTACAAGTGCTTCGAGTTTCTGTGCTACGGTTTGTGTTTCCATCAGAGGTAGTAACTTATTGGATTCGTGATAGTTCCGGAAAAATTGACTGCAAAAGTAGGAAATTTTTTGGTTAAAAGCTCACCTATTAAATCTTTCGTGTAAACCTCGCTCTCATAATGCCCTATATCTGCAATGGTTAAATGCTTTTCGGCATCAAAAAATTCATGGTATTTAAAGTCAGCAGACACATAAAAATCTGCTCCGGCTTTAAGGGCATGTGGTAGCAAAAAACTGCCTGAACCTCCGCAAAGGGCTATTTTCTTTACTTTTCTGTTAATAAGCGGTGTATGCCGTATGACTTTTAGGCCCATGCTTTTTTTCAGATGAGCCAGAAAAGCTGCCGGTTCAAGTGCTTCAGCCAATTCACCGATCATGCCAGCGCCAACTTCCTGATTTTCATTGCGTAAGCTGTTTATGTAATAGGCCACTTCTTCATAAGGATGGCTTTGCTTAAGCGCTTTTAGTAGACTGCCCTCCAGATGGCTCGGGAAAATCACTTCTGCCCGTATTTCTTCTACTTTTTCCTGTTTTCCCGCTTCACCTATATGTGGATTGGCTACATCATTAGGTTGAAAGGTACCCATGCCTGCTACACTAAAACTGCAATTTTTATAATTTCCGATTTGCCCGGCTCCTGCCTCATGGAGGGCGGTAAGCACTGCATCTGCATGACTTTGGGGAATGAATACGACTAGTTTTGACAAATTATCCTGCTTAGGCAGCAGAATGCGGACATTCTGAAGCCCCAGCTTTTCAGCAATTTTCTTGTTTACACCTTGGTGAACATTGTCGAGGTTAGTATGAATAGCGTAGATGGCTATGTCATTTTTGATAGCCAGTATGATGGTTCGTTCCACATAATTGCTACCCGTTAATTTTTTCAAGCCTTTAAAAACGATGGGGTGATGCGCAATAATTAAATTACATTTTTTCGTGATGGCTTCCTGTACCACTTCTTCTGTGCAGTCGAGGGTAATCAGTGCGTTGGTTAACTCTGTGTTGGCATTACCAGTCAGTAATCCTGAGTTATCATAAGACTCCTGGTAGGCTCGGGGCGCGATGCTTTCTAAATATTGTATGACTTCTTGTATCTTCATTTTAGCGGTTTGGCTTAAATCAATTGCTTGCTCAGGGTTTAGCTGTACTTTTGCATGATAGAACAAAGCTACATGTTTCTGATAAGGATACTTCTCTTTCCCTTTGCAGTTTTATACGATGCCATCACCCGGTTTCGTAATCTTTTATACGACATAAAATTAAAACCCTCGGCCTCATTTGAAATACCCCTGATTAGCGTGGGTAATCTTGCAGTGGGTGGCACTGGCAAAACCCCTATGGTTGAGCATCTCATACGGTTGTTTGAAGCTAAGGGCCTGGCCATGGCTACCTTAAGCAGGGGTTATGGAAGAAAAACCAAGGGTATGCGACTCGCTAACCATGCAGATACTGCAGAAACGATAGGGGATGAACCTTATCAGTTATTTGATAAGTATCATCAACACGCAGTAGTTTCTGTGTGCGAAGAACGCGCTTATGCTATACCTTTTTTGGTAGATCAATTTCCTGATCTGAAGGTAATTATTATGGATGATGCTTTTCAACACAGGGCTGTAAAGCCGGGTTTGAGTATGGTGCTTACTGAATATAGCAATCCCTTTTACCAGGATTTTGTTATGCCTGCAGGAAAGCTAAGAGAATCGCGTATGGGTATTAAGCGGGCCGACATGGTAGTTGTAACCAAATGTCCACCCCATATTGATGAAGAGGAAATGATCAAAATGGAGCATGCTATTCGTTCGTACGAAGAGAGGCCTGTGTTTTTTACAACGATACGATATGGTGAAGCCATAGCTTTTGATGGAATAAGTCCATGGAAAGCCGCCAATGTGGTGCTGGTTTCAGGCTTGGCCAATGCCGAAGCTTTAGCAGCCTATGTAAAAGAAAATTATAACCTGGTTCATCATTTCGATTTTCCGGATCACTACGTATATACTCATAAAGACTGGGTAAAAATTGAGCAACTGGCTAAAAAACACGAGGCCGTAATCTTAACCACCGAAAAAGACAGGGCCAAATTGAGAGCCTTGGCTTCGGCTGAGGAACAAAAAAACCTGTTTTACCTGCCTATTGAAATAGATTTTGTAAAAGGTGGAACAGACTTTGATTCAATAGTGCTGGATTATGTTAAAAATGCTGAATCCATCGTTTAATCTAAATGTTATCTTTGCGCGTGAATTTTTTTAAGCCAGTATTCATTGCCTTATTCTTACTTTCTACCTCTCTTTTTGCGCAAAAGGAGGAATCCACTTCCTCCCGATCAAGGGTGGTAGATGATTCAACAAAAGCTATTTACGGCCCCACTACTTCACGCTACTATTTTGAAGAGAATGTTTTTTTTAGCGATTTCAAAAGTCAGACGCTTGACACGGCAATCCATAACTTTCATCAATTCAATTTTATACAACGCCTAAACTATGAGTACCACGACCTGGGTAACATAGCCACTGCGATTTCACCAATATTTTATAAGCTACCAGAGCAAATTGGCGTAAGTTCAGGCTGGAATAGTTTTACACCTTATTGGGACACAGAAAAGGTTCGCTATTACGACACCCAGTCCCCATACTCTAACATGCACTTGGTTTTAGGTGGACAGGGCAGGTCCATTACTGATGTAGACTACACAAGAAACATTAAACCGAATTGGAATTTTGGTTTTAACTACCGAGGCCTTTTCATGGATAAGCAAATTTTGCGGGCTGCCAGGGGTGACAGAAATGTTGTGAGCCATTATTATGATTTATTCACAACCTACCACAAACGAGACTCGAGTTACGTTGCCTTTTTCAATTTCAGAAGAATGAGCCACATACAGATTGAGAGTGGAGGGGTAGCTGTTGACGATGAGTATGTGCTGGAAGATTTCTTTGATCAATTTGTGACTACTAATCTTACGACAGCACCACAGCAACTAGGCTCACAAAGCTACGACCTGAGAACAAATCTTCATCTATTTCATCAATATCGATTAATTAAAGGTGTAGAGCTTTACCACATAGCCGATAAGTATAGGCAGTACGTTGAGTTTAAAAATAATTTACGTGCTAATGATTATTATGATTTTCAATTACTTCCCGACTCTGCTGTATTGGATAGAACGGTTTTCAGGTCTTTCAGAAATGAGTTGGGTTTAAAAGCCAAAATGGGGGCTTTGTTTCTGAATGCTTATTGGGCCGCCCGTGATTTTAATATTGATTATAAATGGATTGATGAAAATGATATTGACTTTAAAACCAGGGGCACTGAGTATTATGCCGGTGCAAGGGCAGCTTTGGATGTTACACCTAAAATAAGGGTATCTGCTGAGGCTGAGTACTTATTAAGTACCAACTACAAAGCAAAAGCTGCTCTTGTATCGCCTTGGTTAGAGGCAAGCATTAGTCGCTATACGTATAAGCCTTCTTTTGTACAAGAGTTGTATATCGGTATGCACGATGGTTGGGTTAAGGATTTTGATAATACTGAGGCAACTCAGATTCAAGCCTTGGCGCATCTGAGAAAGAAATGGTTTACACTTTCAGCAGGGGGCACTATAAGCTCTATTGATAACTATGTTTATTTTAGATTTGATACGCTCCGATTAAATCAAAAAGTATTGCCTGAGCAATCAGCAGTCAACCAATTTGTAAGTTCTCCTGAATTACGTTTCAGCTTATTGTTCTGGAAAAAGCTTTCTTTAACAGGGCGTGGCGTTTATAGTTTGGTTAAAAATGAAAGTACATCGGCCATTCAGGTGCCAAAAGTATTTCTGCATGGGCAATTGGCTTTTCAGGATGTATGGGTGCACGGTAATTTTGATTTCCAGATTGGATTAGAAGCACACTGGCAATCTGCTTATTTTGCTAATGGCTATGATGTGCCCACACAGCAATTCTACAGACAGGGTCATTTTGAGAATAATGCGTTTCCCTTGCTTGATGTATTCTTTAATTGGAAGATGAAGCGTGGAAGAATATTTTTTAAGTATAATAATGTAGTTCAGGCCATTACAAAAACAGGTTATCTTCCTACACCTTTTTATCCTGGTCAGGTTAATGTTCTCGATTTTGGTTTTGACTGGATGTTTTTTGATTAGTTTTTTATGAAAAATCTCATTATTTTTAACTAATCAGTTTACAATAGGAAAATTACTCGTTATGAAGATTTATAAATCTAAAATAAGTTCTCCTGTCTTGATTCTGGTGACTTTACCTATGACAATGTTGTCACTTTGGATGATTCAATTGGGAAGTTGGGTAGGCTTTTCGGTTATCGCTTTTACTTCAATTTTTTTGTTTCACCTTCTGATCACAACTTATTATGTTATAGAGGGCAACCGACTTCGTGTCAAGAGTGGTTTTTTGGTTAATCGAACAATAGAAATTGAGAAGATTAGAAAAGTAGAGACATCCAAAAGTTTTTTAAGCTCTCCTGCAACCTCTTTTGATAGAATAGAACTTTCTTATAATAAGTTTGATACCGTAACGATTTCTCCCGCAGATAAATCATCTTTTGTCGCAGATTTAAAGCTAGTGAATTCCGCTATCGAAATAAACCTTGCATAAGGCGAAACCAGGCATCAGCCAATTGGAAAAAATGGTCTATTTATAATAGCTATAGTTTCATTATGGTGATATTTTCTTCATATCGAACTTTATAAATTCTTCACAAGCCTGACTGTTTCATCCCCACTATCTTTTTTAATAATAATAAAATAAGTGCCTGGTGTCAGTGTAGAAAGGTCTACTAGCTCATTATAGTTTCCTGCGGCAACTCCTTTCCTTTCAATACGCCTTAAGGGCATGCCCAAAGAATTGATCAGTTGAATAGTAATGTCACTATTTTTTAGCAGTGTATATTCAAGGGTAGTTTGCAAACTTGCAGGATTAGGGTAGACATTAGCTGATACATAATTAGAAGATTCAACGGCAGGTTCTTCTTGTATCGCTATATAATCAATAGCCCAACCCCATGCCTGATTAGTATCATTTGAGCTTAATTTAAATCGGAAGAGCACCTTATCTCCAGCATTGAAAAATTCCAACAGATTAATTTCGTGAGATGTCATTTGACTGTAAGTACCATCAGCCCCGCTATTTAATGTATTATTCCAGGAGTCATTAAAAGTAGCATCATAAGGCGTGATAAGATTAACCCAATCAACACCGTTAGTGGTAGCTTCAAGTGTAACCTTATCGTTAGGTGCAATAATAGCAACATCCCTGTACTTTACTGTTGCATCCTCATTCGCCACAGTTACGGGTATTAGGAGTAAAGCGGTATTGCGGGAGTTTGCAGCATACGGATGATTGCTATGTAGTGTACTTCGTGAATTCTGAGGCTGATTGCTAAACGTGCGAATTTGGAATCCATTTAATTGATAATCGGAGGGCTTAGTAAAATAATTGGCATGTTGACTAGCCAAGGGTTGTAATTCGAGGTATTCACCATTTATTGCTTGCGCATTAAAAGAGGAGTTGCCCTTATAAGCAACACCTGTAATATTTTTTATACCGAATGGTAGTCCGGCAATTTCTACAATAGATTCTCCAGCCACAAGATTGTTTATTGTGCCAACCTCAACATTATTGACCAATACATCCAAAGACTCAAAGTCTTCACGGCTTTTAATTTTAACAGCAAGTTTTCCATTCGGACTTGTACCGATAGCAGCAAATTCGACTAACGCTGGTAAATCAATTTGTGAGGCATTAATGGTTGCAGTCCAAATTCCTCGTCCATGTGTAGCAATCACTACTTGATTATCCATAGCCTTCATGTCCCACACCGACACATTTGGAAAATCATTAATGATGTTCCAGCTCTCGCCCCCATCAACACTTTCTACAATTCCAATTTCAGTGCCTGCCCAGATAATATCTGCATTGTCGGTTCTTACGTACAAACAATAAACAGCAACATCAGGAAAGCCATTGCTACTGGTGCTATTGGTACCGAAGCCGGATATGTCAGTCCATGTATTGCCTAAGTCTGTAGTTTTTAAAATTTTTGGTTTGCCAGCAAGTGAGAAAAGCGCATAGGCCGTATTTTCTTCCAGGGGATGAGAGGCAAGCTTGGTTATGCCACCCATGCTTACACTTGTGAAATTATTTGTCACTGAAAAAGAAGCGCCTCCATCTGTAGAAACATGAAGATTGAGGTCATTTGTCATGCCCAAACCTGCCCATACAATGTCTGGATTAGCACGGGAAACTTCTACATCCATGAATGAAGCTTGTGCCCACTTTTGTGTGATTGGTGTTAAAGACCAATTCTGACCAAAGTTGTTTGAAACAAAAACACCCTCATCGCTGAGTGCAAAAATCCGATCAGGAAGTGCTCTTGAGTTGGCTAGTTTCGAAATAAAAGGAGACCTTCCAAAAATCCCTGTATTGCCAGGCAACCAGGTAGAGCCTCCATCAATTGACCTTCGGAAACCATTAAACTGTGCTCCGCCAATTAGTAGTTTGTCGTCTCTGTTGTTCCAAATAACTTCAAAGCCATCCCCACCAATATTAAATTGATACTGGGTGCTTGCTGTGGCATTGGTACCAGCAGGTGATTTCCATGTGCCGTTATCTTGCATACCACCAAAATATTCATCGGCACCTGGTCGCTTGTCCGCGCCATAAAATTGACTGGTGTTGTAAGTATTGCCAACCATGGTCCAACTCCCTTCAGTTGTACCTGGTGTTGCTGAGCTATTAGAAATAAATACTCCACCATCATTTGCATTTAGTAATTTAAATGTGGAGGCTGAGGTAGTTATCACAACGAGATTATGTTGATCGGGATGGAGATCCTCTCCAAAGACGTTAAATCTGTTTTTACCATCAAATTCATTGTAGACATCCGCAGAAGTTATGGTAGAGGCATTATACAATTGTCTGATCTCAAAGTTGATCTTAAAGGTTGCATCAGGCAGTGAGCCCGGTTCCCACACTGCATTATCGGCTAACACTGGCCAGATGTTGTAAAACTGGTTGAAGGTATGACCACCTGCTGTAGCTATGGAAGGATTGGGTGTGATGTCGTTATAGGTAATATCGCTGATAAATAGATATTCGCGACTTTGTTCTGTTGCTACAGTGCTGGAGGTGTTTGCAGGATTAAGATTAAAAACACCATCGCGTCCTTGATCGCGAAATGAAATCATCAACTGTCGGTTGTTTGTAATATCCCATACTTCAAAGGGAACGCTTACATAATCCTGATAAGTATAATTAGCATCTGTTACCCCTGAAGTTGCACCGGCAGGCACCAGAAAACGATGTGCTTTTTGACTTTTGCCCGGACCAAATCTGATTTCTACGCTAATATCAGCGCCATCGCTTACATCAAGGGTTCCACTGCTAAAATTGGCCCCAAAGTTTATCAGTTCAAAAATATTTTGTGATCCTAAATTCTAGGCATCATAATAATTAATGTTACCCGAGCCGCCTGTTAGCGTAAGACGGAAAATACTAACACCACCAAAATAAATAACATTGGCATTGAAGGGGTCGCAGACTATAGTGTTATCATACCAACCCTGGCCGCCTAAGAAATCAACTTCTTTGTTGTTAAAGGATACATTGACCTGATTCCATGTTTGTCCGGAATCGTCTGATAGCAATAATTTGGATGCACCTCCGAAAGATTTTTCAACGGAAGCAAAAACTCTATTGGTGTTAACGGGTGATATCGCTAATTCTACTCTTGCTAAAGTTCCCATCCCGTTGTTGGATAAGCTCCACGATTGCCCGGCATCAATAGATTTCCAGACACCAACCCCATTTTGCGCTGCATATTGTATGTTGAAGTTTGTGGGATTTACTTTTAAATCTTGTACATGAATTTCATCCAGCACTTTTATCCAGGAAGTTCCACCATTTATGGTTCTGTAAATACCGGTACTGGTTACGGCTACTACAATATTTTCATTTGAAGGACTAACTGCAATTCTGTTAATGTCGCCAAAAGAAATGGTGCTGGTAAGAGAAGTCCAACTCTGACCTCTGTTAATAGATTTAAAAATACCACCACCATTAATAGCATCAAGATTAAAAAAACCTTCTCCGGTGCCCATGTAAATTGTGTTTCTATTGGAGTTTGCCATGGCCAATACTGTGGTGGCAAGGTTGGGCAGATCTGGGGTTAACAATGTCCAGGATATACCCCCATTGGTTGTTTTCCAAACACCACCACCGGCAGAGCCTGCAAACCATGTATTTTTACTTGCATCATCCGGGTCAACAATTAAGCCACGGGTGCGGCCGGGTACATTTGAAGGGCCTCTTTCAGTCCACGCCAGCACACCGTTCTCAGTTTTTGTTCGGGCACTCGCAGCTCTGAGTTTTGCCATGCCAAGCTCGCGCATTTTATAACCAGGTGTATAAGCTGGTTTATCTTCACCTTCTGCTGTGCGTATGCTGCGGTGAAATTTGGCTAGTTCGGCAGGGCCATTTACTTTTTCTTTTTTTGAAGCTTGTATTTTTTTTACAGAGGGGAGTGCAGCTGTTTTAAAGTCATCAACATGAATGAGTATTGCTAAGCTGCATGCATACAGCGTGGTGAGGAGTATTATCTTTTTCACGATGAGATTATTTTTTTAGCCCTGCCCGTTTTGATTTATTCTATATCGGTACTTCCGAGTTAATTATTTTCAGCTGCAATAACATTTCACTTATTACTTTGGTCTTCCCGCTCTGTACATCGATGCTTGTATCAGTGCGATGTGTATTTTGTCTAAGCATTCGCCACCTAATACCTTACAACAGTTAAAAAGATGTTAAACAAAAACGGAATGAACACTGGTAAACTTATTCAGGTTAAAATCTAATCAAGTTTTTTGTTTTTTCTTCTTTGCAGCAGGAAAAAGAATGTTGTTTAAGATAAGTCTATACCCGGGTGAATTAGGATGTTGATTAAGATCTGTATGCTCTTCACCTACCTGATGCTGATAGTCTTCAGGGTCATGACCACCATAATAGGTCCAGAAACCTTTGCCAACGGTGCCGTGTAGATATTTAATTTCTCCTATGGCCTTGTTCTCACCCATTACTAAGGCCTCTGACTTAACAACTCTTTTTTTGAACCCTGTTGTCTGGCCATAAAAGCCATTGATAATTTTTGTGTGATTTTGTGTGAGCATAGTAGGGATGGGGTCCCACTTGGCAGAAAATTCAAAAAGTGTGAAATAATCATTGTCCTGTCTTAAGCCTCTTTCACTGGGCTTGTTGTCAATATCAGAAAACTCGTATTCGTAAATATCTCTGACGAGCCTAAAATCAGTAAAGGCAAAGGAGGAGGAAAAGTTAAGCTTGCTTTGCGCTTGCGGGTCGGCAGGATCTCCATCAAAAGGTCGCTCACAAATGTCAATACCTTCTGCTGCCAGCGCTATATCAAAGCTATCGGTAGCCGAACACATGGCAAACATAAAACCACCTCCGGCAACAAACTCCTGTATTCTTTTAGCTACCGCTAATTTTAGTTGAGACACTTTGTGGAAGCCGTGTTTTTGTGCCATCTCCTCAGCTTCTCGTTGTTGTTCAACATACCAGGGTGCATTGCTGAAGGTGCCATAGAATTTGCCGTATTGACCAGTAAAATCTTCGTGGTGCAGGTGAAGCCAATCATACTTTGGCAGATTTCCCGCCAGCACCTCATCATCATAAATCAGATCGTACGGAATCTCCGCATAGGTAAGCACTAAAGTAACCGCATCGTCCCAGGGCTGAGCTGTTTTAGGGGAATACACCGCAATTTTGGGATATTTCTCCAGCTTCATCACGTCATAATTCAAGGCAGGGCTGGCTATTTCAGCCAAAATCTGATTGGCTTGTGCATCTGAGATCACCTGATAGCTTACCCCTCTGATCATCAATTCGTTTTGAATGGCAGGCATATACTCGCACATAAAGCTGCCACCGCGGTAGTTTAACAACCAATCAACCTCTGTTTCACTTCTTAAAATCCAATAGGCTATGCCATAGGCCTTTAAATGGTTGGTTTGGGTCTCATCCATAGGAATTAGAATCTGATTGGCCCTTACCAGGTTGCTGCACATGAGCAGAAAAGTAATGATGACTCCGTAACGCATGCCTTAAATTTACGTCTAAAACCAAAAGTAACCGACAACTATAGTTACAGAAAAATGATAAAATAGTTCAGCTTTGCTGTAACATTATAGTCTCTTTTTCAACGTATTGGTATATAGTATTGACATGAATTTACTTGAAAATATAAAAGAAGGCCTCCGATCCATAAAAGCCAACATGCTTAGATCGGTTTTAACCTCGTTGATTGTTGCCATAGGCATCACCTCTTTGGTTGGAATTCTTACCGCAATTGACGGTATAGAGTATTCGGTTAATTCGAGTTTATCTTCTTTAGGCGTCAATACCTTTGATATTACGTCTAAGCGGAACAGGGGCAGTAGTGCACAAGGCATTTCAGAGAAACGCTATCCTCAGTTGACTTTTGGTCAGACGGTGCGTTTTGCCAGTGAGTTCCGATCAGAGGCTACCATTTCTTTAGCGGCTGATGTTACAGGTATTGCTGAAGTGAAATATTTATCAAAAAAGACGAACCCTAATGTTCAGGTTAAGGGTGTAAATGAAGAGTTTTTTGCCCTTAAAGGTGCAGACATAGAAAAGGGAAGAAACTTCTCATCTATTGAAATGGAATATGGATCGCAGGTAACAGTAATTGGCTTTAAAGTAGCGAAGACTTTATTCGAAAATCAGGATCCTGTTGGAAAGGAGATAAGCTTCCTAGGCACAAAGTTGCGGGTGATCGGTGTGATGAAGGAGAAAGGTGATATTGCAGATGATAATTATGATAACATGGTAACTGTGCCGCTGATTAAAGCCAATCAAATGGCTAAAGGCAGACAGTTATGGTATGAGATTTCCGTGGGTATCAGCGATCCTGCTAAAATGGATTATGCCATGGGCGAAGCAACCGGTATCATGCGCTCTATCAGACGTGATGAAATAGGTAATCCTAATTCTTTTGATCTGGAACGCAGTGAATCGTTAGCAGAAGAATTAGAAAGCATTACCTCTGCGCTTCGCATTGGTGGTTTTGGTGTGGGCTTTATTACCTTATTGGGTGCAGCCATTGCCTTAATGAACATAATGCTGGTATCGGTAACAGAGAGAACCAGAGAAGTAGGTGTACGCAAAGCCTTAGGGGCAACACCTTTGCGCATCCGTCAGCAATTTGTTATTGAGGCCATAGTAGTTTGCTTACTCGGTGGTATTGCCGGTATCATACTCGGTATACTAATCGGTAATGGTATCTCAAGTCTTATTGGTATCGATAAATTTGTAGTGCCCTGGTTATGGATGCTAGTGGGTATGCTTATTTGCGTAGGCGTGGGCTTGCTTTCCGGTTATTATCCGGCACATAAGGCTTCCAAGCTTGATCCGATTGAATCGCTTCGTTTCGAATAATCTGTTAATCCTTTAATAAATACATCACCAGGCTTTGTAACCAAAGTCAGGTAAGGCAGTATTGTTTGCATGCAACCTTTCCCAGAAGAGGTTGTCTATGTTAACATGCAAACGATACTATCATGCTGAAAAATTACCTGCTGATTACCCTGCGCACCTTATTTAGAAACAAGGCTTTCTCTGCAATTAATATTGTTGGGCTTGCCTTTGGTATGTCCTGCAGCCTTATCATTTTACTTTGGGTAAATGATGAGATGAGCATGGATGCTTTTCACGAGAACAACGACAGGTTGTATCGTGTGCTTGAAAAGCAAACCTATACTAATGGTAGTATTTTTGTGTTTTCCTCAACACCCGGGCCTATGGCTCCGGTTATCAAAGAAAAATTTCCTGAAATAGAATTGGCTTCGCGCATTACCTGGCCGGAGAATCGTTTGTTTGCTGTAGAAGAAAAATCATTTTACCAGGAAGGCAGATTTGTTGATGCAGACTTCCTGCAGATGTTTTCCTTTAAACTTTCGCAAGGAGATACCGCCACTGCCTTGAAGAGCATGTATGCTATTGTTTTAAGCAAGGGTATGGCTGAAAGATTTTTTGGAAACGAAAATCCCATTGGCAAAGTGCTGCTGATGGATAATGAAGACAGCTTTACGGTAAGTGCTGTGTTAGATGATATACCGTCAACTTCTTCTTTTAAATTCGATTATCTCATATCATTTGATTATTACTACAAGAGGAATGAGAATTGGCTCAGTCAATGGGGAAATAATAATATCAGAACAACTTTGTTATTAAGACCCGATGCCAACGTGGCAGCACTTGCCGGTAAGATGACACAAGAGCTTAAGGAACGATCAGAAGGGAGCAACGTTACCTTTATGCTACAAAAATTTCAGGATGCCTATTTGTACGGCAAATTTGAGAATGGTGTCTTAACAGGAGGCAGGGTTGAGTATGTAAGAATTTTTTTGATCGTAGCTGTTTTAGTATTGGTTATTGCCAGTATTAATTTTATGAACCTCACCACGGCTCAATCAGCCAAGCGGGCAAAAGAGGTGGGTCTTAGAAAAACAGTAGGTGCAGTACGCAATCAGTTAACAGCACAATTTTTAGGAGAGTCTATGCTGATGGTGGCCATAGCATCACTGCTGGCTATCGCGATCAGTTTTTTGATGCTGCCGTTGTTTAATCAGATTGCAGATAAACAATTACAGTTATCCTTACTCGATTTACCTTCAATTGCTATTTTCCTTGCCATCATTTTGTTCACCGGCTTATTGTCTGGAAGTTATCCCGCTTTTTATGTTTCATCCTTTCAACCCAGCAGAGTGTTAAAAGGTCAGCTGAAAAGTGGAACTGGTGCAGCACAATTCAGAAAGGTATTAGTGGTTTTACAATTCTCGCTTTCAATAATGTTGATCATCAGTACAATTGTTGTGTACAAGCAATTAAATTTTGTTCAGCAAAAAGATATTGGATTTAACCGGGGCAATGTTATTTATATGCGCTTACAAGGCGATCTTGCCCAACACAAAGAAGCTATCTACCAACAGTTACAAGATAATCCGGCTATAGAACATGTTTCTTTCTCCAGTGCCAATCCCATTGATTTTGGCAATTCAACATCAAACCTGGAGTGGGAGGGTAAGGCCCCGGATGAGCAAATTCTATTTTCTAATTTTTCTGCAGACGAGGATTTTGTAAGCACGATGCAAATGAACATGGTGGAGGGTAGAACTTTCAGTAAGGATTTTCCAACTGACACTTCAAATTTTATTATTAATGAAGCCGCCAAGAAAGTAATGGGTTTTGATGTGGCTGCTGAGCAACCGCTTACCGTTTGGGGCGAGCGCAAGGGCAAGATAATTGGTGTGGTAAAGGATTTTCACTTTCAATCTATTCACTCAAAAGTAGAGCCCTTGTTTATCATGTTTGAACCGGATTGGTTCTCTATTGTTTTTGTACGACATAAAGAAGGTGAAACACAAGCTGCAATTCAGGCATTGGAACAAGTGAATAAGCAATATGCTTCAGCATATCCTTTTCACTACAATGTTATGAATGCTGATTGGGATAATTTGTATAAATCTGAAGAGCGAACCGGAAAGCTGTTTAATTACTTTGCTGTACTTTCGATTATTATCTCCTGTCTTGGATTGTTTGGTTTATCTGCTTATGCGGCTGAACAGCGAACAAAAGAGTTAGGGGTTAGAAGAGTACTTGGTGCAAGCAGTCCGGTGTTGGTGGGACTTATGGCTAAAGACTTTGCAAGACTAGTGGTTATTGCTTCCTTCATTGGTTGCCCTGTCGGCTGGTGGTTGATGCATTCGTGGTTACAAAGCTATGCCTACCACATTGATGTTGATTTACTTACTGTTGTATTAGCAGCTGTGTCCAGTTTGTTTGTCGCCTTAGGCACTGTAGGTTATCATTCACTTAAAGTTGCGATGGCTAATCCTGCCCATTCGTTGCGATATGAATAGATTTCAATTTTCAAATTTCAGATTTGAAAATTGAAATTCAATTTCGTTTAGTTAAGCATTTTTTTTGGCCTCACCTCCAATCCTCTCCAGGGGAGAGGATGAATATAGAAGCCTAACTAAACGAAATTGAATTTGAAATGTGAAATTTTGAATTTAATTAATGATGATGTCCACCTGGGCCGTGTACGTGTCCGTGAGAGATTTCTTCGGCAGTTGCGTTACGCACTTCCATTACTTCTACATCAAAATTAAGCTCAACACCAGCCAGTTCGTGGTTAGCATCTACTGTTACCGTTTCACTATCAACAGCAGTAACGGTTACTACATGCCCCTGATTGGTTTGAAATTTCATACCTGGAGATACAGCCTCACCACCAAATGCTTTTAAAGGCACTTGTTGTACCATGGCAGGATCTTTTACACCATATCCTTTTTCAGGTGATACTTTAATTTGAAGTTTATCTCCTTTCTTTTTACCCTCAAGGCCTTCTTCCATACCTAAAATAAGGTTGCCGATTCCTTGTATGTAGTATAGGGGCTCGCGTCCACTGCTGCTGTCAAGGATTTTGCCACTGTTATCCGTTAGCGTGTAATGAATAGCGGCCACTGTGTTTTTTGTTATCTGCATGATATTTATTTAATGGTGCAAGTTAAGGATTATTTCATTTTTCTGATCCGTTTAGGATTATACCAAAGCCAGAATCCTGAAATACAGAGTATTAAGAGGCCCAAGCCCAGTATACTTGTATAGGTAATCTTAAACCAGCCACCACTGCTATTGAAGGCCGTATCGAAAAAGGAGCCATCGTGAATTTGTTCAATAATGTCTGACTTGCGTAAGTTAATGGCCAATACCCTTGCCGTTGCGCCATCTAGTTGAACCTCATAAAAATTGCCTTTGAAGGATACTTTGATCACACCCTTATCTGCTCGCACATCCATACGATCTATAGCAGTAGTCAGTGAAGAATCTTGTTTACACAGTGCTTGTTGTGCGGCAATGGCGAGTGAGTCTAAGGATTTCCAGTCAGCTAAATTTGTTGAACTCCCTTTTTCCGTATTGGGTAAAATGTAACCCACGCTGTGTTTTTTCCAGCCCAGCAAAATGCCTGATACAGCAATGAGCAGGAAGAAAAGCACGAGTGCTGAGCCAATAAAGCGATGTAGTTTTCTGTACTCGCGGGTTCTCTTTACCATTTTCTCTAAAAAGGTCATAAGTGCCTGGTGTTGTAATTGTTAAGATTATTATTTCGTTTCATACTAAAGCTTGGCTCTTAAACTGACAATCAGGTTTCTGCCTGGGGCCGTAATACCTGATGCATAAGGTCTGTAGCGTTTATCTAAAATATTTTCAAACCCTATGTCTATACTGAAATTGTACTTTAATTGGTAGGATGCTTTTGCATTCAGCGTAAGCCATGATGGCGCATAGGGATTTCCGTTGTTATCTCTGGCATAGAGGTGTCTGTCTGCGCGTTCACTCAAAGCCAATTGACTAAATGCTATTTCGCCATTATAATTTACGTAAGCGCTAATAGTGAGTTTGCTTTTGGTGAACAGAAAGCCGGAGGCTCCAAAGAATGGAGCAACATGTGTGGGAGAAAAATTTCTATTGGTTTCAGGATCGCGTTCTTTTCCTTTTTGAAAGTTAGCCCTGCTATAAAAGGATAAGGTATGAGATAACTTGATATCTACACCTGCTTGTATGCCATATACATAAACTTTACTGATATTTTGCTGCGCCTGCACACGACTTAATACGCCATCATAATCAATACTATCTTCACCATTTAATGTGAAGTTTCCTCTTGCAATAGCGTTATCAATTATCGAATAATATAAGGCGAGATCCAGTTTAATATTTTTATCAATAATTGAAGCTAGTCCAGTCTCAGCACTGTAAGCATACTCTGCCTGTAAATCAGGATTGGGCACCACTACATTGCCAGGTTCAGAATCGAATACTTTACCAATATCATCTACGTTAGGTGCTCTGAAGCCGCTTGAAAAATTTGAATAAAGCTTTAGTTTTTGTGTGGGATTGTAAACCAGGCCCAGACTTCCATTCATGGCGCGATTAGTCAGTGAAGCTTCTGTTTGAGGTAGGTCGAAAAAAGTAGTATCAAATGTTGCATTTGTTTGAATAAAACTAAAGCGGTTACTTACATTCAAGGTAAATTTCTCACTGATGTTTAATCGGAAGCTCAGGTAAGCAGCAGTACTTTGCCAGGTAGCTCCGTCTGGATAGCGGGTAGAGGTAGGTGTGATAATTCCACTACTTATATCTGTTCTGTTTGCAGTTGAACCAACATTGTTATAAACATACTCTCCTCCGTAGTATAAGGTGAAACGTCCATTCAGGTATTTCTCTACGTCTACGTTGAACGAGTAGATGTCAAGTGCTTCAAAACGGTTTGTTTTTCTGTTGCTACCAAAATTTCTATTATGTCTGCTTTCTTCAGCCTGCTGATAAGCAGTAGTGATTTTCAATTTATCTGAAAATCCAGTAGTTGTTTTATTCTCTGCCTTAACACTGTGCATCAGCCATCGTTGTGGACCATAATACCACTCTGCTTGTGAGAGATCGCCACTTGCATTGGTTAATATTAGTCTGTCGTAACGCGGTACGTTAGTTGTAGCAGATTGATGAAAGCTATAGGCCAGTTGCCATTCGGGAGAAACGGCCACAACTATTTTCTGCATGAAGTTAAGTTGCTGATAGCCGGAATTTATCTGTAAGTCAGGATCAGAGTTGGCTACAATCAGGTCGGCATCATTTTGCCTCACTACATAATTGGGTCTTGTATAGGCGTTTGATCCGCGACTGCCCATGCGTAGGTCGTCATACGATGAATAAGTAGCACTTGTTACAAAAGCAATTTTTTGTCGGCTAAGGCTTACGTCCACGTGAGCAGTTTGCTCCTGATTGGCACTGGAATAGCGCAAAAGTGCATTTGCCTTTAGCAGAGAAGACTTGCCTTCCGCAAAGGAAACTTTTCGTGTATGAAAATCCATAACACCACCAATGGCATCACTTCCGTACATGACGGAGCCGGGGCCGAAAATCACCTCTGATTCATCGATAATATTCGGATCAAGTGAAATAACATTTTGCACATTGCCGCTTCTAAAAATAGCATTATTCATACGAACACCATCAATTACTAGCAGCACACGGTTAGTCGCAAAGCCCCTGATCATGGGACTGCCACCACCCAACTGACTTTTCTGGATATAAACATTATTTGATAATCCAAGTAAGTCTGCGGCAGTTTGTGGATTTTGAAATTCTACCTGTTCCTTATCGATAATGGTAATTTGATTGGATAATTCCCTCGAATTTTGTTCCCAACGATTAGCCGACACGACCACTTCATTAAGTGATAAGGCATTTTCCTGTAACAGTATTTCATAACCCTGAGCCTGTAGTCGTACCATGGATATCCTCTGCGATTTATACCCAAGCATTTGCACATTGATGAAATTGAGCTTACTAAAGTCAGCAAAGTCTACTGCGCCTTTTTCATCGCTTACTCTTTGTATTTTTTTATCATCATCGAATACCAAGGCGCCAGCAATTGATTTTTTGCTGACTTCATCTTTTATGTTAATAGTTTGAGCGCTTACCTGCAAGCCTAATAATGCCAGCAAGCCAAGCAAAAAAGTTTTCATATGCTAATAGGTTAATTGCCTCGTATTTGCTACAAGATTATTCATGGCCTGAAAATGATCAGGCGAATAGAAGTTTGCATGAATGCCTGCAGGCGTTAACGCTGTTAGGGTCGCTACTTATCTAGGTTTGGAGAAATTGAAGTGCGAGGTGTAATTGCGCTACAGCAATACTTCTCTTCCGTTTACTCCCACAAGATAATCCAGCAGTTCTATAAGTTCACAAGGATAATTTTCGCTTCAGGCATTCAAAAAAAGCTGAGGAAATTGTGGAGGAGGGGTGAGTATGAATAGGGGGAGAGTTGAGAGCTTGTCTTCAATCAAGGCATGTGTCAAAGCATTAGTTGTTAATGCTGCAACAGGTGTTAAGTCGGGAAGGCTTTGTAAGTATTCGTATTTTTTATGAACTGATTTATTGTGTTTGCTGGATTGCGCCTGATCCGTGATGTCCTTAATCTCGTCTTCAAAGGCTGCCACCAATTCAGATTCTGCGATATCATGGAAACAAGTAAAAATTAAGGAATCGCCTTTGGTCTCCTGGCGCAAGATATCATACATGTTGCGCTGGTGGTAGATTTCCTTTCCATCATCTTTGAAATCAATGCGTGCAGCCCGGTGAAAGGCTAAGCGTACAATGCTACCTTCGCCCTTTTGGATTAGTTTTTCCTTCAGCTCTTTGCGAATGGCACTTACTCCCAACTCAAAAGTGACAACAAATCCGGCACTTTGGTAAAGTAGTAGGGTAATCAGGCCAATGGAAAATAAGCGCAACACAAGCTAAGGAGGGGATTTTTAAGGACTTTTCATAAAATTTTGACAGAAGTGGCCATTAAATTTTATTGCTGGTCATAAAGGCATGCCTGTTCAACGCCTTATACTGTTTTTCCTGGTAGCAATAAATCTATAGGCGCTAAGTTAAACGGGGTTAAAAACGTTTACGAAGCATCAACCCTGTGCTCGTAATAAGCACATAGTCATCCAGATCAAAAATAAGTTCCTGATTGATGATTTCGATATTCGCACCGATAATGAAATTGCGCTCAAGTGATTTTTGAAAGAGTATGCCTATTCGTTGTGATTTGAGTTTAAAAATTTGATCGCTACTCAGTCCGGATGAGTTTTGAATTCTTCTTTCGTCTGGTGAATAACCAGCACCAGCATTTACTGTCAGGTATGTGTTATTATCCTTAAAGTATTTTCGGTAAGAAAGTGTCAGACTATAGGATGTTCCAATTTCTGTCGAAGGAATGATATAAGAACGCCAAGAGAGCCAATTGCTTTTAAAATACCAGGAAGCTGAAGTGGTGAGTATGGTGGTGGTATTATTTGTATTGAAATATAGACTTCGTATTCCGCCAGAGAGTTCTATACTCTTAGGTAAACTAAAAAAAAATTCTGCACCACTTCTGTGTTTTGGAAAGAGTATGCTATTGGAATACCCATAGTTTAGGTATGCATAAATACCTTTGGAAATCCTTGGATAAACTTCTATTTCCGGTTGAATACCTGATTGGTTAAAACGATTTGAGTAGTTGATGCGAGCCAATGCACTGCCCCATTTTGTTGTTTTACCCAGGTGAATGGATAAGTTTTGGGCAGGGTCAAAAGAACGGTTAAAAATATCAACACCATAATTGACACCTACATGATATTTGAGTTTATTGGTTTTAATGTTTTGACGAAATAATGCAGCTTCATGATTGCCGGGATTAATAGTCAGGATGTCAGTTAAAATTACAAGCGCTTCTTCATCGCGACTTAATTCGTGAAGCGCCATTGCTTTTTTCAGAAGAATATTAGCGTTTGTTGGGTAGTAGGCAAGGGCCTGATTACTTATACTTAGTGCTGACTCAAAGCTTTTACTCCAGATTTCAACGTCTACCAATGCCTGATATGCATCTTCATTTTTTGGTGATGAATTCAGTGCGCGTTTGAGTTCTTCACGGGCTTCTGTAAAGCGATTTTCCCATGCCAGCGTTCGTGCAAATAAAATTCTGGCATCGGTGTAATTTGGGTTATCATTCAAAATAAAGACTAGCATCTCTCGCGCTTGCTCCCGTTTATTTTCAAAAGCGTGAGTTCTTGCTAATGCAAAGATGGCCTCAATGTCCAGCGCACGCCAATTAGTATTATTTTCCTGGGCACTCGCAAAGGGCATAACAGCGATTAGTCCAACTAACAGAAAAGCTTTGGTTATATAGTTTGATATTTTTTTTATCTTCATCGCACTGATAATTTAAGGAGTAGGCGTTGTTTCTTTTCGCTTGTATTGAACAAAGCCCTGACGAGACATTTCTCCCCAGCTTTTTTTACCTTTGATTAAATCAAAATTACCCTTTAATCCCCACCAGACTACGCGTGGATGAAACCAGATAGGTTCAACTAAGGCAGTGACAATCATCTTAAGTATATCTCGCTTTTGTGTGTATTTGTAGTATGATGTTTCTTCAGTAAAAAGTGAAAACATTGAGATGAAGAAAGCAAAAGAATAAACAGCGAGCGTTATGGCAAGGAAGAAGGTCCAGTTTATTTTAGCCAGTAAAACAAGGGCAAGGAAATAAAGCAAGCCTGAGAACTCAACAAAAGGTGCGAGCCATTCGAAGAAAAACCAAAAGGGATAACTAACCATTCCCATAAGGCCATACTTCGGATTAAAGAAGAGATAACGGTGTATTTTTAAAACCTCAAAGGTACCACGAGCCCATCTGTTTCTTTGCCTGCTAAGAATCTGGTAAGAAGCGGGTGCTTCGGTCCAGCAAAGCGGATCCGGGATGTAAGTTACTTTATAAGGTAATTTTTGTTTTTGCATGTATACACGCATTCTTACAACCAACTCCATATCCTCACCAACAGTATGGTGGTTGTAGCCACCACACTTCACTGCAATGTCTCGTTTAAATAAACCAAATGCTCCTGATATGAGTAACAATCCATTAAGTTTGCTCCAGGCCATGCGACCCAGTAGGAAAGCACGGATATATTCCAATACCTGAAAACGAGCTATCTGTGCTTGTGGCAATTTTACTTCTATAAGCCTGCCATCTTCTATAACACAGGAGTTGGCAATTCTGACAACACCACCGCTGGCTATAACAGGTTTATTTGAGTCTAAAAATGGTTTGACCATTTTTAGAAGTGCATCAGGTTCTATAATGCAGTCTACATCTATACAGGCTACCAAGTCTTTTTTAGATACATTAAGGCCCACATTTAAAGCATCGGCTTTGCCACCATTTTCCTTATCTACCACAGTCAGCTTTTTAAAGGCACGGTTTTGTGATTTATAGATACCCCGAACGGGTTTAGTAGCAATAGTATATTGAAGATCAAAAGGAACAACAACAAGACTGAATGCATCTATCATTTTAGCAAGTGTATCATCTTTACTTCCATCATTCACTATGATAATTTCATAATTATTGTACATGATAGACATTAATGATTTAACATTATCAATAATGGTTAAGCCTTCATTGTAGGCTGGAGCAATTAAAGAAATGCCTGGGGCTAATGGAGAAGATAAAATATTTCTAAAATCGGTAAAGTGGTTTTTGTTGAGGTAAAGACGAAGTTCGTATTGTGAGAGCACTGCTAAAATCAAATATGAAAGTGTAATGGCTACACCATAAATTAAGATGAGTATATTGACGGTAAAGAAAAATATCTGCCAGAATGAAAACATATTGTTACTATTATTGAAGTAGGGGATGGCCTACATGCGCCCTTATTTTTTCTAAAGAAGTTTGAGTTGTTGGCTCCAGGTCATATAAATAAGATTTGGCTCCGCCAAGTAGTTCCAAGGTTCTGACGGCTTCTGCTCTTACTTCATAATTTTCATGTAACATAAAGGACGCTATAAACTTACCATGATCTGTTAAATTTCCGATATTACTTAGCGTATGCAGCAGATGAATACTTATTTCATCGGCATTCCAGACATCGATTAAGATTGCTGCCAGCTGATCGGCATATTCATGACCAGCCATATCGCGGATGGCTTCTGCGGCAAGATTTGCCTGTTGAATTTCTTTATTAACGAGTAGAGGAATCAGGTTAGGTATCGTTTCGGTTTGCCGGAAAAGCCTGGCCATTTTTATGCTAAAAGAGGATACGCTTGCATTGGGATGCTGGAACCATTGGCTAAAACGAGGTAATTTTCTGGAGTCAAGTGTTGCCAGGTGCTTATGGATGTTTATCTCCATCCAGGGTGTAATTTCTCCCTTGTAATCGTTAATAAAATTAAATTCGATATCATCGGATAAACGAATGAGGGCCAGAACACTTTCTTCTCTTATCGTTTGCTGCTTTGTGTCAAGAAGCTGCTTAATTAATGGTGAGGCTTTTTGATAGTTCATTTCTGCCAACTCCCTTATTCCTCTGGCCTTAGTTATCCATGAAATGCTATTAAGCTTTTCTAAGCTATTGTTATGAAGATTAAGTTTTATATAAATGTTATGAACGTTTTCTGCTGATGTGCCAACTACATTTTTTCGGATGTGAATCAACTCATCGATTAAGATTTGTTGATGAAAGGAAACAGTTTTTATTTTTTTTAGTTGAACAGGAGTAAAATACTGGCTCAAGTCAGAATGATCCTTTTCTTCAACGCTTAAATTATACACTATTTCACGGTATATCTTTTTCAGCGTAGTCTGCTTTTTTAAAATATAGGATTTATACAAGCGACTTAGAAGTATAAATAATATTAAGGCAATACTTGTAGCAAGAAGAATGATTGAGATACTGATAAACAGATCAGCCTCTTTTGATACATTTTGCAAAAGAAGTGCCGGCAGTAGTTTATTCATTTGCTATGCAGGATTCGTTTTACTCTGATGGACAGCTCGGCAGGACTAAAAGGCTTCGAGACAAAATCTGTAGCCCCTATTTCAAAAGCTTGTAGTACTGTGTTCTCTAAACCTTCAGCGGATAAGATTATGATAGGTGTACTTCTTTTTAATTCTTGGCGGATATATTGTGTTATTTCAATACCCGAACTGTAGGGCATGTGAATGTCAGTAATGACTAAGTCGAACTGATTATTTGTTAAGATTTCTTTTGCATCACGGCCGTTACTGGCTACCGTAATGTCTCCAAGCTTATCGCGGGTTAATTTGAAGCGTATCATGCTCACAATTGCTTCATCATCATCGCAAACCAGAATTTTCATCTCTTTTTACTTATTTACTAATATTTAATTACGAAGTTTAAATAATATCGGTTTTTTTTCAAATCTTACTACTACAAAATACTGATTTGATATATAAATCCTTCGAAATAAGCTGTGAAACAATTACTTACAACCCTTCCGAAGTTTAATCTCAATAGTTTGCGACTTCAGTATGCGCTTTTTATAGGCACCTTATTAATTACTATTGTTGGTAGTCAGTTGGTGATTCAATACGATTTAAATACTCAAAATGAGGATGCCCGCTTAATAAACCTTGCAGGCCGCCAGCGTATGTTAAGTCAGCGTATTTCCAAGCTTATTTTTTACCTGAACCAATACGGTGAAGAAGGTAACTATAAAATTGATTCCTTGGCTAGTTTAGTTAACAGATTTGAAATGGTTCAGACTAGTTTAAAAAATGGTGATACCAAACTCAACATTAGCGCCAGACACTCACCCGATATTGATTCACTATTGCGCGTAAATGAAATTCATTTGAAAAGTATAGTGAAGGCAGGAAGAAGTATAATTGCCAAGCCAGATTCAATTACCTTGGCCGAGAGCGTTGAGATCCTTGAAAAACATGAGCTGCCATTTTTATTGCTCATGGAAGCAACCGTGGCCACATACCAACGCGAGGCAGAAGCAAAACTGAATTACATTAAAAAGGTAGAAATCATTCTGGCCTCTTTTGCCATGTTACTGCTATTAGGGGAGTTGCTTTTCATCTTCTTACCCATGATTAAGCGCATTACAACAAACAACAGGATGTTGAATGAATTAAATGCTGCCTTATCTGTGGCTAATAATGAGCTGCAAGCTACAGAAGAGGAACTGCGCAGTAATATGGAACAGATGGAAACTATACAAGCACATCTGGAAGCGAGAGAGCAACAATATAGCGGACTGGTTAATGGTGCTTCAGATATGATTTTTGAGTTAGATGCTGATGGCAGGTTTACCTTTGCTAATCCGGTAATGGAGAGAATTACCGGATACACTAAGGCAGAGCTCTTCAATACGTATTACTGGGACCTTATTTTGCCCGTCCAAAAATCTGGTGTAATCGAATTTTATAGGAAGCAGGGGAAAGCAAAACAGGAGAATTCTTATTTAGAATTACCTATCCTCTCAAAGGAGGGTGAGTTGATCTGGATCGGTCAAAATGTTAGGATGTTTTTTAAAGAAGGCACGGAGAAGATATGGAAAGTCAGTTCTGTAGCCAGGGATGTAACCCAACGTATTTTAACAGAACAAAACCTTAGAGCCAGCGAAGAACGATTCAGAACACTTGCCGAAAAAGCACCTATTGGCATTTTCCAAACAGACAACGAGGGCAATGCCATTTACATGAACCCACGTTGGGCAGAGATAGCCGAAATGGAACTTAGCCTGGCAATGGGCAGCGGATGGTCGGGAGCGATTCATGAAGGAGACAGGGAGGCTGTGTTTGCAGCCTGGCAAAAGGCAGTTAAAAATTCAGCCGAATTTTCAGAGCTCTTTCGCTTGTTAACACCAAGCGGTAAAGTTCGTTGGGTGCGAGGTAAGGCTACACCGCTTAAAGATATTGACGAAAAGGTAGTTGGTTACATTGGAACGATAAACGATGTAACTGACATAAAAGAAGCGCAAAGACGAATTGAAGAGAGTGAAAGGCACTACAGACTAATTTCGGATAATTCAAGCGATGTGATCAGTTTACACAACCTGGATAGCACATTTACTTTTGTAACCGCATCAATTAAGAACCTGCATGGCTATGAGCCCGAAGAAGTACTTGGTCGTAAAGCACTTGATTTTATGCACCCAGATGATGCGGCCGATTTCGATGCCAATGAATTGATAGTACAACTCCAAAAAGTAAATGAACTTCCGCCAGTGCAATTCAGAATAATCACCAAGCATGGACAAACAATTTGGGGTGAAAATATAATTAAGCCAATATTTACAAATGGCGTTTTATCAGGCTTTCAATCGGCTGTAAGAGATATTACCAAAAGAAAAATAGCTGAAGAGGCCTTATTGAAAGCAAAAAATGAGGCTGAAGAAGCCACACGAGCCAAGTCGCAATTTTTATCGATGATGAGCCACGAGATACGCACGCCAATGAATGCCATTATCGGGCTTACTAATTTATTGCTTCAGGAGGAACCACGGCCTGACCAAAAGGAAAGTTTAAAGTTACTCAAGTTCTCAGGCGACAATCTGCTGACCATCATTAACGACATTCTTGATTTTAGTAAAATAGAGGCGGGTAAAATCGTAATGGAGCAAATTGACTTTGACTTACAGCAGTTGATACAAAACATAGTCAACATGCTGAAGACACGGGCAAGTGAAAAGGGCATACAATTATTTTTTGTATTTGATGCAAACGTCCCAAAGGTTGTTGTCGGTGATCCTGTTCGTATTGGCCAGATCATAACCAACCTGTTGGGTAATGCTATAAAATTTACCGAGAAAGGTTATGTGGAAGTTAAGGTGGCCTATGAAGGCAGTAATGGTAAACAAGAACTTTTGCAAGTCACGGTTAAAGACACTGGTATAGGTATTCCCGAGGAAAATATTAAACAGATATTTGAAAGTTTTACACAGGCCAGCGAAGATACTACACGTAAATTTGGAGGAACTGGTTTGGGCTTGTCAATTACCAAGCGTTTGCTTGATTTAATGAATAGTACCATAGCGGTAGACAGTAAGCTGGGCTATGGCTCTACTTTTTCATTCCTGCTTAAAGTACGAGCAGGTGACCTTGCACGTGTTACTTATTCATTACAGAAAAGCGAAGAACAGCATCCGATAGTTAAGGGTAAAATATTGATGGCAGAAGATAATCGGGTCAATCAGATTGTAGCCAATAACTTTTTTAAAAAATGGGGTCTTGAGATAGATATAGCCAACAATGGGATCGAGGCTGTGCGGATGGTTCAGAGTAAATCTTATAAGCTTATTTTGATGGACTTGCAGATGCCGCAAATGGATGGGCTCGAAGCAGCAAAGATTATCAGGTCTATGGATACTGATGCTTACTTTAAAAACATACCTATTATTGCACTTACGGCTTCTGCTATGGCCGAAGTAAAAAATCAGGTAAGTGAAGCGGGTATGAATGATTATGTCACTAAACCATTTGACCCTGATCAATTATACGCTAAAATCCTGCATTACCTTGATCATGCTGATAATCAGTCGCTTGAAAAAGTAACGACTTTTGAGAAACCCAGGCGTGTCGGGGTAGATTTTGATTTGTACACAGAGGGCGATCCGGATTTTAAAAGAGAGTTTATTTCATTGATGCTTAAAAACCTGGAGGAGTTAAAAGTTGCTTTAGAGACCTCAGTAGAAAATGAGGATCCGGAGGTTTACACAAAAACTGCACATAAGGTAAGAACCACAGTATTCATTTTAGGCGACAATGAATTAACATCACTGATTGATGAGTTGAAAAAGTACATTGAAGCAAAAGATTTCAGTAAGGTTCTGGCCAGGCAGGAAGCCTTTAACAAACTTTGGCTAAGGGTTAAAGAGGGTTTGGAGGAAGAGATAGGAATAGTATAAATTCTGCTTTCAGGCTTTGCCAAGAAGCAAACTTTGCAGATATTTGCATCCCATTTAAGGAAAACCAGTCCCTTAAATTCGCAAAAAATGCCTTAGTGGCGGAACTGGTAGACGCGCACGACTCAAAATCGTGTACCGTAAGGTGTGCCGGTTCGATTCCGGCCTGAGGTACAAAGCCCTTGTGAAAGCAAGGGCTTTTTTATTGACTTACACAAGCATCTGATTAGCTCTTTACAAATCAATATTTCAAGATGTCATTCAATGTTTTGGTAGCGATAGTTAATTGATCTTTTTCAATTTCACCAAGCTTTTTAATAAAGCGATCTTTAGAAACCGATCGGATATGAAAGACCAACATCTCTGACTCATTCTTTAATCCATTTGTTGCAGAAGGTTTAAGAATAGGATTGCCTTTATAGTTTTTTATTTTCGTAGTGAGCGGCACGATAATGATAACTCCAAGATGTTTGTTTAATAGATTTCCGCTCAACACAACAACGGGTCTGAAACCAGCCTGCTCACTTCCTTTCACTGGGTTTAAATCTACTTGCCAGATTTGCCCCTGACGGATATCGGCCGACATTACTTACTAAGTTGGTTCAAGTAATCAGCCATACCTTCTTCTGCAATAGAGAGTATGTCTGCATCTTTAGCAGCCTCTTTATATGACTTTATGTACTCTGCTTTTTCTAGCTGCTCTAAATAAAGACGCAATGCATTCTCTATCAATTTATTTTTAGGTAAAGAAAGTTCCTTTGCTTTTTCGGAAAGCGATTTAAGTAGTTCGTCAGGCAAGGTACTGGTGAATGTAGTCATAAAATATAATTACGATATACAAATATATTATATAAATATTATTTATAAAAATCTGATTTATAGTCACTTAGAAATCGATTTAATCAATTAATATGTCAGGTAAGCGTATTGTCAACTCAAGTTATGAGATGCCCGATAAGTGATTGTTAAAAATGAATGATGAATTAAACGCTAAAGTGAATATAATAGCCCCATCAGTATTGCTCCTTAGCCTGCTTTACAAAAACCAACTTCTTTTACTTAAGCTTATTCTTTAGTTTTAGTCAACCAAGACTACACCATGAAAAGGATTGTTACGCTTTGTTTGTTTTTAATCTCCAGCCAGCTTCGTGCTCAAATTGCTGAGCCTGAAGAATTAGTGAATCCGCTGATGGGCACACTCTCTAAAGTGTCTTTATCTAATGGCAATACTTATCCTGCCATTGGTTTGCCCTGGGGCATGAACTTGTGGTCGCCACAAACCGGAAAAATGGGTGATGGCTGGATGTACACCTACGATGCCGACAAGATTCGTGGTTTTAAACAAACGCATCAGCCCAGCCCGTGGATGAACGACTACGGTCAGTTTGCCATTATGCCCACCGTTGGCAAAATCAAAATCAATCAGGACGAGCGTGCGAGCTGGTTCTCGCACAAATCGGAAGTGGCTAAACCCTATTATTACAGTGTATATCTGGCTGATGCTGATGTAACAACAGAGTTAGCACCGACAGAGCGAGCCGCTATCTTTCAGTTTACTTTTCCTGAAAGCGATTCTTCTTTTATCGTGATTGATGCCATCGATAAAGGCTCCTATGTTAAAGTGATTCCGGAAGAAAATAAGATCATTGGTTACTCTACCCGATACAGAAGAGGCAACCTCACCAATTTTAAAAATTATTTTGTCATTTACTTGAGCAAGAAAATGACTATGGCACACACCTGGCGCGGTAGTGTATTGGTAAAAGATTCTTTGGAAATAGCGGCTAACCACGTGGGTGCTGTTGTAGGTTTTAAAACAACAAGAGGGGAGCAGGTGCAACTGCGTGTGGCTTCTTCCTTTATCAGTTTTGAACAAGCCGAATTGAATTTACAACGCGAGTTAGGTAAAGATGATTTTGAAACGGTTAAGGAAAAAGGCAAAGGCATCTGGAATAAGACTCTTGGCAAAATTCAGGTGGCAGGAGGGAGCGATGCACAGTTACGCACTTTTTATTCGTGCTTATACCGAACCCTATTCTTTCCGCAAAAATTATATGAGATCGATGCAGGGGGAAAGATAATGCATTACAGTCCTTACAATGGTAAAATATTGCCGGGCTATATGTTTGGGGGCACAGGCTTCTGGGATACTTTTCGCGCCTTATATCCTTTCCTGAATTTAATGTACCCATCTATCAACAAAGAAATGCAGGAAGGTTTACTGAATGCTTATCTCGAAGGAGGTTTTCTACCGGAGTGGTCGAGTCCGGGTTATGCCGACATCATGATTGGGAATAACTCTGCCTCTGTGGTAGCAGAAGCTTACCTGAAAGGGGCACGCGGCTATGATATTGAAAAATTATATGAAGCCTTGATTCATGGTGCGAACCACGAAGGACCAGTGTCGGCTGTAGGGCGTAAGGGTTTTCAATACTACAACGACCTGGGCTATGTACCTTACGATGTGAAGATTAATGAAAATGCTGCTCGTACACTCGAATACGCTTATGATGACTTCGCGATTTATCAGTTAGGCAAGGCGCTTAACAAACCGAAAGCGGAAATTGAGGTATATGCACAACGCAGCATGAATTATAAAAATCTGTTTGACAAACAAACAGGTTTGATGCGTGGTAAAAATAAAGATGGAAGTTTTCAGTCACCCTTCAATCCTTTTAAATGGGGTGATGCTTTTACCGAAGGCAACAGCTGGCATTATACCTGGTCAGTTTTTCATGATGTGCAGGGCCTGATCAATTTGATGGGTGGCGAGCAAGCCTTCGTGAGCAAGCTCGATTCTGTCTTTACTTTACCACCCATATTTGATGACACTTACTATGGTGGCGTAATTCATGAAATACGTGAGATGCAAATTGCCAATATGGGGCAATATGCACATGGCAACCAGCCGATTCAGCATATGATCTATTTGTATAACTATGCCGGTGCCCCCTGGAAAACCCAATATTGGGCAAGAGAAACTATGAACAGGATGTATGCTGCCACACCCGATGGTTATTGTGGGGATGAAGACAATGGACAAACATCGGCCTGGTATATTTTTTCGGCCCTGGGTTTTTATCCGGTGTGTCCGGCCAGTGATCAATATGTATTGGGTGCGCCATTGTTTAAACAAGTCAGTTTATCTTTAGAAAATGGAAATCGGATTGTGATCAATGCAAAAGAGAATAGCGCACAAAATAAATTTGTGGATGCGTTGACGGTGAATGGGAAAACTTACACGAAAAACTGGTTGAGTCACACAGAACTGATGAAAGGCGCAGTGCTTAATTTTTCAATGTCGGCAAAACCCAATATGAAAAGAGGAACCACTGCAGAAGCTTACCCTTATTCCTTTTCGAATGAGAAGCGTTGATTTTTTTGAATAATAAATTAATAGGCTAATCCTTTTGGATACCATCAGTTTTAAAAGTCGTAGGGATTTTATAAAATGAATCATCGGTCAGACCGCTGAAATCGAATGTAAACAGCGTTCGAACAGATTTTAGGTAAGGATCCGGATTAGCAGATAAATTAAATAACGAGTATTGCATCATTTAATCATTACATGAAAAATTATCTACTCCGTTTATGGCTTGTCGTGTTGACTACTACAGTATCAGCCCAACAAAACCTTATTCCCTTTGCCAAACCCATTATTGGTACCGAAAAAATGGGACATACTTTTCCGGGGGCTACAGTTCCTTTTGGTGCTGTACAGCTTAGTCCGGATACCGATACTATTCCCTATGAAGTAAACAACCGTTATAATAAAGATGTGTACAAATATTGTGCAGGCTATCAGTATGACGATAAAACAATTGTAGGTTTTAGTCATACGCATTTTAGCGGAACAGGTCATTCTGATTTAGGTGATTTTTTGGTAATGCCTACCACTGGTGTATTACAACTGAATCCGGGTACGGAAGAAAAACCGGAGACAGGTTACAGATCCCGATTTTCACATGCTACAGAAGTAGCAGAGCCGGGTTATTACAAAGTAAAGTTGGAAGATCATAATATTCTAGCCGAATTCACTACTTCGCAGCGAACGGGCTTTCATCAATATACTTTTCCGACTACAGAAGAAGCGCACATTATACTCGACTTGATAGCAGGTATTTATAATTACGAAGACAAAAACGTATGGACTTTTGTGCGTGTTGAAAACGATACACTTGTAACAGGGTACAGACAAACCAATGGCTGGTCTCGTACACGCACTGTATATTTTGCCATGTCTTTTTCAAAACCTTTCAAGCAATATGGTGCACAGGATTATTCGAAGAAACAAGTGTACAAAGGTTTCTGGCGCAAGTTCGATCAAACAAAAAATCACCCTGATCTGGCCGGAAAACAACTGCGCTTGTATTTTGATTTTGATGTAGCAGCCAATGAAAAAGTAAAAATGAAGCTGGCTTTGTCACCGGTAAGTACAAGAAATGCTCTGGAGAATATGCAGGCAGAAATTCCACATTGGGACTTCGAAAAAAGCAAGGCTGAAGCCCAGGCAGCCTGGAATAAAGAATTGAATAAGATTCAGGTACAAACTATTAATGAAGAGGATAAAATCAATTTTTACACGGCCATGTATCATGCGGCCCTAATGCCAAGCTTGTACATGGATGTTAATGGCGAGTATAAGGGTTTAGACCAAAATGTACACAAGGCTAAAGATTTTGTAAACTATACCTCTTTATCGCTCTGGGATACCTATCGTGCTTTTCATCCTTACCTCAACTTGATGAGCCCTCAACGCAATGGTGATATCTTGAAATCGATGCTGGCACATTATGAGCAGAGTGCTTTGCATATGCTGCCCATCTGGTCGCATTATGCCAACGACAATTGGTGCATGAGTGGTTACCACAGTGTGTCTGTAATTGCAGATGCGATCATTAAAGGGTATACCAACCTGGATGCACACCAGGCCTTGGATGCTTGTGTATCCACTGCCCGAAAAAGAAGTTATGAAGGCATCGGTGATTATATCGACCTCGGTTACATCCCTGCTGATAAAAATGGTACTTCGGTTTCCTCTACTTTAGAGTATGCTTATGATGACTGGTGTATAGCCCAACTGGCTAAGTATTTAAAACGCGAGGACATTTATCAGGAGTTTAGTAAGCGTGCCGAAAACTGGCGCAACGTATACGATAAGCGCATTGGCTTTATGCGGCCCCGTTTAAGTGATGGTTTATTCAAAAAGGACTTCGATGTATTGAATACTGAAGGGCAGGGCTTTATTGAAGGCAATGCGTGGAACTATAGTTTGTATGTCCCCCACAACCCTACAGCCATGATTGCCATGATGGGTGGTGAAAAAAGATTTGTATCACACCTGGATTCATTATTTACCATGGATTTACCGGACGCCTTCTTTGCACACACAGAAGACATCACACGCGAAGGCATTATCGGTAACTATGTGCACGGCAATGAGCCTGCACACCACGTAGCATATTTGTACAACTGGACAAGTAAGGCATGGAAAACACAAGAGCGTGTACGGATGATTCTTCGGCATCAGTATCACAATGGCTCAGCTGGTTTAGGTGGTAATGATGATGCCGGACAAATGAGTGCCTGGTATCTGTTCTCCGCTTTGGGTTTTTATCCTGTTGCACCAGGTGCTGATCAGTATGCCCTGGGTAGTCCCTTGGTGAAGGAAGCCACACTTAATTTTGAAAATGGTAAGACACTAAGCATTAAAGCGCTTAATCAATCCGATAAAAATGTATATGTAAAAAGCGTAAGACTGAACGGAAAAAAAGTTGAAGGTAATTTTATTACGCATACAGCCTTAATGGAAGGCGGAAGCTTAGTGTTTGAGATGAGTAGTAAACCTTCTAAATAACACATAAGCTTGACGTGAAATAATAATGTACATGCATCGTCTCCGCAGGGACGATGAGTCATGATTTATTCCCGCCTGACTAAACAAATGATGAGTCGAAAAGATTACCATAGTAATGTTCCCTTTCCCATACACGAGACAAGTAATGTAAAATAATTTGTTACCCTAAACTAAGGTCACAGATCTCATGCAGGTGCGACTCCCTAATTGATCTCTACAACTTTCTTCTTTTGTAATTTGTGCATGGGCTTTAATGCCCGCTCATCGTCTCCGTAGGGACGATGAGTCATGATTTATTCCTGACTGACTAAACAAATGATGAGTCGAAAAGATTGCCATAGTAATGTTCCTTTTCCCATACAGGAGACAAGTAATGTAAAATAATTTGTTACCCTAAACTGAGGTCACAGATCTCATGCAGGTGCAACTGTCCTAATTGATCTCTACAACTTTCTTCTTTTGTAGTTTATGCATGGGCTTTAATGCCCGCTCATCGTCTCCGCAGGGACGATGAGTCATGATTTATTCCTGCCTGACCAAACAAATGATGAGTCGAAAAGATTGCCATAGTAATGTTCCTTTTCCCATACAGGAGACAAGTAATGTAAAATAATTTGTTACCCTAAGCTGAGGTCACAGGTCTCATGCAGGTGCGACAGCCCTAATTGATCTCTACAACTTTCTTCCTTTGTAGTTTATGCATGGGCTTAGGGATAATTTCCAATATTTCTTCTTTTAATGTTTTAATCAATCGCATCTTTACGTGGTCTCGATGTGTAACTACGCTCACTTCACGTGCAGGGCTTGGGTCTTTTAAACGTTTTACATGTTTCAATTGCGCCTGATTAAATTCCATCACCGCTAATTCCGGGAGAATGGTTATACCATCACTTTTATCCACCATTCGCTTCAGCGTTTCTATACTACCGGTCTCATACTTAAAATTAATGTTCGAATATTTTCGTAATTCACACAAGTTTAAAATTTGAGACCTGAAACAATGTCCTTCTTCTAATAGCCAAAGTTGATTAGGATCAATTTCGCTGGGCAGTACATATTTTTTATCGTGGAGTATATTTTTTTTAGATACGTACACAAAGAGCTCTTCGTAAAATAAAATATCTTCTTTAATGGAGTTATCTTTTAGTGGTGTTACCACAATACCGCAATCCAGGCGATTGTTTTTTAACTCTTGAACAATCTCTTCGGTAATCGTTTCCTTGATGATCAGGTTAATTTGTGGATATTTTTCACGGATGTTCTTAAATAATTGGGGTAGGAGGTAAGGGGCAAGTGTAGGAATAATACCAATGCGAATTTCACCTGTCATATTATTCTTTTGTTCAGCGATAATTTGTCTGATGATACTGGCCTCGCGTAAAATAATGCGCGCTTGTGCAATGATGCTGGCACCAATTTCAGTAGGGATGACAGGTTGTTTCGTCCGATCAAATATTTTCACATCTAACTCCTCTTCCAGTTTTTGAATCTGCATACTTAAGGTGGGTTGCGTTACAAAGCATTTTTCTGATGCCAATACAAAATGACGGTAAGTATCCAGTGCTATAATATACTCCAATTGTGTTAGTGTCATAGATATTAACTATATGTTTATAAAGATAATCAATTTGATTTATTAAACAGTATCTCTTAATCTTGTATACTGAAACTGAAATTTGTATGCCATCTGCATGACAATTATCAGTGGAAATGACAGCAATAAAGTATAGTATTAATCTTTCATAAGTAACCACTTGTAAATCAACGGAAAATGGAAAACAATCCACACGCAAGCACAACATCTTACAACATGAATGGTGAGGGTAAATGCCCGTTTCATGGAGGCGCACCCAAGAAAAGCTCTGGTAATGGTACTACCAATAACGACTGGTGGCCTAATCAGTTAAAGTTGAATATTCTTCGTCAACGCTCTTCTTTGTCAAATCCGATGGATGAGCAGTTTAATTACGCTGAAGAATTTAAGTCATTGGACTTAGCGGCTCTTAAAAAGGACATTAATCAGTTAATGACTACTTCGCAAGACTGGTGGCCGGCCGATTATGGTCACTATGGTCCTTTCTTTATTCGTATGGCTTGGCATAGTGCTGGTACCTATCGCATTGCCGATGGCCGTGGTGGTGCAGGCAATGGCACGCAACGTTTTGCGCCTTTGAATAGCTGGCCTGACAACGGAAACCTTGATAAGGCACGTCTCTTGCTTTGGCCTATCAAACAAAAGTATGGTAAAAAAATTTCCTGGGCAGATTTAATGATTCTTGCCGGTAACTGTGCCCTTGAAGCAGCCGGTTTTAAAACATTTGGCTTTGCCGGTGGACGTGAAGATGTGTGGGAGCCAGAACAAGATATTTACTGGGGTTCTGAAGGTAAGTGGTTAGAAGATAAGCGTTACTCAGGTGATCGTGAATTGGAAAATCCTTTAGCCGCAGTGCAGATGGGTTTAATATATGTGAACCCTGAAGGACCTAACGGAAATCCCGATCCTATTGCCGCTGCTCGTGACATCCGTGAGACTTTTGGTCGCATGGCCATGAATGATGAAGAGACGGTAGCCTTGATTGCCGGTGGTCATACCCTGGGTAAGGCACATGGTGCGGGCGATCCATCGAAATACGTTGGTCCTGAACCTGCAGCAGCCAGCATTGAAGAACAGAGTAAGGGTTGGAAAAACACCTTAGGTACAGGTCATGGTGAGCACACCATTACCAGTGGTTTGGAAGGAGCATGGACAACCACACCGGCCAAATGGAGTCATAACTATTTTGAAAACCTGTTCGGTTATGAGTGGGAGTTGACAAAGAGTCCTGCAGGTGCACACCAATGGAAGCCTAAAGGTGATGCTGGTGCGAATACTGTTCCGGATGCACACAATCCTGCTAAGCGCCATGCACCCATGATGTTGACAACTGATTTGTCATTGCGTTTTGATCCTGCTTACGAAAAAATATCCAGAAGATTTTTAGCGAACCCTGCTGAGTTTAACGATGCCTTCGCGCGCGCCTGGTTTAAGTTAACTCACCGAGACATGGGCCCAATCGCTCGTTACCTGGGACCGGAGGTGCCAAAAGAAGTGTTAATCTGGCAAGATCCTATTCCTGCAGTAACACATAAGCTAGTAGACAATCAGGATATTGCAACATTAAAATCTAAGATACTGGCTACAGGACTTTCTGTCTCTGAATTAGTATCGACAGCCTGGGCTTCTGCTTCGACTTTCCGAGGTTCTGATAAGCGCGGTGGTGCCAACGGTGCCCGTATACGCCTTGCGCCTCAAAATAATTGGGAAGTCAACAACCCTCCCCAATTGGCTAAAGTACTGAAGGCATTGGAAGCTATTCAAAAAGAATTTAATACAGGTGGCAAGCAAGTTTCATTGGCTGACCTCATTGTATTGGGTGGATGTGTTGGTGTTGAGAAGGCCGCCAAGAATGCTGGTCATGATATAAGTGTACCTTTTACACCAGGTCGTGCTGATGCCTTACAAGAGCAGACTGATGTAGAGTCATTTGCTGTTCTGGAACCACAGGCAGATGGTTTCCGTAACTACACGAAAAAGAAATACACTGTTTCAGCAGAAGAGTTGTTAGTGGACAAGGCGCAATTGCTTACACTCACTGCTCCTGAAATGACAGTACTGGTAGGTGGCCTGCGCGTGTTAAATGCAAACTTTGATAAATCAAAGCTTGGTGTGTTTACTAAGCGCCCTGAAACACTGACCAATGATTTCTTTGTGAATTTACTTGATCTGGGTACTACCTGGAAAGGTATCGCTGGTTCTACTGATGTATTCGAAGGACGCGATCGTAAAACTGGCGAGACAAAGTGGACAGCTACACGTGTTGATCTTATCTTCGGATCTAACTCAGAGCTTCGCGCTATCGCTGAAGTGTATGGCTGCGGTGATGGGCAGGTAAAGTTTATTAAAGATTTCGTAGCTGCCTGGAACAAGGTAATGAACCTGGATCGTTTTGATTTAGCATAAAACTTTCGAGTCTAATAGAAAAAGGTGACTCGCTTTCGAGTCACCTTTTTTAATGGTTAATGCAGGATATGCTAATAAGTTAATGATTGCCACTTTTTTGGTTCACAACTTTATCACTATTAATTATTTTTTAATTTTTTTGTTTCAATAAAGATCCATCAAATCAATTTATTTTGTAGTTATAGCCCACCGTCAAATAAAATGGAATTAGTGTTGTAGTCTTAAAATTCTGAGTTTTCACCATACCTAAATTAAATGTTAGGTCTGTCTTTCTAAAAGAATAGCCGGTTTGTAAACCAAAAGAAACATTGCCTCCTGTGGTAGGGCCGTACCAACCATCCACCACGTCAGCATATACATTTTCTCTGAATTCTTGTGAGTGTTTAAAATGAGTGATGATCGCCTTATCAAAACCAGCCTCACCAGCTATAAACCATTTTGGTTTATAGTATCCAAAAGATCCTTTTAGTTCGCTACCAAAGTTTTGAAGTCGCAATAGCTTTGTTTCATGCCTCCTGTAAATACCGTTCATTGCCAGGACTCCCCTAAGATTTGCCCTGTTAAAGAGCAGAATTTGCCCTCCCAATTTTGTTTTAAAATCATCGAACAACGTTTCTCCTGAGGGCATGGAAAAATTGGCATTCATGATAATCGGTTTTTTTGTGTTAAGCTTGTAACCATATCCAATTCCATATGATAAGGAATAATCTAGCCCTAAATTAGCACTGACAATGTGTTGGGTATTCTCAGTAGTTTTCCAATTTAGTATTTGAGCATATGCATTTTGTAGAATAAAGTTAAATGCAATGAAAATTATAATAATGTATAAGTACCTCATTTAGTGAATATTTCTTGTTTATAGATTATTTAGGTATTCAAGCACCTTTGGTTCTGTAAAATTAGTCCATGTATTTAACTGATCGAACATACCAGAGTGACCTACACCTTGCACTTTATAAATGTCTTTGATAGGGTATGCTGAAAAAATCTTATCAGCCCAGCTATCGGGATATGCTTTATTATTACCACTATAAAAGATGAGCACCTTTTTCTGAAATTGTGAAATTTGTTCTGAAAAATCAGGCTTATATTCTTCACCTATTTGAAACATAACTGAATTTACAACGGCCCCATCTCGAGCTGATTTATAGTAAATACTATTTGGTCCTAAGGTTGATTTAACATCACCTACCACAGTTTCAGCAGCAGATAATAGAGCCATTTTATAATCAAGTATTTCGTGCTGATTTTCTTTTCCTGTCAGAAACTGATCTATATATGAAGCATCGTTTAGGGTTTCGCTCCACAATCCCAGCGACTGAGCATTTCCTACATATTCTAGGACATCCTTCCATTTTAACCCACCTGGTTCGGCTATAATTAAGCCATCAATGTCATCAGGATACTTTCCGGCATAACCTGTACCTAACATAGAACCCCATGATTGAGTAATTAAGACTACTTTCTGATTGGATTGGATTTTATAATGATTAATAATGCCTTTTAAATCATCATAAAATGTTTTTTCAATGGCATTAGCACCAAGATCTTTATACCATTTAGCAGGAAAACGTTGGGAAAGCCCAGATCCTCTTTGGTCATAGAAAACCACCCTATAGCCCTTGTCTGCTAAACTTTTACAATTAAGCATATAACGATAATTTGCACCTGGACCACCATGAATACAGATAATTAAAGTGTTCCCGGGCTCTCCAAAAGCTTGTGCATGTAGTTTAGCGTCATTTATAATGATGTAAGGAAGGGTAGGATCTTGCGTAACCGTTTTCGGTACTAAATTTCCACGATCTGTGATTAATTGTTCTTTGTCACAAGAAGCGAATAAAAAGAGGAGAATACTGGCAATAGAAATCATGGGTAATTTACTTTTCATGTTTTTTTATTTTGTTGTGAGCATTAGACAATTCATTTAGTTTTTACCCCTATGCTTATGATTAACTATTATTAAAAAATCTTTCAATTCATTAGACGATCTGCTCAATGATTTGGATAAAGCACATGAGCTTATCAGGTTTGGCTTTCGGTATTACTGAAGTATATAATGGTAGGAATTAGCAGGTAAAGTTTGTTAAAGATTTCGTAGCTGCGTGGAACAAGGTAATGAACCTGTATCGTTTTGATTTAGCTTAATTACCCTTAAACTTTAAAATTAAAAGGTGACCTTGCAACGGGTCACCTTTTTTAGTATAAGTATTTATTATGCTTTTGATGTCTAATATATCTTGGTTTTCTTGAAAGTGATCTGATAAAATTTTACATACCATTACCATTTATCAGACGTTGAAAAAAATGTAGCAGTCTTCTTTTATACCAGATATCTAACCTTTCTCTCATTCATTTTTTGATTAGTTAGCTATTGATGCTTCGGTACGTGGCCATTTCCAGGCATAACGGATAATTAAACAGAGAAGAAGGACTTCTACAATAGCACCAAACACCATGTGCATCCAGGCCTCTCCAGCTAAGTTAAAGATGGAGTAGGGAATATACAGCGAAGCTAAAACAATGTTTACCCATCTATTTACTGTAGCGGGCATGGCAAGCGATAGAAAAATCATTAATGCCGGAATGCTTACCGAGGCCAGTGCTGAGAAAAGGAAGCCCTGGGTTATGTTAAATGTAAATACAATACCTTTCCCTATATTTTCTATAGTACCCGGCATAAACATACCGAAATGATCAACATAGATGTAGAGAAACATAAAGCTCGTCCACAGAGCGGCAAGCTTCAATTTCACATTAACCTTAATGTCTTCCAGTGAGTTTTGTGATGTTTTTTGTGAACTCATAAATAATCTGCTAAAAATTATAACCGAAATGAAGACCAGGTTCAGGTGTCCATTTTGGCCACTTATCATCTTTCTCCTTAAATCCAGTGGGCATTTCCGTTTGCACAGGACGACCAGCAACGCCAAGTGATGGTTCTATGAAAAACTTATCCTTAAAGAGTTTTACATGATAGCCAACGCGATAAGTGTTGAATATAATGAAAGCGTCACCTACCTTATTTCCATTTTCATTTTTGAATGTTTGCCACATAGGCGTTGCGTGTACTGCTAAGTAGAGACCTTTCTTGATGTAGCGTTGATAAGCCAGACCAATTCCATATTCTCTTATATAGCCTGGAAATTTCTCTGCAGGTTTTCCGTACGCCTTATTATAGAATGGATTAATGCCAAGGGGCCAGGCATGTTTCCAGGTTATTAATTCAACGGAGATAACATCCTTACCTGTAATGCGGTAACCCAAATTGAGTTGAGCGAAGCCAGGAGGGTTTACGGGCGAAAAGTTACCTAATAAAAACAACGTGCTGCCAACGAACCACTTTTTGTAGGTGCTATCTGTTTTAGCATACTGCGCCTTAAGTTGTAAGGTACTTGCCATCATGACGACAATCCCTATGAATAGAACTTTCTTTTGCATTTCCTTTATAATTGATGTTAAATTATACTGCAAAGAAAGTGGGCTAATCACTTAGATATCGTTCACTTTAGTTAACAAATGATTCGCGCTGAGCGTTTTTTCAAGCAAATACTCCCCATCTATTCGGTGATTTTGGTCTTATACCTAAGAGTAGGGTAGTGTAGCAGCTGGTAGTTTATCATTCGCTAATGCTTAGTACTACATTGCCTTTTTTTCTTCCTGTATCGACATACCGGTGTGCTTCCACTATATTTTCCAATCGAAAGGGCTTGTCTATTACCGCTTTTAACTCTCCATTTTCAAACAGCTTTTTTAATAGCTCTAATTGCTGTATTGTTTCCGCAGCGTTTACAGAACTTACACTTTTATAAATGCCTTTATTGCTCAGTAGTTTTTTACATTTTTTTCTGCTGGATTTACCGATCGCGTCAAAAATTATATCAAACTTATAGTAATGCCGGGTATAGTCCTCTTTGTCGTATAGAATGATGTTTGTCGCACCTAATTCACGAGCAAGATTTTGTCCTTCGGAACTACAAACGGCAGTGATATCCGCTTTATAATGCTTCGCTATCTGAATAGCTGCCGTTCCAACAGAACCTGTAGCACCAATAATGAGTATTTTTTTATTGGGCTCTGTGGCTATTTTTGCTTTTTCTAAAAAGTAGATGGCTGTTTGTCCACCGAAGATGATAGCCGCAGCTTCTTCGTATGTAGCATTAATGGGCATTTCAAGTAACTTGCTCTTTTCATTAACAACGAGGTATTCTGCATATGTACTGAAATTAAAACCTGTCATCCCAAACACCTTATCACCCGCTTTGAACTTAGAAACTTTGCGCCCCGTAGTTTCAACAACGCCTGAAAATACAGTTCCTAAAATGGGTTTCCTTGGTTTTGAAATACCTAAAACTAAACGCATAATTACTTTCATTACTCCCTTTACATCAAGACTTCTTACCCTTACATCTGCAGAGTTTACTGCAGTGGCAACAATCCTGATCAGAATTTGATTGTCTTTGGGTATTGGCTTAGAAACTTCCTGCAGTTTTAATACTTCAGGACCTCCGTATTGTGTGCAGATAACTGCCCTCATCTTAATAATGCAATTTTTAATTTAAAACTTAAAACCAAAATCAAGCCCAGGTTGAATAAAATAGTTGGGCCATTTTTGTTCTGCTGTTTTAAAGGATTCGGGAAGATTAGTCCTTATTGGCCAGTAGCTAATTCCAATAGCTGGTTCAAAAAAGAAGCGGTCTTTAAAAAACGTAAACTGGTAACCTAAATAGAAGTCGAGGTATAAGGTAAATCCATTGCCAATCTTTTTTTCATGCTCATCCATGTACTTTTCAAAAGCATGTAATGCATAAACGGATGTATAGACTCCTTTCCACCAAAAGTGCTGATAGCCTAACTGAGGAGCAAGTATGCGTGCATGTCCGGGATAGTTTAGTCCCGGGGCATCAAACGAAGGTCCAAAAGGGATGCCTATAGGCCAGGAATAAATAGATCTTTTAAATCTAAATTGAACAACATCTTTTGGTGTTATTCTATATCCTACGTTTACTTGTATGTACTCAGGATTGTTTACTTTGTCAAAATTCCCTAACATCAGAAATGAACTTCCGATGAACCATCTTTTATAAGTACTGTCCTGTTTATTAAATTGTGCACGCACTTGTAAGCTACCCGCCAATACTAAAGCAAGTCCAATCCATAAAATTTTCTTTTGCATCTTTCTACTTTTAATGTTAATCGATGTTGCAAAAGTAGATTGGTCGTTAGCTTAAAAACGTTCACTTAAGCTAAGAAAGCACACCTAACCTTTACTTTTCTCCAGAATCCTTCCCCTTAACCTGCTTAAGGATTGTGGTTTTATACCAAGATAACTTGCCAATTGATGTTGCGGTACACGCTGAAGGAGATCTGGTCTTTTTTGAAGTAAGTTCAGGTATCTTTGTTCAGGGGAAGAAGTTTTAAATTCGTCAAAATCCATTCTCTCTTTGGCTAGTAATTCCTCTGAAAACTTCCTGCACATTATATCAAACTTTGGAAATTTACTGTTCATTTCTACTTCCATATCAGAGTTTGAGATTAAAAGTAGACTGTCTTCTATACAACTTATGTAATACTCAGATGGGGTTTTGTTGATCACACAAGGGGGAGTTAGGGCTTCCATTTCTGTGTAGAAAGCAGTTGTTTTCTCTTCGCTGTCTACAAGATAATATGTCCTGATACAACCCTTTAATACGAAATAGCTTTCTTTCGATTTTTGCCCCTCTTCGAGTAGAGTGGTGCCTTTCTTTACCGAGTGAAATATATCCAATGAAACAAGCGCATTTTTTTCCTCTTCTGAAATAGAAATGTATTTTGAGATAAAGTCAAATAAGATATTTTCCATTGTGTTTATTTTCCGTTATACGTTCGACTGGCAACTAAATGCACTTGTATGTGTGTTGGCTTTTCAATCCGGTAAAGTTAAAAATATTTCTGAAGTAATAATAGAGGCAAGCAAGTGCCTGCTGCTATCAGGATTATCGGCTGGTGTTAGGAAGTTTTAATGAATTTATCAAAAAGAATACGATGACATTAATAATGTGTTATAGATATAAGCAACATTTCATTTAACATGAGTCTTTTTCTTTTCAAAAAGGTCAGTCAGTCTACTTATTAAAAGGTGAAATCAGGGTATCAGTAGCATAAACTGCTGGTTTTATTAAGAGGGAATATAAGCGCTTTTAATGAAGTTTATAAGTAGCCCAGTCAGCACGAACAATCTGTAGCGTACCGCTTTTCGAAGCCCGTGTGATTCCAACGTTAAGTAACGAAGTTAGTAGTTTGTGTGTAATAGGCAAACTGTCCTGCGGCATGACATGTAAGTATTGTTGCCGCCTGGCCACCAACCCAGTTTAATTGTCAACTGTCAAAGTTTTATTGAAAGTTTTAATTCTCCACCGAGTCCTAATTCAATTATCTTTTGAAGTGTAGAAATACGCGCTTCTTTTATGTTATTCTCAATCTTAGAGATATAAGATTTTGTTGTTCCTACTTTCTCAGCGAGCTCTTCTTGTGTCAAACCTTTTTCAAGTCTAGCCTCATACAGAAGTGCTCCTATTTTAAAATTCTCATACCCTGCCTCAAGTTTGTCACGCTTAGCAGTTCCTTTTTTTCCGTAATGTTTATTCTTGAATTGATCAAGTGTAGTGATGTTATTTTTTCTCGCTTTCATACTCCTCCTTTATTTTAAGTGCTTTCTCGATTTCTTTTTTGGGCGTCTTTTGTGTTTTCTTTTGGAATCCATTTGCTAGAACAACTAATTGTCCTTGATCAAAAAAACAGAATATTCTAAAGATGTCACTACCTAATTGAACACGAATTTCAAACAGTCCATCTGTATTTTCTATATGCTTTAAATAAGTCTCGGGAACCCTTTGTAGCTCTTCGATCAAGTCAAAAGTCCAGATTATTTTATCCTTAACCTTTTGTTTTTGTTCTTTAAAGAAGTCCTCAAAGTAAGTTTTGTAGAAAATAATTGTTCGATGGTTCTTCTTTTTATCCACGGACAAAGATAAGAATAGTTGTCCTAAAGTGAAACTTTTAAAAACATCTTTTTTATCGAATTTTAATCAATTCACCGTCTTTGTCTACGGAGCAGGGTGGCTTGGCGGCAACGCTGGGCTACATGGCGTGCCGCTTAGCGAAGCACGTTTGTTTCCAACGCTAAGAAACGAAGTTAGTAGTTTGTGTGTAATTGGCAAACTGTCCCGCGGCATGACATGTAGCTATTGTGCTTGTTGCACAACTACTTTATAAATATACAAACGAAAATTAACTTGCAGGAT
>VFQM010000169.1_pt1 | contig 81570 bp, 70 predicted proteins | sample 3512391 | NCBI WGS metagenome assembly VFQM01 (sample SAMN10412369, study PRJNA504923) | tailings metagenome | isolation source: Replicate 1 from Balatoc abandoned mine | place: Philippines | reverse complement strand
GTCGTTCCCCGCTATTGCTATCGGGGGACATCTGTCCGTATCTGTTGGCGACCGGGTGGTTCGTGGCGTCTGGCGCCGCGCCCCGTCCGGTGAACAGGCCTCTAGGCCCCTCTCTGATTCGCGTCAACAACCTTTTTGCAATTTTGTTTCAAAAGTTGTCGGGCGCTTCGGGAGGGTCCCGGGGCCAGAAGGACCAAATGGTGAGCAATTCCGCCGATTTCAAGGGCTCCGGGCCCGCCGGAGAAAGTTCGGAAACTTTCGGAACGCGTGTGCGCAGCGCGGTTATCTGGCGTTCGGGCAGCCAGATTCTCGCGCAAATCATCACCTGGGGTTCGACTTTGCTCGTGATTCGCCTGCTCGATCCGGCGGATTACGGGCTTTTTGCGATGACTCAGGTGATTCTCGCCTTCCTCGCCTTCCTCAATGGCTATGGATTCGCGAGCGCGCTGGTGCAGTCCGAATCGCTCGATCCCTTTCGCGTGCGCCAGGCGTTCGGGCTTCTCCTCCTGCTCAACGGCCTGCTCGCCGCGGTGCAGTTCTTCGGCGCCCCGCTCGCCGCATCCTATTATGGCCAGCCGATCGTCGCCGACCTCTTGCGCGTCCAGGCGCTGATCTTCCTCGCGACGCCCTTCATTGCATTGCCCGAGGTGATGATGAGTCGTGCGCTCGACTTCCGGCGCCAGGCCTTCGTCAATCTCGCCGCCGCGCTCGTCGGCGCGGGCACCGCGCTCGCCTGCGCGCTGTCGGGCTATGGCGTGTGGACGTTGGTCTATGCGCCGATCGCACTGTTCTGGACGCGAGCGATCGGCCTTACCCTCGCGGCGCGGCTGCTCGTCTGGCCCAGTTTCGATTTCCGGGGGTGCGGCCAGATCATCACCTTCGGCTCGGCGGTGCTCGCGTCGCACTTCTTCTGGCTGGTGCAGACACAAGCCGACATCTTCATCGCCGGCCGCCGATTCGATCCGCACGCGCTCGGGCTTTATGCAGAGGCGCTGTTCCTCGCGCAGATCTTCGTCTCGAAATTCGTGCCGCCGCTCAACGAGGTCGCCTTTCCCGCCTATGCGCGAATCCAGTCGGACAAGGGTGCGGTGCGCTGGAACTTCCTCAAGGCAGTGCGCCTGCTGATGCTCGTGCTCGCGCCCGCCTATGCCGGACTCGCGGTCACCGCGGCGCCGCTCGTCGAGACGGTGTTCGGGCTGAAGTGGCTCGGCATGGTGCCCTATGTGCAGATATTGGCGCTCGCGCTGCTCGTGATGACGGTGCAGATTCTCTTCGCGCCGGTGACCAACGCGCTCGGCCGCCCCGCGATCGCGATGAAGGCGTCGCTCTGCGGCGCGATTCTCTTCCCGATCAGCTTCCTTGTCGGCGCACAGTTCGGGCTGATCGGCCTCGCCTGGGCGTGGCTCGTCGCGATGCCGCTTCTCTTGATCGTCACCGCAAGGCTGTCGGCGCCCGTCATCGGCGTGACGCTCGCCGATATCGGCCGCGCGGTACTGCCGGGACTCGCGCCCGCGCTGGTGATGGCGGTCGCGGTCGGGCTGATCGACCGCGCGCTTCCCGCCGGGCTGCTCGCCCCGCTGCGACTCGCGATTCTCGTCGGTGCCGGCGGGCTGATCTATCCCGCGCTGCTGTGGCTTCTGGAGAAAGAGGCGATCGCCGAGATTCGGCGCCTCATATTACGCCGTCCGGCGGCGCCCGTTCAGGACGCTATATAGTCGCGCATCGCCGCGGCTTCGGCCTCGATATGGTCGATGCGATATTTGACGAGGTCGCCGATCGACACGAATCCGACCAAGGCGCCGTCGTCGACCACCGGCAGGTGGCGGATACGCTTCTGCGTCATCAGCGACAGCGCGCCGATCACCACCATCTTCGAATCGCAGGTCACCGGCGATTTGGTCATCACCTCGTCGATCGTGCGGTCGAGCGCATCGGGGCCATAGGAAGAGATGAGGCGGACGAGGTCGCGTTCCGAAAAGATGCCGACGATCGCATTGCCCTCGACCACCGGCACCGCGCCGATACGGTGCTGCGCCAGCAGGTCGACGACCGTGCGCACGCTGTCTTCCTTGCGCGCCGAAACCACCGCGCCGGTCCGTCCGTGGAGAATCGCTCCGATCGTCATGCCTTGCCGCTCCCCATCTCTCTCTGTGTCGGAAAAACAATCTATCATGATTCGCGCGTCAAGCGAAACATCCTGCCGCAGTCCATTGCCGCTTGGCCTTGCGCCCCGGCTGGTCCATGGAGGCGGCCATGGTCAAACCTTCCCCGCTCGACGACCGGGCGACCTCGCAGATCGCCTGGGGGCGCTACCGCCGGCTGATGCTCGGCATGGCGCTGGTCTCGACGCTCGCGGTGATAATCGCGCTGCTCTATCTCCACTTCACCCTGCCGCACGGGCTGACGATCCATATGATCATCGCCACCAGCGCGGGCGTCGGCCTGTCGGTGATGCTCGGCGCCGCGCTGATGGGGCTCGTGTTCCTGTCGAGCGGCAGCGGACATGACGAGGCGATCGAGGACCCGTTCGAAAACGATCCGGAAATGAAAAATGACAAACCCTGACCGCGACCCGATCCTGCGCGTCGTTCCCGCGCCGGCCGACATCAACAGCAACGGCCATATCTTCGGCGGCTGGGTCTTGAGCCAGATGGATATCGCCGGCGGCATCGTCGCGGCGCGAATCGCGCAGGGACCGACCGCGACGGTCGCGATCGAGGCGATGGAGTTCATCGCGCCGATCCTGCTGCGCGACATCATCTCGGTCTATGCGCATCTCGAACGGCGCGGCCGCACCTCGATGGGCATCCGCCTCGAAGTGATCGCGAGCCGCGGCCGCGGCGAAGAGCAGGTGAAGGTCACCGAAGGCCTGTTCACCTTCGTCGCGCTCGACGAGAATCACCGCCCGCGCGCGCTGCCGCCCGTTTAATAGTCGTCGGGCCCTTCCCAGTCGTCCTGGTTGTCGGCGCCGATCGGATCGACCTCGCTGACTCGGTAATCGATCGTCTTCTTGCCCTCGGCGGGCACCGTCACCGACCATATGCGCTTGCCGTCGCGCAGCTTCGTCGGGCGGCTGATCTTGTCGACCATATGATATTCGTCATTGGCAAAGCTGATCTCGACCGGCTCGGGCCGTTCGCCGCCATTCTCGATCGTGATGCGATAGCGCGTCCAGCGCTCGCCCGAATCGATCTCATCCTGGTCGGCATCGATAAAGATGTCCTCGGGCTCGGGCAGTTGGAGGTCGATCAGTTCGCCGACCGTCTTGTCCTTCACATTCGTCTCGGCAACGAGCATCGGCTCGCCCAGCCGGCGCTGGAACAAGGCGACCTGCCCGCCGGGCATCGGCTCGGCGAGCGGGCCGTCCTTCTTGTTGTCGATGCGCAGCACCGGGTCGACATATCCGTTGAAGTCGTCGCCGGTCACCGAAAAGGCGTGGAGCATCTGCGCCGCGACCCCCGGCTTTTCGAGGAAGGCGATCTGCTTGCGGCTCTGCGCGCCGAGCGTCGTCGGCTGCGGCACGCGGTACAGCTTGTAATCGCCGATATCCTCGCGCGGTGCGATTCGCGCGCCGGTGACGATGATCTCGCTATCCTCGTCGCCGCCCCCGCCGCCGCCATAAAATCCGATCTCGTAACCGCCGGCATAGTCGATATCGCCTTCGGGCAAGCGGTCGGGACCGAACAGCCGCGGATAATATCCGCCGCCGCCGCTGCTCCCGCGCGGCCAGCAGCTGAACCAGACCTCGATATTGTCGGGGTTCCACGGATCCTGCTCGGCTTCCTGCCGCTTTCGTTGCTCGGCCTCCCACGGCTCCTCGTCGTCGGCGATCGGCGCCGATGCGAAAAAGGCGATGCGCCCTGCGATCACCGCCATGTCGGCATCGACGAAGCTCGTCGAATCGCCGCTCGCGACGGTCAGCCAGGCGAAGAGATCGACCGCCTCGGCGTCGTCGGCGACCTGCCCGACATAGTTCGACTGCCAGTCGAAATTATTGGCCAGATAAGTGAGTTCGAGCGTCGTCCGCCCGCCCGGCTGGTCGCCGAGCGTCATCGACAAGGTCGGCACCGGATTCAGCCCCGCAGGCACCGCATCGTAAAGCAGGGTTTCGGACAGGCCGCTGCACTGCACCGCCTCATACCCGCCCTTGCGCTCGACGATCAGTTCGGCAGGACCCGAGCGGATTCGCACGCGCTCAAAACTCGCCTTGCCCGTCGCGGGGTCGGTGGTGCGCAGCATCACCTGCTGCCCGGTCAGCGCATCGAGCAGCCCGCGCTGCGACAACAGCCGCCGGTCGTAATTTTTCTCGCGCGGCTTGCCGCCGCCGCGCAGCAGCGCCGATTCGGGCAATATGCTGCTCGACACCCCCTCGAAGCGCAAAGTCACCGGCCCCGGCGGCAGATCGACGGCACGCGTCTCGCGAATCAGCGCGAAGCCGCCAAGCGGTTCCTCCTCGTCGGGCGCGGGCAGCGGCGAGCCGGTGTCGCGATTCGGATCGCGGTACAGGCTGATCGCGACATGGTCGGGTTTGGGCGACGCGACCACCGGCGGATCGGTGGCGCGCGCGGGCGTCGCCAGCATCGCGAGCGCCCAAAACAATCCAAGCGCGGCGAAGCGCATGGCTCAGTTCAGCGTGTCATATTGGACGGTCAGTTCGGCGCGCCCGTTCGCGGGCACCGTCACCAGCCATTTGCGGCTGTCATAGACCTGCTCCTTCTCGGCCGGCAGGCTCTCGAACGGCACGCGCGTGTCATTGTTATAGCTGTTGAGCCCGTGCTGCGAGAATTCGACCGTCACCGGCGTCGGCCGCGCGTTGGTGAAGATATAGCGCATATGCGTGCGCCAATAATCGCGCTTCACCTCGGTCTCGGTGACCGTGACCACGCCATTTTTCGTCACGCGCGTCGCAGAGCTGCGTGTCCATTGCTCCTCGGTCAGCTTCTCGCGCTTGTCGATGACCGCCTGATATTTGACGTCGAACGCCTTGCCCGTCGCGAGCGACAGCGTCGAACCCGCGCTGGTGTGGCCGATATAGGACTCGCCGACGAACTGCGCCGCGCCGCGCGCATCCTTGACGTACAGCCGCACCGATCCCGCCGGCATCGCGTCGCCGACCCCGCCCTTGCCGGTCGAGAAACGATAGGTCGAAATCGCGCTTTCGGCCTGATCGGTGGTGCGGAAGCGGTCGACCGACGCCGAATAGCCGCGTGTCGCGGGCACCCCCATCGCGTCGAGAAAGGCGATCTGCTTCTGCTGCGCGCTCGCGATCGTCGTCCGCTCGGCCATCGGATAGGCGTGCATGTCGGCAAGCGCCTCGGCCTTCGCCGCCTCGGTCCCCGCGCTGGTCAGCGCCGCAGGCTCGCCGTCGCCGCTCCGCGAACCGCGCCTGATCCCGATCTGCTCGCTCGCGACGAGCAGCAGTTTGGCGTTGGCGAAACCGGTGCCGCTGTTGTTGCGCAGCGTGACCCAGCCCTGCACATCCATCGCCTTTGCGCCCTCGTCGTACAGCGCGACATAATCGGCGCGCCAGCTCAGCCCTTCGGACAGATAGCGCAGGGTCAGCGGCCGCGCACCCGCGCTCTTGCTGTCGACCGTCACCGACAAGGTCGGGCGCGCGCGCAGGTTCGCGGGGATGCCGTCGAAGATCACCCGCACCGGCAGATTGTCGTCGCGCAATATCTCGATTCGCCCGCCGACATCGAGCACCACCCCGCCATTGACCGCGAGCACCTTCGCGCGCTCGCGCAGTTCCGCGCCGGTCGCGGGGTTGGTGCGGATCAGCGTGATCTCCTGCCCCACCGCCTTCTGCATCATCGCCGTCGGAGAAAGCAGGTCGAAGTCGAAATTCTGCTCGACGATCTCCAGCCCGGTGCCGACCAGGCTCACCGTCTCGGGCCGGATGCGCGTCGACACGTCGGGGAATTCCAGCTTCGCCGCGCCCGCGGGCAAATTGGTCTGGCGCGTATCGGTGACCAGCGCGAGTTCGCCGCTGTAGATGGTCACCGCGACATCGCCCTGCCCGCCGGTGCTCACCACCGGCTGCGCCGCCGCCGGCACCGCGACCGCTGCGAGCAGCAGCCCCCATTTCCTCGACCCACCTGCCATGCGACCTCTCCCCTGCCTGTCTTTCGTCAGCGCATCTTCTGCCGGAATGTCTTCACCACGCTGTCGTTCGCGGGCACGCGCACGCGCCACACCCAGCTCGACCCCCGCCGCTCCCAGTCCAGCGGCTCGGGGTCGATCGCGAAGGGGATCAGCATCTCGACCTCGGTATCGAACGGCCGCGCATTGGTCAGCGTCACCTGCCAGTCCTGATATTCGCCCTTCGGCCCGCGCGCGGTGACGACGCTCTTATATTGCACCGCCGGGCTGAGCCCGAGTTCATAGTCGACGCGTTCGCCCTTCGCCTTGTCGCCGATCTGCGCTTCGCCGACGAGCAGGCGCCGGCCGCCGATCGTCTCGAACACCGACGCCGCGCCGGCGGGCAGCGCCAGCCCGAGCCCGTCCGACTCGCGATTCTGGGCGCGCAGCATCATCGTCAGCGGCTGCACGCGGTCGGCCATCCAGTCGTAGAATATCGTGGTATACAGCTGCTCGACCCCGACCTTGTCCTTCACCAGCAGCGCGACCTGCTTCTGCCCCTTCGCCGAGACATCGACGCGGAACGGGATGCGATAGAATTTGAGGTCGCCCAGATCCTCGGCCGGCGGCGGCGGGGGTGGCGGGGGTGCGGGAGGCGGAGGCGGGGGCGGCGCCATGACGGCCGCGGGCATCGCGTACATGCGGTTGCCGGTCACCATAACCTCTTCGGCATAATCGGCGGTCGGCTCGATGATCGGCGGCAATTCCCACAAGGGATGCGTGCTCGTAATATCCATCGGCCAGCATTTGAGTTGCAGCGCCCCCGGCGGGGTGCGCGGCAAGGGCGCGCGATAGCCCTTGTTGAGCCGCCCGGCGATGACGTTCAACTGCGCGTTCGGAAAGCTCGTCACCCCGCCATTGGCGACGGTGATCCACCCCGTGATGCCGAGTCCCTTCGCATCGCCCGCGCGGTCGACGACATAATTCGCCGCCCAGTCGAATCCTTCGGACAGATAGACGAGCTGCAGCGTCACCGTGCGCGCCCGCGCGCTTTCGACCAGGATCGACAGCGTCGGTTTCGCCGACAAATCCTTGGGCACGCGGCTGTAGAGCATGCGTTCAGGCAGCCCCGCACAGCCGAGCGCCTCGAAACCGGCATCGGTCTGCAAGATCACCCCGCCGGCCGGCCCCGCCTGGATGATCGCCTGCTGCTCGCGGACCTTGCCGGTCTTGCGGTCGGTGCGGCGCAAGGTGACGCTGCGCTTCAAATACGCGTCGACCAGCCCGGCGGGCGACAGCAGCCGCGCGTCGCGATTCTTCTCGCGCACCCCGTCGGGCATGCCCGACACCACCGCGGTCTCGGGCAGCAATCCTTCGGACACCCCCTCAAAGCGCAGCACCGATGACCCCGCAGGCAGCGTCACGACGCGCGTCTCGGTGACCAGCGCGAAACCCTGCGGCCAGTTGGGATTGATCGGCCCCGCGCCGCGATAGGGCGCGCGATAGACGGTGACCGCGACATCCTTCAGCACCGACGACACCACCACCGGCGCCTCGGGCCGCACCGGCGGCGCGGGCAGGCTCGCACCCTGCTGCGCCGCGAGCGGCGTCGCAGCCAGTGCGGCCAGCAAGGCCGGGATCAGGCGCATCGCGCGCACGGCCCGGTCCTCAGTAGCGCGAATCGAAGGTGGCGGTGACTTCGGTCTTGCCGTTCGCGATCACGGGTACCGACCATTCGACGCGGTCGGCCGAGACGCGATTGCCCTTGATGCTCTCGTCGCTGATCCGCACATCGCCCCACAGCCCGCTCTGCGACAGCTCGACCGTCACCGGCCCCGGCCGCGCATTGCTCACGACATATTTCATCTTGGTGATCCAGCGCGAATCGCTCTTGCGCGTGCGCGACACCACGGTCGACTGCACCTTGACGTCGAACGCGTCGCCGGTGCGCAAGGTCATCGACGACCCCATCGGCGTATGGCCGATCGTATTTTCTCCGATGAACTGGGGGTCGCCGCGCGCGTCGCGCATATAGACGCGGATCGTGCCGGCGGGCAGCTGGTCGCCGAGCCCGCCCTTCGCCGAGGTCGAAAAGCGCAACACGCTCGCCGCGCTCACCGGCTCGGTGCTGCTGCCCAGCCAGCCGTTGACATATTCATAGGTCGAGCGCGCGGGGGCGCCCTTCACGTCGAGGAAGCTCACCTGCTTCTGCTGTGCATTGGCGATCGTCGTGCGCTCGGCGAGCGGATAGAGATAATAGTCGCCAAGCCGCTCGCGCGTGCTCGTCTCGGTCCCCGCTTCGTCGAGCGCGCCCGCCATCTGCGCGAAGCCGCCCCCGCCGCCCGGGCTGCCCGCCACCAGCAAGGTGCGCGCATTGGTAAAGGTCGTGCCCGTCGAATTGGTCAGCGTGACCCATCCCTGCATATCCATCGCGCCCTTGGCGGCGTCGAACAGCGCGACATAGTCGGCCGTCCAGCCGAGGTTGGGCGTGAGATAGGAGAGGCGCGCAGGCACCGTCCCCGCATTCTCTGCCTGCACCGTCACCGACAGCGTCGGGCGCGCGCGCAAATTGGGGGGCAGCCGGTCGAACACCGCGCGCACCGGCAGGCCATCGTCGCGCAGCACCTCGATCCGCTCGCCGATCTGCAGCACGATGCCGCCGTTCGCCGCGAGCACCTTGGCGCGCTCGCTGCGTTCGGCACCGGTCGCGGGGTTGGTGCGCACCAGCGTGATCGACTGGCCGACCGCCTTGTCCATCAGCTTGTCGGGGGTGAGCAGGTCGAAGTCGAAATTCTGCTCGACGATCGCGAGGCCGCCGCCCGACAGCGTCACCGTCTCGGGACGGATGCGCGCCGACACATCGGGAAATTCGATGCGGTTGCGCCCGGCGCTGACCGCGAGCTGGCGGTCGTCCTGCACCAGCGACTGGCCATTGTTATAAATGGTGACCGCGACGTCGCCCTGCGCGGTGGCGCCCGGGTCCTGCTGCGCCGAAGCGGGAAGCGAAAGCCATGGAGCGACGGCGGCTCCCAACAGGCAAGCCTTTGCCAAAGCGCGCATAATCGCTCTCCCCCGCATGATCGTGGAAGAGAGGCTAGGTCAGTTCGCGGCGATTGGCCAGCGCGAAATACCGGCGACCCATTCTCACTTCGTCACCCCGGACTCGATCCGGGGTCCCGCTGATTTGCGGAGAGACGCGAGGGTCGAAAAGCGGGACCCCGGGTCGAGCCCGGGGTGACCGCCATATTCGGCTATAAAGCGGCGTCGCCGATTATTCGGCGGCTTCGACGTCCGAGCTGCGCGCCGCGAGCGTGCGGCGCTTGCGCGGCTTCGGCGCGGCTTCGGCGGCCTCGGCCTCATCGGCCACCGGCTCGGGGGCCGGGCGGCCGATCGCGGGGGGCAGCACGGCGCTGTCGATCCCGGCGCCACCCTCGTCCTCGTCGCGCGGACGGCGCGGGCTGCGGCGCGGCGCGCGCGCCGGCTTGGTTTCCACCGCAACGGCATCTTCGTCGCGCGCTTCGGCTTCGGCGCGCTCCGGGCGTTCCGAACGCTCGGCGCGTTCGCGCGGCTGGCGATTGCCGCGATTGTCGTCATTCTCGTCGCGACGGTTACCGCGATTCTGGTTGCGGTCGTTCCGCTCGCCACGATCGCCGCGATCATTGCGTTCACCGCGCTCGCCCCGGTCATTCCGGTCGCGATTGTCGCGCTCGCCGCGATTGTCCTCGCGCTCGCCGTCGCTGTCGCCCTGGCCCTCGTCGAGGTCGGTGTCGTCATGCGCGTCGAAATCCTCGACCCCGCGCACTTCGCGATGGCGGTCGTTACGGTCCTGCTGGCCGCCGTTCTTCTCTTCCTGGCGCGCGCGGAAATCGCTGTGCACGCGGAAATAGTGGTCGGCGAACTGCAGATAATATTCGGTCTGCACCCGGTCGCCCGAAAGCTGGGCGTCGCGGGCGAGATTCTTGAATTTCTCGATCATCTGCGCTGCGTTGCCGCGCGCACGGCTGTCGATGCGATTGGCCTGGTCGGTGCCGCCACGGCCGCCGCCCGACTGCGGGCGATTGTTGTTGTTATTGTTGTTACGGCCGCGACGGCGACCGTTCTGCCGGTTGTTCATGTTCAACTGAGACATCCTGTCGAAAAGCTCTAAGCTATGCCAACCCCTTTTGGCCGACCGCGCATCTTGCGCGTCGTGCCCGCGCTCCCTTGCGCGGCTCTTCCGTGTTACCGCTTGCGCGAGACGGCTCGTCCCGCACCAGCATCGTAAATGGAAAGCAGACCCGCCGGACCAGTATCGGTGCGCTGCACCGCCAAAGGGACCCTGATCAGGCCTGTAAGCCGCCCCTACCGCGCTTTGGACGCGAAACCAAGCGATTTCTTGGATACGCTCAGGGGATGCGGGTCAGGAGCAGGGCGCGGTCGCGGCCGCCCAGATCCTGGCGGCAAGCGACGGCAAAACCGGCCGCTTCGGCCAGCTGCCGGACCGAGATGTGCTGCGTCGCGCCGATTTCAAGCACCGCGAGCCCGCCGGGCGCGAGCAGGCGCGGCAGGTCGGGGATGATGCGGCGATAATCTGCAAGCCCGTCGGCCCCCGCGAACAGCGCCCCCGCGGGCTCATGCCCGGCGACATCGGGCATCAATTGCTCGCTGTCGGCGATATAGGGCGGGTTGCACAGGATCAGGTCGAATGGCCCCTCGACACCCGCACCCCAGTCGCCCGACTGGAACGCCGCCCTGTCGGAGAGGCCCAGCGCTTCGGCATTGATACAAGCATAGCCTATGGCAACCTCGCTCGCATCGATCCCCAGCCCCGTCGCAATGGGCCACTCGGCCAGAGCGGCTAGCAGTAGCGTACCCGGCCCTGTCCCTAGATCGAGCACCGTGCGCGGCCCCGAAGTGCCAAAATGATCAACTGACGCGTCTAGCAGGGTCTCGCTGTCAGGCCGCGGAACCAGAACGCCCGGACCGACTGCGAGACGAACGGTCCAAAAATCGCGCTGACCGAGTATGTACGCGACAGGCTCGTGCATCAGCCGCCGCTCCACAAGCGCGGCAAAAGCGGCGGGCACTTCGAAGCGTGAGGGGTCAAGCAACAACGGATTGCGCTCGACGCCGAGCGCATGCGCCATCAGCATTTCCGCGTCCAGTCGCGGCGTGCCCGAAACCGCGGCAAGGCGTGTTGCGGCGTCGCGGAGGGCCTGTTTTACGTCAACCACTTGTCATTCCGTTTGTGTCGAGCGAAGTCGAGACACCGTGAAGGCGCGCACGACCGACGGGCATCTCGACTTCGCTCGATGCGAACGGGTGGAGAGGGGCTAGGCGTACCGTCTCAGTCACCCAGTCCCGCCAGCCGCTGCGCCTGGTCCTCGGCGATCAGCGCGTCGACCAGCTCGTCCATCGCGCCTTCCAATATTTCGGGCAGGCGGTGGAGCGTCAGGTTGATGCGATGGTCGGTCACGCGCCCCTGCGGGAAATTATAGGTGCGAATGCGTTCGGAACGGTCGCCCGACCCGACCATCGACTTGCGCGCCGACGCCTCGGCGCTGTGAATCTTCTCGCGCTCGAGGTCATAGAGCCGCGCGCGCAGCACCTGCATCGCCTTGGCGCGGTTCTTGTGCTGGCTGCGCTGGTCCTGCTGGATCACGACCAACCCGGTCGGGATATGCGTGATGCGGATCGCGCTGTCGGTCGTGTTGACATGCTGCCCGCCCGCGCCCGACGCACGATAGATATCGATCTTGAGGTCGCTGTCGGCGATCGCGACATCGACCTCCTCGGCCTCGGGCAGCACCGCGACGGTCGCGGCGCTGGTGTGGATGCGCCCGCCGCTTTCGGTCACCGGCACGCGCTGGACGCGGTGGACGCCGCTTTCGAACTTCAGCTTGGCGAACACGCCCTGCCCGCTCACCGACGCGACGACTTCCTTATACCCGCCGACCTCGGCCTCGTTCGCCGAGATGACCTCGACCTTCCAGCCGCGCAAATCGGCATAGCGGCTGTACATGCGCAGCAGGTCGCCCGCGAACAGCGCCGATTCATCGCCGCCGACCCCGGCACGAATTTCGAGCATCGCCGATCGTTCGTCGGCGACGTCCTTCGGCAGCAGCTTGATCGCAAGGTCATGCTCGGCGGCGGGCAAGGCCTGCTCGACGGCCGCGAGTTCCTCGGCCGCCATCGCCTTCATCTCGGGATCGCAGAGCATTTCACCCAGCGCGACGACCTCGCCGCGCAGCCGCACCACCTCGGCCGCCGCCTGCGCGACGGGTTCGAGCTCGGCAAACTCCTTCGACGCCGCGACAAAGTCGGCGGGCGCCATGTCCCCCGTCGCCATCCGCGCCTGCAAGGCGGCGTGGCGTTCGATGATGGCGTCGATCTGGCGGGCGGAAACGCTGGTCATCAGAGCGCGCGAACGATCGCCTCGACCGCCTTCGCCCGATCGCCGTCGCCGCGCACATTGATATGCGGCGCATCGTCGCGCGTGCCGACCGATACCAGCGCGTGCGCCGGAATCTTCGCCGCCTTGTCGAACCGCTTGCGCGGCGACCCCGTCGCGACGATCTCGGCCGAGAAACCGCCGCCGCGCAGCGCGGTCAGCGCCTGCATCGCCAGCGCCAGCCGCGCGTCATCCTCGAGCGCGATCACCGCGTCGAGCCGCGTGTCGATGATATCGTCGGCAAGCAGCATCGCCAGTCGCTCGATCCCCGCCGCCCAGCCGACCGCCGGCGTCGCCGGTCCGCCCAGCGCCTCGATCAGCCCGTCGTAACGCCCGCCACCAAGCACCGTGCCCTGCGCGCCGAGCCGGTCGGTGACGAATTCGAACGCGGTGTGGCGATAATAGTCGAGCCCGCGCACCAGCCGCGCATTGCGCTCCCACGCGACGCCCGCGGCGTCGAGCCCCGCGGTCACCGCTCCGAAGAAGTCGCGCGCCTCGGCCGTCAGATAGGCGTCGATATCGGGCGCGCTGTCGGCGATCGGCCGGTCCTTCGGATCCTTGCTGTCGAGGATGCGCATCGGATTCTTGTCGAGCCGCGCGAGGCTGTCTTCGCTGAGGTCGCCGCGATGCGTCTCGAAATGATCGACCAGCGCCGTCCGCCAGGCATCGCGGCTTTCCGCATCGCCGAGCGTGTTGAGCGTCAGCGTCACCCCCTCGGCGATCCCGAGTTCCTTGAGCAGCTGATCGGCGAACACCAGCAGTTCGGCATCGGCGAGCGGGCTGTCGCTGCCGAGCACTTCGGCGTCGAGCTGGTGGAACTGGCGATAGCGCCCCTTCTGCGGCCGCTCGTAGCGGAACAGCGGCCCGTGCGTCGCGACCTTCAGCGGCGCATATTGCTGCCAGCCGTTGGTGACATAGGCGCGCGCAATCCCCGCGGTGAATTCGGGACGCAGCGTGATCGACTCGCCGCCGCGGTCGTCGAACGAATACATTTCCTTCGACACGACATCGGTCGTCTCGCCGAGCGAGCGCGCGAACACCGCGGTCGGCTCGATCACCGGCACCTCGATGCGCTTGTAGCCATAGAGCCGCCGCACGCGGTCGAAGGTGTCGACGACGTGCTGGAAACGATCGGCGAAATCGCCGAGCATGTCCTGCGTACCCCGAACCGGCTGCGGCGTGGCGATCTTGGCGGATTTGTCCTTGCTCATGGCGGCGGCGTCTAATCGCTTTTGGTCGAAAGGCAAAGCGCGGTTGCAGACCGCCTGCTGGACCTTCGGGGCAAATCGCGGCAGAGAGCCGTCATGAAAAAGACACCGTTGGTCGCAGCCGCCCTCATCGCCTTCACCGCGCCCGCCACCCATGCGCAGGAGGGCAACAGCCGCCCGCAGCCGGTGGTCCAGCCGCTCACCATCCCGCTCCCCGCCGACCGCCCCTATCCGGGCACGATGCAGCTCAAGGTCGACGCGACCGACTATGCGCGCGGCATCTTCCATGTCCGCCAGACGATCCCCGTCCCCCGGCCGGGCAAGTTCACCATCCTCTATCCGCAATGGTTGCCCGGCAAGCACGCGCCGCGCGGCGCGATCGCCGAGGTTGCGGCCTTCAAGCCGACCGCAGGCGGCAAGCCGCTGACCTGGACGCGCCAGCCGACCGACGTCTACGCCTTCGACATCGACGTGCCCGCCGGGGTCAAAAGCATCGACATCGCTTTCGACTTCCTGTCGCCGACGCGCACCACCGAGGGGCGCGTCGTCGTCACCCCCGCGATGATGAACCTGCAATGGGAACAGGTCAGCTTCTATCCCGCGGGCTGGTTCACCCGCCAGATCCCGGTGCAGCTCGAGGTCAGCCTGCCCGAAGGCTGGACCGGCGCCGCCGCGCTCGACGGGATGCAGGTGTCGAAGAACCGCTACAGTTTCGGCGTCACCAGCTATGAGAATCTCGTCGACAGCCCGATGTTCGCGGGCAAATATTTCCGCGCCTGGGCGCTCGGCAACGGCGTGACGCTCAATGTCGTCGCCGACGAGGAAAAATATCTCGCCGCCAGCCCCGATCATATTGCGCGCCACGCGGCGCTGGTGTCCGAAGCCGTCGCGCTGTTCGGCGTGCGCCATTTCGACCGCTATGACTTCCTGCTTGCCTTGAGCGACGAACTCGGCGGCATCGGGCTCGAACACCACCGGTCGAGCGAGAACAGCCGCAACCCCGATTATTTCACCAAATGGGACGATAATGACAGCGAGCGGGGGCTGCTCCCGCACGAGCTCGTCCACAGCTGGAACGGCAAGTTCCGTCGCCCCGACAAGCTGTGGACCCCCGATTACCGCACCCCGATGCAGGATAATCTGCTCTGGGTCTATGAAGGGCAGACCGCCTATTGGGACCTCGTCCTCGCGGGCCGCTCGGGCATGCAGTCGAAGGAGATGATCCTCGCCGAATGGGCGACCAATGCGGGATTCTTCAGCAGTCAGGCGGGGCGCGACTGGCGCTCGGTCGAGGACACGACGCTCGACCCGATCATCGGCGCGCGCAAGCCGCGCGCCTTCCCCAGCGCGACGCGGACCGAGGATTATTACAACGAAGGCGCGCTGATGTGGCTTGAGGCCGACATGCTGATCCGCGCCGGCACCAACGGCACGAAAAGCCTCGACGATTTCGCCAAGCTCTTCTTCGGCGGCCGCGAGGGCGACTGGGGCCAGGCGACCTATGATTTCGACGATGTCGTCGCCGCTCTCAACGCCGTCCATCCCTATGACTGGGCGAAATTCCTGCGCGACCGCATGCAGACGCCCGGCCGCCCCGCGCCGACCGCGGGGATCGAGGCAGCGGGCTACCGCCTCGTCTGGCGCGACGCGCCGAACGTCTATGACCGCGACCGCATGGCGCAGGCGAAAAATGCCGACCTCACCCACAGCCTCGGCCTCGTCATCGACAAGGACGGCGTCGCGGGCAGCATCGCATGGGACGGCCCCGCCTTCCGCGCCGATATCGTCAACGGGACGAAGATCCTCGCGGTCGACGGCGTGACCTACAGCCGCGAGCGTATCGAGACCGCGATCCGCGCCGCGACCGACGGCAAGACTCCGGTGAAGCTGCTCGTCGAACGCGGCGGCCGCTATCGCAATGTCGAGATCGACTATCGCGGCGGGCTGCGCTGGCCGCATCTCGAAAAGGTCGGCACCGGCCCCGACGCCTTCGACGCGCTCTTCACGCCGAAACGCGCGCTTTAACGCCCGATTTTGCAAAGCGAGGGGTTCCGCGCCGCGCCCGCGAGGGCTAAGGCGCGCGCGACTCAATAACAAAAGGACTGCATCTCCCATGCGCATCGACCTCATCCCGGCCGGCGACAGCCCGCCCGACAGCCTCAACGTGCTGATCGAAGTGCCGATCGGCGGCGAGCCGGTGAAATATGAGTTCGACAAGGCATCGGGCGCGCTCTTCGTCGACCGCTTCCTGCACACCCCGATGCGCTATCCCGCCAATTACGGCTTCGTGCCGCACACGCTCGGCGAAGACGGCGATCCCTTGGATGCTCTGGTCGTCGCACGCTCGCCGATCGTCGCGGGCGCGGTGGTCAAATGCCGCCCGATCGGCGTGCTCTTGATGGAAGACGATGCCGGCGGCGACGAGAAACTGCTCTGCGTCCCGGTCAACAAGACCTTTCCCTATTATGCCGATGTCGCGAGCTACACCGACATGCCGCCGATCGTGCTCCAGCAGATCGAGCATTTCTTCACCCACTATAAGGATCTCGAGCCCGGCAAATGGGCGAAGCTCAACGGCTGGGGCGACGTCAACGACGCCAAGCGCATCATCGTCGAATGTATCGAGCGCGCGAAGCAGAAGGGGTTCTGAGTCTAACCGTCGCCCCCGCGAAAGCGGGGGCCGCTGGCAAAGTAGCGTAATGCCGATAGCGGCCCCCGCTTTCGCGGGGGCGACATTTATTGCGCCTCGCCCTCGTCCCCCAGCACCCGCACATCGGTCCGCGGATAGGGAATGCGGATCCCCGCCTCCTTGAAGCGGTCCCATATCCCCAGAAACACCTCGCCCTGGATATTGCCCAGCCCGGCCTCGGGGTCGGAAATCCAGTAGCGCAGCTCATGCTCGACCGCGCGCTCGCCGAACGCCGTGATCCACACCACCGGTTCGGGATCGGCCAGGATTCGCGGATTCGCTTTCGCGGTCTCGACCATGATCTTCTGCGCCGCGCGCAGGTCGCAGTCATAGGCGACGGGCACGCGCATCCGCACCCGCACGTCGCGGCTCGAATAGCTCCAGTTCTCGACCGGCATCGTCATGAGGAGTTCGTTCGGGATCAGATGCTTCTTGCCGTCGCGCGTCACGACATTGACCGCGCGCACCCCGATCTTGGCGACGCGCCCGACATTGGGGACCGCCCCCGGTCCGGTCGATCCGCCCATGCTCGCCCCGTCGCCGACGACGATGACGTCGCCCGGCTTGATCGAGCGGTCCATCAGCAGGATGATCCCCGCGATCAGATTGCCGACGGTCTTCTGCAGACCGAAGCCGATCGCAAGACCCGCCGCGCCCGAAAAGACCGCAAGCGCGGTCAGGTCGATCCCGAGCAGGTCGATACCGAACAGCAGCGCAAAGACGAACAGCGCGATCGCGATCAGTTTCTCGGTCAAGATGCGCTGCGCGGCGTCGATCGAGCTGTTCCGGCGCAGCACCCATTTGATCGCCCGCATCGCGAGCTTGACGCCGATATAGAGCAGCACGGCGACGATGACCGTCGATGCGACGCTATACAGCGACAGACGATATTGGCCGACATCGATGCCGATCGCCTGCATCGTCGCGGCGACGCCCTCGGCGCCTTCGCGCAGGTCCGCCTGCACGCTCATCCCGCCACCGCCGCGAACCCGCGCGCCAGGTCGGCGATCAGGTCGGCCGGGTCCTCGAGCCCGATCGACAGCCGCAGCAGCGGGTCGGGATCGGTCCACTGCGTCGCTGTGCGGATATCCGCCGGGTTGCTCGGCACCACCAGGCTTTCATAGCCGCCCCAGCTGAACCCGATACCGAAATGGTTGAGCGCCTCGATAAAGCGCGTCCGCCCCGCCTCATCCGCACCCCTCAACGTGAAGCCGAACAGCCCGCTCGCGCCCGAAAAATCGCGCGCCCAGATGTCATGCCCCGGATCGCCGGGGAGGCCGGGATGCAGCACGCGCCCGACATCGCTTCGCGCCGTCAGCCATTCGGCCACCGCCAGCGCACTCGCCTGATGCCGCGCCATCCGCACGTCGAGCGTGCGCAGCCCGCGCAGCATCAGCGCGCAATCGTCGGGCGAGACCGCCTGCCCGAGTTGATAGGCGGCGCTGCGCAGCTTCGGCCAGACGCTGCGCGTCGCGGTCAGCGATCCCATCATCGCGTCGCTGTGCCCGCCGACATATTTGGTGAGGCTCATCATCGTCACATCGACGCCATGCGCCAGCGCGGGGAAGAGCAGGGGCGTCGCCCAGGTGTTGTCGAGCATCGTCAGCACCCCGCGTTCGCGCGCCACCGTGACGATCGCCGGAATATCCTGCACCTCGAAGGTCAGGCTGCCCGGCGATTCGAGGAAGATCAGCTTCGTCTCGGGCCGGATCAGTTCGGCAATCCCGGCGCCGACGAGCGGGTCGTAATAGGTGGTGGCCACCCCCATCCGCGCGAGCATGCCGTTGCAGAAGGCGCGCGTCGGCTCATAGGCGCTGTCGACCATCAGCAAATGATCGCCCGGCGACAGCAGCGCGAGCATGCCCGCCGAATTGGCCGCGACCCCCGACGGGTAGAGCAGGGTTCCCTCGGCGCCCGGCTCCATCTCGGTCAACGCATCGGCAAGCGCCCACACCGTCGGCGTCCCGCGCCGGCCGTAATAGAGCTTGTCGTGCGTCGCATGGCCGCGCGCCTTCAGGTCGGCGATATTGTCGTAAAGGATCGTCGACGCGCGCCACACCGGCGGATTGACCACCCCGCCGCCCAGCCGCGGGTCGCCCGTCCATTCGGGCCGCCGCCCGCCCTGCACCAGTTTCGTCGCGGGGCGGAGGCTGTCGTCGTCGCTCTTGCTCATGCCATCCCTGTTAACGCGATGCTAGACAAAGCCAAGCCCGAGGGCGAGACCAGCAGCCGAGCTGATCGTTAGCATCGGGATGATCCCGAGCCTGAAGCGGAACAGCAGCACCGCCGCCAGCAGCGCGAGCAGCACCGCCGCCCAGTCGACCGATGCCGCCACCGGCACCTCGAACCCCCAGCCGCTCGGTTCGAGCCGGCGGAACAAGACATGCAGCGCGAACCACAAAGACAGGTTCGCGATCACGCCGACCACCGCCGCCGTCACCGCCGCCAGCGCGCCTTTCAGCCCCGCCGCCCGCTCCAGCCGGTCGATCCATGGCGCAAAAGCGAAAATCCACAGGAAACAGGGCGCGAAGGTCACCCACAAGGTCAGTCCCGCGCCAAGCAGCGCCGCGACGAAGGGCGTGAACGGCGCCGCGTCGCGATAGGCGGCGAGGAAACCGACGAACTGCGTGACCAGGATCAGCGGCCCCGGCGTCGTTTCGGCGAGACCCAGCCCGTCGGCCATCTCGCCCGGCCGCAGCCAGCCGAACCCCGACACCGCCTCCTGCGCCATATAGGCGAGCACCGCATAGGCACCGCCGAAGGTCACCACCGCGAGCTGCGAGAAAAAGACACCGATGTCCCACAGGACATGGCCCTTGCCGAGCGTGACGAGGATCAGCAGCATCGGCGCCGCCCAGATCGCGCCCCAGCCCAGCACCGCCGACACGCTCTGCCGCCAGGCCGACCGCGCGGGTGCAACCGGGGCGTCTTTTGCGGGCGCGAGCTTCAGCCAGTCGGGCCGCCAATGCGCCGCCGCCCAGCCAACCAGCAACGCCGCGAGGATGACGAGCGGGAAAGGCAGGGTCAGGATCGCGACCGCGACGAAGGAGGCGATGGCGATGCCGCGCTGCAGCGGCGTCTTGAGTGCGCGCCCGGCGATCCGCAGCAGCGCCTGCACCACGATCGCCAGCACCGCCGCCTTGATCCCCAGGAACAGCGCCGCGAACCAATCGAGCCCCGCCGCCATCACATAGAGCGTCGACAGCCCCAGCATCACGAGCGCGCCGGGGATGATGAACAGCAGACCCGCCGCCAGCCCGCCCCTGAACCCGTGCAGCCGCCAGCCGATCCAGGTCGCGAGTTGCTGCGCCTCGGGTCCGGGCAGCAGGTGGCAGAAATTGAGCGCGTGGAGAAAGGTCGCCTCGTCGACCCAGCGCCGCTCATCGACGAATTCGCGGTGCATCAGCGCGATCTGCCCGGCGGGGCCGCCGAAGCTCAGGCAACCGATCCGCGCATAGGCGCGCACTGCTTCGGCAAAACTGGGCGAGGGAAGAGGGGAGGAAGAAAGCTCGGTCATCGGTCACGCTTCTCCAGCCGGAAAAACCGGGTGAAAAAGCAACGCTTGGGCGGGCGCCTGACCGGGAGGTTGCCTTGCCCCGATGCGACCGGACTAACGCGGCGCAGCGGGGACCGGCAAGCAAGAAAAAAGCGCGCGGCCCGAAAGCCGCGCTTTGGCGGATTACGCCGCGCCGGTCGCCTTGGGCGTCGCCGGGTCGGCACCCCATTCGGTCCAGCTGCCGTCATAGACCGCGACATCGTCCTTGCCGAGCAGATGCGCGCCGAACGCCACGACGGTTGCAGTCATGCCGCTGCCACAGGTGGTGACGAGCGGCTTGTCGAGGTCGACCCCCGCCGCGTCGAAGGCCGCTTTCAATTCGTCGCCGCGCTTCCAGGTGCCGTCGGCGTTGAACAATTGGCCAAAGGGCAGGCTCTTCGACCCCGGGATATGCCCCGGCGCGACGCCCGCGCGCGGATCGCGCTCCTCGCCCGTGAAGCGCGCGGCCGAGCGCGCGTCGACGACCTGTTCGGTGCCGCTGCTCACATTCGCGAGCATTTCGTCCTTGGTGCGCACGGCCTTCGCATCGCGCCATACGGTGAAGTGGCGGTGACGCAACGTCTGCTTGCCCATTTCGAGCGGGCGACCCTCGGCCTTCCATTTGGCGAGGCCGCCGTCGAGCAGCGCGACGTCGTGCGCGCCGAACAATTTGAGCAGCCACCAGCCGCGCGCCGCGCTCTTCAGCGGGCTGTCGTCGTACAGCACGATGCGGCTGCCGTCGCCAAGGCCGAGCGATTGCATGCGGCTCGCGAATTTTTCGGCGGGCGGCGCCATATTGTCGATGTCGTTGTTCGCATCGGTCAGTTCGGCCAGATCCATGAACACCGCACCGGGAATATGCCCGACTTCATATTCGGCGCGCGCGTCGCGATCGGCCTCCAGGAATTTCGTCGCATCGACGACCCGCAGGTCCGATGCCCCCAGTTCGCGTTCCAGCCAGTCGGTTGAGACCAAGGCGTCCATGTCATGCTCCTGTTACGACCCGGCGGCGGACCTGTGCCTGTCCCCTCGCCAGCCAACCTGCTCTTTCCGGGGAAGGCAAGCCTATGCCCCCACCGGCGCCTTTTCAAGCGCCGAGGCGTCCTGCCTCAGTCGATGCTGCACCGCAACAGAAAAGCGTGACGCCATGGTGACGCGGCTATTGGCTCCGGCGGACCGCCGTCGAGCGCGACCCGGGGCGGTCGACCGCATAAGAGGCGCGGTCGAGCGGCAGCGGTGCGAGCTTGTCGCTTTCTCCGCTCCCCGATTCGCGGCCGAGCACGAAGCTGCCCGCGATCTGGCCAAAGGCATCGGCATCGCCCTCCCAATGATAGGTGACGTCGAACGCCATCACGGGGACTAGCATCGGCTTGCCGCCGATCATCAGCGGCTCGATGATGTGGCGCGGCAGGCTCGCCTCGGTGGTCAGCGCTTCGCCGGCCCCGACCTTGAGCTCCATATCGTCGCGCAGCACGCTGCCGCCGGCGCCATCGAAGAAGCGCGCGAGCACCGGCTCGGTCATCGCCGACCCCTGGTTGAGCGCGATACGCACCATCAGACCGGTGGCGTCGACCATGCCCTGGTTCGCGAGGTTCAGCGCAAAGCCGACCGTGACATGCTCGGGGGTCATGCGGATCGACAGGACCTCGAGCGCGAGCCCGACCAGCGCGCGCCGCTCGGCGGCGGGGCGATCCTCGGCGGCGCGGGTGACGAGCGGCGCGGGCGCGCGCTGCGCCGCATTGCCGGCCGCGCCTTCGGGCAGCGCCAGCGCAGCAGGCATTCGTGGCAAGGGCGCGGGAACCGGCGCGGCGCGCGGCGCCGGGGCGGGCGCAGCGGGAACCGGCGCCGGGCGCGGCGGTGCTGCGGGTGCCGGGGCGGGCGGCGGCGCGCTACGCGCGACCGGCGCCTCGACGGCGAGCGCGGGACGGCGGCGCCAATACCAGGTGCCGGCTCCCCCTGCGGCGAGCAGCACGAGCAGCCATGCCCAGATCGGGGTGCCGCCGCCATCGGCCGGCACAGCCGGGGCCGGGGCGGCCTCGCGGGCCGCCACGGGAACGGCGTCATCGGTGGCGGGGGCCTCCGGCTCCGAAGGTGAGAAACCCGGTGCCGCGTCGCTGGCGGACGGTGCCGGCGCGGTATCGGTCGCATCGGGCGTCGGCGTTGCTGCGGCGGGGCCGGACGTCGCGCTGCGCGGCGGCGCCGGCTGCGCCGGGGTACGCGTCGCGGGCTGCTGCGTCGGCTGGGTGGCGGGCTGCGTCGGGATCACGCGCGGCGCGGTCGGCGTCGGCGCGGGGGTGGGGGCGGGCGTCGGCCTGCGGCGCTCGCCCGGACCCGACGGGGCGATACCATTGTCGGCAGGACCCTGCACGCCCGGGCTGCGGCCGTCGTCGGTGGGCGGCGGCAGGCGGAAATCGATCGGAGGGGTAGTCGGCGTATCGGCCTGCTGCGCGGTCGCCGGCATGGCGACGCTCGCCGCCAGCGCGAACGCCAGCGCCGCCCGCGCGCTGCCCATGATCCCGAAAAGCCTGTCCGTCATTCTCGTCACGCGATCCCGATACTCTGCTTCAGGCCCGATCCGCTGAATTGGCGCTGAATGGGGCCCAAGGCCCCCCCAAGTGATGCCAGCCGGTGGATGACATCGGCCGCGCGCGTCCCTAGATGGTTTCCATGAGTGATTCCACCCCTCCGCCGCTCGCGCCCAAACATCTCGGCCAGTCGAGCGAACTGCCCGCCTCACCCGACGCCGCGGTGCTTGACTATGTTCCCAACCCGCGCCCCGGCGATCTGTACCTCGTGCGCTTCGCGGCGCCCGAATTCACCTCGCTCTGCCCGGTGACCGGCCAGCCCGATTTCGCGCACCTCGTGATCGACTATGCACCCGGCGACACGATCGTCGAATCAAAGAGCCTCAAGCTCTTCCTCGGCTCCTTCCGCAACCACGCCGGGTTCCACGAGGATTGCACCGTCGGCATCGGCCGCCGCCTGTTCGACGAGATGGCCCCGCGCTGGTTGCGCATCGGGGGCTATTGGTACCCGCGCGGCGGCATCCCGATCGACGTCTTCTGGCAATCGGGCGCCCCACCCAAGGAACTTTGGCTTCCCGATCAGGGCGTGGCGCCTTATCGCGGGCGCGGATAGCAACTCACCGGGGGGCGGGGCATGCGACGGATATGGGGTCTTCTCGCGCTCGCCGCTGCGTTCCTCGCGCTGACGCCCGCCGCGCCGGCGATGGCGCAATCGTCGAATATCTATGTCCTCCAGCTCCAGCAGCAACTGATTGCCGAGCGCCGCCTCGCCGATGATCGCGAAGCGAAATTGCTGCGCGACGCCGACAGCAATCGCCGCGCCTTGCAGGCGAAGCTGACGGCAGCCGAAAAACGCGGCAGCGGCGCCAAGGCCGAAGCGGATCGACTGCGCACCGAACTCGATGGCGCGAACCTGCGCGAGCAGCAGTTGCTCAGCGACATCCTGAAACGCAACGGCGATCTGATCAGCGAGTTGCGCTTCGCCACGCTCGCGACCGAGCTGGAACAGCTCGGCGCCGGGGCCACCGCCGAGTTGCGGACCGCGCTCGAGGATTTCGCCGGTCCCGACCGCGCCGGCGCCTGGACGCGGATCGCGGCGATCGCGGCGGCGGGCAGCGCGCGGGACAAGCGTGTTGCCGCGCGCATCCGCACGATCATGCGCATGTTCAACCCCGAATCGGTCACCGCCGAAGATGTTGCCACCCGCTGGCGCGACGCCGTCGCGGCCGAGCCCGACAATGTGCTCGGCCTCACCGCGCTCGCCTCGGCCGAATATGAGGCGCGCCACAGCGACGCCGCACTCGCCGCGCTCGACCGCGCGCAGGCGCTCGCAACCAGGCCGCTCGAACGGCAGGGCCTTGCCATCCAGCGCCTGACCGCCGCCGCGCCGACCTCGACCCCCGACCAGCTGATCGCACTGAACCGCGACGCGCTGGCCGCGACCCGCGCGCTCGGCCCCGACGATCTGCCCGGCGGATTTCGCCGGGGGATCGAGCTCAACCTGCTCTACAATCTGGTGTCGCTTTCGCATCTGGCGGGGCGTTTCGAAGACGAACGGGCTCTTCTGCTCGAAGTGCTCGCGAGCCTGAAGGTCATGCGCGAAGCCGATCCCGACGCCATTTATCCGGTGGCGCAGATCGCGCAGTCGCTCGGCCAGATCGCTTTCCTCGATCGCCAATATTACCGCTTCGACGACATGCTCGCCGCGCTCACCGAATCGACCGCATTGCTCGAAAAGACCGTCGCGACCCAGCCGATCGAGGCCGCCTATCTCAACGCGCCGCTCCACGATCAATATGTCCAGATCTGCCAGATCCGCCTGCAACAGAACCGGCCCGACGACATGCTGGCCGCCTGTCGCAACGCCTTTGCGGCGCAGCGCAAAGTGCCGCAATCGGGTCAGCGCGACAATTTCCTTGTCCAGACCGGCGTGTTCCTCGCGACCATCGAGACCCAGACCGGAAACCGGGACCGGGCGGCGGCGGTCCTGCGCATCGCGCTCGACGCCCTCGACCGGCTGCTCGCTCAGGCGCCCGGCCTGCCCAGCTATCTGCGCCTCAACCAGCAGATGATGACGGGTGTCGCGATTGCCGACGACAAGGCCTGCTGGTCCGACGTCGTGACCGCATGGGAACGCCTCGCGGCGGTGGAACCGCTGGGTCCGGTCGATCAGCAGATGTTCGACGGCGCGCGCTCGCTCGCCGAAATGCAGTCCGCCTGCACCCCGATCCGCACACCGGCGCCGGCGGCGGCAGACGCGGCGACCGCGCCATGACCGGCGCGCGCGTCTTCTTCTCCTACAAGCGTGAGGACGAGGCGCGCGTCTATCCGATGGTCCGCGCGCTGGAGGCGGCGGGCGTTCCGGTCTGGTGGGACCGTGCGCTGCCCGGCGCCGAAAACTGGCGCGAGAATATCCAGAGCGCGCTCGACGATGCGGGCGTCGTTGTCGTCGTGTGGAGCGCGGCGAGCGTCGGCCCCGCGGGCGACTTCGTCCGCGACGAGGCGAGCCGCGGCAAGGCACGCGGCATCCTTGTCCCCGTGACGATCGACCGCGTCGCGCCGCCGCTCGGCTTCGGCGAGATCCAGTCGATCGACCTGTCGCGCTGGAACGGCCGTTCGCAGCGCGACCCCGATTTCCGCGATTTCGTCGCCGCCGTGCGCGCGCGCCTCGCGGGGGAAACGGTGCCCGCCGCGACCGGCCCCTCGGCCCGGTTGCAACGCCGCATTGGCGTTGGTGCAGTTGGCCTGATCGCCGCGGCCTTGCTCGGCGCGCTCGCGCTCAACCTGCTCGGTGTCCAGAACGGGCTCTGCGGTGCCAGCGACGGCCTGTCGGACCTGTGCGGCAACGCCGGCCTCGGCGACCGCCCCACGCGCGAGGAACGGTTGGCATGGAAGGCGCGCGAGCCGCGCAGTTGCCCTGCGCTGCGGCGCCATATTGCGCGCTTCCCGAATGGCGCCCATGCCGCCGAAGCGAGCCGCCTGCTTGCCGCCGCGACGACCGGGCGCGCCACGACCGCCGCGCCCGTCGAGCGAACCGGCATCGGCTATGTCCGGACCGGCGAGGCCGCGCTTCCCTCGCGCGCCGCGGCGGAGGCCGACGCGCTGGCCCGCGCGAAAGCCGACGCGCGCATCGCGGTCCCCGCCTGCCTTGCTGCGGGCCCCGACGAACAATTGCTCGACGTCCGCATCACGCCGACAGACTATCGCTGCGACAGCATCGGCGGCCACCGCTGCGGCCTCACCTACAGCGCCGCCTGTCATTTTTCGGTGCGCGGCGTGGTCGAGACATGCGGCTGAGCATTCGGGATCGATAATTCTATCGAAACAGTCGGAATTTCATCTTTCCGTCACGAACTGTTGACATTAGTGTCAACGCTATGACCTCCGCCTCGCTCCCGCACGATCATGCCATTGCCGTCGGCGCCGACGCGATCGACTTCATGGGGCACGTGAATAATGCGCACTATCTCAGCTGGGTGCAGGACGCGGTACTCTCGCACTGGCGCCATATCGCGCCGCCCGACGCGGTCGCCGCGCATCTGTGGGTCGCGCTGAAGCACGAGATTACCTACCGTCGCCCCGCCTTCCTCGACGATCAGGTCATCGCGACCGTGATCCTCGAGAAAGTCCAGGGCGCGCGCGCCTTTTACGAAACGATCATCAAGCGCGGCGAGGATGTGCTCGCCGAGGTCAAGTCGAGCTGGTGCTGCATCGACGCCGAAACGCTGCGCCCCGCGCGCCTCGCGAGCGAGGTCGTCGCGAAATTCTTCCCCGCGGAAAAGGCCTAGCTCGAGCTTTCGAGCATCGCGTCGACGAGCGTCTCGAGAAATTTGCAATTCTCGTCGATGTCCTTGACCTTCTGAATCATATCGGGGTCTTCGGCATTTTCGGCGATCGCGGCAAAGGCGTGCATCTGCCGCTCGAAGTCGGTCTTGATCTGCGTATCATCCTCGTCGGCGAGCACCGTCGCGATCGCGAGGAATTTCGTCCCCGATTCGACCATCTTGGGGTCCTCGGCGACACCCTCGCTGCCCAGCCCTGCCATGATCCCGAAAAAGGCCATGCACTGGATGCTGTCGTCGTAAAGCTCGCGCTCGTCGGCGTCGATCGTCATCGCAGTGGCGGAGGGTGCGGTAAAGGCGGCCAGGAGAGCGGCGGCAAGGATCGGATATTTCATGGTTTGACCTTCGAATATCGACCCGTCCCCGCTTTGGCATGACGGACCGATATCGCAAAGAGGAAAGTGAACTTCGCCGCTAAGCCGCCTCGAACCGGATCGGCAGCCGCTTCAGCCCGCCGACGAACACCGACTCCACCCGCGCCGGATCGCCCGCGAGTTCGAGCTTGCTGATCCGCGGCAGCAGTTCCTCCATCATGATCCGCATTTCCATGCGCGCGAGATGCTGGCCCAGGCACACATGCGCGCCGAAGCCGAAGGCGATCTGCTGGTTCTTCGGCCGGTCGGGGTCGAAGGCGAAGGGGTCGGTGAAAATGCCCTCGTCGCGGTTGGCCGAGACATAGTTGAGCATCAGCCAGTCGCCCGCGCGCACCCGTTGCCCGCCGATCTCGACGTCTTCCTTCGCGCTGCGCATGAAATGCTGCACCGGGGTGGTCCAGCGGATCGCCTCCTCGATCAACCCCGCCTTGTCGCTTTCCGCGTCGCGGAAACGCTCGAACAGCGCCGGGTTCTTGGCGAGCTCCATGATCGCCCCTGCGGTCGACGCGCTCGTCGTGTCGTGCCCCGCGGTCGCGATGATCATATAATAGCCCGCGAGCTCGCGGTCGGGGATCTGCCCGCCGTCGATCGTCGCATTGGCGATCACCGTCGCGATGTCCTCGCGCGGACTGGCGCGGCGGTCGGCGGTCAGTTCGCGGAAATAATTCTCGAAATCGGCGATGACATAATGAAGCATCGCGATCGCCTGTTCGGCGCTGGTGATCGCCTCGCGGCTGCGGTTGAGGTCGGGGTCGGTCGATCCGAACAATTGCTGCGTCAGCATCAGCATGCGCGGCTCGTCCTCGGCGGGCACGCCCAAGATATCCATGATCACGCGCAGCGGATAATGCGCCGCGACGTCGCGCGCAAAGTCGCACGCGCCGCCCGACGCGAGCAGGCCGTCGACCGTCTCGCGCGCGATCTGGCGGATGCGGTCTTCGACGATCTTCAGATTCTTGGGCATGAACCAGCTCTGGGTGAGCAGGCGGTATTTCATATGATCGGGCGCATCCATCTGGACCAGCGAGCGGATCAGATGGCCGTCGTTGTTCGGGGTCGCGGCGCGCGCGATCGCCTCGCCGTCGCGGTTGGTCAGCACCGTCGGGCGGATGCCGCTCGCAAAGCGCTGCGGGTCCTTGCCGATCGCCATGATGTCGGCGTGCCGCGTGACAAGCCAGAAAGGCTCGAACTCGTCATTCTCCGCAATGGCGAGCGGCGCATTGGCGCGCGCCCATCCCAGCTTCTCGTGAAGTCCGTCCCATTCCCCGTAAGCAACGGGATCGACGACGGCGGCGGCTACCTCTCCAGGCAATATCGGTTTTGTCATGCAACTAAAGCTGCCGCGATTCGCGGGACTTGTCGAGGGGGCTATTCGGCGAGCTGCGGCGCGCCCGCGGGCATCGCCTCGGCCCATTCGGCGCGCGCCTTGCGGATCATCGCCTTCAGCGCGTCCGCGCTCCGCGCCCATGCTGCCGCCGTCTCCGCATTCCACGCCGGCCCCGCCGCCACGCCGAGTTCGGCGACCGTCAGGTCGATGAAGGCGTCATATTCGCCGATCGGCAGCGCGCCATAGCTGCGGTGGGTGAACACCAGCTCGGCGACGAGCGGCCATACCCACGCCTCGCCGCCCGCGAGCCCGAACATCATCTGGAGCGTCTCGTCGGTCATCCGCCGCGACGCGGCATCGACCGAGATAAAGCTCGGCCGCCGCGCGGGATACGCCGCGAAAAAGCGCTCGAACAAGGGCAGGCGGATGTCGATGCCCGCTTCGGCGACGGCCACCAGGCTCGCCTCCATCAGCGCGGCATCGGCGGCGCTCACTTGAACAGGCTGCCCAATATGCCGCGCATCAGCTGGCCGCCGAACTTGCCCGCGACCTGCCGGCCGAGATTGGTCGCCGCCGAACGCGCCGCCGATTCGACCATCTTTTCGGCAAAGCTGGGTTTCGCCGCCTCGCGTGCCGCGACCTTCTCCTGTTGCAGCCGGACCTTCTCCTCGGCGACCTTGCGCTTCGCCTCTTCCTTGGCGGCGATCGCGGCCTGTTTATCCGCCTCGACCTGCGCCTTGGCCTCGACCGCGGCGGCCTGCGCCTGCTCGGCCTTGGCGGCGAGCAGTTCCTCGGCACTCTCGCGGTCGACCGCGGTGTCATATTTGCCCTCGACCGGCGAGATCGACTTGATGATCGCGCGCTCCTTGGCATCCAAGGGACCCGCGCGCGAGCAGGGCGGCTTGATCAGGGTGCGCTCGACTGGCGATGGTGCGCCGTCGGGCATCAGCAGCGAGACGAGCGCCTCACCGACCTTCAGCTCGGTGATCTCGCGCGCGACATCGACCTTGGGGTTGGGGCGGAAGGTGTCGGCCGCCGCTTTCACGGCCTTCTGGTCGCGCGGGGTGAAGGCGCGCAGCGCGTGCTGCACCCGGTTGCCGAGCTGGCCGGCCACCGTTTCGGGTACGTCGATCGGATTCTGGGTGATGAAATAGACGCCCACCCCTTTGGACCGGATCAGCCGCACGACCTGCTCGATCTTCTGGATCAGCGCGGGCGGTGCATCGTTGAACAGCAGATGCGCCTCGTCAAAGAAGAAAACGAGTTTGGGCTTGTCGGGATCGCCGACCTCGGGAAGATTTTCGAACATCTCGCTCAGCATCCAGAGCAGGAAGGTCGCATAGAGCTTGGGGCTCGCCATCAATTTGTCGGCGGCGAGGATGTTGATGTAACCGCGGCCATTGTCGTCGAGCCGGATCATGTCCTGGATATCGAGCGCGGGCTCGCCGAAGAAATTCGCCCCGCCCTGGCTCTCGAGCGTCAGCAGCTGCCGCTGGATCGTGCCCACCGTGGCCTTCGACACATTGCCATATTTGACCGTCAGCTCGTCGGCATTCTGCGCGCACCAGGCGAGCATCGCCTGCAGATCGCCGAGGTCGAGCAGCAGCAGATTCTGTTCGTCGGCGACGCGGAAGGCAATCGCGAGCACCCCCTCCTGCACCTCGTTGAGCCCCATCAGCCGCGCCAGCAGCAACGGCCCCATTTCCGAAATCGTCGTGCGAATCGGATGCCCCTGTTCGCCGAACAAATCCCAGAAGATCGCCGGATTGTCGCGATACGCCCATTCGGTATCGCCGATCTCGGCGGCGCGGGCGGCAAAGATCTCGTGCATCTTCGACGTCGGGCTGCCCGCCATCGCCATGCCGGCAAGGTCGCCCTTCACATCGGCGACGAACACCGGCACGCCGACCGCCGAAAAGCCTTCGGCCAGCCCCTGCAAGGTCACCGTCTTGCCGGTGCCGGTCGCGCCCGCGATCAGCCCGTGCCGGTTCGCGCGCTTGAGCACGAGCGACTGGCGCGGGCCATCCGCTGCCCCGCCGCCGCCGAGGCCGATATAGATTTCGCTCGCCGTGCTGCCGTCGCTCACTCGCTGTCCTCCGCTGGTCCAAGTCCGGCCCAAGTCTAGAACGCGGCGAAAGCGCAGGCAATCGGCAACCCGCCGAAAGCCGGCACCGTCTCAATCCTCGACGGCGGCCTTGCGCCCCTTGAACCCCTGCGCAACGACGAACAGTTCGGGCGACCCCTTGCGGCTCGACGGCGGTTTGGCGTGCTTCACCGTCGCGAAATTCTGCTTGAGCAGGGTCAGCAGGCTGTGGTCGGCGCCGCCCGCGAAAACCTTGGTGACGAAACTGCCGCCGGGCAGCAGCGTTCGCACCGCGAAATCGGCGGCGGTTTCGGCGAGCCCGATCGTGCGAAGGTGGTCGGTCTGCGGGTGGCCGACGGTGTTCGCCGCCATGTCGGAGATGACGAGGTCGGGGGCGGAACCCAGCGCCTCGATCAGCGCATCGGGCGCCGCATCGTCCATGAAATCCATCTGCAGGATCTCGACTCCCTCGATCGGCTCGCATTCGAGCAGGTCGATCCCCGCGATCTTTGCGCGCGGGTTGGTCTTGCGCACCACCTGCGACCAGCCGCCGGGGGCGATGCCCAGGTCGACCACCGCGCGCGCCTTTTTGACGAAGGCGAATTTCTCGTCGAGCTCGATCAGCTTGTACGCGGCGCGCGAGCGATAGCCTTCGGCCTGCGCGCGCCGCACATAGGGGTCGTTGAGTTGCCGCGCCAGCCAGCGCGTCGAAGACGTCGTGCGCTTCTTCGCGGTCTTGACGCGGACATGCAGTCCGCCCCGGCTACCGCGCCCGCCGCCCTTGGTGCCGCCCTTGCCCTGACTCATTTGCGATACTCGCGCCGCGTCACGGGCACGTCGCGGCCCTGCATCGCCAATGTCCGCAAGATGCCCTCGCGGATGCCGCGGTCGGCGACCCCGACGCGCGCGGCGGGCCACAGGTCGATGATGCTCTCGAGGATCGCGCAGCCCGCGACGACCAGGTCGGCGCGCTCGCGGCCGATGCAGCCGATCTCGGCGCGGTCGGCGATGCTCGCTTCGGCCAGGCGGCGGCTGATGTCGCGCATCGCGTCGCACGGCACGACCAGCCCGTCGACCGCGCGCCGGTCATAGCGCGGCAGGTCGAGGAAGACGCTGGCGAGCGTCGTCACCGTGCCGCTGGTGCCGAGCAGGCGCAGCGGCTGCCCCGCATGGCGCTCGGCGCGCGCGGCAAAGGCGGCAAAGGCCTCGCGCGTCGTCTCGCGCATATGGGCATAGCTCGCCTGCCGGTCGGCGGCGCTCTCGCCCGCGCCGGCGGCATGTTCGGTCAGCGACACGACGCCCCAGGGCACGCTCACCCAGTCGCGGATCGCGACGTCATGGCCGCTGCCCTCGACATGCATCAGCTCGGTCGATCCGCCGCCGATGTCGAAGATCAGCGCCGGGCCGTCGCCGGGTTCCATCAGATTGTGACATCCCAGAACGGCAAGTCTCGCCTCCTCGGCGGGGGCGATGATGTCGAGCACGATGCCCGTTTCGCGCCGCACCCGGTCGGCCAGTTCCTGCCCGTTGCTGGCGCGGCGGCACGCCTCGGTCGCGACGGCGCGCGACAGGCTGACGTGGCGGCGGCGCAATTTGTCGGCGCAGATGGCGAGCGCGGCGACCGCGCGGTCCATCGCCGCGTCGCTGATCCGCCCGGTGTGGTGCAGCCCTTCTCCCAGCCGCACGATGCGCGAAAAAGCGTCGATGACGACCAGTTCGCCATCCTGCGGCCGCGCGATCAGCAACCGGCAATTGTTGGTGCCAAGGTCGATCGCGGCATAGCTTTTGGGCCGCGTAAATGGCGCTGGACGCGGATTGCCGCGATCGGACCCGTTGCGATCGGGTCCTTGCCTGTTCTTCGCCGCCGCCCCGGGCCGCGGCGACCGTCCCTGGGACGCTGCCATTTGCCGCATGGCTATTCTTACCTGTCTGCTCACGCGCCCGAGAAATCCGGACGTGCACTTGGGAGCAAGATTAGGCGTGCGACGAACCGATGGCAACCCCGGGGCGGGAAGGACGGGGGCAGCGGGGACGGGGGCGGCGTTGGGACAGGAAGCGGACGCCTATGTCATCGTCATCCCGGGCTTGACCCGAGACCCGCCTTTTTCTTTAGCGGCCGAATCCAAGACAAGCCAGGCCCCGGGTCGAGCCCGCAAGGCGACGCGGCGGGCTTCGTCGAATCACGGCACCGCCGGCACGGCCTCTTTTCCCTTCGCGCCTTTGCTTGAAACAAGATAGCCCGACCTATCGACATCGCCCCGACGGACGGCGACCCGTCCGCTAATGACCGGTTGGGGACTGAAGCGATCCTCCCCCAACGGGGGAGGGGGACCACCCGAAGGGTGGTGGAGGGGCACGGGAGGTTTGCGCAGCGCCGAACCGATAGGTCTCTCATATCCAGCGATGGCGCCTTGGTGCGCTACTTCACCGGCAAGGCAAGCCGCCTGTGCCCCTCCACCAGCTTCGCTGGTCCCCCTCCCCGTTCCGGGGAGGATCGGCGACGTCCGCTTCCCACCCCTATCCCGCCATCTCCGCCAACCACTGTGCTACCATCCGACGCCCTGCGCCGACCGCACCCGGCCCCAGCCGCGCATGATCGGCACGCATCGCGTCGGGCGAACGCCCGACCTCCGCCAATGCCTCGGGCCATTGCTCGACCCAATGCTCGAAGCGCGGGTCGAGCCCCATTTCGGCATGAAATTGCAGCGCCAATATATTACGCCCGCGCCGGAACGCCTGGTGCGGGTAGGCCGCGCTCGATGCGAGCAGTTCGACATCCTCGGGCAGGTCGAAGGTGTCGCCGTGCCAGTGCAGCACCGGCACATCGGCCAGCTGGCCGAGCGGCGATGCCGGGTCGAGGATCGTCAGCGCGTCGAACCCCACCTCCTTCGCCGGCCCCGGATAGACGCGCGCGCCCATCGCCGCGGCGATCATCTGCGCCCCGAAACACACGCCAAGCGTCGACCGTCCCGCCTCGAGCCGGCGCGCGAGCCGGCGCAGCTGGCACGCAATCCACGGATGCTCGGCCTGTTCATAGACCCCCATCGGCCCGCCCATCATGATGAGCAGGTCGGGCTCGTTCAGGTCGATCCGCCCGAACCCCGGGTCGCCGACGTCGATCCGGTCGAGCGTATAGCCCGCGGCCTCGATCGGTTCGCGAAATCCCGCAATCCCCTCGTGCGGCACATGCCGGATGATGAGTCCTGTCTTGGTCATGGGCGGTCGATCCGGTCCGGCTCCTTGCGGCGATGAACGGAGGCATTGGCGCGCCGTTCGGAACGAATCCCGTCTAGCCAGAATCGGACCGCGCTGTCACTCTACCAAAGCAGTAGAGATACTGTCGCGGCCCGTAGCTGAGCTTGGCTTCCCTCGGCTACGGGCCGCCGCTTGGGCAGCCTGTCGGTCATCAACATCGTCATTGCGAGCGTAGCGAAGCAATCCAGGGCGGCCTGCGCACACTCTGGATTGCTTCGCTACGCTCGCAATGACGGGCTATTTAGGCAGCCGTTGCGACGACCGTCTTCGCCTTCACCGCCCGGTACCCCAGCGCGAGCACCGCGACCAGCAGCACGCTCTGCGCGATCAGGAAAGGCGGCTCATTGCCGTTCGGCGCCAGCGCGTTGAGCGCGGGGACCTTCAGGAAGCTCTGCACGATCAGCACGAACAGGTTGAGCCACAGCGCGATCGTCGCGGTCACCGCATAGATCGTCCGGGCGCGGCCGGCGAGCTTGCGGCCGTACCAGGCCCAGAAGCTCGCCGCGAGGAGCAAGGTCGAGAGGATGCCGAAGCCGAGCGCGGGGGTGAAGCTCGCGATCGGGAAGAGGAAGCCCGTCAGGCTGGTGAGCAAGGTCATCCACAGGAAGACGCCGGTGACGCGGGGCAGGATCGACCCGCGCGCAAAGGCGGGAAGCGCCACCAGTCCGGCGAGGATGGCGACGAGGCTGATCGCGACGTGGAGCAGGGTGAATTGCGGGATGGTGAGACCGAGGATCATGGCACGTCTCCTTCTTGGCAGGAGGGGGCGCGGACCTGGTGCCCGCGCCCCGCTGCCTATCAGCTGTTGATGAAGTCGAGAAGATCGGCGTTGAACCGATCCTGTTCGGTGACCGTCAGGCCGTGGCTGCCGCCCTCATAGACCTTGAGGATGGCCTGCTTGACGATCTTGACCGTCGACAGCGCCGCGGCGCCGATCGGCACGATCTGGTCGTCGTCGCCGTGGAGGACGAGCGTCGGCTTGTCGAAGCGCTTCAGATCTTCGTGGAAGTCGCTTTCCGAAAAAGCGCGGATGCTGTCGAGCAGGCCTTTCAGGCCGCCGTTCATGCCCTGCCGCACGAATTCGTCGCGGACCGCTTCGCTGACGACGGCGCCTTCGCGGTTATAGCCGTAGAAGGGGAGCGTCAGGTCCTTGAAAAACTGCGGGCGGTTGTCGAACGTGCCCTTGCGGATGCCGTCGAACACGTCGAGCGGCAGGCCGCCCGGATTGGCTTCGGTCTTGAGCATCAGCGGGGGGACCGCGCCGATCAGCGCGACCTTGGCGACACGATCCGTGCCGTGGCGGCCGATATAGCGGGTGACTTCGCCGCCGCCGGTCGAGTGGCCGACGAGGATGACATCTTTCAGGTCCAGCTGTGCGATCAGTTCGCCGAGGTCGTCGGCATATTGATCCATAGTGTTATTCTCCCAGACCTGGTCCGAGCGGCCATGGCTGCGGCGGTCGTGGGCGATGGTGCGAAAGCCCTGATTGGCGAAATACACCATCTGCGCATCCCAGGCGTCGGCGCTCAGCGGCCAGCCGTGCGAAAAGATGATCGGCTGCCCGTCCCTCGGACCCCAGTCCTTGTAGAAGATGTGCGTGCCGTCCTTGGTGGTGATCGTGGTCATATCGTGGTTCCTTTCACTTGGGTGGGGCGAAAGTGGTCCGTCCCTGTGCCACCCATCTAAGCGGATCAGGGCTTGCGCGGGATTGGCGGAAACGACATTATACGGGCCAAATCCGACAAACCGAAAGTCACGCTATGCGGCACCTTCGCCAACATCCGCAGAATCCGCCCCCAAATCTCCCCGAAGTCGGCCTGATGCTCTACCCCGACTGCCAGATGGGCATGGTCAGCGGCATCACCGACCTGTTCCACGTCGCCGGCCGCTTCGCCGCCGAGCACGGACGCCCGCCGATCCGGGTCAGCCACTGGCGCCTCCAGAACGCGGGCGGCTTCGCCCGCTGCTATGACAGCCATCCCGCCGAGCCCTGCACCACCGCGCCGACCTACCTGATCGCGCCCGGCAGCCTCCACAAGCTACTCGAAGCCGACGAGGTCGTCCCTTATGCGCGCTGGCTGCTCGACCGCCATGCGCAGGGCACAACGCTCGCCTCGACCTGCGGCGGCGCCTTTGCGCTCGCAGCGACCGGGCTGCTCGCGGGACGCCCCGCGACGACGCACTGGTTCTTCGCCGACGAGTTCCGTGCGCGCTTTCCCGAGGTGCGCATGGAATCGGACCGCATGGTGATCGACGACGGCGACATCATTACCGCCGGCGGCCTGATGGCGTGGACCGACCTTGGGCTGCGCATCGTCGAGCGGCTGCTTGGCCCCACGGTGATGATGGAGACCGCGCGCTTCTTCCTGATCGATCCCGGCGGGCGCGAGCAGAAAAATTACGCCAGCTTCGCCCCGCGCCTGACGCACGGCGACGAGGCGATCCTGAAAGCGCAGCACTGGCTGCAGGCGAAGGAGGGGCGCATGTCGGGCGTCGCCGAGCTCGCGGCCGAGGCGGGACTCGAAGAACGGACCTTCCAGCGCCGCTTCAAGGCCGCGACAGGCATGACCCCGATCGAATATTCGCAGCATCTGCGTGTCGGCAAGGCGCGCGAACTGCTTGAGTTCACGCGCCGCACCGTCGATCAGATCGCGTGGTCGGTTGGCTACGAGGATGCGGCGGCGTTCCGCCGCCTGTTCCACCGTATCACCGGCCTGTCGCCGAATGACTATCGCCAGCGATTCTCGACCGAATCGCTGGCGATAGTCGCCTAGAAGTTGAACTTCGCGCTCAGGCCATAGGACGGGCTGCGGCCGGGGAAGCGCACCGCGGTGTTCGCGTTCGTCGCCGCCGACATCCAATAATAGGTGTCGGTGATATTCTTGCCCCAGAGCGACACCTCCCATTTTCCGTCCTGCTGGTAGAGCGCGAGGCTGGCGTTGAGGATGCCATAGCCCTTGATCTGGAGCGGGGCGAAATCCTCGATCGTGCTGCCGGTCTTCGACTGGTAGCGGCCGTTGAGGATCGCGCGCACACCCAGCTTGTCGTTGACCGGCGTGTCGTAAGTGATCGTCGCCGCGCCCGAGAATTTCGGGCTGTAGGGGAAAGCGAAACCGTCGAAGTCGAACGGCGCCCCCGCGGCGTTGATCCCGACATAGCCCTGCAGCTCGGTCTTGAGCCAGGTACCCGCAAGCGTCACGTTGAGGCTGTCAGTCGCCTGGATGCTGACATCGCCGTCGAGGCCATAGGCGCGCGACTTGGGAATATTATCGAGGCGGAGCAGCGTCGTGTAGATCGGGTCGGCGAAATAGACCGCGAGCTGCTTGTCGCGATAGTCGTAATAGAAGGCGGCGAGGTTGAGGTTCACCTTGCGGTCGGCGAGCGCGAGCTTGGTACCGAGCTCATAGGCGGTGAGCTGCTCCTGCCGCGCCGGGCGGTTCTGCGTCGCGATGTTCGCGGCGTTCACCGGGGTCGACCCCGATTTATAGCCGCGGCTGACCGAGGCATAGGCGAGGATGTCGTTCGTCGGCTCCCACGTCAGCGCGCCGCGCCACGCGACATTATCCTCCTTGAGCGTCGAGGTGACGAGACCGAAGGTGCCGGTATCGACGTCGAAGGTGTTGCACTGGTTCGCCGTGATCGGCGCGGTGAAGGCGCCATAGACCTGGAAGAAGAAGGCGCGGTTGAAGAGGTTGACGTTGGGCAGCATCGACCCGTTGAAATCGCGCGAGCAGCCCTGATAGTCCTGCCGATCCTCGGTGTAGCGCACCCCGGTGGTCAGCTTCAGCGTATCGGCGAGCTCCCAGTCGGCGCTGGCGAAGAGGCTGAAGGTCTCGGTGTCGAAATCGGCGACGTCGCGATAGGTGCGGAACGAGGTCGCGACGTCGGCGGCGGTGAAACCCTGGCTGTTGAACGGCGTGTTCAGGAGCCCGAGCTGGAGGATCAGCGCGCGGATCGCGCCGACATTGGCGTTCTGGCCGAGCAGGGTCTGGTTGGTGTCCGAAACGACGTCCTTGGCATAATAGCCGCCGACGACCCACTCGGCGGGACCGGTCGAGCCCTGGAAGCGCAGCTCCTGCGAAAAGCTCTCGATCTTGCCCTGCGCGCGCTGGATCAGGATCTCATAGGGCGCGCCGCTCCAGTCGTAGGTCGCGTCGCGCTTCACGCGGTTGTAGCCGGTCAATGAGATGAAGCTCAGATCGCTCGTCAGGTCGAACTGGATGAGGCCGCGCAGCCCGACGAAATCGCTGTCCTCCTGCAGCGGCCCGTCGATCCCGGTGCCGCGCCCGATATTGGGCCCGCGCTGCGACAAGGGCGCCCAGTCGGCGCTGTTCGAATCCCATTTGTCCTTGTTCGCCGCGACATAGGCGGGGAGGCCCGGCGCGTTGAACAGGCTGAAGATCGTGCCGTTGGCGGGATCGGTGTTCGGGGTGAAGCCCACCGCCTGCCCCGCCAGCGTGTCGGACTTGTTGATCCAGAAATTGCCGCCGAGCTCGATCTTCATGCCCTCGACCGGCTCGGCGGTGAGCGTCAGGCGGCCGCCATAGCGGTGCACTTCGCCCAGGCTCTCGTCGCGCGATATGCTCTTCTGCCACCCGTCCCAGCTGTCCTCGGTGCGAAAGGCGGCGCGGATCGCGACGGCATCGCAGAGCGGGATGTTGAGATGGCCCTCGCTGTTCAGCGTTTTTTCGCTGCCGACATCGACCGCGACACCGCCCGAAAATTCCCCGAACTTGGGCTTGGCAGTGATGAAATTGACCAGCCCGCCGGTGGTGTTGCGACCGTAAAGGGTGCCCTGCGGCCCCTTCAAGACCTCGACGCGTTCGAGGTCGTAGACCGGCCCGCTGTTCATGAAGGGGTAGGCGAGCGCGACCTCGTCCTGATAGGTGCCGACGGTCGAGGTCGCCGACAGGTTGATCGTGTTGAAGCCGATGCCCCGCAGCGTATAGATGGGAATGCCCTGATAGCCGCGCGACACGTTGAGGCTGGGCACCACCGCCTGCAAATCCTCGGTCGAGGTCACGCGCAGATTTTCGAGCGTGTCGCCCGAAAAGGCCTGGATCGCGATGCCGACGTCGTTGATGCTTTCGGCGCGGCGCTGTGCGGTCACGACGATCACGCCATCGTCTGCCATCTCGGCCTCTGCCGTGGGAGGCGCATCCTGCGCCAGCACCGGCTGGCTCGCCACCATCGTCGCCCATGCCACCCCGGCCAGACCCATTGCACGCACCGCAACCGCCATCATCTCTCTCCCTGATCGAGCTTATTATCAGCTATGATAATTATCAATCGTGATAGATAATGCAACCGGCAATTGCATTTTGGACACAATGATGGTCTGTCGGCGGCAAGGAGCGATAATGGCCACCCGAAGTGACAAGGCGGAAAGCCGGACGCGCGGATCGATCCGCGATGCCCTGCTCGACGCAGCAAGCGCGCTGATGCGCGAACAGGACAAGATCGATATCGGGATCGTCGAGATCGCGACACGCGCCGGGGTCAACCACGGCATGATTCGCTATTATTTCGGCGACAAGGAAGGCATGCTCGCCGCCCTGCTCGACCGCGACGTGCTACGCGCGATCGGCCAGCTAGACGCGCTGTTCCGCCTGCCCGTCACCCCGACCGAACGCATGCGCATCCATCTAGAAGGCATCGTCGACACTTATTATCGCATCCCGTACCTCAACCGGCTGATCCAATATATGGTCCGCGACGCCGAACCCGAGCGCGTCCGCCACATCGGCGACGAACTGCTCAAGAAGATCGCGGGGGCGCAGGCGCGGATGATCGAGGAAGGCATTGCCGCGGGCGAGTTCAACGCGGTCGATCCCAAGCTTTTCTACTTCAACACCATCGGGGCGGCGGATGGCCTTTATTCGAATCGCCTGACCTTGCAGGTCGTGTTCCAAGGCAAGCCGCACGCCGACGACGACCTCCACGCGCGCTACCGCGCGCATACGGTCGAGACGCTGCTAGCGGGGCTCGTCAAAAATTATCAGTCTTGATAATTGAATTGTCGCGCCGCATAAGCCGCGCATGAACCTCGAATATGACGACGACCAGCGGATGCTGCGCGACACGCTCGCGCGCTTCCTGGTGCAGCAATTGCCGTTCGAAAAGCGCCGCGCGATGCGCGATCCGGCGGCGCAGCTCGCACTGTGGCGCGCGGCCGACAGCGGCATCGGTATCGGCGCGGCAGCGCTGCCGGCCAGTATCGGCGGCTTCAGCGGCGGGCGCGTCGCGGCGATGATCGTCGCCGAGGAGCTTGGCGCGGCGCTCGCGGTCACCCCTTATATCGACTGCCATGTCCTGACCTGCGAATTGCTGCTGGCGCTCGGCGAGACGGCGCGCGCCGCCGCGATCGGGCGGGGCGAGGCGCTGATCGTCACCGCGATCGAGGAGCCCGCGACACGCGGCGAGGTCGGCGCGATCGCGGCGCGTGCGGCGCCCGCCGACGACGGCTGGACGCTCGCCGGACGCAAGATCGCGGTCGCCTTTGCAACCGAGGCCGATCATGTGGTTATCCCCGCGCGCGACGCCGAGGACGACCTGCACCTCTTCCTCGTCCCCGCCGCCGCGCTCGCGGGCCGGCTCCATGGCTATTGGACGATCGACGACATGCCCGCCGCCGACATCGACCTCGACGGGCTGTGGATCGACAGCGCCGCCGAGATCGGGCGCGGGCAAGACGGCGAGGCTGCGCTGCAAGCGGCGGTCGACGCGGCCATCGCCGCGCTTTCCGCCGAGGCCTCGGGCCTCGCGCGGGTCCTGCTCGACGACACCTTGCTCTATGCCAAGCAGCGCAAGCAGTTCGGCGCGACATTGTCGAGCTTTCAGGCGCTCCAGCACCGCATGGTCGATATGCTGATGCTGCGCGAATCGATCGCCGCCGCCGCGCTGCTTGCGGCGCTCAAGCCCGGCGACGCGCAGGCGACCGCCGCCGCCAAGGCGACGATCGGCGACGCGCTGCGCAAGATCGGGCAGGAAGCGGTGCAACTCCATGGCGCGATGGGCATGACCGAGGAACTGCGCGTCGGCCATTATTTCAAGCGCGCCACCGCGATCGAGCAAAGGCTGGGGACGAGCGATTTCCACGCTGCGCGTTATGCGGCGGGGATGGTTTGATCCTTCTTCCTTGATGGGAGAAGGATACGCAGCCTTATCGCGAAGCGATCAGGCGAAGTTGGATGAGGGTGAAGGCGCGGCCTTGCATCGCTCGTTTCAGGCCGAGACCGCACCCCCACCGCTGCGACCAGACAGCAAGCTGCCAAGTCTCACTGCCTCCCCCATCGATGGGGAGGACAGCTAGAGCCCAAGCACCGCCTTCGCCAGGATGTTCCGCTGGATTTCGTTCGACCCGGCGTAGATCGAACCCGCGCGCTCGTTGAAATAGCGCAGCGGCGCGGTCGCCTGCCACGGCTCGCCCGTCACATACCCATCGGCCGGCACGACATGCACCGGCACCGCGGCGCCCGGCATGCCCGCATGCGGCTGGAACGCCAGCCCCGCCGGCCCCGCGGCCTCACAGGCGAGTTCGGTGATATGCTGCGCCAGCTCGGTCGACATAATCTTGAGCATCGACGCCATCACCCCGACGCTCTCGCCTTGCCCCGCACCCGACAGCAGTTTGAGCTCGATCATCTCCAATATGTCGACCCGGATGCGCGCACGCGCCAGCTTCTGCGCAAAGACCTGATCGCCCGCCATCGTCTCACCCGCCTGCCTGGCCAGTGAATCGACGCGCATTGCCAACGCGGGGGCATGCGCAGAGCCGCCGCGTTCGAATTCCAGCAGATATTTGGCCACGGTCCAACCGCGGTCGACCTCGCCGATCACATTTGAGCGTGCCGAGCGGGCGTCGTCGAAGAAGACCTCGGCCTGGATCTGCTCGCCCGAGATCATCGTCAGCGGGCGCACCGTCACCCCCGGCTGGTCCATCGGCACGAGCAGGAAGGTAATCCCCTGCTGCGGCCGCTCATGCTTCGAGGTGCGCACGAGGCAGAAGATCCAGTTCGCCTCGCTCGCATGTGTCGTCCAAATTTTCGAGCCGTTGAGGACGAAATCGTCGCCGTCGGGCACCGCGCTCATCTGGAGCGACGCAAGGTCCGAACCTGACCCCGGCTCCGAATAGCCTTGGCAGAAAAACACTTCGCCCGTCAGGATGCGCGGCAGGAAATACGCCTTTTGCTCCCCGGTGCCGAAGGCCGCGATGACATGCGCGACCATATGGATGCCCATCGGCGACACCGACGGCGCCCCGGCGCGCGCGCGTTCGCGGGCGTAGAGGTAGAATTGCGCCGGGGTCCAGTCGCGCCCGCCATGTTCGGGCAGCCAGTGCGGCGCCGCCAGCCCCTCGGCGTGCAGCCGCGCCTGCCAGTCCATCGACACATGATGGTCGGGATAGACACTCGTCGCCCCTTCGGCCCCCGCGCGCAGTTCCGGCGTCAGCGCGCGCGCCAGCACGTCGTGGATCTCCGCCGCAAAGGCGGTTTCGTCGTCACTCCAGTCGAGGTTCATATCGCATCCATTGCAAGATATTATCACATCTGATAACAATTTTGGCGAAGAGGTCAATTGTGATGGGACGCTAAGCCGATGAACCGCATGAGCAACACCCCGCCGGCGATGGCGATCGATTTCACCAAGCCGCTCGGCGAAGCCTCGCTGCTCGCCCCCGATTCGCTGCAATGGCGCATCTTCAAGAACCCGATCGCGATGGCGGTCGGCGGGGTCGCCGCGGTGCTGCTCGAATTTGCCGATGCGCGCATCCGGTCGGGGGTATGGGACCATTCGATCTACAAGGTCGATCCGATCGGCCGGTCACAGCGCACCGGCATGGCGGCGATGGTCGGCGTCTATGGGCCGGCCAGCGCCGCGCGCCGCGTCATCGGCGGGGTCAATCGCATGCACGCCAAGGTGTCGGGCGAAACGCCGAAGGGCGAGGCCTATACCGCGCTCGATCCCGAGCTCTTGAACTGGGTCTATGCCACCGCCCAATATGGTTTCCTCACCGCCTATCACCGCTTCGTGCGCCCGCTGTCGGGGGCCGAGCAGGCGCGCTTCTGGGCCGACGGCCAGCCCGTCGCCGAACTGTACGGCGTGACCCAAACACCCAAATCCGAAGCCGAATTCCTGTCGATGATGGAGGAATTGCTGCCGCGCTTCGAGCCGCACCCGATCAACAGCGAATTTCTCGACATCATCCGCTCGGGCCGCGCCGCGCCGTCGGTGCCACGCTTCCTGCACAAGGCGCTCGCGCGCGCGGCGGTGTCGCTGCTCCCGCCCGTGGTGCGCGAGCGGCTCGAACTCGGCCCCGAGCACGACCTCGGAACCCGCGACCGGATCATGGTCAAGGCGATGGGCAAGCTCGCCGACCGCCGCAAGGATCCGACCTCGCCCGCATGGCAGGCCGCCTTGCGCCTCGGTCTTCCGGGCGATACCGCTTGGCGCAGAGCCTGACCTTTTCTTCCCGTCATTGCGAGGAGCCGAAGGCGACGCGGCAATCCAGAGCATGCGTAAACCCGTTCTGGATTGCTTCACTACGCTCGCAATGACGGAGAGATTTGATCATATGGGAACATGACGAAACCCAACCCGGAATATTTCACTACGCCCGACGGCGTCCGCATCGCCGCCGACGTCGCCGGATCGGGTCCACTTGTCCTCTTCGTCCACGGCTTTCCCGAACTGCGCCAGTCTTGGCACCGGCTCGCCCCGGCAGTCGCCGATGCGGGCTATCGCACCGCCGCGATCGACGTGCGCGGCTATGGCGACAGCGACCGGCCCGAAGCGGTCGACGCCTATCGCATGGAGGCGATCGTCGGCGATCTGGTCGCGGTGGCCGATGCGCTGTCTCCGGACGCGCCGGTGACGCTCGTCGGTCACGACTGGGGCGCCTCGATTGTCTGGAACAGCATCATGGCACGCCCCGACCGCTTCGGTGCGGTCGCCGCGCTCTCGATCCCCTGGCTCGGCCGCGCCGCCGCGCCGTTCGACGCGATGTTCAAGCGCCGCTTCACTGACAAGGGCCGCTTTTTCTACCAGGCCTATTTCCAGGAACCCGGCGTCGCCGAGGCTGAGCTCGAGGCCGACCCCGCACGCTTCCTCCACGCTTTCTATCACAGCATCTCGGGCGACGCCGCACCGGGCGACTGGCCAAACGACAAGCCGCATGGCGCGACATTGCTTGAGGGCATAAGCTTCCCCGACGTGCTCCCCGGCTGGCTCGACCCCGGCTATTTCGCCCATGCCGCCGCGACCTTCGAGCGCACCGGTTTCGCGGGCGCGCTCAATCGCTATCGCAACCATGGTCGCGACTTCGAGTGGGCCGGCAATTTCGATCCGGTCATCCGCCGCCCCGCGCTGTTCATCGGCGGCAGCAGCGACCCTGCGCTGGTGCTCGGGACCGCCGACCCGATCCCGCTGATGCGCGAAGTCGTCCCCGATCTCGAGGCGCATATGCTCGAAGGCTGCGGCCACTGGACGCAGGCCGAGCGCGCCGCCGAGGTCGAGGCCTTGCTCATTCCTTGGCTCCGGCGCACCGTCGCCGCCTGATTCGCCCCAAGGAGACAATCGCATGGCCCATGGCACCGCCACGATCGGCAAGGACCGCTATCGTACCGAAATCGACGTCCGCGGCCACAGACTGGTGTCGGACGAACCGCCCGCGCTCGGCGGCGGCGCGGTCGGCCCCGCGCCCTATGATCTGCTGCTCGCCAGCCTCGGCGCCTGCACCGCGATCACTTTGCGCATGTATGCCGACCGCAAGGAGTGGCCGCTCATATCGGTCGAGGTGGGCCTGCGCCTTTCGGGCCAGCATCCCGACCGCCGCATCGACCGCACGCTCAAGATCGCCGGGCTCGACGCCGAACAGTCCGCGCGCCTCGCCGACATCGCCGAGCGCACGCCGGTCACGCTGACGCTGAAGGGCGGGCTACCGATCGATACGACGCTCGTTTGAGCGCCTGGTGTCCGGGCGTCAGATGCTCCGCCCTGCCGCCGCCCAATAGGGATCGCGCAGCAGCCGCTTGCGGATCTTCCCCGTCTCCTCGCGCGGCAGCGCCTCGGTCAGCTCGATGTGCCGCGGCACCTTGTACGACGCGATGCGGCTGCGCAGCGCAGCGCCGATGCCCTCGGGGGTCAGCGCCGCGCCGGCGACGGGTTCGACGACCGCGAGCAAAGCCTCGCCATTGATTTCATCGGGGATGCCGAAGACGGCGCAGTCGGCGACACCGTCGATGGTCTGCAAGGCCGCCTCGATCTCGGCGGGGTAGATGTTGACGCCGCCCGAGATCACGAGGTCGCGCTTGCGATCGCAGAGGAACAGCCGCCCGTCGGCGTCGAGATAGCCCAGATCCCCCGACGCGAGATAGCCGCCGCGGTCGAGCGCGGCGCGGTCGGCCTCGCGCCCCAGATAGGTAAAGTCGGGGTAGCCGGGATTGCGCGACTGCACCTCGCCGACCTCGCCGACCGGCACCGCGTCGCCCGCCTCGTCGACGATGCGGATCTCGACCCCGGGGATCGCCTGACCGACGGTACCCGGACAGGCCGACCACTCGCCGCTCGACACATGGGTGATCGGCCCCGCCTCGGTCGAGCCATAATATTCCTCGATCACCGGCCCCAGCCAGCCGATCATCCGCGCCTTGACGTCGGGCCCGCACGGCCCGCCCGCGTGCAGCACGAATTGCAGCGACGAGAGGTCGTGCGCGCAGCGCTGGTGCTCGCTCAGCGCGAGCAGCCGGCTAAACATCGCGGGCACCGCATAGAGATGGGTAATCCGGTGCGTCTCGATATCGGCGAGCAGGCGCAGCGGATCGAAGCGCGGCGGCAGCACGAGCAGATCGGCAAGCGCCGCGGCGCGGTGCGCGAACAGGTTCGGCGCGGTGTGATAGAGCGGCGCGGGCACCATCACGCGGGCGCCGGCACCGATGCCGTAGATGCGCGCGCGCATCGCCTCACTCGCCGCGACCTGGTCTGGCTGCGGCGGCTGGCGCTTCACCCCCTTGGGATGGCCGCTCGTGCCTGAAGTATAGATCAGCGATTCGGCCGCCGGTGGCGACGGCAAGGTCCAGGGTTCGGCCGCGGCGAGCACGGCATCCCAATCTTCGCCCGTCCCCGCGACCGGCGCCAGCCGATAGGCGGCGGCAATCGCGGGCGGCACCGGCACGCCGATCGCCGGGCAGGGCAGGGCATCGGCGACACGCGCAAGCAGGTCGGCGTGCGCGACCAGCAGCCGTGCCCCGCAATCGGCGACGACATAGAGGATTTCCTCGGCCGAAAAATGCCAGTTCACCGGCACGCAATAGGCGCCGAGCCGCCGGCACGCGAGGCTCGCCTCGATGAAGGCGATGTCATTGCGCAGCAGGATCGCGACGCAGTCGCCCGCCCCGACCTCGCGTGCCGCGAGCGCGCCCGCAGCGCGGTCGACCCGTTCGTTGAGCGCGGCGCCGTCGATGGCCCGGTCGTCGGTGATGATCTGCACTGGTCGCTCCCTCCCGCAATCGCGCGCCGCATCAGCGATGCGGCGCGCGACCATGCGGCAAGCGGCCTTAAGCCACAATAGTTAGATTACTAATTATTTTGCGGCTCCGCGCGGGATCAGGCCTTGCGGACTTCAATCCGGCACGGGCCGTCTTCGGCTTCGACAATCGCGGTGTCGATCCCGGTGAAGCGGCGGATCAGCTCGATCGCGGTCCGCGAATGCTGGCTGAGCTTGACCGTCGTAAACACCCCGCCGCCAGCCATCGCAAAGGGCAGCAGCAGCTGGTCCTGCAGATAGGGTCCGGCAAAGGCACCCGATCCGACATAGCCCGTAGCACGCCGCGCCGCGGTCTGTGCGAGCCGCTCGGCAGGCACGCCGAGCTTGCCGAAACCCGACATCACCTCGGTGACATGCTCGAACGCCGTCTCGATCAGCAGCGCATTGCCTGGGCCGAACTCGGCGGGAAGCTGGCGCGTGGCAAAGGCTTCGGCAGGCCAGTCCGCCAGCACCTTGCGCGCCGCCTTGAGTTCGCGCTCGGCGACGTCAAACGGGATGCCCGCAACCAGCGCCGTCGCCGACACGCCGCGCGCTTCGCCGCGCTCGATACATTCGATCGCACGCAGCGGTGCCGGCACGATGTCGATCTCGATCCGCCCGCCACCGCGCGGAAAAAAGCCATGGCGGACGAGCCGCGCCGACACCGCGGGCCCCATGCGATTGATGATCGGCAGCAGCGTGCGTTCGGTGAATTCGAACGGCGGCGCCGCCATCGCGTGCGTGCCGCCCTCTATCACGATGCGCGACGGGGCATCGGCAATCATCAGCGGCACGAGGATTGCCTGGAGGACGAGCCCGGTGCTGCCTGCGGTGCCGACCGCGAAATGATAGTCGCCCGGCGTCACGCGCCCGGGACGGAAGCTGATGCTGTTCGACCCGACCGCCAGCCCCGAACATTCGGCGCCGCCGATCACGCACGCGGCCTCGATCGCGGTCACATGCTGGCGCATGAGTCCGGGCTTCTCCCGCCCGCCACGAATCTTCTCGATCGTGAAGGCTTCGCCGGTGAGCAGCGCGAGCGCACACGCATAGCGCAGTACCTGTCCCCCGCCTTCGCCTTCCGATCCGTCGATGATGATCATTGTTATTCTTCTACCAAATCCACAAACAGCGCATTCGCTTCGGCGGCGAATGCTTCGCTTGGCGGCCGAGCGGGTACCTTGTCGGCGCGCGTCAATTCGTCGGCGATCAGCGCGTCGATTTCGGATACGCGCGCGATCGGTCCCGCCTCGCGCGTGCCCGCCTTCATCGCCACCAGCCGCTCGATTTCCTCGGTGGCCGATCGCGGCAAGTCCGCCTCGGCCATCAATTGCTGCAATTGCATCGGCGGCCGGCGCGACGGATCGCGCCGCAGCACGCGGATCGCGAGCGCCGGGCGCAGCGCATAGAAATAGCGCTTCACCGCGACCTCATGCGCATCCTGCATCCAGCGCGCGATCGCCGTCCGGCCGAGCTTGGCATAGTGCTGCGCAAAGCCGTTGGGATCGAAATGGCGATCCTTGAGCTCGGCCATCCGCGCGATCACCGGGTGGGGGTCGCGATAGCGGATCGGCGACTCGATCCATTCGGACAATACCGAATTGTTGCGCAGCATCAGCCCGAGCGCCTTGCGGACATCCCAACCGTTGAGGTCGATCTCGTCGACGATCTCCCGCTCGATCACGTCGCGCACCGGGCTGAGCGCCAGATAGTCGCGACGCGGCCGGACGTAGAGGAAGCGCACGTCATAATCGCTGTCGGGCGAGGGAAAGCCCCACGCCCGCGATCCCGATTCGATCGCGAGCAACAGCCGCACGTCATCCTCCGCCTCTACGGCAGCCAGGCGGGTTTCGATTTCACGGCGGATAGCGGGTGCGATGGTCATCACTTTTCTTCTGGTTTCCATTGGACGTCAGGCTCATGCACTTCAACATGCGGCACCGCGTCGAAAATTGACTCGAACGACGCAAATCGCTGGCCGCAGCCACAAAGCAGCTCGGGATCGTAATGTTCTTCGGGCAACGGTTCATCGAGGGCCCGATCGTCAAGCACCGCACCCGTCACAATGGCATCTGGATGCAGCCAGAACGCCGTGACGTGGCGCGCATCGGGCGGGTATATGTAACCGCGCGGCGGCTTTCGTTCGCACTGGAACTCATAAGCCAGAACAACAGGCCAATCTCCAGCGCCAAGGATCCTGCTCTCGGCATCTTCGCAAAGCACACGCAAAACAGGCCGGGAAAGCCCGGCTCCGCATCGCTTGCAGGTCATTATGTGCATGCCTTCCCCCCGACGGCGGCGTGAAGGGGATCACCCCTTCACGCACACCACCTGCTTCAGCGTATGGACGATCTCGACGAGGTCGGCCTGCGCCGCCATCACCGCCTCGATCGGCTTGTACGCCTTCGGCGTCTCGTCGATGACGCCTTCGTCCTTGCGGCATTCGACGCCCGCGGTGTCGGCGATATGCTCGTCGAGGGTGACGAGCTTTTTCGCCGCAGTGCGACTCATGACGCGGCCCGCGCCATGGCTGCAGCTATCGAAGCTTTCGGCGTTGCCCAGCCCGCGCACGATGAACGATTTCGCGCCCATCGATCCCGGGATGATCCCCATCGTGCCTTTCGCCGCGCGCACCGCACCTTTTCTGGTGACGAGCACATTCTCGCCGAAATGGTTCTCGCGCGTCACATAATTGTGATGGCAGTTCACCGCCTCGGCCTCGGCCTCGAAGGGCTTGGCGATCTGGAGCCGGAGCGCGGCGATGACGTTCGCCATCATCATGCGCCGGTTCAGCGCCGCAAAGTCCTGCGCCCAGCCGACCGCCTCGACATAATCGTCGAAATGGTCGGTCCCTTCCGGGAGGTACGCCAGATCCTCGTCGGGCAGGTTGATGAACCATTTGCGCATGTCCTTCTTCGCCAGTTCGATGAAGTAGGTGCCGATCGCATTGCCGACGCCGCGCGATCCCGAATGCAGCATCACCCACACCCGCGCCTCGGTATCGAGGCACAGCTCGATGAAATGGTTTCCCGTCCCGAGCGTGCCCAGATGCGTGAGGTTGTTGGTGTTCTTCAGCCGCGGATGCTTGGCGACGATGCGCCCGAACCGCTCGGCGAGCGTCGCCCAGGCGTCGACGATCGCCGCCGGGGGATCGCCCCACGAACCGCTGTCGCGCTTGCCGCGTCCGACCGAGCGGCCGTGCGGAACCGCCGCCTCGATCGCGCTGCGAATGCCCTCGAGATTATCGGGCAGATCGTGCGCCATCAGCGTGGTGCGCGCAGCCATCATGCCGCAGCCGATATCGACCCCGACGGCGGCCGGGATCACCGCGCCCTTGGTCGGGATCACCGATCCCACGGTCGCGCCGATGCCGACATGGACGTCGGGCATCGCCGCGACATGCTTGAACACGAACGGCATCTTCGCCGCCTTGCGAAGCTGGTCGCGCGCCATGTCCTCGACGGGCACGCCGCGGGTCCACATCTTGACCGGGCGTCCGCCCTCGACATTCAGCACTTCATAGGTCGTCTGGGTCATGGCTGACCTCCTTCTTCTTCATCTTCATGGTGCCGGCGACGAGGCGTGGCGAGACATTTTTCCTGAGCTACTCCGGCAAGCCCGGGGGCGGATTTGAACCGCCGACCTCCCACCCCTGCGGGTGGACGCTCTGACCCTGTAGTCCCGCCGGCATTCGCCAGCGTGAAAGGGGTGCCGGCGGCGAGGATCTGGACGAGACATGGCCCCGCATGGGGCACCGTTGGAAGGTGTAGTCCCGTCCGGCATCCGCCGGCCGACAAGGATCTCGCAGCGACGAGAGATGGTGAGACGCGGCCCTTAAGCTACATGGCAAGGCGGGATTCGAACCCGCATCTCCCCGGTCCCTTTTGGTGGAGCCGGGGCGCTTTACTCGTCAGGCCTTCATGGTGCCGATGTAGTCCCACCGGCATTCGCTGCGATACCCTGTCAAAATTCAAGCCGGGTCACGGCGACGAGGGGTGGAAAAGACTTGCCCGAAGGCTGGTGCTCTATCCGCTGAGCTACCGTCCGTTGCCGGACGAGCGGGATTCGAACCCGCGACCGCCACATTAGAAGTGTAGTCCTTCCCGGCATTCGCCGTGATGTTCATGATGGGTCGTGGCGACGAGTATCGACAAGACATTTTCGCCAGACGGGAATCGAACCCGCTCGCAAGGATCGCTCCCCGCGCATCCCCAATGGATCAAGCGCCTTGGAATGTAGTCCTGCCTGCATTCGCCACGACCCTGTTTCAAACCTCCGTTTCGTTGACGATCTCGACCCAATCACGCGTTTCGCCGGAGGCGAAGCGCGCCATCGCGCCGAAGACCGCGTCGGTGAAGCCACCGACATTCATGATGTCCTGGCGATCCTTCGCCTGCGTGGTGCCATAGGGCTGGATGTCGATGCAGATCAGCTTCGCACCCGGGTTGCGGGCCTTCAGCCTGTTCCACTCGTTCATCGTCGCCGTGGCGCCGCGCCGGGTCGGATCGATCCAGCTTTCATTGTCGGACACGATCACCACCGTATCGACGCTCGCGCGCTCGGCATTCAGCCGCGCGAGCGGAGCCGACACATTGGTGCCGCCGCCGCCGATCGCCGCCAGCCGTGCCGCGTTGACCGCGACGCGCGCCTTGGGATCGAGCGTCATGCCGACGACGTCGACATCGAACGGCATCACCCGCGCCTGCCGGTTGGTGCGCAGCACCGCCGCCGCGACGAGCGCCGCGATATCGATGCAGCGGACCGCCGAGGTCGCGCCCTTGCGCTGGCCGGTCGCCGCCCAGCTCATCGAGCCCGAGACGTCCGGACAGACCACGACATGGCCCGTCAGCACCGGAACCGTCGCAAGCGACTGTTCCAGCGCCTCTTCGAGCGCCGCCTGGACATGCAGCGGAACCGCATCGCCGACCTGATCGAGCGCAACCATCAGCTGATACGGCGCCGGGCGAACCCGCGCGATCGTATCGGCGTCCGACAGCCGCGCCGCGACCTTGTCGGTCGTCCCCTTTACGTCGAACGCGCCGTTGCGCGCCAGCGTGTTGAGGTTCATGCGCAGCGCCTGCCAGCCCATGCGGCCCGCAAGCTCGGCCCATTGCTCCGCGGTCAGCGGAAAGCCGGTCAGCCATTCGAACGGCACCGGGGGCAACGCCCCCTTGGGATCGCGTTTCCAGGCTTCGAACGCCGCGATTTCCGCCGGCAGCGCCGCGACATCATAGGGCTTGCCGATCAGCCAGCCGTAAAAGGCGCGGCGTTCGGCCGAGACCGGCGCCGGGTGGACCATGCGGACGATATCCGCGAGGCTGGGATCATTGCCCGTCGCCGCGGCCATCAGCTGCGGCATCGAGGCCTTTTCCAGCCATTCGCGCACCATCCGCTTCGGACGCGAGCCGAGCGAACGCCGGCCGACCTGGCCCGATCGCATGATCTGCACGAAGTTGCGCAGCATGCGGCCGTTGTCGATCACGCGGCCGAAAACCGGGACCGCGAGGTCGGGGTCGGCGACGGTCAGGTAGGCGGCGAACAGCGCCGGCATATCCTTCATCGCGCCAGCCTTGCGGGCATAGACCGCGGCCTTGGCGACGAAATCGGGCGATACCGCCTGCGCTGCCGCCAGAACGTCGGCGAGCTGCGCGTCGGCACCTGAATAGAAGCCGTCCGACAGCGTGCCGGTCGCAGCAAGCTGCGCGAGCCTGGCTTCGGGGCCATAGGCATAGGCCGCGCCGCCGGCGTCGTTCACCGCATCGGTGCGCGGCAGGAAGCGCGACAGCGCCGCGGAAAAGAGGGTCTTGTTGGCCATCGTCCAACTCCTTCGAAAATCTCTTGGGAGCTTGGGGGCGGCCGGCCCATTCCGGCCGCCCCTTGCTCCGCTGCTGCCGGGGACGTGAACCCGACGCCAACAGATTTGCATGAGGCGTGCCAATTGGATGGCGAGCACCCGATACTCAGATAACCTATTGATTTTTCGTGATAGTAAAAATCGCCGACCCGGAAACGATGATCGCGCATAGTCGGGATTACGATTATCTTGTATCGTGATTTATATCACATTATAAATCGGGCCATGAAGCCTATCACTGTCATCGGATTCCTCGGCTCGACTCTCGATGCCGCCAAATTCGGCCCGTCGCGCTGGAACAAGTGGCGCCCGACGGTGAGCATCTGCATGCAGGAGGATCTGCGCGTCGATCGCTTCATCCTGCTCCACGGCAGCTATCACCGCCGCCTCGCCGAATTCGTCATGGACGACATCCGCGACGTCTCGCCCGAGACCGAGGTCGTGCAGCAACTGCTCGACTTCGACGACCCCTGGGATTTCGAGGAGGTTTACGGCAAGCTGCTCGACTTCGCCCGCGACTTCCCCTTCGACCCCGATACGCACGACTATCTCGTCCACATCACCACCGGGACCCATGTCGCACAGATCTGCCTCTTCCTGCTCACCGAGGCGCGCTATCTGCCCGGCCGGCTGCTCCAGACCCAGCCGCAGCGCGGCGCGCCGCAGCCGATCGGGACGTGGAACGTCATCGACCTCGACCTGTCGCGCTATGATTCGATAGCGACCCGCTTTGCCGAGGCGAGCGCCGAAAGCGCCAACTTCCTGAAAAGCGGGATCGAGACGCGCAACTCCGCCTTCAACCGGATGATCGAGGAGATCGAGCAGGTCGCGGTGCGCAGCCGCGCGCCGATCCTGCTGATGGGCCCGACGGGCGCGGGGAAGAGCCAGCTCGCGCGCAAGATCTACGAGCTCAAGAAGCTGCGCCACCAGGTCAGCGGGCCGTTCGTCGAGGTCAATTGCGCGACCTTGAAGGGCGACAGCGCGATGTCGGCGCTGTTCGGCCACCGCAAGGGCGCCTTCACCGGCGCCGCGCAGGACCGCCCCGGGCTGCTCAAGAGCGCCGACAAGGGACTGCTCTTCCTCGACGAGATCGGCGAACTCGGCCTCGACGAACAGGCCATGATCCTGCGCGCAATCGAAGAAGGCCGCTTTCTCCCGGTCGGCGCCGACAGCGAGGCGAAAAGCGATTTCCAGCTGATTGCCGGCACCAACCGCGATCTCGTCGGCGAGGTCGCGGCGGGGCGCTTTCGCGACGACCTGTTCGCGCGGCTCAACCTTTGGACCTTTTCGCTGCCCGGGCTCGCCGCACGGCGCGAGGATATCGCCCCCAACCTCGACTATGAACTCGAACGCTTCGCCGAGCGCGAGGGCGCGCGCGTCACCTTCAACAAGGAGGCGCGCGACCGCTACCTCGGCTTCGCCGAAAGCGCGGCGGCAAAATGGCAGGGCAATTTTCGCGACCTCGCCGCCAGCGTCACGCGCATGGCGACGCTCAGCGCCACCGGGCGGATCGACAGCGACGCGGTGGGGCTCGAAATAGCGCGGCTGCGTGCGACCTGGAGCGGCGAGGCGGTAGTCGGCGACGGGCTCGAGGTTCTGCTGGGCCCCGAACGGCTTGCCGCGATCGACCCTTTCGACCGCGTCCAGCTCGCCTTCGTCATCCATGCCTGCCGCAGCGCAGCGTCGCTGTCCGACGCCGGCCGCAACCTGTTCGCAGCCTCACGCTCCGTGCGCAAGAGCACCAACGACGCCGACCGCCTGCGCAAATATCTCGCGCGTTTCGACCTCGGCTGGTCCGAGATTCGCGCCTGACCGGCGTCGTCGCTATAGAGCCGAGCCGGAATCGAATTGTCAATTATTTTTCATGTAAAATCAAATAATTGAATGATTGGACTGGCTCCAAAAGCCCCCAAAAAGGCCCTAGTAATTTCAGCCTGAAAAATCACTTAAACCCGCGCCAACCTTCCCTATTCCTTCGCCACAACCGTATCGTAAAGGCCGTAATGGGTCAGCCCCTCGTGGCTCTCTATGCCGGTATAGCGTAGCGAAGCATCCTCGTAGCGACGGAACGCAAAGACGGCCTCATTCATCTGGTAGGTGAGAAGCCGCATTTGCGGCAACGCGCCATAGGGATTGCGATTGCCCGGATTCTTCGCCGCGAATTTCCGCTGCTTCGGACGTCCGCAGTTATGGGTACTTGGCGAGAGGCCTCAGTCACCCTAGAACCGACAAGACAGGGGCAGTCGTTCAGTCATCCTTCCTCAGCTCAGTGAAACGTGGGAACAAAAGGAAATATAATGTACAATATGGGCGGATCGATCGCGGATGCACTGAAGAGAATTCAAACCAACGAATATGTTCTACCAGCCATTCAACGAGAATTCGTCTGGTGGCCTGAGCAGATTGAGAATCTGTTTGACAGTCTCATGCAGGGATACCCTTTCGGCACATTCCTGTTCTGGAAGGTTCTCCCTGAAACCAGTGGAAAGTTCAAGTTTTACGATTTCGTCCGTAATTACCATGAACGTGATGCAGCGCACTGCCCCGACTTGGGCAGCCTGCCCAACCAAGCACTGATCGCAGTTTTAGACGGCCAACAACGACTCACCGCCCTAAATATTGGCCTTCGCGGATCGATGGCGTTAAAATTGCCCAATAAGTGGTGGAACAATCCCGACGCCTTTCCGAAACGCACTCTCCGTCTTGATTTGCTGTCAGGAGGTGAGCCAGATGGAGAAGGCGTCCGATACCGGTTCAAATTTCTCGACGATGCACAAGTGGCCAAGGACGAGAATGCCCATTGGTTCAAAGTACCCGATATCCTTGGCATGGCTAGTGGCCCTGAGATGATGGAAACCTTGATGGATGCGGGCTTGAAGGACGAGAACCTCAAGACCGCGTTCAAGGTACTCGATTGCCTACACAGGGTCGTTCATACAGCCCAGCTCATAAACTACTACGAAGAGACGAGCCAAGAAATTGACCGGGTTTTGAACATCTTCATTCGCCTCAATTCAGGCGGGACCGTCCTAAGCTATTCCGACCTGCTACTTAGCATTGCCGTTGCCCAGTGGAAGGAAATCGATGCGCGGGCTGAAATCCACAAGCTGGTAGATGAACTCAACGGCATCGGAACCGGATTTGCTCTCAGTCAGGACTTCGTACTTAAAGCTGGCCTGATGCTGACCGACATTTCCAGCGTTGGATTCAAGGTGGAAAACTTCACTGCAGAAAACATGCAGACGCTGGAACAAAACTGGCCGATGATCAGAGTTGCTCTGGTCAGGACGGTGGAACTGGCCGCGTCGTTTGGCCTGAACGGCCAGTCGCTACGGGCAGACAGTGCATTGCTCCCGATTGCATACTACCTCTACCGCCGTTCAGCCCCCAAAAACTACGTGACACATAGCAGTTTCACAGCCGACCGCTTGGCAATTCGCGACTGGCTGTTTCGCTCGATCGTCAAAGCATCCGGCATCTGGGGGAGCGGCCTCGACACATTGCTGACCGCACTTCGTGAGGTGATCGCCGAAAATGGCTCGGAAGCCTTTCCTAGTGAGCAATTGCAGCGAGCCATGGCTCAACGTGGCAAATCATTGAGTTTTGAAGACGCCGAGATCGACGATCTGTTGCACCTGACTTACGGTGATCGCCGCATATTCCCTCTGCTTGCACTTCTCTTCCCCTTCGTCGATTTCCATAACCAATTCCATGTTGACCACGTTTACCCGCGTTCGCGTTTCACAAAAAGGCGATTGCTCAAAGCAGGAATTAACGAGGCCGATGTGGAGAGGCTAGAACGCCAAGCCGATGAGCTTCCAAACCTTCAATTGCTGGAAGGTGCCGCAAACAACGAGAAACGGGCTACAATGCCAGCGTCTTGGCTTGCAAAGCATCATCCCAACAGAGCTACCGCAAGAAACTATCGCGAAAACCACCTCCTCGGCAATCTGAGCGACGAGATCAACACCTTCGACGAATTCTACCATGCGCGCAGGGAATGCCTGCGAGAGAAACTCGTCGAGTTGCTCGTGAGCCAACGGTCGCGCATTCCCGCAATATCGGAGGCAGAATAAGCGGGGCATCTAATCGGCGGAGGCTATCGAGGGGTGGGAGATCAAACCATGACTATCTTGCCGCTTCGCTGCTCGCCGCTTGAAACCCGTGGGATTTTCCGAGAAGATGAATACATAGCTTTTATCTTCTATCTCGGATATATAGACATTCCGCCTGTATGCCCCATGTGTAAAGATACACTTCTGTCTGGCATTATTGTGAATGGAGTGGATTGAACTAGGCGACATCTACCTGAAAAGGCACTGTCCATTATAGAAATAAAATTAATTCTCTCATCAATTATTTTGATAGTGGCTTCACATTCAAGCCCACAGGGGAAATGCCATAGCATGCCACCCCCTTGATACATTCCATATGGATTACATTGCCATGCCGGTCTTATAGGCATTTCATTCTCAGAAGCCCCGAGCGCCGCAAACATGAAATAGCCCATGTCGCCATCGTGCTTGGCGCAGACATCATCCCAATGTTGCGCGAAATGCGCGCGGCAACAATCGGGGATGCCGAGATATTTTCCGGCGGAATTAAGTTGATCCAAGACAGATAGGAGTGCTTGGTCCCCGACATCTCCCCCGAAATATGCGTAGCCATGAGCATCACCCGAAAGGCTAGTTAGATTTCCTGTGCACGTGACGATGTTGGAAAAATTGTTTAACGCTTTGTCTGGGATAGGTTGATGGCCGCAAGAGCTAATAAAAACCGGAAGATTCAGAGCAGCTCCAATTTCGTCAAGCTCGCCGCTGTTCGCCACGATGCGAGACATTTTGTTCCCTGCGATTGCCAGAACGATTTCGCCGATTGTTTGGTCGTTCAGCTTTGGTATCGTTTGAAGCTGAATGAAGGCCTTCAAGGGATCGGTGAGAATATCAATATGTGATCTGGATGGTGCCGCATCTATTCCGGCATATCGAACAAAGCCCACGATTTGGGCTATCTCCGCAGGTGGAAAATCATTTCCAGCGCCGCAGGATAGCGCTGATGCAACACGCTCAAAATGGGTTCGATCAACACAAGAAGAGTGCAAGAGGACCGCGCCCCAGACTTTTGAGCATACCGACTGCGGAGACGTTGAAATTTCGATGAGCGCGCGTTCCAAGCTGCGTTTCCGGTGACAGCCGGTTTCTTTCGCAAATTTCCAAAATCTCTCAACGCATAAGGTCGTAAGTTCGCCGATCCCATCGGTCATTGCAGGTGGCGGCCGAACTTCGCGCGGTGCTGTTCCAAGCGAGCAAAGGCTTCACCCATCACGGACGCCGAAACTTCAAGGTCATCAAGTGCGTCTTCAATGCCATCGTTGATTATCCGGCTGATCCTCAATCCCATGTCAGTTCTACACTCGAATTTCTCTACGATCTTCATTGCCGCCGCCGCTTGTTGAGCGCGGTAATAACAGTGAAAAGCGGCGTTATCGCGCTCAATCTCGTTTGATTGGTTGGCGTGAATGCCTTTCCAGAGGTGAGAAACTCCGGTGAACACATAAGCGCCATGCATCAACATGCGGAGCGGTCGAGCATCGCTCCGCCAAGGGGAATAATAGATTTCGTCGTCGCCTCGAACAGCGTCAAATAGAGGCGCACCTTCCTCGACACGAAACAGCTTTTGGTGAAGGGTTTCATGTAGCAAGCATTCGGCGACATCGTATGCGTCGTCAACGCCGGGAAGGAAGATCAGCCCCATCGCTTCTTGAGGGCTTGAGCTGCCGAAGGATGTCCCGCCGGTATGCAAGGCGAGCACGGCAGGTGACAGCTTCAAACAATCTTGTGCGATTGCGGGGCTTTGATTGTAGAGAATCTGGACGGCCTGCTGAAAGACCGAAGCCCATTCCTTGTTTGCTTCAACGCCTCGCACAATGGGGGCGTTACTATGATAGGTGTCAGATAGCCCGGACACGTTGATTGGAACCGCAAAGTCACCGACGATAGTTGGGGCTTTGAGATCGGCCTGGAACGCAACCTCGCCGGGCAATTCAAGCGCCCGGGTATCCAGATCAATGCTCAACTCGCATTGACCGAAATCGATTTGCAGCTGCCTCTCGGCCAGCGTCAACTTAAACCCTTGAAACTGTTGGTGCGACAATGCTGTTCCATGCCCCCACACATTGAATGTGGGGGGGCAGAGAATGGTCTCGTCGTGCCACTCAAAATCTTGGCCGCGATGAATGGCGCTCTCCAACGCTATCTCCAATGCCCTAAAGGCATGGATTTCATGGACGCGCGTTGGTCTAAGTGAGTCGATGAAAAAGTGAGCGACGAAGCGCGGGTCCGGGTCGAGCGTTTGGAGCTTTGAGCGAAGAAGTGATCGCGACACCGAGACCCAGTGGCGTAGCTTCGGCGTGTCCCCGCAGTCCGGCAGCGTGTCCATGATTCTGAGAAACGACGGCGCGAACTCAAAGCTCATAGCCATTCTTTGAGCAATATCGCGCGTCGTCATCTCGTGAATGATCGCTGAGGATTTGAGAACCAGATCGGTGTCAACGGTTGAAAAGTAATTCATAGATTAGACTTCACTGATTGGCGTATCGTTGTCTCAACGGTATCGACAATATGTTGGATGTCACGGCAATATACGCTTGGATTATTGAACCCCGTTTCGGTTTTATATCTATGAGGCATGTAGCCGCCCGTGCAAATATGCCTGATTTTGCAAGCGGCGCACGCAGTCGGCAGAGCAACTTGCCAGTCTTGCCGCACGAGATATTGCTGATGCCGCATCACATCATCAACCGAACTGGTTAGGACGTTCAGCCCTGTTCGTTGGATGCCTGAGCCGGTGCTTTTGAGGGTATCGACTCCCTCAAAATCACCATCTGTGCTTATTGTGATAAGTTGAACCGGGGCCTCGGTCATTTGTTCGTACAAACCGGGATGCCCTACCAAGCGCGCTACGATATTGTCGAGAAACCGAATGCGAACATTGCTATGCCGTCCGCCTACCCATGCATTCCAGATCGCGCCGAGCCACCGCCCGTAGGGAGAGGACTCGTTGTTTTCATGGCCTGTCGGCAGCCGGTCCCAATTGTGATGCGGCAATAGGAAGTCGATATTTTCAATGTCGAGCGACGCCAATGCGTCGAACGTCTCTATCGGGTCATTCTCGATGTCGATGACAGCAAGGATGCCCGAGATGGATTGTGGCGCGATACGACGTAGCGTTTCGACACCAGCCATCACCCGATCATATGAGCTTTTGCCCCGGTGATCGAGCCTGTGACGGTCGTTCGCCGCCCTGTCTCCATCAATGCTGATCCCGACAAAAATTCCGCAATCTCGGATGACCGAGGCAATTTCATCCGTCATCAAGGCGGCATTGGTTTGCAATCCCAATGAAATCTGCGCTCCAACCGCCTCAATGTTTGACCGCAAGGCATCGGCGACCTGAGCTAAGCGCGCTGCACCAAGCAGAAGTGGCTCGCCACCATGAAGGCCGATGCCCACACTATCGAGCTGGTGTTGTCGTGCATGGGCGGCAATTTTTCGGGCGGCTTCATTGTAAACGCTGGCTTTCATCAGCTTGCTCGCCGATCGCCAAGAGTCGTCACCATGCTGATATTCGTAACAATAATCGCAATTCAAATTGCATCGGGATGCGACTTTAAGGATAAATTCGCGAGCCGGGGCAGGCGCGTCGGCGGCCAAGGCAAGAGCACTAGCCATTGATTGGAATCCTTACAGCGTCAGCTAAGCCTTCCCCATGCGTAACAACCTCCCCATTCAATAAGTAAATCGGATGACTCGCCTGCCTCCTAATTTCAGCAGCAAGGGGAGCAAACCCGTGTTGGCGTAGTAATACGTCGCTGCGCTGGCCATAGCGAATGGCGTTAGGGCATTGTAGGCTGCACGGGAAAAGCTCTCCTGTCGGGCAAGTGCCGCCCCACAGACTAGCTAGTCGATTGCACCACAACGAAACATTCAAGGGATGAGGGGATTTCGCTATGAGAGCATCGGGCCACGCTTTCGCTGTGGCAGCAAGATCGGCATAGGCATCCACGCAGCATGGCGGGTATCCGAGCAGCCTGCCAACATCTGCGCTGTCACCACTCAATTCGAGTTCAAGCACATGACCACACGTTGCACGGTCTTCCGCCATTACAAGCAGGCGATGCGTGTCTGATGCCCCACCGCGCACGTCACCAATCGCATCAATCTGACCCCAATTATCGCCAACCTGCGTTATGGAGATGCGGGATTCAGCGCCACAATAGCCCATTGCTTCGAGACAAGTCCGAAATTGGTCGGAAACTTGTTTCTTTAACACAAACCTAATCGCCTGTTTCTCTCCTGTAAAAAACAGGATAAGGTGAGGAACCAATGCAAGAGGAAAATAATCATTACCCTCAAGGCCATTGATCGCCCGCATCAATTTATGACCGGGCGCAGAAACGATTTGTTGATGCACGTGATAGCGGCGCGTATAGACGTCAAGAAAATCCTTTAAGCCTCGCTCTTGGAGCCGTTTTCTTCGGTCTGAGGCTTGGCCTCGGCCTTGTAGGGCACCGCTGCTGACACGCCAGATGAATGGCTGCTATGCGACCCGGACGAATTGTGCCCGTTCGTCATAGAATAATGGCCCATTGTGGGATTTGAATCGTCCATCATTTCCAGATCGCTAGCGATACGCTTCAACACCGACGATTGGGCCGCCAGCAGGTCATCAAGGGTGATCTCGTTGTCGCTCATAATTAGTCTGCCTTATCCTCAGATGAAACTCGAAGTTTGAATAGCGCCCGCCTATCAGGTTGGCGAGCCTGTCGAGAAATTGCTCACCGCATTCTTGAGCCTGCTGCGCAGACATGATCAAGTCAAGATGATGGCTCGGATCAAGCGGGTTTTCTGGCCATATCCCTCATTGTCTGCACGATAGAAGCTGCTTCATCCGTCATATCCGATAGATAACATAATCCTACTGGCTTTGCTCCCTCTGGATGATACCAGTCATTGCGCCCAGTTGGACGGCCGGGATCGACCACTTTCACCCCATCCCGGCCCCCGCCGCCTTATCGGCGGCGGGCGTGAGCATGACGGCCTGCGCGATAGCGGTTTGCACCTGTCCGGCGCGTTCGTTGATCGCCGATACCAGCTTGCCGCGATCATTGGTGAAGATCGTGGCGGACTCCTTCGCGCGGGAAATACCGACATAGAAGCTCTTTTGATCGACAAGGTTGGTCGCTCCGCTGTCGGCATGGATCATCACATGATCGGCGGTGCGACCTTGGACGGCAAAGGCGGTATCGACATAGGCATGAGCAATATGCCGGTCGCGGGCGGAATCGAGATTGAGCGTTTCGGTCCTGCCGTCCGGGGTCTGGATGGTAGCGGTGCGGGTCTGCTCGTCCACGGCGACTACCTCGCCGCGCCCGCCGTTGATCCGGCCCGCCTCGCGGTCGTTGCGGGTGAACCGGATGCTATCGCCGGTTTTCAGGTCCAACGGTTGCGGCGCGAAGGCTTGAGCATGGCCCGCGCCCCATTGCCGCAATCGCCAATCCACCTCGCGCCCGTCCTCCGATTTCAGGGCAATGGCGGCTTTCGCCGGGTCGATGGATTCGATGCGATAGGCTTCGCCGTGCGTCACGCCCTTGTCGGCATAGTCACGGGTGAAGCGCACAACATCGCCTTTGTCATAGCTTAGGGGATCGCGCGCCTCGGCGCGGGTCAGCCCCTTGTTGGCAAGGCTCTCCATCGCGACGGCGGGGCCGGTGAGCGTCCCCGATTTCGTGAGCGCGTCCCGAATATCAGCGGTGAGTGCATCGCGTCCTTCGCGCGAAGGCTCGATAACAAGGGTGCGGACGCGACTGGCCTTGTCCAGTCCAGCATATCGTTCCGCGATGGCGGCGAACCGCTCGGCACGGTCGGCATTCTCGACGATCTGCCCGCCGCCGCGATCCAGCGCGGCTAGCGCCTTTTCCGCGTCCCCCTCGATGGAGGCCAGCACCGCCTCTTTCGTCGCCGTGTTGGTCTGCCGCACGATCTCGGCCAGCTTGGCAGTTTCCATGCCTGCGCCCTGCAACTGCGCGAAAGCCGCGCCCGCCTCGACTGATCCAAGCTGCTTCACGTCGCCGACAAGGATAATGCGAGCACCATGCTTGTCGGCCAGGTCGAACAGCCGCGCGGTGTCGCGCGCCGACAAGAGCGATGCTTCATCCACAATCCACGCGCCGGGGCGGGTAGGATCGGGCCGCTCCGGGGACAGCAGATGACGGGCGACGGTATCGCTGCGGGTGTCAAGCGCCTCACCCAGCACCATTGCGGCCGATGCGGTTGGCGCAAGCGCGACGATGGACACGCCCCGTGCTTTGGCCTCGCGGGCGAAGGTCGCGAGAACGGTCGTGGTCTTGGCGGTTCCTGCATAGCCCTGAACGGCGGTGATGCGGTTGCGGCTGGTCAATAGCTGCTCGGTCGCGCTGCGCTGGTCGGCATTCCAGCTATGGCCCGCGCGCTCGGCCTCCCCCGATGCGCTGGCGATGGCCTTGGCGGCTTCAAGCGGCGATGCGATCGGGGAGAGCGCGCCGCGCCCGTCCGCTTCGATACGCAACATCTTGGCTTCCGTCTCAATATTCTGGCGGGTGGTGAACCCGGCGAACTCCGCGCCGCGGCGATCCTGAAAGGTCCGGTCGATCAACGCGCCTTGTCTGGTCGCGGTGTCGATCGCGGCCCCGATCTGGCTATAACTGACTTTCCCCAGCCCGACGCGTCCGGCTTCCTCCTGCAAGGCGGCGGCGGAAAACACCGATTGCCGCTCGCCCAGCTTGTCGGCAGCATGGGCGACGGCGCGGACTGCGGCCCCGTCGCCCTGCATGGCGATGCTGGCGCGGTGGGCCGGATCGGCGGCCTTCGCCTCGGCCTGCGTGATCATCGCCAGCCGCGCCTCCGGCCCGAATCCCGCCGCGCTGGCCGTCTCGCGCCAGTCGGTAACGAGGCCCGCATGATCGGCGGCAACCTTGGCTTGCCGGGTGTCGAGCGTTGCCATTTGTTTTTCCAAGGCGCTGGCTGCATCGCGCGACGTGCCCCGCTCGGTCAGTGCCGCCTCGATTTCGGCGCTGCGGGTGCTGAACGCGGCTATCACCTCGCCGGACACGCCCCTGATCTCGAACATCGAGTCCTTGCCCGCTACGATCTCGTAGCCGAGTTCGCGCACCTTCACGGCCAGTTCCTGCCGGTAGATCGCCCCGATCTGCTTTTGAAGCTGATAGATGGCGCGCGGTTCAAGGCTGCGCCACGCGCCATCCTCGCCCTTGGTCGCGTTCATGATGACGTTGTGGGTATGAAGCTGCGGGTCTTGGGCGCGGCTGGTGCCATGCGGGAAACTGGCGACTAGGAGGTTACCGGTCGCCTCCCGATTCACCGTTCCGCCGTCCCGGATGCGGGTTGCGGCCATATGCTTCTCCACATGGGCCATAGCCACCTTCACGGCCTGACCATGCGCCGCGATCAATCGCCGGTCGCCCGCGACCTCGGCCATGATCGACACCGACTTGGGCGCGCTCAAGGTTACGTCCCATCCGGGGCGATGCTCAAGCTGACCGTCGCGATAGGTGCCAAGCTGCTGATCGCCGATCCTGCCGTCCAGTAAATCGCGAAATTGCTCGCGGTCCACCTCGCCGGACAGGCCCAGCGCCTCCGCGCCCGCGCCCTGCCATTCCGAGGGCGATAGTCCGCCCTCGGAATAATAATCGTCGGCCTCGTAATAGCTCGCGGCCTGCGCGGAACTGGTGAGCGCGGATACCGACGCGACCATCACACCGGGCCTTGGCCGGGTGGCGATGGCAGCGGCGCGGGCGGCGACGGGTCGGGCCGCGCCAGCCCCATCCGCTCCCATAGCGTGGTGCCGGGTCTGGCCGCGACATATCCCGGCTGGCGGGCGGGACCTCGCCGCGCGATATGATCGGCGGTCAGGCCGATCCGCGCCACCGGCAAGCCATCGGGGAACAGGAGATAGCCCTGATAGGCTGGCAGGCGCAGTTCGCTTTCCAGCACGGCGGGGCGTTCCCTGCGTATCCGGCCCAAGGTGGTGCGCGCCATGTCGTCGCCATCGGCCAGCGCGTCGGTCATGGTCTGGATCTCGACCTCCTGACCGCCGATGGTCTGGCTCGCCCATTCGCGGGTGTCGCTGTCGATGGTCTGCAAAAACAGCTTGGTGTTGCAGCAGCCCAGCATGGATTCCGCCACTTGTGGCCCATAGCGGTTCTGCATCTGGCCCAATGCTTGAAAGGTCAGCACCACCGCTGCGCCGAACTTGCGGCCTTCGGGCAGGAGCCGCGCAAGGTTATCGACGCGGGGCAGATCGGCCAGCTCGTCCAGCACGAACCAGATGCGCCGGTCTGCGGATGGGGGCAGACCCAGCACGGCGCTGGCGGCGCATTCCAGCCAGCAGGCGAGCAAGGGCTTGGACGCCTCGAAATAATCCTCCTTGCGCGGCACGAATATCCACGGGCGCGGGCCTTTGCGCTTGTCCAGCCCGTGGATGAAGTCGCGGAAGGCGAAGGGTTTGCCGCCGCTGTCCTCGGCGCGCAGGAACTGGATCAGGTCGGCGGCCTTGGCGAGCATGAACAACACGCTGCCGGTCGCCCGGTCGGCGTCGTCGGCGAAGGTGCGCGCCGATGACGTCTCCTTGAGCGCCTCCTTCAACTGCTCCTTGGTCATGTTCTGCAACATGGCGAGCAGGCCGGACAAGGTGGGCTTGTCCTGCTTCCAGAGTTCGCGCAGCATGTTGGCAACAAGGATGCGCGCCATTTCCAGCCATACGTCATTGTCGTGATGACTGGCCTCGGTGACGAACTGCTGCGCGATGCGGGCGGCGTCGGCGGGATGGGCGATCTCGGCGAACGGCGTCCAGAAGGCGCAGCGGTCATCGAACGGGTTCAAGATGATGTCGCCGCGTTCGGGCCGGTAATAATGCGCGATGAACTCGCCGCTGGTGTCATAGACGAGCGCCGCCTCGCCGCGCGCCTCGATCCCGTCGAGCAACTGGCGCAGCGCCGTGGTCTTCCCTGAGCCGGTGGTGCCGATCATTGCCATGTGTCGGGTTTCCAGACGCGGCGGGATCGGCACTGTGCCGATGGCGAGCGCATTGGGTCCGGCTTCCCGTCCGGTCAGCTTCGCCAGCTTCTTCCCGGTCGTGACCACGGTTCCGGTAAGGACGCGATCCCGAAGCGCGCGCTCGCGCCGCCGCCGCATGGTTCCATGAAACAGGAACAGGCCGGACAGCCACGCGGCAAAGCCGAACTGCGCGCCGCGCGCCATGTAGGACAGGGCGAGGCTGACCGCCTCCCGGTAATAGGGATGCGCGATGGTCGCGCGGGCGGACTTGCCATCAAGGGTCTGGCCTTGGAAGCGAATGCTGATCGGAGCATCGGCGTTCCTGCCAAACGTGACGGCCAGCTTGGCCTTCGCCGTGGCATAGGCGGCTATGGCGTCCGTGCGGTCCGCGTCCAGCATCACATAGAGGACGGCGACCGCGCCCAGGGCGACCGATGATGCCATGACTACGCAATGCCGTTTGAAGCGGTCCCACTGGCTCTTGCGATTTTGCTGGCGCAAGGCATCGGCATGGATGCGCCGGTCATGGGGCTGGGTGCGCGTGGTCATCGGCGCTTCTCCTGTGAAAGCCGCCGCTGGCGGGCATAGGCCGCGTTGATCTCGGCGGTGATGGTTTCATCATTCGTGCGCGCGCCCAGCGCAGCGCTGCGGGCGTAGCAATAGGCGGCGCAGGCGGTGAACAAGGCGCGGTCCAGCATTCGCTCCACATCGACAATGCGGGTGCTGACCGATGCAAGTTCGGTCACGATCTCGCGCGGCAAGGTGTCGGGCGCAGGCGGATTCGTAAGCACAGCAACACCAGCTTTCACGGCGCGCGGGAGCAATGCGTAAACGCTGATGCCGTGCCGTTCGGCCAGCACCCGAAGGGACTTGTCGAGCGATTCCGGCAAGCGGATGGTGTGACGGACTAGCTTCATTGCCCGCCTCCCCAGAGACAGCGATCCGCTGTCTCGACAAATGGTGGAAATCCGCCATTTTCGGAACGCCAAAAAAAGGCGCTGTCGGATCGCTGTCTCGAAAAACGGCGGAAAAGCTGGATGCACCCGTGCGTGAGGTGTGTATCTGAATTGCTGGCTCGATGCGTAGCATCGCAGCCCCGCAACCTTGCCTTCCGGCGATCCGGCTCAACCATGATCCGGCCCTTCCGCGTCGGTATCGGGAACCGCGCGAAGCCGCTCCCCTCGTGTGGCCCATGCCGCAATTTTTGCCTTGGCTTTGCGGTCGGCCTTGCGGCGGTCGAACGTCTCCGGGACCGGGGCAAGATCGTGAAGATCATGGTCGGCGACCCATTGCCGGATAGCCTGCTCGATGGCGCATTCCATATGCTCTTGCAGTTCCCGCGCCTCGAACGGATCAAGGTGCGCGGTGACGCCGGGGGAGAGGATCAACCCGCCCAGCGGAAAGGAACGGCCCTTCACCCACTGGCGCGGGCCGTCGATTCGGCAAAAACTGGTGTCGCCATGATAGAGGGCGAGCGGCGGGCGTTCGGCTCTGCGCCAGTCGGTCAGCGCGGCGCGGTAGGTCACGCCGTCCTCGTCCTCGGCCAGAATGGCGTTGATGATCGGCAAGGCAAAACAAGCGGTGCGATACTCGGCGACGAAATGCAGATTGACCTTGCGGCCCGTCCAGCGCCAATCGGCGATCCGGTCCAGAATGCGGTGAAAAACAGACATAGAAACTCCTTCCCGTGAAACACGGGTTGCGATGGGTGATAGGGTTCGGGGTTGCGCCCGCAGGCGCGGAGCGGCCCGCCAACTCAAAAGGCTGGGGCCGCGTAGGGTTTGCGGGTCAGGGGGCCGGTCGGGATTGCGCCAGACGCCGAATGGACTCGGTCGTTAGCAGGGTTCGCCTGCCTATCTTGATGGAGTCGAGGCCCCCAGATTTTATGAGCGCGTAAACTGACGATCTTCCGACACCGAGCGCCTTGGCGGTGTCATTGATGGATATGGCTATGGGTTCCATGTGCGTCTCCTTGCTTGCCGACCAGCGGCGAGAGACACACCCGTTTGCAGACGCCCGCGAACATTTCCAATGGTGCGCCGAAGTCTTGAAAATCAAGCGGTAACGAAGATTCCCCGGTAATTGTCCGGTATTGGGAATGGCTGATTTTCGCCATGTGTCGGTAATCGGGATCAGGAATCCGCCGCACGATTTTTCGCAATGACATCCTGAATGATCGACGCATACTCGCCCAGTTGACCGTCACTCGGAGGCGTCTGCCGCTTTCCGATATACCAATCTCGCAGGAGACCAACGATTTTGGTCTTGCTGCCATGCTTGCGTGGGTCGATGCGGCGAATCACCGGATGCTCGATCAAGGACATAACAGCATCGGTGTATTCATATGTCTTTTTCGGCCCGGCCCGATTCGGCTTGGCTTTGGCCTGCGCGATCAAGGCGGCGACATCGGCCTCAATGAAAAGTTCACGGGAAAACCAGACCCCCGCCGGGGAGAAGAACATATCCCGCAAGGGCTGCTCCTTGGACACCAGCGCCGCGCGTAGGGTTCCAAAGAAATAACGTTCGTCGATGTATCGCTCTCCTCCGTTCTTCAACCGGTAGAAACTGCGAGGAGTGGTTTCCAGTTGAAGCAGCCCAAAGAAACGTTCCAGATTGCGCGCGGCGGGATCGTCGGGGTCTGCGTATATCGCTGTTTGTGGCCTGCGCGCGGTCATGCCGCCATATTGGAGAACGCGCCAGCGGCAAAGAACCCCAAACAAAAGCCCCAAAGGGATCAAGCCTATGATCGCGACAACCTCGCCGCCTTCGACACCGAGAAGGGTGAAACCGATCCCCGGAAGGAAGGTTAGGACGGTGGCGAAAGCGGCTGCCGTGAAAGCGGACCACAAGCGAAGGTATTGCCAGTAAACACGGCGATATACATCGGCTGTAATACGGTCGATTTCATCCAGCCCCTCCCGCTCATTAGTGCTGATGAATCGCGCTGCGATAATTCTAAGGCGTAGAACTTCCTTTCGATCATCCATACCTATCTCCCGCGCGATTGAAATTGACGTTACCTCCATCCCGCAATTCATCCAGATAGTCGCTCCACCATTGCGCCATCTCGACACGCTCGCGCCAATAGGCCGACTGGTTGTAAATGCGCCGAACGCTACCCGCGACCATATGCGCCAACGCCCGCTCGATGGCGTCGGGGTTCCATTTGCCGGATTCATTCAGCAGCGAGGATGCGGACGTGCGGAAGCCGTGGGCGGTCATCTGGTCCTTGGCAAAGCCCATGCGGCGCAAGGCCGCGTTGATCGTATTCTCGCTGATCGGCCTTTCGCGTGTCCTGATCGACGGGAACACATAAAGCCCGGAACCGGATAGGGAGCGCATATTGGTGAGGATCGTCAGCGATTGCCGGGAAAGCGGCACTGAATGGGGCTGGCGCATCTTCATCTTCCCTTCCGGGATGATCCAGACCGCCTTTTCAAAATCCACCTCCTTCCATTCCATATGCCGGATTTCACCGGGGCGCTGGAAAACGTGAGGCGTGAGTTTCAGCGCATACATGACGGCGGGATCGCCCTCGTAATCCTCGATCGCCCGGAGCAGCGCGCCGAAAGCCACTGGATCGGTGATCGCGGGGAAATGCTTGACCCTTGCTGTGGTCAGCGCACCTATCAGCAATTGGGCCGGATCACGCTCGGCCCGCGCTGTCGCGACCCCATAGCGAAACACGCGGCTGGCAAACGCCCTAAGAAGATTTGCCGTCTCTAATCGGCCCCGCCGCTCATGCTTACGCAGTTCGTGCAGCAGTTCCTGCGGCGTGATTTCCGTGATGGGACGCTTTCCGAAATCGCCGCCAAGCAGCTTCACGAACCAACGCATCTTGTCCAGCGTCGGCTTCGCCAGCCCCTCCCGCGTTTTCTTCTCGATCAATTCCTCGGCCACGCTGGCGAAACTGTTGTTGGCGCGGATGCTCGCCTCAATGCGCGCCTGACGCTTGGCGGTATTGGGATCAATCGCATGGGCAAGTTGCCTTCGGGCCGCATCACGCGCCGAACGCGCCTCCGCCAGCGTGATTTCGGGATACGATCCCAACGCCAGCTTTCGCTCCACGCCGTTGATCCGATATTTGACGCGCCAGAGTTTGCTGCCTCTCGGATTGACCAGCAGATAAAGCCCTTGCGCGTCGGTGACTTTGTAGGGTTTTTCCTTAGGCTTGGCGTTTCGGATTGCGGTGTCGGTCAGCGCCATTTGGGGGCCTCGCTTCTGCGGGGGCCTCGCGAGGCCCCCAAAAAAGGCCCCCATCATCTGCGGCTATAGGCAAACAGAGGCCATCACTGACAACCAGCGAATGACCATAAACTAGCGGAAATCAGGGATTTTTTCAACCATCAGCACACGTTGGCTGACAGGATTCTGGAGGCCCGAGCCGGAATCGAACCGGCGTGCGCGGATTTGCAGTCCGCTGCGTCACCACTCCGCCATCGGGCCTCATGCCAATATGCCGCATCCGCTGACGGAAGGGCCGGGTGTTGGACGGACCGCGCTAGTGATGGGCTTTGCCCGGCTTGTCAAGGATTCCCCAAATGCGAGGGTGGGATTCGCCGATGGGCCTTGGCGAAGCCGGGCTGGCCAGCTATGCGCGGCGCTGCGGGCGCTCATGCTGTATTAGCATTGCAATACAGTATCGCTTCGGCTAGAGCATCCCGCAAAGAGGGTCATTTTTCCAGGAATCGGACAGCGCTGATGGCGACGAAATTGAGCGAGGCCAAATTGAACGAGGCAACTGCCGCCGAGATGCGCGCGGCGATGGTCGACAGCCAGCTGCGCACCAACGACGTCATCGACCCGGCGATCGTCGCCGCGATGGGTGCGGTCGCGCGCGAGGATCATGTGCCGCCCGCAATGGCCGGCGTCGCCTATATGGACCGCGCGATCCCGCTCGGCGGCGGCCGCGCGCTCAACGCACCGCTGGTCACTGGGCGCCTGCTCGTCGCCGCGGCGCTGCGCCCCGGGATGCGCGTGCTGCTCGTCGGCGCCGCGACCGGCTATGCCGCCGCTTGCCTCGCCGAGCTCGGCACCGAGGTCGTCGCGCTCGAAGAATCGGCCGACCTCGTCGCGATGGCGCCGACCGACGACCGGATCGCCCGGATCGCCGGACCGCTCGGCGCCGGCGCCCCCGACCAGCCGCCGTTCGACCGCATCATCATCGAGGGCGCGATCGAGGCGCTGCCCGCGGCGTTCGCCGACCAGCTGGTCGAGGGCGGCCGGCTCGTCACCGCGATCCGCGACGGCGCAGTGTCGCGCCTCGTCCAGGGGGTCAAGACCGGCGGCACGCTGGCGCTGCGCCCCTTTGCCGACATGGATGTCGCGCCGCTGCCGGGTTTTGCGCGGCCCGCCGGGTTCCGGTTCTGACCGCCTTTCTCTCCTCTCAGTTCCAGGCTGAAACGATGACGCACGACCGCACGACGATTTCTTCCGCCCGCCGCAGCCGCTGGCTCGCGGGCCTTGCGGTCGGTGCCCTGACGCTCTCGGGCGCTGCGCAGGCAGAAACGCTGCAGGGCGCGCTCGCCAAGGCCTATGAAAATAACCCGACGCTGACCGCCGCCCGCGCCGGCCAGCGCGCAACCGACGAAAATGTGCCGATTCAGCGCGCCAGCGGACTGCCGTCGATGGGCTCGAGCGTCGATTATCAGGAAAACCTGGTCATCCCGGGCAACAACCTGTCGTCGCCCAGCCGTGTGCTCAGCGTCAACGGCCAGTTCAGCGTACCGATCTACCAGGGCGGCGCGGTTAGAAACGCGGTCAAGGCCGCCAAATATCGCGTCGAGGCCGGACAGGCCAATCTGCGCGCAACCGAAGCAAGCATTTTTTCGCAGGTCGTCGGCGCCTATATGGACGTGCTGCGCGATCAGGCGATCGTCCAGCTCAACCAGAAGAATGTCGCGGTGCTGCGCACCAACCTCCAGGCGACCAGCGACCGCTTCGAAATCGGTGACCTGACGCGCACCGATGTCGCCCAGTCGGAAGCGCGACTCGCGCTTGCCGAGGGCAATCTGCGTACTGCCGAAGCGACGCTGATCGGCAGCCGAGAAGCCTTTATCCGCCTTGTCGGCGAGGCCCCGGTCGACCTCGAACTGCCGCCCCCGCTGCCCAATTTGCCGGCGACCGCCGAGGAGGCCGTGGCGATCGCGCTCAACACCAACCCTGACATCGAGGCGGCGAACGAACTGGTCAACGCCAGCCGCGCCGACATCGGAGTCGCGCGCGCGTCGCGCCTGCCGAAATTGTCGGGCACCGTCGGCGGCGGATATAATAATTTCCTCGGCTCGATCGGCGGGAACAATCCGACCACCGGCCAGCGCTTCACCCAGACCCAGACCAGCGCGCAGGCCGGCCTGTCGCTCACGGTGCCGATCTTCCAGGGCGGGCGCCCCGCCGCACAGGTGCGCCAGGCACAGTCGCGCAGCAGCCAGGCACTCGAAAATTATATCGCCACCGAACGCAGCGTCATCGCGCAGACGCGCGGCGCCTATGCCGCGTGGCAGGCGAATGAGCGAATCATCGCCGCGACGCAGCAAGCGGTGAGCGCCAACGGCCTGTCGCTCGAGGGCGTGCGTGCTGAAAACAGCGTCGGCACCCGCTCGATCCTCGACATCTTGAACGCCGAACAGGAATATCTGAACACGCAGGTCCAACTCGTCTCGGCGCGCCGCAACAGCTATGTCGCCGCCTTCTCGGTGCTCGCCGCGATGGGAAAGGCCGAGGCCCGCGACCTCGGGATCGAGGGCGGCGCACTCTACGATCCAGAGGTCAATTACGAGCGGGTCAAGGCCAAGATTTTCGATTGGGACGACGATCCCAAGCCGCAGCAGGTCGCGACCGACACCCGCTCGGTACCCGCCGCAGACGCGAGCGTGCCGGCCAACGCCCCACAATAAAGCTTGGCAAGCGCTGCTGCCGACAAGTAAGATGATGGTTAACCGCCTGTAAGGACGGCGCTGATATCGTGGGGTCCTGACCGGACAAATGGGGGCAGTAATGGGCGATCTTTCGCGAGAGCCATCGATGGAAGACATATTGTCGTCGATTCGGCGCGTCATCGCGCGCGACGAGGCCCCAGGTACGGTGCGTGAAGTCCGCGCCCCTGCGCAGGTCGAGGAAATCCTCGAACTCCACGATCAGGAAGAGGAGGCCGAAGCCCCCGCGCCCGCCGAGGCCGAAGAACTCGTCTCCGCCGCGAGCGCCGACGCCGCGCGCCAGTCGCTCGACGCGCTGACCGCTGCGGTGACCCCGGCGGTCGCTGCCGCCGTGACCGCACCCGCAGCGGCGGGCCGCACGATGGAAGATGTCGTGCTCGACGCGCTGCGCCCGATGCTCAAGAACTGGCTCGACGCCAATCTGCCCGCGCTCGTCGAAGCGATGGTAGCCAAGGAAATCAAGCGCATCACCGGCAACCGGCTCTAAGCCGCATCCACAGCCGATTCGCGCGTCGCGACCTACCCAGCCCAATCTTCCAACAGATAGCGCGCAATCGCCAGCGGCGGCGGCGCCATGAAGCTTGCGCCCATCTCGCCCGCCAGCGCGGCGCTGACCTCGGCGCGGTCGACCCACATCGCCGCCTCGATCTCGGTCGTGTCGAGCGTCAGCGCCGGGTCGCTGGTCACCGCGCGCGCGCCGATCATCAGCGACGACGGAAAGGGCCAGGGCTGGCTTGCGACATAAGAAACATCGGTCACGCGGATGCCCGCTTCCTCGAACAACTCACGCGCCACCGCTTCCTCAAGCGATTCGCCCGGCTCCACGAAACCCGCGAGCGCCGAAAAGAAGCCCGGCGGAAAGCCCGGCTGGCGCCCGACGAGCACGCGGCCCTCGCATTCGGCGAGCATGATGACGACGGGGTCGACGCGCGGGAAATGTTCGGCGCTGCAGCTGCCGCACTTCCTGCCCCAGCCGCCGCGAAACAGGTCGCTCGGACTGCCGCACACCGCACAAAAGCGGTGCCGCGCGTGCCAGTCGACCAGGCTACGCGCGCCGCCATAGAGCGCCGCCTCCTCGCCCGACAGCAGGGGCAGCAGCCGCATCACCGTCCGCGAGCGCGCGTCGATCCGCTGGCCCGGCGCGGGCTCGCGCACAAAATAGGGCACGCCGGCATCGTCGATGCCGAGCAGCATCGGCGCGCGCTCGTCGGCGGGATCGAACGGCTCCCAGCGCAGGCCTCCGCCCTCGCCCGGCACGAAGTCGATCCCGTCGAGGACGAGGCACAGCGCGCGCGGATCGGCGATGGCCGCCGCGAAGGCCGCGGCATCGGTGCGAACCTGGTCGGCGCGGTCGAGCCGTGCGCCGGTGAATCCCAATGGCAGCGGCATCAGGCGAGGACGTCCTTGATCACGGTTTCGCCGAACTTCGCCTGGAAGCTCACCGTCTCGGGCGGCATGATCTGCGTATAGCCGCCGACGCGATAGCCGAGTTTCCGGTGGACGAAGCCGATCGTGCCTGCGGCGCCCGCCCAGCCAAAAAGCCCCTCGCCACCCGGCGAGGTCGGCAGCGACACGCGCCCGCCGGCGCCGAAACCCTGCCCGTCGACGAAGGTGCCCTTGCGGTCGACCGCGTCGCTCAGCATGTTCGACATCGCGAGCCGTGCCGTCTCGACCTTCATGATCCTTTTGCCGCCGGTCTCGCCTTCGCCGAGCAGCATCGCGAGGAAGCGGTCGTAATCGCGCGCGCTCGACACAAGGCCGCCGCCGCCGAAAGGATAGGCCGGCTTATCTAGATAGATCGAGCTCGTCGCAGGGTCGAAGGGGATCAGCACGCCGTTGAACGACGCATAATTGCTGGCGAAGCGCCCGACATCCTGCTTCTCGACCATGAAACCGGTGCTCGTCATCCCGAGCGGGTCGAAAAGCCGCGCCTTCAGGAAGGTGTCGAACGCCTGCCCCGAGACGACCTCGATCACCCGCCCGAGCAGGTCGAGCCCGATCGAATAGCTCCATTTCGTGCCCGGCTCATAGACGAGCGGCAGCGTCGCCAGACGGTCGGCCATCGCCGCGAGGCTCGGCGCGGGCTTCACATCGGCAAAGCCCGGCAGCGTCATCCGGCTCGCCTGCCCGCCGACGATGCCATTGTCGTCATAGGCCTTTTTGATCGGACCCTTCTGGATGATATTATAGCCGAGCCCCGCGGTGTGGGTAAGCAGCTGGCGCACCGTGACCGGCCCCTTAGCGGGCCGCACGTCGGTGATCGAGCCGTCGGGGCTATTCTGCACCTTCATATTGGCAAAGGCGGGCAGGAAATCGGCGATCGGCTGGTCGAGCGTCATCTTGCCGTCCTCGATCAGCAGCATCGCGGCGATGCCGGTGACCGGCTTGGTCATCGAATAGAGCCGCCACAGCGTATCGGGGCCGACCGGCACGCCGTCACTGATCGACTGCACCCCGGCGCCGAAAAAGCTGGCTTCGGCCTGTCCCTTGCCGATCGCGGCAAGCGTGCCGGCGAGTTCCTTGCGGTCGACGAAGCCTTTGATGAATGCGCTGGTCGCGGGGTAGAGTTGCGCCCCGCCTTCCTTGAAGGCCCACGCCGCCTTGGGCAGCAGCAGCCCGGTCCCGCCGAGCGCCAGCCCGCCGAGCATCGCGCGGCGCGTAACCATCATGTTCATGTCACTCTCTCCAGCATCTTGTCTGTCAGTTTCCGGTAGAGCGTCGGCAGCCCCGCCGCGTCAAGCGCGCTGATCGGCCACCACTCGCCTTCCGCTGCGGCATCTTGGGGTTCGCGGCGCACGAGCGCGAGCGTGAGGTCGAAATGGGTGAAGCCATGGTCGACCGATATAATCCCCGACTCGCGCGGGCGCGTTTCGGTCCACTCGCCCCCGGGCAACGCGCGCATGCCGCCGAGCATGCCCTTGTCAGGGCGCCGCACCAGCCAGATCCTGCCGTCACGCTCGATCCACCAGGCCAGCCCGTGGCGATGCGGCTTCGCCTTCTTCGGTGGCTTGATCGGTAGCCGCTCGATATCGGCGCGCCCGCGCGCGCGGCAGTCGGCCATCAGCGGGCAGAGGCCGCAAGCGGGGCCGCGCACGGTGCAGACCGTCGCGCCGAGATCCATCAGCGCTTGCGCAAAATCCCCCGGCCGGTCGGCGGGCACCAGCGGCGCCAGCGCCGCCTTGATCTCGCGCTTCGCCGCGGGAAGCGGGGTTTCGATCAGCCGGTGGCGCGCTATCACGCGCTCGATATTGGCGTCGACCACCACCGCGGACCGCCCGAAGGCGATCGCCGCGACCGCCGCTGCGGTATAGTCGCCGACCCCGGGGAGCGCGCGCAGCTCTGCCTCGCTATCGGGGAACATGCCGTCATGCTCGCGCACCACCGCGCGCGCGCAGGCGAGCAGATTGCGCGCGCGCGCATAATAGCCGAGCCCTGCCCATGCCGCCATGACGTCGGCGGCGGCGGCGGCAGCGAGGTCGTAAACCGTTGGCCAGCGCTTGGTGAATTTCTCGAAATAGCCCGCGACTGCGGCGACCGTCGTCTGCTGCAGCATGATCTCGGCCATCCACACGCGATAGGGGTCTGGCACCGCATGGCTCCCCGGTGGCACGCGCCAGGGCAGCACGCGTGCCGACCGATCGTACCAGCCGAGCAGCCGGTCCGCGAAACCCTCCGCGATATCGCCAAATTTATGGGGAGTCTGGACGCTCACCCCCCGCCTATGGCATGGCGCCAGCCATGGCGAAAGAGACGCGAGAGGATAGCCCGGCCGCCAAGCCGAAGGCCAAGGCCAAGGCAAAAGCCGCCAAGCCTGCGACGCGTCCTTATGAGCGCCCGCGCGGCGGCGACGCGCGCGCCATTTCGGACCTCGTCCCCGAAATCGGCCGCACCGCCTTTCGCAAATTCGGCTTTATCCAGTCGTCGGTGGTCAGCCGCTGGCGCGAAATCGTCGGCGAAAGGCTCGCCGACGTCACCCAGCCCGCGATGATCCGTTTCCCGGCGGGGCAAAAGGCTGGTGGAACGCTCCACCTGACGATCAGCGGCGCGCATGCCCCGATGCTCCAGCATGTCGCGCCCGACCTCATCACCGCAGTCAACCGCTTCTTCGGCTATGCCGCAATCGCCCAGGTCCGCATGACCCACGGCCATGTCACCCCGGCGCCGCCCGTTCAGCCGCCAGCAAGGCTCAAGCCCGTACCCGCCGAACTGGGGGACAGTCTGCGCGACATCGGCGACCCCGAGCTTCGCACGGTCCTCGAACGGATGGCGGCGGGACTCGGTGCCGCACCCAAAATCCCCCGCATCAGTTGAGGAAGAAACCGGTCGCCATGCTCGCCGCCCGCCTGAAGACAAGTGCCGTGCTGGTCGTGACTGGCCTCGCCGCGCTCACCCTGCTGCCCACCGCCTCGCCGGCCAAGCCCGCCGCGAAGCCAGCAGCCAAGGCAGTGCCCGCTGCGCCGCGCTGGTCGTCGATGATCACCACCAGCGGCATCGGCGCCTACAGCGTCGGCAACCCCGCCGCGAAGGTAAAGCTGGTCGAATATTTCAGCTACACCTGCCATGTCTGCGGCGATTTCGCCAAGGCGGCGACCGTCCCGCTCAAGACGCTCTATATCGACAAGGGCCTCGTCCTCTTCGAATATCGCAACCTCGTGCGCGACCCGATCGACATGACCGCCGCGCTGCTCGCGCGCTGCGGCGGAGCCAAGGCCTTCGCCGGCAATCATGCCGCGATCTTCGCCGGCCAGCCCGCGCTGCTCGACAAGATCACCAAGGCGACCGACGCGCAGAAGACGAGCTGGTTCGAGGGCACCACCGGCGAACGCGCGCGCAAGATCGCCGCTGACACCGGCCTCACCGCGCTGATGAGCGCGCGCGGCTATACCGCCGCGCAGCAGAATGCCTGCCTCGACGACGGGGTCGCGCAAGCCGAATTGACCGGCATGACCAATATCGGTCGCAACGCCGACCGCGTCGCTGGTACCCCCGCCTTTTTCCTCAATGGCCGCCGCGTCGAGGTGACCGCCTGGCCGGCAGTCAAATCGCAACTCGACCTCGCGCTCAAAGCTTCCTAAAAGCGCCGCATTCCCCGATTTGGAGAGACACAGACCATGATGCGTACCTTGCTCCTGACCTCGATGGCCGCGCTTGCGCTGGCCGCGTGCGGCGACTCCAAGACCGATACCTCCAAGGAACAGGCGGCGATTGCCAAGGTCGCGGCGCCCGCAGGCAAGAGCTGGTCGCAGACCGTGGTCAAAACGCCCGAGGGCGGCGTGATGATGGGCAACCCCGACGCGCCGATCAAACTCGTCGAATATGGCTCGCTGACCTGCTCGCACTGCGCCGACTTCTCGAACGAAAGCCATGAGGAACTGTCGCGCGACTTCGTCGACACCGGCCGCGTCAGCTTCGAAATGCGCAACTATGTCCGCGACGGCATCGACGCCGCTGCCGCCGCCGTAATCCATTGCGCCCCCGTTGAACGCTATTTCCCGCTGATGGAAAACACCTTCGCGGCGCAGGCCGAAATCTTCGCCAATGCGCAGGCCGATCCGCAGGGCTTCGAGGCCGCGATGAAGCTCCCGCCGAACCAGCGTTTTCCCGCGCTCGCCAAGGCCACCAAGCTCGACCAGTTCTTTCAGGCGCGCGGCATGACCGCCGATCAGGTGAACAGCTGTCTCGGCAACATCGCCAATATCGAGGCGCTCGAAAAGGGCGTCAACGCGGCGAACGAACAGTACAACATCCCCGGCACCCCGACCTTCATCATCAACGGCGCGGTCGCCGAAGGTATCGGCACCTGGCCCGTCCTGCGCGACCGCCTGAAGACGCTCGGCGCGCGCTGATCGACCTGATCCTCCCTGCGGCGAAGCCGTGGGGAGGATCGCTTCCAACCCCCTTGCGACTCCCCCGATGGCGCGGCATGACGGAGGCCGAGGGGGATATGTGACGCGAAGGTTGCAACCACTGCGATTCGGCCGACTGCCCGGGATGCGCCCGTGCAGATAAAGCGCCTGCGCCTCACCGGTTTCAAAAGCTTCGTCGAACCCACCGAATTGCGCATCGAACCCGGGCTGACCGGGGTCGTCGGCCCCAATGGCTGCGGCAAGTCGAACCTGCTCGAGGCGATCCGCTGGGTGATGGGCGAATCCAGCCCCAAATCGATGCGCGGCGGCGGGATGGAGGATGTCATCTTCGCGGGCACGTCGCAGCGCCCGCCGCGCGACTTTGCCGAGGTCGCGCTCCACTGCGATACCGAGGGCGATATCGTCGCCGGCCTGTCCGACGCCACCGAAGGCCGCGAGCTCGAGATCATCCGCCGCATCGAGCGTGGCGCCGGCTCGGCCTATCGCGCCAACGGCCGCGACGTGCGCGCCAAGGATGTCGCGCTGATCTTCGCCGACGCCGCGACCGGCGCGCACAGCCCGGCGCTGGTCAGCCAGGGCAAGATCGCCAATGTCATCGCGGCGAAACCCACCGACCGCCGCGCGATGCTCGAGGAAGCTGCCGGCATCGCCGGCCTTCACGTGCGCCGGAAGGACGCCGAGCAGAAGCTGCGCGCCACCGAAACCAACCTCACCCGCCTGTCCGAAATCGTCGCCGACATGGAGGTGCGCGCCAATGCGCTGCGCCGCCAGGCACGCGCCGCCGAACGCTACAAGAAACTCAGCGAAGAGATTCGCGTCGCCGAGGGGCGGCTGATCTACGCCCGTTGGCGCGACGCCGCCGCCGCCGCCGACCAGGCGCGCCGCGATGCCGACGCCGCCGAGGCCGCGGTGAAGGACGCGCAGGAAAAGCTCGACACCGTCGCCCGCGCGCAGACCGAGGTCGCGACGCGGGTCGCCGAGGCGCGCAGCGCCGCGCAGGCGCAGCGCGACGCGCTCGCCGAGGCGACGGCGACGCAGGTCCGCCTCGCGGGCGAGGAACGCGCCGCGCGCCAGCGGCTCGACGACCTTTCGGTCCAGCAGCGTCGCATCGCCGACGACCGCAACCATGAAAGCAGCCTGGCACGCGAGGCGCATGGTGCGCTCACCGACCTCGACGCCGAGGCGAAGGCGCTCGCGCAGCAACTCGCCGCCCACGAAGCCGGCAAGGCCTCGCTGGTCGAAGCGAGCCAGGCGGCGCAGGCCTTGCTCCGCGATGCCGAGGTTGCCTTGGCGCAGGCTCGCGCGCAGGCGGCGAGCGAGGCGGCCGACCGCCGCATCGCGCTCTCGGCGCGCGACAGCGCCGAAACCGCCGTCCGCCGCCTCGCCGCCGACAGCGCACGCGTCGAGGCAGAGGTTGCCGCGCTCGGCGACAGCGCCGCGCTCGCCGCGCGGCAGGCCGAGGCTGCCGCCGCCGCGAGCGAGGCCGAAGGCGCGATCGGCACCGCCGAGGCGGCGCTGCAGGGCGCCGAGGCCGACCGCGAAGCCGGCGCCGCAAGCCTCGCCGAAATCGAAGCCGGGCTCGCCGAGGCGCGCGCCGCCTTCGCCGCGCTCGAAGGTGAGGCGGCGACCCTCGCGCGCGCCCTCGCCGCCGCGAAATCCGACGCCAACCCGGTGCTCGACCAGATCCGCGTCACCCCCGGCTATGAAGCCGCGCTCGCCGCCGCGCTCGGCGACGACCTCGACGCCGGCACCGATGCCGAGGCGCAGCGCAGCTGGCGCGGTGCCGACCGGCACGCGAATGACCCGGCACTGCCCGCCGGCACCACCGCGCTCGCCGACGTCGTCCAGGCGCCCGCCGCCCTGCTCCGCCGCCTCGCGCAGGTCGCGGTTGCCGAGAGCGACACCGGCCAGCCGCTCGCGGTCGGGCAACGCCTCGTGACCAAGGGCGGGGTAATGCGCCGCTGGGACGGCTTCGTCGCACGCGGCGACGGCGCCACCGCGACCGAACGCCTCGTCCGTCAGAACCGCCTCGACGAACTGGCAGCGCAGCGCCCACAGGTCGAACTCGGCGTCGTCGAACTCGGTGATCGCCGCGACGCCGCCGCCGCCACGCTTGCCGCCGCGACCGCCGCCGTATCGGCCGCGCGCCGCGCGCTGGCCGAAGCCGACGAGCGCCGCCGCACGATGCTTCGCGCCGCCGACCAAGCGCAGGCCGCGCTCGACCGCCACAAGGACGCCGCGAGCCTGTTCGACCGTCGCCGCGCCGAACTCGCCGCCGCGTCCGCCGAAGTCCGGAAGGAACTCACCGACCGCGAAGCGGCGCTCGCGGCACTCCCCGACGACAGCATCGCGCGCGCCGCGCTCGACGCACAGGAGAGCGCGGCCGACCGCGCGCGCAGCGACGCAGCCGCTGCGCGCGACGCGCAGGCCGCGCACGAACGCGCCTTCGCAGCGCTCAGCGAACGCCAGGCGGTGGTCGCCGCCGAGATCAAGAGTTGGAAGGCGCGCGCCGGCGAGGCCGCGCGCCGTGTTACCGAGATGGACAAGCGTGCCGAAGCGCTCGCCGCCGAGGCCGAAAAGCTCGCCGACCTGCCCGAAAAGCTCGCCGCCGACCGCATCGAGGCCGAGGCGAAGCAGGCAGACTTGCGCGACCAGGTCGCCGCCGCCGAGGCGCAGGAACGCACCGCCGAAGCCGCGCTGCGCGAGGCCGAGGCCGCGCTCGGGCTGATCCGCGAAACGCTCGCCAGTGCGCGCGAGACGCGCGCCGGCGCCGTCGCGCGCTCCGAAAATGCCGAGCTCCGTCGCATCGAAATGGGCCGCCTGTCGGGCGAGCGCTTCGAATGCCCGCCGCCGCTGCTGCCGCAAAAAGCGGGCTTCGAAAGCGCGGGCGTCGGGGACGCCAATGCCGAATCGGCGCAGCACGACCGGCTGATCGCCGACCGCGAGCGCCTCGGCCCGGTCAACCTCGTCGCCGCCGACGAACTCGCCGAACTCGACACCGAGCGCGAAAAAAGCGCCGCCGAGATCGAGGAATTGACGCAGGCGGTGAACCGCCTTCGCGGCTCGATCGGCAATCTGAACCGCGAGGGCCGCGTCCGCCTGCTCGCGGCGTTCGAGACGGTCAACGGACATTTCCAGCGGTTGTTCACGACGCTGTTCGACGGCGGCCAGGCGCATCTCGAACTGGTCGATTCGGACGATCCACTTGAAGCCGGCCTCGAAATCATGGCGCAGCCGCCCGGCAAGCGCCTCGGCACCCTCACCCTGCTCTCGGGCGGCGAACAGGCGCTGACCGCCGTCGCGCTGATCTTCGGCCTGTTCCTCACCAATCCGGCGCCGATCTGCGTGCTCGACGAGGTCGACGCGCCGCTCGACGACGCCAATATCGAGCGTTTCTGCGATCTGCTCGACCGCATGACGCGCGAGACCAACACGCGCTACCTGATCGTGTCGCACAATGCTGTGACGATGGCGCGCATGCACCGCCTCTATGGCGTGACGATGGTCGAAAGGGGCGTCAGCCGCCTCGTGTCGGTCGACCTCGGCGGCGCCGAGGAACTGCTCGCCGCCGAATAGCCGCGCCCGCCGATTTAGGGCGCGTTGCCCACCACCAGCATCGCCGCGAACACCAGCAGCCCGGCGAAGCGGTTGCTGCGGAACTTCGCGAGCGCGTCGGCACCGTCATCGGGATCGAGCGTTACCACCTGCCCGGCAAGGTGCAGCGCCGCAGGGACCAGCGCGACGAACACCAGCGGATCGGGCCGCACGCTCCACAGCGCCCCCGCCCAGCCCGCCAGCGCAACGCCGTAACAGAGCGCGACGCCAGCCTTCACATGCCGGCCCATCGCACGCGCGCTCGACTTTACCCCGACCAGCGCATCGTCCTCGATATCCTGCAGCGCATAGATGGTGTCGTAGCCGATCACCCACGCG
>VFQM010000168.1_pt1 | contig 82568 bp, 79 predicted proteins | sample 3512391 | NCBI WGS metagenome assembly VFQM01 (sample SAMN10412369, study PRJNA504923) | tailings metagenome | isolation source: Replicate 1 from Balatoc abandoned mine | place: Philippines | reverse complement strand
TTCCTTACAATAATTACATTATTATCAGAACTGACACACTTCATTAAATACTCCCCGTAATCTTGCATATGTGGGTATGACACGGCACAGAGAGTTTGTAAAAGTATTTGGCTCTAAGCTTGATTTCTGGCGAGAAGAGATATTCTTCAAGAGGCTTTCTGCATCACAAGAGAAGCTCTCAAGTTTGGATTATGTAACGGACTATGCCAATGTAGTTCTTCCAAAGAAAAATTCAAAACTCCAGGAGATCCTTAATCGCCTGGGTAATGAATTAGAAGCCATTCGTTTTGTCTCCAAGCAAGCGTGGCAGAGTATTGCTGAGCGATTTTTAGGTAAGATTCCTGAGCAACAAGAGATACGTGTTCCTCAAGAGAGCATTAGTGAACACATAAGAGCGAAAGAGTTACTAGCGAATAACGAAAATACAAATTCTCAGATTCATGCCACCACCACAAAATTAAGGTATGAGATTGAGCCTGAAAAGCACAAAACTCAAAGTGATCAACAGCCAAAACCAGACCAAACACCCATTGAAAGAATTAAGTTACTTATACATGAGCAAAAATTTGCGTGTATGCCTGCTGAAAAAGCGCAAGCAGAAGCAAATTTAAAGAAATATGCCCAAGAGCTTTATAAGCAAGATCCAACCTTTAAGAGCATTAGGGATAAAGATATAGAATTGACCAAGCAGATTAGAGCTATCCTGTTTGAAGAGAACAGAAGCAAGCAAATTGTTAAAAGTTATGAGAGGTAAGGGGCATGCAAAAATAGTTATATGGGAAGTAGAGTGAAGCTATTTTAAAAATAAAACATGGAATATTTTGTATGATTCATAATAATGTTTTTTAGCAAAGTGACTTATTTAGAGAAAGTTACATCTATGCCAAATAATTTGTTTTTCACTATTTAAATAGTGGATGTATCAGACGTAAGGCTTTCGATTTTATTTCCAAATAAGCTAGTTGCTTGCCTTAATGGTTCATCTGCTAGGTGGGCATAGCGTTGAGTTGTGGAGGCTTGTGTGTGACCTAGGAGCTTGCCAACAATACTTAAACTTAAGCCACTTGATACCAAATGGGAGGCATGAGTATGCCGAAGATCGTGGAGACGAACATCAGATAAACCCGCTCTCTTCCGAATAGTATCCCATGCTTTTTTGATCTCTTGTAAAGGTTTACCAGGAATCTTACCTGGAAACAAAAAGTTGGAGTGAGCGGCTTGCTGTATTTTTTTGAGTATTTCTGTAGCCTGTGGGGACAAAGGAAGATGTTCCATCCTCTTTTGTTTTGTTGCATGGGCGGGTTTTGTCCAAATACTTTGCTCTAAATTGAACTGGTCCCAAGTTGCTGTTAAAACTTCACTTCGTCTTGCTCCTGTTAAAAGTAGTAAGCGAACAACATTTGCGATATCTTGATTAGAATAGGTATCTAATACTTTCCAAAGCCTTTGCACTTCATTATCATTAAGCCAGCGATCTCTTTTATGTTCTTGATAATTCTCAACTCCTTTAGCAGGATTGTCAGTCCTCCATCCCCATTGCATGGAAAGACTAAACATTTTACTTAAGAGAGCACGAACTCGATTAGCTTGATACGGAGTTTCTTTGAGAGCGCGATGCAATAGGTGAATGTCTTTTGTTGTAATCTCTTGGATATTTTTCGTTCCTAAATATTTGAAGATAATTATCAATAACTTTTGATCTTCTTTATAGCTTTTTTCTCTTTTGACACCTTTAGCATAGAGTTCCAGGTATTCATTTGAGAATTCGATAAAGGTTGGCACCTGTTTTTTATTTTTACTCTCAGAAGATGGATCATGACCTTTAGCAACTTCACCAAGGATGATTTTTGCTTCTTCTCGTGCTTGCTCAGCTGTAATAATACCATGAACACCAACTTTCATACGCCGGGTACGATTGAAGTCGTTACGATACTGAACAAAATATGTTTTGCGTCCTGAAGAAAAGACGCGCAGCCCAAAGCCTTTGATCACATTATCCCATAGGAGAAGTTCCTGATGAGGGTTAGGCTGTATATTATCAACAAACCGTTTTGTAAGTTTTTGAGTCATGAGGAGACCTGCATTATTTAAACTTAATCTAAGTTAAAACGGAAGCAAAACGGAAGCAAGAAAAAAGGAAAAGAGTAACTTTTGGGAGTATAAGAGAGATTGAGAGAGAAGTAGGAAAGGCGTACATTTTCTAGGTTTTATGCGAAAAATTGTGGTGCCGAAGAGGTGAATCGAACACCCGACCTACTGATTACGAATCAGTTGCTCTACCAACTGAGCTACTTCGGCTTAAGAAAATATCTTTGACCCTACTGTGCTCTTTTACAATGGTCAACAACTTCTATTTTAGAAAGGAGTAATGACATGCTGGGGAAGGTGATTCGCTGGTTTAAGTCTTAAAAATTTATAGATAGTGTAAGCTGCAAAAATTGTGAATAACATTCCAATCCATAATGTCACGCGCATTCCACTTAAGAAAGCTAGATCAATAAGTTGTAAAAGATGAGGGATTTTCTCTTCTGAAAAGCCGCTTAACTGCTGAGCTGTATGTTCAGCTTTATTAAGGATATTTATAAGTTGTTCATATTCTATTGACGTTAAAGAAATATTGTATTGATTCAATAATATTGTTAACTGGTGACGCCCAACTATTGTAATGAGGCTTGTTGAAACAATAATTGATAATGTATTACCTAGCATAGCGCACATGACGAAAATGGCAGAGCCAGTATTAATATCTGAAGGTTCAATAGTTTTAAACATAGCCGTATTCATCGCTGGAAAAATAAAACCAATTCCCAGACCTGCTAGGAAAAGTGCAACTATTATCATTGTAAAAGAAGTTGTTCCTGAGAAGAAGCTCATCGTTAAAAGTGCTGAAAACAATATAACAAAGGCGATTATTAAAGGGAGACGAATCTCTATAAGATCAACTAGTTTTCCACCAAGTGGGGATAAGAGACCTACAGATAAAGTCATAGCTAAAAAGATACAGCCTGTTTCTAAACTGCTCATCTTGAGCGTATTTTGAAGATACAATGCAATCATCACGAGAATGAGAGAGAAGCAATAAGAAGTTCCAAAAGTTGCTCCTCCAATGCTCATAAAGGCTTTATTTTTCAAGAAAGTGTGGGGGAATATTTGAAAAGAAGAAGACTTATCTCTTAGCACAAAAACGATTAGAAGCGTAAAACCTAAACTTAATATGCCCCAAAACCAAGGATTCCGTATCCCCCATACTTCAATTTGATTTAAGGAAAACATAAAACTTCCAAGACCGCAGCTTAAAAGAGAAGCGCTCACTTTATCAATTTTTAGGGGAGAAGGAGACATTTTCTCTTTAGGTGTAAGGTAGCAAATTACCGTGATAACCAAGAGACTCAAAGGAATATTAATATAAAAAATCCACCGCCAGCCGAATTCTTTAATGATCCATCCTGCAAATGTAGGCCCTGTTGCTAACCCAAAACCTCCTAAGCTACTTATGATACCCATAGCTAAACCTTGGTGGGAGAGAGGTGCTGAAGTAAAAATAAGGCTCATGCCAGGAGCTGTAAAGATAGCGGCTCCAACACCTTGTAAAATACGACCCCCAATAAGAAGAGAAATATGGTGCCCGATGCCTGTAAGCAGGGAACCAATCATGAAAACAACAATTCCTAAAATAAGAATTTTCTTTCTTCCGTAGAAGTCAGCAAGTCTTCCTGCAGGAACAACAACGGCTCCCCAAATCAACACGTAACCACTTAGAAGCCATTGTAAAGTATTGAGATCACAATTAATTTCTTTTGATATAGGAAACAGCGCAAGGTTAACGGCGGTGTAATCGATATTTAAGACAAAAACAAGGAGACCAATTGTAAGCAGTATGTACCACATATGTTTTGTAGAAGGCGAGGAAATAGATTGCATGGAAAATTCTCTCCAGAAAGCAAAAGTGCTGTTAAAATGTCGAAAATTTTTATAGCAGTCAAGCAGGTAAGTTTAAAACTTTAATATAAATTTTATCTATAATGTGCATCTAATTTAATATTTTCTGCAAGGAGCGTTTCCCATTGGTCACCGTTTTCTAAAAGTTTTTCTTTATTATAAAAGAGTTCTTCGCGACTAAAGGCTGCAAATTCAAAATTAGGACCTTCAACGATTGCATCGACTGGACATGCTTCTTGACAAAGGCCGCAATAAATACATTTTGTCATATCAATGTCATATCGATAGGTTCGGCGTGATCCATCATAACGAGGTTCAGCATCAATTGTAATTGCTTGCGCAGGACAGACAGCTTCGCACAGTTTGCATGCGATGCAACGTTCTTCTCCATGAGGATAGCGACGCAGCGCGTGCTCTCCACGCATACGAGGACTTACTAAGCCTTTTTCATGCGGATAATGGATGGTTACCTTTGGTTTAAAGAAATAACGAAGAGTAACCAAAAGCCCTGAAAAGATATCATAAAGAGTAAAGGTTTTTAAAAACTCAATCAGTTTATTGAACATTTAATTTCCAACTCTTGGTAGTTTATCAAAATAGACAAGTCCGCTAGAGACGATCACAACCATTCCTAAACTCAAAGGAAGGAAAACTTTCCAACCAAGTCGCATAAGCTGGTCATACCTATAACGTGGAAGTGTTGCCCGTACCCATAAAAATAAAAATAGCATAAAAGCAATTTTGGCTGCAAACCATATAAATCCAGGAATATAGGTAAAAGGAGCACTATTAAAAAGAGGGAGCCACCCCCCTAAGAAGAGGAGGGATGCTATCGCGCTCATAAGAATCATATTTGCGTATTCGCCTAGAAAAAATAAGGCAAAGAAGATTGAGGAATACTCTACGTTAAAGCCCGAAACTAATTCTGCTTCAGCTTCGGGAAGATCAAAAGGGGCTCGATTTGTTTCTGCTAAAGAAGAGATGAAAAAAATTATAAACATGGGGAATAAAGGAATAATAAACCAATGCTGCTTTTGAGCTTCCACAATAGCCGTTAAATTAAGAGAACCCGTACATAAAAGAATTGTAACAATTATTAATCCGATAGAGACTTCATAAGAAATCATTTGTGCTGCTGAACGGAGAGCGCCAAGAAAAGCGTATCTTGAATTGCTAGCCCATCCAGCAATGATGATTCCATAGACGCCTAAAGAAGAAATTGCGAATAAATAAAGTATGCCTACATTAATGTTCGCTAAAACCCAATTTTCATTAAAGGGAATAACAGCCCAGGCAAGCATAGACAGACTAAAAGTCAGAATAGGAGCAAAAAGAAACAAGAATATATTCGCTTTTGCAGGAATAATCGGTTCTTTGTGCAAGAGCTTTATGGCATCTGCGATTGGTTGTAAAAGCCCAAACGGTCCTACTGTATTGGGTCCAATTCGCATCTGCATTGCAGCCATGATGCGACGTTCAGCATAGGTGAGATAGGCGACACTAATAATAAGAGGTAATATAATTAAGATAATTTGACCAATAACGGTTAAAAGAGGAAGAAGATATTGAGACCAAAAATTAATCATTTTAAACTTTCTCGTTTCCAACCATTTCAATACATGATGCCATTGTAGGGGAATGTCGACTAATAGAATCTGTCATATAAAAATCGAATTTAAAAGGGCTAAACGGTGCTTTAGAAACCTCGCCTTCGATTCCAAAATTACTCCATACAGCTGGTTGAATTATGTCGATTGAATTGAAAATAGGGTTTGTTTTACAAAGATGATCTCGGATCTCTGTTAAAGTATTGTAGGGTAAAGTCTTTCCTAAAACTTGAGAAAGCGCTCGAATAATCTTCCAATCTTCTTTAGCTTCTCCTGGAGGTAAGAGTGCAGGATAGGTTTGTTGCACTCGACCTTCCGTATTTACATAGGTTGCTTGTTTTTCAGTGTAAGCTGCACCTGGCAGAATGACATCAGCGCGATGAGCACCTTTATCTCCGTGATGGCCTTGATAAATAACAAAGGCTTGACCAAGCTGTTGCATATCAATTTCATCAGCGCCTAATAAAAAGATGACTTCTATTTTTCCTTTGGCTGCAGCAACTAAAATATTATTTTTATCAAGACCCTTCTCTTCTGGGACAAATCCAAGGTCCAAACCGCCCACACGGGCTGCTGCTTTATGGAGAACGTTAAACCCATTCCAATCAGAGCGAATCATGTTGAATTTTTCTGCTAAAGAACGAACCTTTGCTAATAAATGAGCACCATCCGGACGTATTAAAGCATCTTGTCCAAGAATGATCATGGGAAATTTAGCTTTTTTAAATTCTTGACTAAGAGGATGATAATCTTGAAGAATCGCATCAAGTAATGCAGGGTCTTGCCCGTAATGATCATACTCAAAATTAAAATTATACTGAGGTGGAAGTGTGCCACCAAGGTAGGCTACTTTAAAATTCCCTTGGAGATAACGTTTTCGAAGACGAGCGTGAATAAGCGGGGCCTCAGATCGTAATTGTGATTGGACAATAAAACAGAAGTCGCTTTTTTCAATTCCAGAAATTGTTGTATTGAATAAATATTCTGCTCGAACTTTACCTTCTAATTGAGCGCCATCTTGACGACAATCAAAGTTAGACGAACCTAAAGCAAGCATAAGGTCTTTTAAAGCAAGCATGGCTTCGCAATCAATGAGGTCTCCTGCAAGTGCAGCTATTTTTTGTCCTGGAACATTTTTAAGGCGGTTTTTAATTGTTTCTAAAGCTTCATCCCAACTTGCTGGCACAAGCTTTCCTTCTTTACGTATATAAGGTTGGTCAAGCCGTTGACGACTTAAACCATCACAGGCGAAACGTGTTTTATCGGAAATCCATTCCTCATTAATATCTTCGTGTAACCGCGGCAAGATACGAATAACACGTGTTTTATAAGTATCAATGCGGATATTACTACCAACCGCATCTAAAACATCAATTGATTCTGTCTTTACAAGATCCCAAGGACGGCCTTTGAAGGCATATGGTTTAGAAGTGAGGGCTCCTACCGGGCAAAGATCAATCATATTTCCAGAAAGTTCTGATGTAATTGCTTGGTCAAGGTAGCTTGTAATTTCCATATTCTCGCCTCGTCCAATAGTTCCTAACTCCTGAACACCAGCGATTTCAGTTGCAAAACGAACACAGCGCGTACAATGAATACAGCGCGTCATGGATGTTTGAATTAGGGGGCCCATGTATTTATCTGAAATAGCCCGTTTATTCTCATGAAAACGGCTTGTAGAAGGGCCATAAGCCATTGTAATATCTTGTAGGTCGCACTCTCCCCCTTGATCACAAATGGGACAATCTAAAGGATGATTAATAAGCAGAAACTCTAAGATTGCTTTGCGGGTGTCTTTGATTAAAGGTGTATTCGTATGGATAACCATTCCTTCTGTTGCTGGCATCGCACAACTTGCAATTGGTTTAGGACTTTCTCCAACTTGAACTAAACACATCCTACAATTTCCAGCAATTGGAAGCCGAGAATGATAGCAAAAAACAGGAATCTCAATACCAAGAAGTTGAGCAGCCTGAAGAACAGTTGTATCTTCTGGTACTTCAATAATCTGATTATTAATTGTTAACTTTGGCATTTGATAAATTTAGTCCTTAAATGGCTGCGACAATCATTTTATTTATACGACGTTCTAATTCAGGACGAAAATGACGAATCAGCCCTTGTACTGGCCATGCAGCTGCATCCCCAAGAGCACAGATGGTCTTACCTTCAATTTGATAAGTGACTTCTTCTAGCAGATCAATATCTTTTATCGTGCCTTCTCCATGAGCTATTTTTGTGAGAATACGCCACATCCATCCTGTACCTTCTCGACAAGGGGTGCACTGTCCACAGCTCTCATGCATATAAAATTTTGCAAGTCTTGCAATAGCGAGCACAATATCTGTTGATTTATCCATCACAATAACACCAGCTGTTCCTAAGCCACTAAGGACTTCTCTTAGAGCATCATAATCCATGGTTATATCCTCACAAATCTTCTTTGGAAGGAGAGATACAGAAGATCCTCCAGGAATAATAGCAAGTAAATTATCCCATCCTCCACGGACACCTCCGGCATATGTTTCAATAAGCGTTTTTAGAGGTATACCTAAGGCTTCTTCAATATTACAAGGTTTATTAACATGTCCCGATATGCAGAAAATCTTTGTTCCTGTATTACCTGGTTTCCCAATAGAGGCGAACCATTTTCCACCGCGTCGTAAAATTTCAGGAACAACAGCAACTGTTTCAACGTTATTAATAATTGTTGGACATCCATAGAGTCCTACTAAAGCTGGAAAAGGTGGTTTTAAGCGAGGCATCCCTTTACGGCCCTCTAGGCTTTCGAGTAAAGCGGTTTCTTCTCCGCATATATAAGCGCCGGCACCACGATGGATATAGAGATCAAAATCCCATCCAGAATTAGCGGCATTTTTTCCTAAAAATCCAGCTTTATAAGCTTCGTTAATTGCAGTTTGAAGAATTTCTGCCTCACGGTAGAACTCACCCCTTATATAAATATAAGCAGTGTGCGCTTGAATTGCAAAACCTGCGAGCAAAGCACCTTCAATAAGCTTATGAGGTTCGTTTCTAATAATATCTCTATCTTTACAAGTACCGGGTTCACTTTCATCAGCATTGATAACAAGGTAATGAGGTAATTTATCTAGTTTCGGCATGAAAGACCATTTACGGCCTGTCGAGAAACCTGCTCCTCCTCGTCCTCTTAATCCTGACAAAATAATTTCAGAAATAATCCACTCTGGTCCTTTATGGATAAATTCGCGCGTTTGGGTCCAATCTCCACGCGCACAAGCCTTTTCAAGCTGCCACCCTTGCTGCCCATAAAGATTTTGAAAGATGCGATCTTTGCTCTGTAACATTATAGACCTTCTTCTTGAGTAGCATTTTCTTGTGGGGCAGAACATTGTCGGCCTATTGTCGAACCTGACTTAATTTGTTTCCCAAGTGCCAAGTCACTCAAAATATTTGTCATTCGTTCTGCATTTAAATCTTCAAAATAATCATCATTAATTTGGACGATAGGTCCATTAACGCAAGCTCCCAAGCATTCAACTTCAAGCACAGTGAAGAGACCATCCTTTGAAGTTTCACCTTGAGGAACGGCAGCAACCTTATTGCAGGTTTTTAGAATCTCGTCACTTCCAGCTAATTGGCAAGGCGTTGTCGTGCAAACTTGTAAAAGATATTTACCTCGAGGAGATAAATTGAACATTGTATAAAATGTTGCAACTTCATAAGCACGCATCTGGGATATTTTTAAAATATCTGCAACGTGTTCGATAGCTTCTTTAGGAAGCCATCCTTCTGCTTGGCGTTGCGCAAGATCCAAAAGAGGTAAAATGGCACTTGCTTGTCTGTCTTGTGGATATTGAGCAATAATCTCAGCAATTCTTTTTTGGTTCTGAGAAGAAAATATAAAAGGTTTACCTTGTGAAGTTAAAGTTCGTTTCACCGATCTATTTCTCCAAAAACGATATCCATGGAACCAACAATTGCAGCGACATCAGCAAGCATATGACCTCGCGTCATGAAATCAGTGCTTTGCAAAAATAAATAACTTGGGGGCCTAATTTTACAACGGTAAGGTTTATTTGTGCCATCTGTGACGAGATAAACGCCGAATTCTCCTTTAGGGGCTTCGACAGCTGTATAAATTTCTCCTGGAGGAATATGATATCCTTCAGTATATAATTTGAAATGATGAATCATGGCTTCCATAGAAGTTTTCATTTCAGCCCGAGGCGGCGGAGCAACTTTCCGGTCGCTTGTCATAACAGGTCCTTGAGGAATTTGCTCTAAACATTGTTTAATAATTTTAAGGCTCTCACGCATTTCATACATACGTACTAAATAACGATCGTAACAATCTCCATGTTTTCCAATTGGAATATCAAAATCCATTCGATCATAAACATCATAAGGTTGTGCTCTTCTTAAGTCCCATGCAACTGTTGAGGCGCGTAACATAGGTCCTGTAAAGCCCCAATCGATAGCTTGCTCAGCTGGGACAATGCCAATATCCACAGTCCTTTGTTTAAAGATGCGATTTTCTGTTAAAAGTTTTTCAATATTATCAATAACTTTTGGAAAGTGTTCTATAAAAATAAAAATATCTTCAAGAAGTCCTGCAGGTAGATCCTGATGCACGCCTCCCGGGCGAAAGTAGTTAGCGTGAAGTCTAGCGCCACTCGCACGTTCATAAAACTCCATCAGTTTTTCGCGTTCTTCAAAACCAATTAAAAAGGGTGTGATAGCACCTACATCCATCGCAAAAGTCGTAATGTTAAGGAGGTGGTTTAAAAGTCGTCCTAACTCACAGAAAAGAACACGTATGTATTGTCCACGCAAGGGAACTTCAATTTCTAAAAGAGATTCAATGGCAAGAGCAAAAGCATGCTCTTGATTAAGGGGGGCAACATAATCAAGCCGATCAAAATAAGGGAGAGCTTGAAGATAAGTTTTATGTTCAATTAGTTTTTCAGTTCCGCGATGGAGAAATCCGATATGAGGATCCGCACGCTCAACAATTTCACCATCAAGCTCAAGAATTAAACGTAAAACACCGTGGGCTGCAGGGTGTTGAGGACCAAAGTTTAAAGTATATGTTCGTGGATTATTTGGCGCTATCATGATCAAATCTTCTCATTACCCGCTTTTTCATCTCCTGGAAGAACAGAAGAAAGATCTTCTCCCCAGGGACTTAGAAAATCAAAACTGCGGTAAGCTTGAGGAAGATTAAGAGAGTCATAAACAACTCTTTTTTGATCATCGTCGTATCTTACTTCAACAAAGCCTGTTAAAGGGAAATCTTTTCGTAAAGGATGTCCCTCGAAATTATAATCTGTCAGAAGTCTTCTTAAATCAGGATGATTATCAAATTTGATGCCATACATGTCCCATGCTTCACGTTCAAACCAATTGGCGGCACTATAAACGCTTGTAATAGAAGGTACAGGAGTTGCTTCGTTTGTTGTAAGTTTAAGCCGCAAACGGTAATTATGTTTTAGGCTCAAAAGGTGATAAACAACTTCAAATCGTTCCTGATGATCAGGATAATCAACGCCACAGAGGTCAATTAACTGCTTAAATAGAAAATCTTTATGATCTCGAAGGTAAACAAGGATTTTTACGATTGCTTGACGCTTAACGATTAAAGTTAGTTCTTTTTTTTCAATATAAAAAGTTATGAGGTCTTCTTCGAGCGCCTTTTTTATTTGTTTTCCGAGATAAGCTAACTTTTCATCCATTTACGTTAAGCCCTCAGAATTGTTTCGTGACCACGGATTTTATTACGTAATTGTAAAATAGCGTATAAAAGTGCTTCCGCTGTGGGCGGGCATCCTGGCACATAAATGTCGACAGGAATAATACGATCACACCCTCTTACAACTGAATATGAGTAATGGTAGTATCCGCCTCCATTTGCGCAAGAACCCATAGAGATGACCCATTTTGGATCTGGCATTTGATCATAGACTTTCCGAAGGACAGGCGCCATCTTATTGGTCAACGTACCAGCAACAATCATAATATCTGCTTGCCGTGGGCTAGGGCGGAAAAATAAGCCAAATCGATCCAAATCATAACGACTTGCAGCAGTTTGCATCATTTCAACAGCGCAACACGCAAGACCAAAGGTAACAGGCCAAAGTGAGCTTGCTCGTGCCCATGCTACAAGATTATCAAGAGATGTTAGAACAAAGCCTTTATCTTGAATTTCCGTGTGGATGTTCGCCATAACATCATCCGTATATTTTTCTTCAGGAGATAGAGTTACTCCCATTCCAAAGCTCCCTTTTTCCACTCATAAATAAAACCAATTGTAAGGACACTCAAGAAAAACATCATGGACCAGAAACCTAATACCCCGATTTCTCCTAAACTCACTGCCCATGGAAATAAAAAAACAATTTCAAGATCAAAAATAATAAATAAAATAGCAACTAAGTAAAATCGTACATCAAATCGGATGCGTGAAGAAGAGAACGGCTCGAAACCACACTCGTAAGGAGAAATTTTTTCTGAAGTTGGATGATAGGGAGCTCTAAGAAAAGTTAATCCTACGATTACCAGAGAAAGTGTAAGCGCAACACCAATAAAAACGAAGATTGGAAAATAATCATTCAATAAGTTGTCCATCAAGAATCCGTTTCATTCTAAGAAGCTTCTTCAAGCTTGTTATTTAGGGCCTATCAATACTACGACATTTTCGTGTTATGAAAAAGCTTGAAAAAAGAAATTATTAGGATTCGTGCCATATAATGTAAAGGCCCGATATAATAACAAAGGCACTTCCTATCCAAAAATGTATTCCGGGTATTTCTCCCCAGAACATAAACCCTAATAAAGCACTCCACAAGGTTGCAAAATAAACCATAGGTGCGACAATACTTGCAGGTGCAAGTTTATAAGATTGGGTAATAAAGAACTGCCCCAAACCTCCGCCAATTCCTAAAAAAAGGAATTTACCTAAATCCATAAAAGAAGGTGTTTTCCATACAAAAGGCAGAAAGCTAGCAGTTATTAAAGTTGCTAAAGAAGTAAAAGAAAAGAGAAGGGTACTGCTTTTATGGGTACGCGTTAAAACACGAATGATGAGTAGAAGTATAGCATCTGACAAAGCGTAGATCAGTGAAAATGTCGCGCCTAAGATTGAGATGTTGCCGGTTGGTCTTGCTATAATGATGACCCCTATAAATCCAAAAATAATGATTCCTATTCTTGCAAAAGAAAGGGGTTCTTTGAGGAAGATTGCTGCAAGAACAGTAATAAAAAAAATTGAAGAGAAGGAAAGTGCTGTTGCATCAGCAAAAGGTAGATATTTGAAAGACATAAAAAGACAAAAAAGATCTATGACTAAAATGGCCGATGCTAACAAGTATATTCCATAAGGATGATTAGAAGAAGGAAGGGTTCCTTGGTCTTGTTTTAAAAGAAACCATGCTGGAATTAAAGCACCGGAAAACCGAAAAAATAAAACTTCTAGAGGAGGATATTGAGTAATTGTGGTCTTTGCAACCGCATTCACTAAACAAAAAATGAACACCGCCAATAGCATATTTAAAGCACCTTGACGGTTATTAAGTGTGGATTTTCCTGCCATAAATGTACTCCTTGCCCCTTACCATAGCGAAACAAAAATGGCCTGCAACCATAAAGTTATAAAAATTATCGAAGGTTATTTGCTGTTGCTAGACGTTACATTCATTCTAGACTAAAGTAATGTTCGATTAATTTTTTAGGAAATGAATAGTGGAAAATAAACCAATTTTATCTGGCCCTTCTTTACTTCCTCGGATGGGAGAAGCTAAGCAACTTGTCATCTTACTTCATGGTTATGGAGCTAATGGCGATGATCTTATAGAACTAGGGCATTATTGGTCCTCAATTTTACCAGAAGCGGAATTTTTGGCTCCTCATGCGCTTTTTTCCTGTGAACTGACACCTTTAGGGTATCAATGGTTTAGTCTTAGAGATTGGCAGCCTTCTGTCCTTTTAGAACAGGTAAAGTTAGCAGCTCCAACTTTAAATAAATTTATTGATCAATCGTTAGAAGAGCGAAGACTCAAAGATGATAATTTGGTTCTTATGGGTTTTTCACAAGGAGCTATGATGGCTCTTTATACCGCCCTTACACGTCCTGTATCATGTGCAGGCGTTATAGGATATTCTGGAGCACTAATTTACGGCGAATCGACAGGTCAAGAAAGTCAACCTTCTGTTCTTTTAGTCCATGGAGATGCTGATCAAGTGGTGCCTTATGAGGCTATGAGCGATGCTCAAAAACGCTTGTCTTCTATGGGAATTCCTGTGCAGACTTATACTTGTCCTAGCTTGGGTCATGGAATTGATCAAAAAGGTCTAGAACTAGGGGGAAATTTTTTAAGAGAACAACTTCTTAAAGAGAAGATTTTGTAAATCAAATAGGAAGAGAGAAAATGACACGAAAAAAACTATCTTTAGTGGGTTCCGGAAATATCGGGGGAACCTTGGCGCTGTTAGCGGGGCTAAAAGAACTAGGCGATATTTTCCTATTCGATGTTCTTGAGGGAATCCCTGAAGGAAAAGCCTTGGATCTTGCAGAAATGTCTCCGGTAATAGGATTTGATGCAAACATTCGAGGAGGTAATGATTATGCTGATCTTAAAGGCTCAGATGTTGTTATTGTAACAGCCGGTGTTCCTCGTAAACCTGGGATGAGCCGGGATGATTTATTGGAAACAAATACGCGGGTTATACGTGAAGTTGCACGTAATATTCGTCACTATTGCCCTGAAGCTTTTGTGATTGTAATAACCAATCCTTTAGATGCAATGGTTTGGGTTATGCAGCAGGAAAGTCAACTCCCTCCTCATCAAGTTGTTGGAATGGCAGGGGAATTAGATACAGCTCGGTTTCGTTTCTTCCTAAGCCAAAAGTTTAATGTTTCTATAAAAGATGTTACAGCGTTAGTTATGGGCGGACATGGCGATACAATGGTTCCTTTAGTGCGTTTTTCATCTGTTGCAGGGATACCGTTGCCAGAACTCATTAAAATGGGATGGGCTACTCAAGAAGATATTGATAGCATTGTTGAGCGAACTAAAAATGGTGGGGCAGAAATAGTTAACCTTTTAAAGTCAGGTTCAGCATTTTATGCACCTGCTGCTTCGGCAATCATTATGGCAGAAGCCTATCTCAAAGATCAGAAACGACTTATTCCCTGTGCGGCTTGGCTTAATGGCGAATATGGTTTAAAGGATTTATATGTTGGTGTTCCCGTCATTATTGGCGCGAAGGCCGTAGAACGGGTCGTTGAACTTGAATTGACACAGCAAGAAAGAACAATGTTTAATTATTCCGTTGCCTCTGTTCGAGAACTTATTAAACAGTTGAGTTCTTAAATGAAAATTCATGAGTATCAAGCAAAAGAATTATTGCACCATTTTGGTGTGTTAGTTCCAAAAGGACGTATGGTTTGTACGCCAGAAGAAGCAATGCAATCTGCTAGCGAATTGGGAGGGCAGCTATGGGCAGTTAAAGCTCAGATCCATGCAGGTGGACGCGGTAAAGGAGGGGGAATCAAGCTCGCAAAAACGCCGGAACAAGTCAAAGAGTATGCTCAAGCTTTATTAGGATCTTACTTAATAACACCTCAAACAGGTGCAGCAGGTCAGCTTGTAAACAAACTTTATATAGAGCAAGGGGCACCTATCTCTAAAGAGTTTTACTTTAGTATTTTATTAGATCGTGGCTCTTCTAGAATAATGTTGATTTTCTCAGAGGCAGGAGGGACTTCAGTTGAAGAAGTTGCAGCTCACGATCCTCATAAAATATTTCGAGAAATTATAGATCCTGTCATGGGATTCCAATCATTTAATGGCCGAAAATTAGCCTTTTCAGCTGGTATTGAAGCAAAAATTATCCCAAAGATAGTTTCTTTAATGGAGGCTTGTTACAACGCTTTTGTTGCCCTTGATGCTACCCTTATTGAAATCAACCCTCTTATTATCACCACTGACGAAGAACCCTATGCCCTTGATGCAAAAATAATGTTTGATGATAATAGCCTTTTTAGACATCCAGAAATTAAAGAGTTGAGGGATTTTACAGAAGAAGAGCCCACTGAAACAGAAGCCGCCAAACATGGTTTGAGCTACATAAAACTTGAAGGAAATATCGGGTGTATGGTGAATGGGGCGGGCCTTGCTATGGCAACAATGGATGTTATTAAACTTTATGGAGGGGAGCCGGCCAATTTCTTAGATGTTGGTGGAGGTGCGCCGCGAGAACGTGTTATTACAGCCTTTAAGCTTATTCTCTCAGATCCAAATGTTAAAGCAATTTTGGTCAACATTTTTGGGGGTATCATGCGGTGTGATATTATTGCAGAAGGCATCGTAGCAGCTGCTAGAGATGTTCAAATTCATGTTCCTTTAATTGTTCGTCTTGAAGGAACCAATGTTGAAAAAGGGAAAGAAATTCTTGCTCGATCTGGCCTTTCTATTATTTCAGCAAACGACTTGACAGAGGCTGCTCATAAAAGTGTGATGGCTGTTAAAGGGGAAGTATAATGGCAATTCTTGTTGATTCTAATACCCGCGTTATTTGTCAAGGATTCACAGGAGCTCAAGGAACTTTTCACTCTGAGCAAGCTTTAGCTTATGGAACAAAAATGGTTGGGGGTGTGACGCCAGGGAAGGGAGGCACAACGCATCTTAAATTGCCAGTTTTTAATACGGTTGAGGCAGCAGTTAAAGAGACCGATGCAAACGCAAGCGTCATCTATGTTCCGCCAACTTATGCTGCTGATGCCATTCTTGAAGCTATTGATGCGCAAATTCCTCTTGTAGTTTGTATTACTGAGGGTATCCCGATTCTAGATATGTTGCGGGTGAAGCGGGCACTTCAAGGATCTAAAACACGTCTCATAGGACCTAATTGTCCAGGTATCATAACACCTGGAGTTTGTAAAATTGGAATAATGCCTGGGCATATTCATAAGCCCGGTAAGGTAGGAATTGTTTCTCGTTCAGGAACATTAACTTATGAAGCTGTATGGCAAGTAACAGGAATAGGCTTAGGACAATCAACTTGCATAGGAATTGGTGGCGATCCTATTCATGGGCTTTCTTTTGTGGATTGTTTGGAAATGTTTTTTCAAGATCCTCAAACAGAAAGCATTATTATGATTGGTGAGATTGGGGGCTCGGCTGAGGATGAGGCTGCTCGTTTTATCCAAAAGGCGCTTATTAAAAAGCCTGTTGTAGGTTTTATTGCTGGCGCAACAGCTCCAGAAGGAAAACGTATGGGGCATGCGGGCGCTATTGTCTCTGGCGGAAATGAAACTGCAGAAAATAAGAAAAATCAACTTCGACTCGCTGGAGTTACAGTCGTTGATTCTCCTGCTGAGATAGGGCAGGCGCTATTGAAAGTGCTGGCTTAAAGTTAGTCTATAAGTCTCAATAAAAAATAGTTGAAACTAGCGCCTACTTGATGTCGAAAATAGCTAGTTCCAACTCTACATTTATGCTTACTTTGTAATCGTCTCTTTACTCGGTTTAATGCGCCACTCCATAAGAGACATAAAACCTTGATTTATTAGTTTTATTTTGTGAAAATTGTATGTTTCACGTGATATTCGTCCAAATTTTACTCCCTGAGAGGCAGTATAAAGATACCTACATCTTGTTTGATAATCTTCAGTTTCTAAAGCACCTGAGTATAAATGACCAAGTACGTATCCTTCATCTAAAGCCTTTAGAAAATATTGTTTTGCGAGAGAGGTCTTTTTCTCGGCAAGCAGCCGTAATCCTTCTTCAAAATTTTTTGATTGATTCTGAGTTTTACAATTATCTTGAGTATCTTTGGAAGGCACCCATATTTTTGTTAAATACGAACTTTTTGGTGTTAGGGAAACTATTTCATTCTCGTCAAGTATTGTTGAGCCATAAGAATTATTAAGGGAAGTGATAAATATTAGAAGAAGAGCTGGAAGAGCAAAAGGTTTCATAGGGGAGTCCTTAGTTTTGGTTACAATAATTCCCCCAACTGTCAAGATTATATTTAAATATTAGCTGTCAGTCAAATATAATTTAAATTTATAATATTAAAAAAGCCCAAAAAGTAATTTAATTATTAGATACAAGATCTGTAGGGAAATTTTATTCATAAGACTATAATTTATTTATAAAAATCTTTTGAAATATTGTTTTTTTGAAATGTCCTAATTCGTAGAAAGAGTGTTTTACTCAGGATTAAATGTCTTCTATAAAATTCATAGAGAGGCAATAGGTTGTAAGAAAAGGTTAACAATTTATTACTTTAGAATTAACAATACATTAACTATTGATTAATGAAACTTTAACAATCGCAAAAAATGAGATATTAATTTTTTATCGCAAGATTTCTTGAAAAATATTTAAAAATCAATCACTTTTATGCTTGCAATTTAGTGAAACTTTGCTAATCTAAGTATCAGAAACGGTAACAGAGGGATTGCCCAGCCGCCATGAAAGTTCCAAGATCAAGTTTAGGGGGGAGCTTCAAGTTGAACAGGGCAGGCTAAAGATCTTAAGATTATCCCTCACCAATTTCTCACTTCGATAAAATCTTTATTGTTACTTAGCTTACCATTTAATTGTTGTACCTGCAACTCTCCTTAGCCCTTGTCTTTATGCAAAATTGACCCTAAAAAGTTTTTAATTATTATTAATCAATCAACGTTCTTCTATCCTTGCCAATGAACACTCTTGCATCCAACCTGTGTCATTCTCGGGCTCGTCCCGAGAATTTTAATCAGTGTATAGGCCTTGCCGATCGCCATTGGTTGTTCCTTAGCTTCATCCTGCCTTTCTCGCACATCTCCGACCTTCTAATGTCTCGCGGCATCGTCAGGCTGCCTGAGATCCTCGGGAAAATCCCTAGGAGCATGTCCAAAAAGCCCAAAAGTGGATGACATTTGTTAATAAGGAATGTTGTGCTTAAGAATATATTGGTAAGCTTCTTCTAGGTCTTGTGTATACCCAAGAAAACCCTTTTTAAGGCCGTGAGATTTTAGGTAAAATGCCCAGGGTTTACCTTCTTTTTCAGCTTTTTCAATGATGTCTTTGATAGTTCTCTCTAAAGATGGAAGAAATCCTCCCCGAGATAGATAATATTTAGCTGACGCCATCAACATTTTTACCCGCAACTCATCACTGAACTCTGTATCTCCACTATCTTCACTCATTAATGATTTGGTGATTGTGGATGCTTTGCTAAAATTTGTTTTATAACCTTAAAGGCCAAACATCCTCCCCTCATATTGTCTTACGATAGCGTCAAAATCATTTTCAGCAACTAGCTTTTCATTTAGCTTAAGCATCTCTGTTGCTTGTTCAGGGGTAGGGTTTTTATTAAAAGAACGATCCCATAAGAATATTTCGCCATTCTCTTTTTTTAGACGAACACGCCCAAGCTCCCAATCGATATAGCACTTCTCGTCATCTGGTAAGTTTTTTAGTTTCATTCCAATTCTTTCCTCAAAACATCCATATTCTTTAATACGTTGAACGTACCAGTGAACAAAATTTTGTTCGCTCTGCCCTGTGTTGAAATAAGAGTGATATTTGTCAAAATATCTCCACCATGTTTTAAAAGGAGCCTCTCGATTTAAATCATCCCTTTCATATTTAAGAGTTAATTGTTGAAACTTTTCTCTATCAAAGAGAAATTTTGCATGTAATTGCACGCGGCAGTACTGACGAATGACATTTTGACGAATAACATTTTCTGATGTAGGCGACTCCTTACGACAGTCTGTAAGGAATCTTTTAGCAACTTCATGCCAAACCCAAGGAAAATCAAAACTGTTCCCGCCATGTGATACCTTGAGTAAAGAGTTAATGTCCTCAAGAGAGAGATGCTGAGCCACGAAAGGCTTTACCTCATCTGGGAGGGCAGCAAAAAAGTCCGTCTCATCATTACTTGAAGACGATGAAGAATGAGTTTGACTGTCTTCTTGTTGCCAGGAAGAAAGATGACGGCGAAAGCTAACGATCTCAGATGAATCTGTTGACGAAACAGCACTTGTGCTTGAAGAGTGTTCACTTTCTTCAGCCTTATCATCATAATTAATTGTTTCTTTTCCTTTATCATTATGGAGCTTCTCTTGGACAGGAATTCCTTTTTCATCTGTAAAATGAGCGTTATCTTTGAACATAGAACCTAGAGGGACTGGTTTTTTCTTTTCATTAGGTTCACAAGCTAATAGGGAAGTTTCAAATGTTAAGAAAACAGCAGTTGAGACAAGAAAGTTGAACAAAATTTTACGTATAATATTTCCAGGATAAGTTCACTTTCTTCCAGAAATATCCAAATTGACAATAAAGACCAAGGAAGAACTTTAATAGTTTAATTATTGAGCGTCTTTTAGAGGAAATACTTGTCACTTGTTCTTGTCGTTTTTTTGATTCAATTTGATGATTGTTTAAATATCTATTTAAGGCATTATAATTTTTACGCATGGTTTCTTTTTGTTCATACTTATCCATTTTTATTACTCCCTGTTTATGGTTTATTTTTCTTTTTTGTATCTCCTTTCCCTCTCTATGGGGTTTGCCCACAGAAAGGAATCGGGAAGCCTTTTGCTGAAAGAAAGGAGAGAAGGCTAAGGAACAGAACAAATGATTTCTTTCCATTCATAAAATGCCGTCCTTGGACTTTCTCTCCCTTTTCCCAAATACCCTGATCTTTTTGTCTCATCTCTATGGTCTCGAGATCCGTAGAGGAAGAGTTCCGAAAGACTTTCTGGCGCCTTTCAGCACCATCAGTTTATTTGAGATCCTCGGCACAAGGCCGAAGATCACGATGATGGTGGCTTGTTCCTATTGCTATCAACCAACACCTTTCTAGCCCTCGTCAGCGAGCTTTCTTTTCCCTTACTCATGTTAGGCCTTGTGCCCAATATAACGAGCGAGAGATCCCAACCATCGTCTTTCTCGGGGCTTGTTCCGAGAATATCAAGCAACAGATAGGCCTTGCCTATCACCACTCGTTGTCTTGCACCATTTCCTGGATCCCCGCTTTCGCGAGGATGACATCAGAAAGGTTTCAAACTCCTTCTTACGCCAGCACACTGTGCCTCAAACATATGATCCACCCGTGGGTCATTCCCGCGAAAGCGGGAATCTAGAGCTAACTTTTAATCTTGTACCTGTCACGCACAGGGACCATCACTTTTCCCACCTTCCTTCCCCCTCTTTTCGTCAGGCAAAGAGAGGGTATTCACTCAAAAAGAGTGTTCAAAGGCTTCTTTTCCATAATAATTTAGGTTGCTATCCCTATTTTATTCTTTTTTTCTTTAGATGCCTTCAGAAATTGAGTGAAAGGTTTATGAAGGTTTGTAAGGTCTTCACAAGATAATGAATCATCTCTGATCATCTATAACCAGGCTACCATAAACAGATACAAATATCAAGAAAATTCAGCTCGAAATTAAGTTATTTTACCTATTAAAATCAACGTATTAAAAAATAATTTTTTGAAGAAAAATAACCCCTTGAATTAAAGAAAAGAGATTTTTTAAACACATGGTTTATAGGGGGGTTAATTGTTAAAGCTTCTTGGACTTTATAGGATTTCATGTATCTCCTTTAAAAGAATTGTAAAATTCAGAAAACACGCTAGACTTAAAACTATTTAAAATTTTACCAATCAGCAATACATTGCCTATATAATTGTAAAGCTAGCGTAACATATAAGAGATTAAGTTAAAGAGATACGAATGGAGCCATCAAAGACTCTGGCCACTTTTCTAACAGGTTCAAATGCCGTCTTTATAGAAGAGCTTTTCCAAAGTTATCTTAAAGACCCCACGTCTGTTGATGCGAGTTGGCGAAGTGCTTTTGCTGAATTTTCTCAAGCAACGGCTTCAACTCTTGATCAGACTCGTTCCGCAAACTCTTTTAGTCCTTTTGAAGACACTTCCTTAAATGCCATGAATGAGGGAGTGAGTCAGCCAGACTCTTTAACCGTTGAGAAAATCCCCCAAACAACAATAGATTCTATTCGGGCTTTAATGCTTATTAGAGCTTACAGAGTGCGCGGACATCTGTTAGCAAAGCTTGATCCTTTAGAACTTGATAAGCCTAAAACGCATCCAGAACTTGATCCTAGAACTTACGGATTCACCCCTAATGATTTTGATCGCGAAATTTTTATTGATGGAATTTTAGGCCGTGAAAAGGCTTCTTTGCGTGAAATAGTCAATATTTTACATCGCACTTATTGCGGGTCTATAGGGGTTGAATTCATGCATATTCAGGTTCCTGAAGAAAAAGCCTGGATTCAAGAACAAATAGAAAACTTTAAAGGAAATATTTCTTTAACACGTAAAAAACGATGTTTATATGCTTTAACTTCGGCAGCAACCTTTGAGAAATTTTTACAGACAAAACATCCTGGAGCTAAACGTTTTAGTTTAGAGGGAAGTGAAAGTTTGATCCCAACCTTAGAAGTAATTTTAGGAGAATCGGGACATTTAGGAGCTCGTGAAGTTGTACTTGGTATTGCCCATAGAGGACGTCTAAATGTACTTGTCAACATTCTAGGTAAACCAGCACGGTCAATTTTTAGCAAATTTCAAGGAAAATCACCAGAACTTGTGCATGGTTCTGGAGACGTCAAATATCATCTAGGAGCCTCGACAGATAGAGAGTTTGAAGGAAAAAATTTTCATCTTTCTTTGGCGGCTAATCCTTCTCATCTTGAAGCCGTAAATCCTATTGTGGTTGGGAAAGTACGTGCAAAGCAGAGAAGACGTGGAGATGTGGCTCGGTCGGCTGTGATTGGGGTGCTTATCCATGGAGATGCGGCTTTTGCTGGCCAAGGTCTTGCTGCTGAGACACTAATGTTATCAGATCTTAAAGGTTATAGAACAGGCGGTACCATCCATATTATTATTAATAACCAAATAGGATTTACGACCTCACCTTCTTTTTCGCGTTCCTCACCATACTGTTCCGATGTTGCGAAAATGATTCAAGCTCCCATTTTCCATGTGAATGGAGATGATCCTGATGCGGTTATGTTTGTCTCTGCACTTGCTGCTCAATATCGAGAAAAATTTAAGCAAGATGTCGTGATTGATCTATTTTGTTATCGTCGGCATGGACATAATGAGATTGATGAACCAAGTTTCACGCAGCCTCTTATGTATCAAGCAATTTCTGAACGTGTCCCGGTCCACATTTCTTATGGTGAGAAACTGATCAAAGAAAATCTGATGACTGACAAGGATCGAACTCTTCTGGTGAAAGAGTTAGAAGATCAATGGCAGCAAGAATTTCTTGCGGCAGAGAATTTCGAAGGGGACAAAGGAGAATGGCTTGAAGGTGTATGGAGCGGTTTAGATGTTCAAGATAATTTTTCTTCTCCTGAGACTGGAATTTCCCAAGAAATCTTTAATGAAGTTGAGCAATCTTTATTAACAATTCCTGAAAATTTTTCTCTTCATCCAAGATTACAACGATTTTTTTCTGCAAGAAAAACGATGTTTGAAACGGGTGATAATTTTGATTGGGCTACGGCTGAAGCGCTTGCTTTAGGGTCTTTGCTATGTGAAGGAACGCCAGTGCGGTTAAGTGGGCAAGACAGTGGACGAGGAACATTTTCTCAACGCCATGCCGTGCTTTATGACCAGAAAAATGGGGCTCCTTATATTCCTTTAAACAATATTCGAGCTCAGCAAGAAGAAATAGAGATTGTTGATAGCCCGTTGGCAGAAGCGTCAGTTCTTGGATTTGAACTTGGATATAGTTTGTCTGATCCATACTCACTTGTATTGTGGGAAGCACAATTTGGCGATTTTGCAAATGGCGCTCAGGTTATTATCGATCAATTTATCTCTTCAGGAGAAGCAAAATGGCTTCGTCTTTCTGGGCTGGTCATGCTTTTGCCGCATGGGTTTGAAGGACAAGGTCCTGAACATTCGTCTGCGCGACTTGAGCGTTACCTCCAGTTGTGTGCTGAGAACAATATGATTGTTGTGAATTGCACAACACCAGCCAATTATTTTCATGTTTTAAGACGTCAATTAAATTGGAAAACACGCAAACCTCTGATTATTATGACGCCTAAATCTCTTTTGAGGCATTCTTTGACTGTATCTTCTCAAAAAGATTTTATGCCTGGGTCCTCTTTTAATCTAATATATTCTGAACAAGATGAACTGGTAGATGACCTGAATATTAAGCGGGTGATTTTATGCTCAGGAAAAATTTATTATGACCTTTATCAAGCGCGGAAAGCCAAAAATATAAAGGATATTGCGTTAATACGTGTGGAACAGCTTTATCCATTTCCTCATGATTATTTAGCTCAGGAGTTAAAGCGATATACGCGTGCAGAAGTTGTTTGGTGTCAAGAAGAGCCAGAAAATATGGGGGCTTGGAATTTTATCGATCGGCGTATTGAAAAAGTTTTAAGGGAGATAAAAGGGGCTTATTTACGGCCTTATTTTGTTGGTCGTCCCGAAAGCGCTTCTCCTGCGACAGGATTTTATGAACGCCACGAATATGAGCAGAACTTGCTGATCGAGCAAGCCTTAACCATTAATAATGAGTGAGAAAGCTTTATGATTAAAGAAATAACCGTTCCTCCTTTAGGTGAATCAGTAACAGAGGCGACAATCAGCCGATGGCTTAAACAAGTGGGTGATAATATTAAATTAGACGAACCTCTTGTTGAATTGGAAACTGATAAAGTGACCATCGAGATTAATTCACCGCAAACAGGGACATTGAGCGAAATTCGATTTTCGCAAGGTGAGCAAGTTAAAGTAGGTGCTGTCATTGGTTTTGTGGATTCTGAGGCTTCTGAGAAAGTACTCAAAGAGCCGCAACCAGATAAGTTAAGTGAATCTGAGAAAGAAGTCTCAGATCCTTCTCCTAATCTGAATAAGAATCATGAACAATTAGATCAGTTTTCTCCCGCAGTTCGAAAAATGGTGGCTGAAAACACTCTAGAAACATCGACAATTCAAGGAACAGGTAAAGCAGGGCGACTTACAAAAGAAGATGTCCAAAATCATCTTAATGCTCATGAAACAGAAAAGACTGCACAAGCATCTATATCTAACGAATCTCAGGCGTCATCTTTTACATCTCCTTCAATTTATCGTCGTGAACTTTCTCAACTTGAGCCTGAAAAACGCGTTAAAATGAGTCGTTTACGTCTAAGAATTGCAGAAAGACTTAAAGAAGCTCAAAATACAGCCGCTATGTTAACAACTTTTAATGAAGTTGATATGACGCAGGTCATGATGGCGCGGGATTTATACCGAGAAAAGTTTGAAAAGCGCTATGGTATTCGTCTAGGAATGATGTCTTTTTTTGCAAAAGCAACAATTGCGGCACTTCAAGAAATCCCAGCTTTAAACGCTGAAATTCAAGGAGATGAAATTGTCTATAAAAATCATTATGATATTGGCGTTGCTGTCTCTACATCTCATGGTTTAGTCGTCCCTGTTGTGAGAAACGCTGATCTTCTTAATTTTTCTGAGATCGAGCTTATGATTGCCGAAATGGGGCAACGGGCTCAAACAGGTAAGCTTAACCTTGATGATCTTACGGGTGGTACCTTTACCATAACAAATGGGGGCGTATTTGGCTCTCTTATGTCGACACCAATTATCAATCCTCCGCAAACAGGCATTTTAGGGATGCATAAAATTGAAAAGCGACCTGTTGTTATAAATGATCAAATTGTTATTCGACCGATGATGTATATTGCTTTAACTTATGATCATCGTATTATTGATGGGCGTGAAGCCGTAACTTTCTTAGTTCGAATCAAAGAATATATTGAAGATTTACAGCGCCTTTTAATTGGAATTTAAAAGTGAATTACAAATACTTCGATCTTATTGTGATTGGCGCAGGTCCAGGAGGCTATGTCGCGGCTATTAAAGCGTCTCAATTAGGAATGAAAGTTGCTTGCATTGATAAGCGTGGAGTCCCAGGTGGGACGTGTTTAAATGTAGGATGTATTCCTTCAAAAGCTTTACTTCAAGCAACGCATCAGTTTGCAGAAGCAAAGGATAAGTTTCCACAACAAGGAATTTTATTTGATCATTTGCGCGCTGATCTCTCTATCATGATGCAGCAAAAAGAAAAAGTTGTTCAAGGATTAGTCCGAGGTGTTGCTCACCTCTTTAACAAGAACAAAATTGAATTTTTCAGTGGAGAAGTTTCTTTACATTCTTCTCACGAAGCACAAGTTACTTTAGCGACAGGTGAATTGATGTTGCTTGAAGCTCAGAAAATTCTTATTGCAACAGGTTCTATCCCAACCACATTACCAGGCGTTGTCATTGATGAACAACGAATTCTAAGCTCAACCGGTGCTTTATCTTTGAAGCATGCGCCAGAATCTATGATTGTTGTCGGTGGAGGGTACATAGGACTTGAAATTAGCTCTATCTGGCAACGTTTAGGATGTAAAGTTACTGTTCTTGAATATTTAGATCGAATTGTTCCTTCTATGGATCAAGAAGCTGGGACATATTTAAAAAAAACTTTGGAAAAACAGGGGATTAACTTTAAATTTGAAACCCAAGTTACCTCTGTGAACTCTAAAGCTGATAGGGTTGAAGTTCATGTAAATTCACGTTCTAACTCTCAAGACGAAATTTTGGAAAGCGAAGTCTTATTGGTTGCTGCAGGTAGGAAACCTTTTATTCAAGGACTGGGACTTGAGCGTTTAGGGATTAAAACAACAGAGCGGGGGTTTATTTCAGTTAATCAGTATTTTGAAACAAATATCCCTGATATCTATGCGATTGGTGACGTCATTGGAGGCGCGATGCTTGCGCATAAAGCTGAAGAGGAAGGTATTGCAGCGGTTGAGTCTATGAACGGACAAAAACCACAGATGAATTATAAAGCGATTCCTGCCGTTATTTACACCTCTCCTGAAGTTGCAAGCGTTGGAAAAACTGAACAAGAATTGAAAGAAGCTAAAGTCCCTTTTAAAATAGGAAAATTTCCTTTTCAGGCGAACAGCCGGGCACGTACAAAGGAGGATACCGAAGGCTTTGTAAAAATTCTTGCCCATGAAAACACGGATGAAGTTCTGGGTGTGCATATTGTGCATAGTGAAGCTGGTACAATGATTGCAGAAGCTGTGATAGCACTTGAATTTAAAGCTTCGGCAGAAGATATTGCGCGCATTTGCCATGCGCATCCGACGGTGAGTGAAGCCATTAAAGAGGCAGCTTTAAGCGTTCAAGGGCAGGCCATTCATATTTAATTCTTTTTGAGAGGGTGAGGGGAATCGAATCCCCGTCGTAAGATTGAGAAACTTCTGCTCTATCATTGAGTTACACCCGCTCGAATACCCCAGATTTCAGCCAGCCGACTTTGCTTTTGCAACGCCTACAAGGGCCGGGCGCAAGAGCCTATCATTTAAGATGTAACCGGTTTGTAAAACTTGCGTAACTTGACCGGGTTGATATTCGGTGTGTTCCTCTTCAAACATTGCTTGATGATAATTATGATCAAACTGTTCTCCTAAAGGAGATATTTTCTTTACACCATGACGTTCAAGGACGTTATTGAGTTCACGCTCAGTAATTTTAATTCCTTCAAGAATAGCTTTAAGAGGATCATTCTCTTCAAGTGTACCAGAAGGGATGTTTTCAAGGGCGCGTGTTAAATTATCTGCAACAGTTAGAAGATCACGTGCAAAATTAGCAATTGCAAAGCGAGAGGCATCTTCCTTCTCACGTTGCGCTCTTTTACGTATATTTTCACTTTCAGCCAAAGTACGTAATAATTGGTCCTTAAGAAGGTTTAATTCTTCCTCAGCTGATGATTGAGACGAAGCTTCAGGTGTTTTTTCTTCTGAAGATTCTTCACTTTGTGAAACAGGGGTCTCTTCCTCAGGAGATAAAGTTTCATTATCAGGAAGTTTTGTTGGATCAATTTTCTTCTGTTCTTGGTTCATTTTTATCCTCTTTAACTTAATGAACGGCTGATTAATTGAGCCGTATAATCAACCATAGGTATAATACGTCCGTAGTTTAAGCGAGTGGGGCCTATAACGCCTATGGCTCCTACGATTTGTTGGTGTTGATTGTGATAAGGTGCAACAATCATAGAACAACCAGTCATTTTAAAAAGACTATTGTTCGAGCCGATAAATATTTGAATACCTTCTGCATTTATAGCGGCATCTAAAAGATTAATAAAGTTTTCTCGTGTTTCAAGTTCAAAAAAAAGTTGACGGAGCCGTTCTAAATCTTCTAACCCTTCAACATCTTCTAAAAGATGGGCTTGCCCTCGAACAATAAGTGTCCCAAGGGCTGGGGGACCACTCCATACACCTAATCCTGCCTCGACAACTTGCTTAGAAAGAATATTTAGTTCGGCTTCGTGAGCTTCGATTTCTGAAAGTATGTTTGTTTTTATCTCAGATAAGCTTATACCACAAAGCCTGGCATTTAGATAATTTGTGGCTTCCGTAAAGACAGAAGCTGGTAACCCCATAGGAACTTGGACAAGTCTATTCTCAACTTCTCCATCTTCAGTCACCAAAACGACAAGCGCACGTCCTGGATTTAAAGGGACAAATTCAATATGCTTTAGTCTTGAATCTTGTTTAGGGGCGATAACAACACTTGCGCACCGCGCGAGACCTGAAAGAGAAGAGCTTACTTTCTCCAATAGCTGTGCTAGGTTTAGATTTCTTGTTTTGCACTGACTTTCAAGGCTTGCTCGCTCTGATTCATTGAGAGTCCCCACTTCTAACAAGCCTTCAACAAATAGCTTTAGACCTTCAGCAGTGGGTAAACGCCCTGCAGAATGATGCGGTGAATATAAAAGACCTAAAGATTCGAGTTGGGCCAACACATTTCTAATGGTTGCCGGCGAAAGGGAGGAAGAAAGGCGCTCGGAAAGTGTACGTGAGCCTAGCGATTCTCCTGTTTGACAGTAAGAATCGACAAGAAGACGAAAAATTTCGCGAGAGCGGCTATTTAATTTTTCAAGCATAGTGAATAATACTTTCCATTCTATATAGAAATGTAGTAACCCAAGAACGCAGAGTCAATATTTACATGGTGAGAAAGAATGCGTCCATCTGGAAGAATGACATCTCAATTAAGAGATATCAGATTAGAACCTAATTATGCAAAATATGCGGAAGGGTCATGTTTAGTACGTTTTGGTCATACGCATGTCCTCTGTACGGCGACGATTGAAGATAAGGTTCCTCCTTTTGTCAAAGGAACAGGCAGCGGTTGGATTACCGCAGAATATGGGATGCTTCCTCGGGCGACTCAGGTTCGTACTGAGAGAGAAGCAGCACGTGGTAAACAAACTGGTCGTACTCAAGAAATTCAACGTTTAATCGGCCGTTCTCTTCGATCAATATTAGATTTAACAATTCTTGGTGAAAAACAAATTAAAATTGATTGTGATGTCATTCAAGCAGATGGTGGGACACGTACAGCTTCTATTACAGGGTCTTATGTTGCTCTTTACCAAGCAATAGATAAGCTATTGAAAGAAGGCATTATAAAGAAAAATCCCTTAATTGATCAAGTTGCTGCTATTTCATGCGGAATTTTTAAAGGACAACCAGTTCTTGATTTAGATTATGATGAAGACTCACAAGCAGAAGCGGATGCCAATTTTGTTCTCACAGGGAAAGGCCAGATTATTGAAGTTCAAGCAACAGCTGAAAAATCCCCTTTTGAGCAACATGATTTTGAAGCTTTAATGGAGTTAGCACGTTCAGGCGTAGATACCCTTATCACATTACAACGTAAAGCCTTGGGATTAGTATAGTCTAAAAGATAGATTATATTTAAAAACCAAAAATTTATCCTTAAAAAGGCTTTTCATATACCTTTTTAAAAAATTCTTTCTCTCATTAATAAGTCAGTAAGTTTATCGCGCTAAGATAAAGATAAGAAGAATAATAATTGGGAGAAGATAATGGAGAGTGTTCGTTTAGAAGCGCTTGAAATTCTAGATTTAATTAAAGCGACCGGAACGATTGGCTATACATGGGATCTTGACCGAGATCTGATTGATTGGCGGGGTCCTCTTAATCTTCTTTTAAGCCCTGAAGCTCCTTTTAAATCTGGGAGTAGCTATCATAACTGCCTTTCTACACACAATTTTTATAAACGCGTGCAAGCGCTTACAAATTTAAAATCCATAACGAATGAATATCAATGTTCATATATGTTAACGCTTCCAAATTATAGAATTTGCCCTGTTTCAGACGAAGGTGAAGTATTCTTTAATCAAGATGGTCACCCTTACAAACTTCAAGGAACGCTTACATTTTTAGAAGATGATCTTTTAGAGCAGATTGATCATAATCTTTTAGGATATGATACTTTAACAGGTTTACCTGAAAAAGAGACAATATTAGAAACGCTTTCTTGTTTTCTTGATCAAGCAGTTATTAATCATCAAGGAGGGGCTTATATTGCCCTCACGATTGATCATTTGGAATACATGGCTTGCCAGTTCGGATTGCAAGCAACACAGACCATAATCCAGAGAGTTGGAGAAGCTTTGCGAGGAACAATGCGTTTCGATGACTTTATTGGGAGAGCAAACGGATGTGGCTTTGGCCTTATTTTAAAAGATTGTGATCATTGGGGTCTTATTCGATCTTATCAACGTATTGCCTATGCTATTAATGATCTAAAAATTTATGAACAAAATCAATTAATGAGCGTGTCTGTGTCGATGGGAGGCGTTATCTTCCCTCGAGAAGGTTTTACACCGGCAAAAATAATGGCAAAGGCGGAACGGTATTTATTTGAATCCCAAGAAAATAAAGTCTCTTCTATCGCAATGCCGAAGAATTCTTATAACGCTCTTCAGCCAACCTTAAGGCACACCGATAAACGTTTGTTGCAAGCTCAACGATAATTTTATTAAGAGCTAGCAACTTTTTCTATCACAGTTTCGGTAACAGATTTACCTTGAACAAATTCATAAATCTTACTGCCTATAACGACGAATTTTCCACCAGGTACGAACAGAACAATGGCGAATCTTGCCGCTCCTTTCGCAAGATTGATTTTGCGTTGATAAGAATCTACTTCTGGGGTATCCCCTTTCATTTTTGAAGGAACGCCATACCACCAGTGAGTAGCGCTATCATATCCTGCGTAATGGCATGCAAGATTAAGAGCAGTTCTTACCTTAGAAGCCCCAGGTATAGGAGTTAAAGCTGCACCAAGAGCTTCAGAGCGTCTGGTTAATTCAGCCCTTTTTGAATCAAGAGGATCTTCCTGAGATATTTCCGTTGGCGACCCCACCGTTGCATGAACAACAGTGTCATACCCAGCTTGAGCTGAAGCCATATTCATAGCTGCAAGGAGAGGTTCTGGAATTACTTTAGTTGCTTGTCCTTGGATAACATCATTCAAAACGTAAGGACCTACAAACTTAGCCATACCTTTGATTTTTTCTAATACAGATATCGTATCTTTGTCTTCATTTTCTTCAAGTTTTATGGTTCCAATAAGTTCTTCTCCGTCTTGATGAAAGATTGTAATGTCACCTTTCTCATCCATTTCAAAAACTTCTAAAGAGCTGCTTTTAGTTTGCTGAGACTGTAGTGCGGCGACCAAAACTTCATCTTCGGGTTGAATATGGGCATAAAAAGTTAACACTTGCTGACCAGAGCCATATCGTCCAGGATAAGCATAATTTAAAATCATTTTTGAACAATTTTTTTCCTCTTTTGGAATAAAACCTAAGACTTGGGTTATGGATGTAGCTTCAAGTGTTTCTTGGTGATTAAACCAACCATCGCTTATAGGGAGAGTGTACGGAAGTTTTGCCGAAAAGCTTTTCTTATCTCTAATACTATAGGTGATTCCATTTTTATGGATTAAAGGTTCTTCGTTACCAAGTTGTTTTAAAAATGACATAGGAAGTACTTCGGGTACATATCGTTTTTGAAGAACTTCTAAAGGATCAAGATCTTTAACTCCTTCAAGATCACATGCATAAGCTATATTAAGGAATGCGAGGATAAGAACAACCATAACTTGGGGTATGCATTTGAGAGACATATTACCAGCTTTCATTAAAAATTTACTCTTTCTAATATAAGTGTCTTTTTGTCAGTTTAAAGTAGAAAAATTGCAAGGGAGCTATGCAATTTATACATATTAAGAAATTTTATTGGAAAACTATGAGAAATAATAAAACTAGATCAGTCCTATAAATAAAGCTTCTCAATTTAAAATCAAGAAGCTTTAAGTTTTTATAAGATAAGTCAATTACTTCTGAAGATGTTTATAAACAAGCCCTAATCCAGCATATAGAATCAAACCAAAATAAAGTTGTGGTAAGGTCAAGAATCCATAAGCAAGAGGGTTCGTTTGAAAAGAAACATTAAAAACAATGTTTATAATAAACCCCCAAATAAAGCTTGGAACGCAAGTAAGGAAAAAGATTCCTAAAATTCTTAGGACCTGTCCTTTTACAATTTTCCAAGAATGCCGGATTGGTTTTTCTTCATCTAAAGCAGCGCTAGGAACAGCTAGAAAAAGCCTCAAAAAAGCATAAATTGTTGGAATTATAGCAACTAGAAGCACAAAGTTGAATGAAAAAACATTTTCTTGCAGGTGTGAACTAAAGAAAATGATAGGAAGAGTTAGGATAAGTATCAAAGGTATACTTAAAGCACTGGAAACTCCTATAACTGCAAGCATTGTTAAGAAAACCTTACGTGTGCGGTGCTTTAAAAGAAAGTTGAAAAAATCCTTCCCAATTTCTTCATCTCTAGCCGTTGCTCGAACCATACTGATTGTTGTAGGCATTTGAAGAAAGAAAGTTAAAAGTATATAAGTTAACAAAATGAGTGTGACAGTTGGGCTTGGAGCTGTTCCAGTAGTAAACGCTAACTGGTCATTAATTAAATGCAAAAAGACATAGATTAAAAGCATGCTTACGCTATATTGAAAAAACATAGGAGAAATCTCTTTTGTCTTCTTAAAGGTAAACATATAAGCATCTTTTGTAATTTGAAGAACGGGTAGTTTTTTCATTGATTCTCTCCCAAAATAACAACTCCTATTACTTTCACATTACCATAGAATAGATAATTTTTTGTTAAAACGGAAACCAAGGAGACTTGTCCATTAATAAATATTGTGTGTTATAAAAGGTACAAAAAAGTTTGTTTGTTAAGCAATTGCATATAAATGTGGTGCGGACACAGAGTGTTCCAAGCCATATGCATGATGAAGTGCTCTAACGGCTAATTCAGTAAAATCTTGGTCAATCAAAACGCTAATTCTAATCTCTGAAGTGGATATTCCAAAAAGTTCAATATTCTTTGTGGCAAGTGTTTGGAATAAAGTGCTTGTCAGATGACTATGGCTTCGTAGCCCTACGCCTACGACGGAAATCTTTGTTAATTTTTCATCAACTGAATAAGTTATAATATTTTTATCTCTTAAGATTTGTAAACATGTCTGTAAATCAGTTTGATTAATCGTAAAAGAAAGCGAGAAGGCATGACCCCCTGAAATTTTTGCATGCTGAATCATGTCAACACCGATATGAGAATCTGCTAAACTATCGAAGAGAAGCGCCATGGTTTTAGCAGGCTCGAACGGTATTTCTAAGGAGATTCTTACTTCTTGTTTGTTAGCAACAATACCACTAATTAAAGGCCGTTCAATCATTTGTTCCTCATCCATAATTTGTGTTCCAATACTTTCTTCAAAACTTGAGAAAATTCGTAGAGGAATTTTATAGCCCATTGCAAGTTCAACAGCGCGATGTTGAATGACTTTTGAACCCAGGGAAGCTAATTCAAGCATTGATTTATAACCGACTTGATCAAGCTTGCGCGCTTGTTCAACAATTCTTGGATCAGCTGTATAGATCCCAGACACATCTTTGTAAAGGTCACAACGGTCAGCTTTAAGGACAGCAGCTAAGGCAACAGCAGTTACATCTGAACCGCCACGTCCGAAAGTTGTTAACCTTTTTTCAGAGCCAATTCCTTGAAACCCTGCGATAATCGGCACACTATTTGAGTTGAGTGTTTTTTCAATAGCATGCGTTGGAATTTCTTTAACGCGAGCTTTCGTGTAAGTATCATCTGTTTCTAAAGGAATTTGCCAGGCTAAATAAGAGCGAGCTGAGATATTAAAATTTTGTAAAGCAAGTGCTAATAAGCCACATGTTACTTGTTCTCCAGAAGCAAGCACGACATCAATTTCTTGAGGATTAGGCGTTGGCGTTGTGGCTTGAATATAATTTAGTAATTGATCTGTCATTCCGGCCATTGCCGAAACCACGGCCACAACTTTATGACCACGTTTGCACTCATAGGCAATACGGCGGGCAGCATTTTGGATTTGAGGGATTCCAGCAACAGAAGTTCCTCCAAATTTTTGAACAATAAGTGCCATTGAAAGGGGCTCCAAAAATTCTTTGCGATACGCAGTTTCTTCTTATAACACAAAACGGTATAGTAAGCATTAAGAAAGGTTAACTTAAGGAATCTTCATAAAATGACATATTCAGCTTCTGTCGACCAAGAAGAAATAAAGAACTTTGAGCGTCTTGCAGACCAATGGTGGGATCCAACAGGGCCTATGCAGCCTTTACATCAAATGAATCCATTACGCATAAAATTTATTCGTGACCATTTATTAGATCATTTTTCTCACAAGGTTGATGACCGTACCCCTTTAAAAGGTTTATCCTTAATTGACGTTGGCTCAGGTGCTGGCTTATTAACCGAGCCTTTGGCACGTTTAGGAGCATCTGTAACTGGTTTAGATTTAGCTGAGTCAAGTCTTACAATTGCACGTCATCGCGCTGCAGAACAGGATCTAAATATTACCTATGTTAATAGTTCTGTTGAAGATTTTTCTAAAGAAAATAAATCTTATCATGCGGTTATAGCTCTTGAAATTATCGAGCATGTAGCAGATGTTCAAAGTTTTTTAGAAGCTTGTACGTCTCTTTTACAGCCAAAGGGTCTTTTATTTTTAAGTACTTTAAATCGCACACCTCCTTCTTTCTTAACAGCGATTGTCGGGGCTGAGTATATTTTAAGACTTCTTCCGCGAGGCACTCATCAATGGCATAAATTTTTAAAACCTTCTGAAGTTGATGCTCACTTGCGCAAACTCGGATTTCTTATCAAGGATCTTCAGGGAATGCGGTTTAGGCCTTTATATAAAACTTGGACTTTATCAAAAAATTTGAACGTCAATTATATTTTATGCGCTGAAAAGATAAGCTAAAGCCATGTTTTTTGAAGGGAAATTTTTAGGAGATATGATTCTTTCGCGACTGCTTAGGTCATTACCATTTTTATCGTGAAGGCCACTTAATTTGGGGAAGTTTTGCAATTGTTATAGGGCCAACTGAAAGATCACCTTTTTGCATACTTAATGCCACTGTATGCTCAGAAGATTTAGAGTCTGATGAGGATTTATCTTTTAATAATCCTAATGAAAGTTTAACAATAGAAGCGACATTTTTTCGGATTATTTTGTCTTTTGCAAGTTGGTCGAAGAAAGAATCGAGGCCAGAGATTTTGGCTGTAAACGCTGCCAGAGGTTGAAGATTATTATCGAAAGCAAAAGTACCGTTTCCTTCTCCTTTAAGAGAGCCCCACTCAAGAGATAATTTCTCAATTTCTAAAAATCCTCCCTTCTTAGTCCACTCTTCTAAAGGTTTTAAGGCAGCAAAATTAATCTCTTCTTCTAAATGAACAGTCGTCTCAAACAATTCAACGAGGGAAGGGAGTCTCGTTGCCTGTTGCTCATTTAGCCTTAAGCGGTAAAGCCGCAAAGAAAAAGATGAGTTCTTTAATTGTTTTTCAGCCATTGAGGTTTTAGAGAAGATATTGGAAGAAAAAAGATCTTGAGGAAGAGATAAAACCATCATTTCTTCAAGTTTGAAATTAGTTTTATGAAGTTTTCCATCAATGTTATAAAGTTTTAAAGATTTAAAAATGTAGTCTTTATCACGTATTTCAAAATTTCCCTGTAGATCTTCGCATTCGAGCATGAGAGGGGCAAGTTCTGCTTCAGGCGTAAAAATAAATTTCGTTCTTCCCAAAGCATTCACAACAACTGTTTTTGGTGACCAAACAGTTGCTTCTACTTCAAGTCGACCATCAATTTCAAAAAAGCTTGAACCCCATTTTGTTGATGTGAAACGAGGGTTGCTAATTTTAACTTCAATCTTCCACGGGAATCCGGTGATTTTGATGCTCTCATGCTCAAGTTTTAAATCTTGGGTTTGTTGAAGGTGAACAATCTTATGGTGAATATTATTTTCCAGCCAGTGGGCTTGCCTAAACCATACATAGGTATAAGCTATGGAAATCGATAAAACGAAAAGAAAACTTATCCAAGAAACTAAAGAGCGGCGGTTTGAACTTTGTAATATTTTCATTTGGATTTTTTATCGCTTTTCAAAGGATTAAGTTTATCTGCGGCAGTTTCGATAGTATTTGCTAACTTTTTCATAAAGTCTTGTTCGGATAAACCCGGTTCAATAGCAGGAAGAAATTCAAAAATGATTTTTCCCGGAACTTTAAGGAATTTTCGTCGGGGCCAAAAAAAACCCGCATTATGGGCAGCTGGTATAACTTTTAATCCTGTTCCCTTATAAAGAGCATAAGCACCATGACGATAAGTTCCTCGCTCACCTGGAGTAGTTCTTGTTCCTTCAGGAAAAATAAATATTGAACGTCCTTGATCTCTTGCGCGTATTGCGCCTTCTATCATTTGTGGGATAACATTGCGACCTTTAGAACGATCAATGCTGATCATTTCTGCTTTTATAAGAAGCTGACCGAATAAAGGAATCATTGTAAGTTCCCGCTTTAAAATAATGGCTGCGTCAGGAACCAAAAATTCAATCATCGTCGTTTCCCAAACTGATTGATGCTTAGAGGCAACAATAACGGATTCTTGTGGAAGATGATGTTGCCCACGAATTTCCACTTCAATCTGGACAAGCCGGAGTAACAGGATCACACCTTGTCCCCAATATCGAGATGCGCGATGAACCCAATGACGCCCAAATATAAAAGCCGGTAAAGCGCTTAAGACAATAAGGAAAGTCCAGATATAAAAGAAAATATTAAAAAAAATAGATCGTATAAAAATCATCATGATAAAGTCTCAATTCCTTTAAGAATAAGGTTCCTTAAGTAATATCGTCCTAAGGCGCCTATAAATTTATGATATTCACGAATGGTTAGATCAAAAGTTCCTGGCCATTGCCACCATGTTTTACCATGGAATTTTTTTGGGGAAATAGGGTGAGGAATAATGTGAACATTTGGTAAGCGTTGAGAAAATTCTAATAAACTGCGGCGCATATGATAATTTGCGGTAACTAAGCGCAATGTTTGAATGTGGTTTTTTCGAACCCATTTAGCCGTTTCTTGAGCATTTTGTATAGTATTCCCGGCTGAATATCCTAAGTCAATTGTTGTTGGATCGATTTTTGTTCTTTCATGCAAAGGGATTTGTGACAAAACATCTTTTATTTTTACATGTTCATGCACGCCAGAGATAAAAAGTCGGTGCGCAAGTTTATGAGATAAAAGAAATAAGCCTGTCGTGACGCGTTCAGCCCCTCCTGTGAGCACAATGATAGCATCAGTCGGTTGCTCTGGTAAGTGAGCTTCGCTTGAAATGCTGTTAGCGAACCATAATAAACCAATACCCCAGCCAACACAAATTGTAAGCATAAAGGCAAAGAACCAACGTATCATAGAAAGGCTATCCTTTAATGGTGCTCGCCAGTATAAGAGGTCTTAGAAGAATCGTCTAGCTTTTCTAAAAGATCTTTTACAGCCGTTAATAAGTTATCATAAATCGTAACAGGTGCTAAAAATTCCGGGATACCCTCTTTTTCGGTTATAAGTCCTTTTCCGGTTCGTACCAGGATACGTTGGCAGTTCGCATAATAGGCGGCTTCAAGATCTCTTAAAGCATCACCAATCATGTATGAATAGGTGGCTCGAGCATTGAAGTGAGCCAAGGCTTCTAACAGCATGCCAGGCGCTGGTTTGCGACGATAATGAGGTTCAATTGTTGTATCTGTGCAGAAAAAAATCCGATCAATATGGGCACCCGTTTCTGCAAGACTTTTCTGCATTTGAAGATGAATGGAATCCAACTCTTTAAGGCTTATTTCCTGACGTCCGACAATTGCTTGATTTGTTATAATGGCAACAGGAATATCCGCTTGATTTAAAAAACGAATGGCTTGGGCCACGAAAGGAAGAAAAGTAAACTCTTCCCAATTTCTTACAGAGGTAGGGCGATCAACATTAATCACTCCATCTCGATCAAGCATGACTAAATCTATCACCTACTTTTCCTGAGAAAGTGAGAACATCACCGTTGTGCGAGCAGAGGCCATAACAACAAGAGCAACAAGGAGAGGGGAAAATATAATAATACTCCAAATTTCAACGGAAGGGAAAGATTTAGAGGTTAATGGAAGCAAAGACAGGTCCAAATTTACGGTCAATAAGAAATACAAAATTGTTGATAAGATAGTGCCTAAAGCACCTCCTTTTAAAGAGAGATTTAATGCATGCTTTTGAAATTGTTTAGCGATAAAACGGTCCTCTGCCCCTATTAAGCGTAAGATTTCAATAACACGCTCGTGAATAACAAGGCCTGCATGTGTCGTGAAAACAATAGTGAATATTGCAGCAATTCCAACCAAGCAGGCTACAATCATTGTGGCTACTTGAATAGCATAGGTAACTTCTAAAAAAGATCCTTTTGATTTTCGCCCTTTCTCAAGGCGGGTAGAAGGAAAATACATTTCAAGATCTGAAGCAATTTGTGGAAAATTAAGTTTAGCACGGTCATCCAATTTTGCTTCAATAGAATAAGAAGAAAGAACCGATTGAGAAGAGGATGAAGAATAATTCCAAGGATCAAAAATGGAGGTACGTTTTGATTGTGTAACGACTTCTAAATTAAGAACGCCAGGGATTTGTCTAAGAAATTGCATGAGTTCTAGCTGGTGATTAAAATGTTGTTGTGGGTCTGAAATCATGGGAAGAGTGACAGTAAAGCCTGTCATTGCTTCATGGCGCCATGTTTGTAGGGAGCGCTCAAGAAGAATTGAAGCGCTTAAACAAATGGTAATTAAAAAAACCATTAAACTAAGGATCCCAAGAACCATTTTAGCGCCTTTTATTTGATTAAAAGGAATTTCTGTAGAAGTTGTTTTTCTGTTAAGCATTGTTAGCGACCTTTTCATAATCAAGAGGAGATTGGATTGAGATTCTGCCTTCTGCCAAGTTTATAATTGGATGAGGAAACTCTGCGGTAAGGTCTTTATTATGGGTCGCCATAATGATTGTAATACCTCCGTGATTGAGTTCTTCAAAAAGATAAAGCAACTTAGCTGCATTTTCATCATCAAGATTGCCAGTTGGTTCATCGGCTAATAGAAGTCTTGGTTTGTTTATAACAGAACGAGCGATGACAGCGCGTTGTTTTTGACCTCCTGAAAGCGTTGTTGGCATGGCATCTTCAAATCCTTGAAGTCCTATCCATTTCATCATTTGTTGAGCTTTTTTACGACTCTCTGACCATTTTTCTCCTTTGAGTCTTAAGGGAAGGGCAATGTTATCTAAGGTTGTTAAATGATCTAAAAGAAGAAAGTCTTGAAAAATCACACCGATCTGTTGCCTATAGTGGGCGAGTTCTAAATGTTTCAAGTATCTCAAGTCACGATCGAAGATTTGAACAGTCCCTCGATAATCTTTTGTTCCACTATACATAAGTTTAAGGAGCGAAGATTTTCCAGCACCACTTACCCCTGTTAAGTAATGGAATGTACCTGGAGAAAGATTGAAAGAAACATCTTGAAGAATATAGGGGCCTTGCTCATATTGTAGGCTGACTCTTTCAAATTTTATAATACTATTTTGCACCTTATCTCCCCTTATTAATTTCTCTATAGTTGATGAAAGTTAGTGAAATCTCAAGGAGAAAGTTCAAAAAATAACTTAACTATCGTTGACAAGGTGAGCACAAGTTTACATAGTAAGAGAATAATCTGGACTTAGGAAAGGTGGCCTATGTTTTCTCCCCTTCTTTGGAGTGCTCAGAAAAGAATAAAAATTGTGTTGCTTGCCTTGATACTTCTTTGGTCAGGTGTATGGTGGGCTTTATGAGCCAAGACCCTAGCCCTATACTAAGTTTCAAGAATGTTTCAGTTGCTTATAAAAACCGTCTTGCGCTTGAGAATATTTCCTTAGATTTCTTTAAAGGGTCCCTTACGGCGATTTTAGGTCCTAATGGCGGCGGAAAAAGTACCCTTTTAAAATCTATTCTGGGATTAGTTCCTTTACAAACGGGAGAGATTCAAAAGTTCTCTTTAAAATATAAAGATATAGCTTATCTCCCTCAGCAAACTGAAATAGATCGCACATTCCCATTGACGGTAAATGATGTGATTGCTTTTGGAGCATGTCAAACGAAGGGGTTCTTCAAAGAAATAAACCAAGAAACAAAAATTTATATTCAAAAAGCGCTTGAAAAAGTTGGGTTAAAAGAAGCTGCTAGTCGGTCTTTGCATACGCTCTCAGGAGGACAGTTTCAACGCGTGCTTTTTGCGCGCACAATGTTACAAAATGCCCAAATTATTCTTCTTGATGAGCCATTTGCTGCTGTTGATCGATACACAATAGAAGACCTCATCAAAATTATTAAAGCATGGGCAGCTGAAGGACGGACAATAATTGTTGTTTCTCATGATTTAGAATTTGTTCAGACATATTTCCCTCAATCTCTTTTATTGGCTCGGAGTGTGATAGCCTATGGACCAACAGAAAAAGTTATAACGCTTAAAAATTTACGCCAAGCTCGCCAAGCTTCTTACGAATGGGAAGAGTCAAATTTTCAGGATGATAAAACAATGCAGCTTTTTAAAAATGATGTATGATTTTTTTATCGAACCTTTTAATGATTATGCTTTTCTAAGGCGATCTTTAATAGCATGTATAGCCCTTTCCTTGGGGTGTGCACCGGTAGGTGTTTTACTTGTTTTAAGGCGAATGAGTTTAATGGGTGATGCTCTTTCACATTCCGTTTTACCTGGAGTTGCTCTTGGTTATTTGCTGATGGGGCTTTCTCTCCCGGCAATGGGCATCGGGGGAATGCTGTCAGGTCTTCTGGTGGCTCTTTTGGCGAGTTTTATTTCGCGACAAACTGTTCTTAAAGAAGACGCTAGTTTTGTTGGTTTTTATTTAATTGCATTAGCGTTGGGGGCTATTCTTGTCTCAACCAAGGGGAAGAATATTGATCTTATGCATATTTTATTTGGATCGATTTTAGCAGTTGATAAAGCTTCTTTAATTTTGATCGTCAGCATTACAAGCATCAGTTTACTTGTTATGGCTTTAATTTTTCGACCTTTAGTATTGGAATGCTTTGATCCAGTTTTTATGACATCAATAAGTGGGCGCGGAAGTCTATATCATCTCATTTTTATGGGACTGGTTGTCCTAAATATGGTTTCTGCTTTCCAAGCTTTAGGCACTCTCATGGCTTTAGGAATGATGATGCTTCCTGCCATTACAGCACGTTTTTGGGCACGAGAAGTTTGGTCACTTTATCTAGTGGCTATTCTTTTTGCTATTTTGTCTGGCTTTTTAGGACTAATATTTTCATATCATTATAGTTGGCCTTCTGGTCCTGCGATTATCTTAGTTGCTGGTATTTTCTATCTTATAACAGTTATTATAGGACCTTACGGTAGCTTGAGGTGTCGTCATACATGAAGTTATGGACCTTCATATCGTTAATCTTGTTGAGTTATAGTTCGTCAAGCTTTGCCCATTCAAATTTAAAAGTTGTTGTAAGTTTTAGTGTTCTTAAAGATCTTGTTGAAAATGTAGGCGCTGAGGTTGTCACTGTTACATCGTTGGTAGGCCCTAATAGTGATGCTCATACTTTTGAACCAAATACAGAAAGTGCTCAACTTGTTTCAGAAGCTAATCTCATCTTTATGAATGGTCTTGGATTTGAAGGGTGGATGCCTCGTTTAATAGAATCAACAAAAACAAAGGCAAAATTCGTTATTGTTACTCAGCACATTAAGCCTCGTACTTTTGAAATAAACCCAAATTTAAGTTTTGATCCTCATGCTTGGCATGACGTTAAAAATGCCATAATCTACGTTGATAATATTGAAAAAGCACTTTTAGAATCATTACCAGAAGCTGCTGAACTGATCCGAAAAAATGCCTCTAATTACCGTCAAAAGTTGAGAGATTTAGAAGCGTGGATTTATAAAGAGCTTAAGGATATTCCTTCTCAACAAAGAATCATTATCACGGCACATGACGCTTTTGGTTATTTAAGCGATGCTTATCAAATAAAATTTTTAGCGCCGCAAGGGCTAACGACAGAAAGTGAACCTTCTGTGCACGAAGTTGTTTCTTTGATTAAAAAAATTAAGGAATATGGCGTAAAAGTTTTGTTTGTTGAAAATATTTCGAATGAACGTTTGATTCGTCATATAGCAGAAGAAACAGGTGCAACAATTGGAGGCGTGCTTTATTCTGATGCTCTTTCTGAAAAGCATCAACCTGCAGCCACCTACATTGATATGATGAAAATAAATATACAGTTATTAAAATCTGGAATGCTAAAAAATAAGTAATTAATAAAATAATTTATAATAATTATAATCAATAATCTTCTTAAATTTCAGAATTATTTCTTGTTTTTATAAAGTTATATTTACAAAGAGTTTATTGCTTTTTGATTACTTTTCTATTGTCTTTTTCAATCTTTGTTTGACAAAGTGGGTTCTTTTAGTTATATTATGCACGCATTACCTAAACAATCTTGGGGATTTAAAATGATTCAAAACCGTTCTTTTTCGAGTGGTGATCTTGTTGTATATCCAGCACATGGTGTTGGAAAAGTAATGTCGATCGAGACACAAGAGGTTGCAGGTCATCAACTTCAAGTTTTTGTAATCTCATTTTCAAAAAATAGGATGACTTTGCGTTTGCCGATGAAGAAAGCGCAAGATGCTGGCTTGCGTGCTTTAAGTAATGAAAACGAAGTACAAGAAGCTTTAGGAACGCTAAAAAAGAGAATAAAATCTAAAAAGGCAATTTGGTCACGTCGCGCTCAAGAATATGAAATGAAAATTTCTTCTGGTGAGTTAACTTCAATTGCTGAAGTTATCCGAGAACTTTATCGGAGTGGAGATCAACCTGATCAATCCTATAGTGAACGTCAAATCTATCAATCAGCTCTTCAACGTTTAGCTTCTGAACTTGCAGCTATTGAAGAGATTGATGAAACTCAAGTTATTGCAAGAGTAGAAGGAATTCTGCAAGCAGCATAATCTTTAAAGCTTTATGTTAAGGAAGTAAAAAAGTGTCTTTTTCTTGTGGGATTTAAGTTTATGAAACCACATGATATAGATCGTTTTTTTGCGCTTCTTCTTTTTATCGGTAGTGGACTTATTTTCTGTATGATTGTTTTAGGGGGCGTTACACGTTTAACTGGATCAGGCCTTTCGATCGTTGAGTGGCAACCATTTAGCGGTATCTTTCCTCCATTAACTCAACAAGAGTGGGATGTTCTCTTCTCTCAGTATCAAAATTCTCCTGAATTTAAAAAAATCAACTTTGGTATGAATTTGTTGGGATTTAAGCAAATTTTTTGGCTTGAGTACATTCATCGATTGTGGGGTAGGCTTATTGGTCTGTATTTCTTTTTTCTTATTCTTTTTGTTTTTAAAAATAAGAAATTGCATGCTTATTTATGGCCTCTTTTCGGATTGTGGAGTTTAGGAGCACTTCAAGGGATAGTAGGTTGGTATATGGTTAAAAGTGGGCTTATAAGTGATCCTCAAGTAAGTCCATACCGCCTTGCTATGCATTTAATGCTGGCGATTGTGACTTACAGTTGGACTTTAAATTTAGGGTTACGTATCTGGTATAGACGCGTGCAACGATGTGATTATCAAAACATTCTTGCCGTAAGCCTTGTTCTTCTGACTATTTTATTTGGAGGGTTTGTTGCTGGCCATAAAGCTGGACTTGTTTATAACACTTTCCCTCTCATGGGTCAGTCTTGGATTCCTGAGGAATTATTTTTTGAAGCCCCATGGTGGAAGGATCTTGTCCATAATCCCATTAGTATCCAATTTGTTCATCGAATTTTAGCGATCATTTCTCTAACATTTTTAGGGTTTCTTGCTTTAAGACGACAAGGCGTTTATAGCGTTGTCTTCGGCCTTGCAGTGTTTCAAGGGGGACTTGGTGTTTTAACCCTTTTATTTAAAGTCCCGATAGTCCTAGCTGCGGCACATCAAGCTATAGCGGTTATCTTATTAACAAGTCTGTGGCTTGTTTTTTATCAAGGCCATGATTCCAGGGAGATTTTTTCCTTCAAGCCATTCAAGAAAAGCACCTCCAGCTGTCGATAGATAGCTAAAATTCTTACTACATTTAGCATTTGTTAGAGCTGCTAGGGTTTCACCTCCTCCCGCAATGCTAAAAAGCTTTCCATCGCACGTTAATTCGGCGACTGTTTGTGCAACTGCAGTAGTTCCTTGATCAAAGGGAGGCATTTCAAAAACACCCAAAGGACCATTCCAAACAACAGTGCGTGCTTGGCTTAGTTTCGCTTTAAAAAGAGAGATTGTTTCAGGTCCAATATCTAGTATTTTGAAAGTTTTTGGAAGATTTGAAAGAGGTAAGGTAACAAAGTTTTGAGTTTCGTGAGAACCTGTTGCGTCGATGGGGAGAACAATTTCAACTTGCTTATCATGGGCAATTTTTTCAATTTCTTTGGCAGTTTCGAGCATCGTAGGTTCATAGAGAGAAGTTCCAATGCTAATATTTCGAGATTTTAAAAATGTATTTGCAATTCCACCGCTTAATATAAGGAAGTCTACTTTTTCTAGAAGGTTTTTCAAAAGATCTAATTTTGTTGATATTTTAGAACCAGCGACGATTGCGGCAAGTGGTTTTTGTGGAGCGTTTAAAGCTTGCGACAGAGCGTTAATTTCTTTGGTCATCAAAAGTCCAGGGAAAGAAGGTAGATAATGTGTAATAGCATCTACAGAAGCATGCGCCCTGTGAGATACTGCAAACCCATCATTTACATAGAGATCACCTAAGCTTGCCAGTGCTTGAGCAAAGCGGAGATCATTTTCTTCTTCTTCAGGATGAAAACGAAGATTTTCTAATAAGATAATATCGCCGTTCTTAAGGTTTTGAGTAATTTTCTGTACTTGAGGACCAATACAATCATCGCAGAAAGAAACACTTCTTTTCCAGCACTTTTCTAAGGATGGTAAGAGCTGTTTAAGAGACATTTCAGGGTTTATTTTTCCTTCTGGGCGACCAAAATGAGCAATTAAAATAATGCTAGCACCCTTTTCACAAAGATAATCAATGGTTGGTGTAAGGCTTGTGATTCGGGAGGTATCTAAAACTTCACCATTTTTCATAGGAACATTAAGATCCACGCGCACAATAACTTTTTTATTTTTTAAGTTTATTTGATGAAGGTCAGGTAGGTTCACAAAACTGTTCCTTTTTTTTAATTTTAAATATCCGCAAGATAACCTACTAAAAAACTTCTTTCGAGCATATTTTTTTCTAGCAGAATGGAAAGCGCTTTGATAATATAGGTAGCAAATATACTTTGGCTTGACTTCTCGACTTTTAAAAATGATCATCACACTTCATAACTATTTTGCTTAATCGTGGGTTTAATGGAACAATCTGTTGAAAAATATTCAATTTTTTCTCTTCCCAAAAGTATTTGGGGGATAGGACTCGTCACTTTATTGGTCAACTTATCTTCAGTGATAATCTTTAGCCTTTCGCCAATTTACCTGACAACAGTTTTGGGAGTATCGACTTTTGATCTAGGCATTCTCGAAGGTTTTGTTGAGGCGACCTCTTGGTTTACAAGAATTTTTGCTGGGATTTTGAGTGATTATCTTTATCGACGTAAACCTATCCTTGTTTTTGCTTACACGCTTTCCGCTTTATCTCGTCCTATTTTTGCAATTGCGCCTTCTCTTGGATGGATTGCTGGAGCGCGTTTAATTGATCGCGTGAGTAATGGTTTACAAGCAACGCCGCGAGAAGCTCTCGTTGGAGATTTGGCGCCCAAGAACTTAAAAGGGACTTGTTTTGGATTACGTCAAACTTTATCGATGATTGGTTCTTTTGCGGGTGCAGGCATTGTTATGTTTTTAATGTATCAGACAAAAGGAAACTATGAGATCATCTTTTGGGCCGCTGCAGTACCGCCAATTCTCGCCGTTTTAGCGCTTGTATTTTTTGTCCAAGATTCTCCGATTGCGGGACGGCATCATGCAAAAATTTCTTTTTGGGCTCATCTTAAGCATACGCGTCATCTTACAAAGCAATATTGGCGTGTAGTTTTTGTAGCTGGAATTTTTATGTTCTCAAATTATAGTGGGGCATATATGATTCTTCAAGGAACACACCAAGGTTTATCTCCTAGCCAGGTTCCTATTTTAATGGTTTTACAAAATCTTTTTGCATTTGCTTCAGCATATCCCATGGGGCGTCTCTCTGATCGTTTTGATCGCCGCATTTTAATTGGAATTGGATTTATTATTACGATTATCTCAAATGCTTTTTTTGCTTTAGCACATGGGCCTATGTTTGTTTTAATTGGCGCATCTTTGTGGGGATTGCAGATGGGGATGACACAAAGTTTACTCTTAACAAAAGTTGCTGATACAACTTTTACTGAAATTCGGGGGACTGGTTTTGGAATCTATTATCTTATTATTGGGGTAACTATTTTTCTATCAAATACGATAACAGGATGGATTTTTGCACATCATAAACCATCATTTGCGTTCTGGTTAAGTGCATGCGTTGCTGGTGTTGCTTCGATTTTGCTTCCCTTTATCTCGTCTTCCCAAAAATTAAAAACTTAATTTAAAGAGTTCAGTTTTATGAGTACAGTTATAAAAACAGATGTTGTTATTATTGGCGCAGGACCTGTTGGTTTATTTACTATTTTTGAATGTGGGATGATGCGACTCAAATGTCATATCATTGATGCTTTGGAAATGGTAGGAGGGCAATGTGCTGCACTTTATCCTGAAAAGCCGATTTATGATATTCCAGGATTTCCCCGTATCGACGCGATAGAACTTATTAATAATTTAGAGAAGCAAGCAGCTCCTTTTAATCCTGTTTATCATCTGAATCAACAGGTAGAGGTTCTTGAGCCACTTGCGGAGAATCGTTGGTTAGTTAAGACTTCTGCAGGAACACAATTTGATACAAAAGTCATCATTATAGCTGCAGGTGTAGGTGCCTTTGGACCTAATCGTCCTCCTTTAGAGGGAATTGAAGTTTATGAAGGAAAAAGCGTTCTTTACTATATCCAAAAGCGTGAACAATTTACAAATCAAAGGGTTGTGATCGCTGGGGGCGGTGATTCTGCAGTGGATTGGGCTCTATCCCTTTCAGAAATAGCGAAACAAGTTATGGTTGTGCATAGGCGAGCAAAGTTTAGAGCAGCTCCTGAGTCTGAGCAACAATTACATTCTTTAGCAGAACAAGGAAAAATAGAGCTTATTGTACCGTATCAGCTGGATGGGATTGAAGGTCATAATGGTCAGTTAGATGCGGTCATTGTTAAAACATTAGAAGGTGAAAGCCGTAAACTGGAAGCAGACTATTTATTACCGTTTTTTGGACTTTCAATGAACTTAGGGCCTATTAATCATTGGGGGCTCAATCTTGAGAAACATCATATTCAAGTGGATCCTGGGACCTGCAAAACAAATCAAACAGGCATTTTAGCGATTGGTGATATTGCCACTTATTCTCATAAGTTAAAGCTTATCCTGACAGGCTTTGCTGAAGCCGCGCAAGCAGCTCATACAGCAAGATCCTTAGTCCATCCTGGTGAAGTTTGGCACTTTGAACACTCAACAACGCAAGGCGTTCCTCATAAAGAAACGATTGCGGCTTAAGAAGGTTACTTTTCTAAGCGATGTAAGTTACGTTCAAGATCAGCCCCTCTAAGATCGAAGCCGATAAAAACCTTATATTTTTCACATTGGTCCATGAGTTTGAGAGGAACAGGTATTGTTACCTCTATTATCTTACGTTGGAATTTCTTCTGACCTTCAAAGATGATTTCTAAAGAGAACATTTTCTTTAAAAGAGGATTTTCTTTTTGATCAGTGATAGCAATAAAAAAGTTTCCATTCAGCTTAGATTGGGGTGTCTTTCTTAATGCACTAAAGACGATGTGAAAATTAAGCTCGGCTTCTTTGTCGCTTTTTTGTGGAAATTCAGTGAAAGATTCGATCTCAAGCCGGGCAACTTCATGTTTTAACGTTTCATCAAGAAAGCTTTGACGAGCAAGCTCATGAATAATGCTTGTTGCAGGTGATAAGCAAGAACGATATTCTATAGGTTCAGAGTTTTGACAACCTCCTAATGGAAGTAGAGCGACAAATATAAGTGGCAAAAAGTATAGCATGGTATTTTTCTTTTTTTAAATTATTGAAAAAGGTTAATATAAAAGAGTTGATTTGTATTTCATCCACAAGTAAACCAAAAGAAGGCTTTTCCTTTCGCAACCTCTACTTTAAAGAGACTAGCTTGCACCATGTGGAGAACAGTCATAATTTAAACTCCATTTAGAAATAAACATAGCTTACTGAAGCATAACTTTTAACACAAGATGATAAATATGGGACAGACATTGACTCAAAAGAATACTGTTGAGATTTTTACGGATGGTGCTTGTAGCGGAAATCCAGGACCAGGCGGTTGGGGTGTCATTTTACGAGCTGAAAGTGGAGAGGAAAAAGAATTTTCTGGTGGTGAGACCAATACAACTAATAATCGGATGGAGCTTATCGCGGCTATTAAAGGACTTGAGGCACTTAAGAAGCCAGTATTTGTGAAGCTTTACACGGATAGCAAATATCTTCAAAATGGGATGAAACTTTGGCTTAATAAGTGGAAAAGTAACGGCTGGAAAACCTCTGGTCGTGATGACGTAAAAAATATGGATCTTTGGCAGATGTTAGATTCTTTAGCATCTCAATATGAAATTGAGTGGCACTGGATTAGAGGGCATTCAGGTCATCCTGAGAATGAGCGCGCCGATGTTTTAGCACGTAATGCAATTGTTCAGATCATGATGTCTCAAGAGATTAACCTTTAATATTAAAGAGGCAATCCTTGTAAAAGACGAGGACGTTCTCCTAAAAGACCCATCGCGTGATGTGTCATAAGGCGCTTTAAAACGGGCAAACGGTTTGCAAGACGCAATCCTATCATCCGTAAGTTACCTAAAGCTTTAGAATCATTTGAAAAAGATCGAATTAAAAGATCAGTAACACCTGTTAGTGTAACGATGTCAGAACGGCGCCACCTTTGGTATCTCTCCAGAATTTGAGCACTTCCTATATCAATACCCACGCGGGCAGCATCAACAACAACTTCTGCCAATGTTACTGCATCGCGAAATCCAAGATTTAAGCCTTGTCCTGCAACAGGATGAATGACATGGGCAGCGTCTCCAACGAGGGCAAGTCTCTCGGCGATTAGCTGAGGGACGAAAACACCGCTTAGAGGATAAGACCAGCATTGACTAATCAATTCAAGTTTTCCTAAATAATCTCCAAAAGCCGTTTGTAGTTGCTGAGAAAATTCTTGTTCTGATAAAGTTAAAAGGTGCTCGCCATAATCTTTCTTAACGCTCCAAACAAATGAACAAAGATTATTTTGCATAGGGAGCAAAGCAAGAGGACCTGTCGGAAGAAAGTGTTCAAAAGCAATATTTTCGTGCAGATATTCCGTTTTTAGAACGCCTACCAAAGCCAATTGATGGTAAGACCAATCATGTGCTTTTAAGCCAACTTCTTGGCGTGTTGTTGAATTACGGCCGTCGGCTGCGACAACAAGAGGTGTTCTTAAGGTCGTTTGTTGTTTAAGAACGGCTTCTTGAAAGAAAGAATGACACTTTAAGTTTTGGACTTGGCCGGGAATATGGCATTCGATGAGAGGATTACTAAAAATAGACTTAAAAAGAATTTGACGTAAATAACGCGTCTCGATGATATATCCCATCGCAAGATTGTTTGAATCTTTTTCATCATAATGAACATAGCCTATATGATTGGCTTGGGAGATATGGATTTTTTTGATAGGTTCAGCAAAGGACAACATTTCTTCCCATATGCCCAAGGCTTTAAATACCAGATGAGAACCATGAGAGATGGCAAGTGTTCGGCCATCAAAACCTTTTTCAAGAACTTGAGCTGGTTCACAAGGATCAACAATAACGCTTTTAAGACCTGCTTGAGCAAGAGCTAAAGCGAGTGTAGCGCCAACGGGACCAGCGCCAATAATAAGTGTATTTATATCTAAAGACGACTTCATCATGCTCTAGAGAATAGACGATTTAAAAAAAATTAAATACTATTATCTTTGTTATTTTTAATAGGATAGATAAATATAAAGTTGGATTATAAAAGGAATAATTAATGACGCCGATGATGGCTCAATACCATCGCATTAAAGCTGAGCATCCCGATGATCTTTTATTTTATCGGATGGGTGATTTTTATGAGCTTTTTTTTGAAGATGCTGTTAAGGCTGCTCAAGCTTTAGATATTGCTTTAACAAAACGCGGCAAGAATGAAGGTGAAGATATTCCCATGTGTGGTGTGCCGGCGCATGCCGTTGAGGGTTATCTTGCAAGGCTTGTGCGACAAGGTTTTCGCGTGGCTATTTGCGAGCAAGTTGAGAATCCAGAAGAAGCAAAGAAAAGAGGTCCAAAAGCTGTTGTAAAGCGTGATGTCATCCGTTTAGTGACACCAGGAACTTTAACAGAGGATAATTTATTAGAAGCACGTCGCCATAATTTTTTGTGCGTTCTCTTAGAAGATCCTGCTCAAAAAGAAAATAAATTTGCCCTAAGTTTTATGGATATTTCAACGGGTGCTTTTTTTGTGGAAAGTTGTGCTGAAAAGAAATTGGCTGAGACACTTTCACGTATTTCTCCCTCAGAGCTCGTGGTTCCGGAAAAGTTATGCCAAAAACAACAGTTGTACGAACTCTTTTTAGCCTGGAAAAATGTTCTTTATCCTCAAGCTGAGAGTCGCTTTGACCATCCTAATGCGCAAAAACGCCTTCAAGAAAGTTACGGTGTTAAAACCCTGGAAGGATTTGGGGCATTCTTGCCGCATGAAATAACAGCAGCAGGCGCTTTATTAGAATATGTTTCTCTCACGCAAAAAGGGGGCATGCCGAAGTTATGTCCTTTGCGACGTCTTAAATCCTCTGAATTTATGGAAATTGATACGGCTACAAGACGGAATCTTGAGCTTACGATAACGCAACAAGGAGAATATAAAGGCAGCCTTCTCAATGTAATTGATAGGACATTAACCGCACAAGGCGGGCGACTTTTAGCGCTCCATCTCTCTCATCCTTTAACAAACATTGCACGCCTTAAGATGCGCCTTGATATGGTTGGTTTTCTTAAAGAAAATACCTCCTTACGAACAGCGCTTAGAGAAACTTTAAAAACAACGCCTGATTTTGAAAGGTCCTTATCTCGTCTAAGCTTGGGACGAGGAGGGCCGCGAGATTTAGCAGCGTTGCGGGAAGGCTTAAGAATTGCAACATGTCTTCAAACGCAGTTGCAAGCGTTCACAGATTTACCGCAAGGTTTCTTGAAAGTTCAACGGCTTTTAGGCGAACATTCCGTTCTCATTGATCGACTTACGCGTGCGCTTGCGGAAGATCTACCTTATTTTGCAAGAGATGGTGGGTTTATTCAAAAAGGTTATCATGAAGGTTTAGATGAAGCACGCCTCTTAAAGGACGAAGGACGGAAGCTTATTGTTAATTTGCAAACAAAGTATGCCCAGGATCTTGGCATTTCCTCTTTAAAAATTAAGCACAACAATATTATTGGATACCATATTGAAGTGACCGCGGTTCAGGCTTCGAAAATGAGCCCAACATTTATTCATCGCCAAACGATGGCCAATGCCATGCGTTTTACGACAGTTGAGTTGAACGAATTTGAGCAAAAACTTACCTCTGCTTCTGAGCATGCACTAACCATTGAATTGAAGTTGTTTGAGGATTTAGTGACAGAAGTATTGGGCAGAGCGGCAGAAATTCAAGAAGCAGCACAAGCAATTGCAAGTCTCGATGTTTCTTCATCTTTAGCATATCTGGCGACCACGGAAAATTATTGTTGTCCAGAGATTGATGAGTCCACAGCTTTTGAAATTATTGAAGGGCGCCATCCTGTTGTAGAAGTCTCTCTTAAACAAGCAAATGCTAGCAAGTTCGTGACAAATGATTGTGTGATGAATACTCAGTCAAATATTTGGCTTTTAACGGGGCCAAATATGGCGGGGAAAAGCACATTTTTAAGACAGAATGCCCTCATCGTTTTACTCGCTCAAATTGGCTCTTTTGTGCCTGCAGCCAAGGCACATATTGGTCTTGTTGATCGTCTTTTCTCGCGTGTAGGCGCTTCGGATGATCTTGCACGCGGGCATTCTACTTTTATGGTTGAGATGGTTGAAACAGCAGCTATTTTGAATCAGGCCACACAACGCTCGCTCGTTATCCTTGATGAAGTAGGGCGAGGAACTTCAACGTATGATGGCCTCTCGATTGCATGGTCGACGTTAGAACATCTTCATGAAGTTAATCAGAGCCGTGCACTGTTCGCGACTCATTATCATGAATTAACTGAGCTTGAAGAAAAACTCAAAAGTCTAAAATGCTATACGATGAAGGTGAAAGAGTGGAAGGGGGACGTGATCTTTCTTCACGAAATTATTGAGGGTACGGCCGATCGTTCATATGGTCTTCATGTGGCAAAGTTGGCCGGGATGCCACCTTCTGTTTTAGCGCGCGCGGAAGTTCTTTTAAAAGAGCTTGAAAATAAAAGTCCTAAGTCAGGAAAAGTTAAAATTTCTGAATTACCTTTGTTTACAGTGCCTCCCGTTTCTCAAAAGCTGTCAGCCCCGTCTTATTCACCGATCGAGCAGAAATTACAGGCCTTATCCTTAGATGAAATAACACCGCGCCAAGGACTTGAGCTTTTGTATGAATTAAAGGCTTTGCTAAAAAACAGTGATGCGGCTTAATTATAAATAAGGTAGAAGGTATATTTTTGAAGGTATCTTGTAACGATTAAGTAGAGATTAATATAGTTGTTTAATATTAATAAATTTTCGAAGAAATTCATTTTTCAGGCTGGCATATGTCTTTTAATAACAACACTTATTCCTTTAACAATACATATCCATATCCTAGAATGGGTAAAACCTAAACTCGATGCTTTAATGCACGGGTTCCAGCCAGAGTCATCTGCATATCCTTCAATTATTATTTTTATGGCGCATATTACAGCTTTTATTACTGTAGGGTTGGTAATGTTTTTATATTACCATACTCAACATTTGCTTATCGTCAAACATAAGATTCTCAAAGCGTTTCTAGTCGCTTGTATCTTGTTGGAAATTAAAGGTGATCTGTTGCGTCAGCCGCTTATGGATTATTTATTAAATTATAATCTAGGGATGAAGAATCCACTTCTTTTTGTCGTATTAAACCAACTAGATAAGTGGTTAGCTAATTTTTTTATAGCATTATGTTTGGTTTATCTTTGTCCTAAAAAAAGAGAAGCAGATGAGCCTGTTTATCTTAGATCCTCGGCACAAGGCCGAGGATGACGATAGGAAAAAGGCTTGTCTTAATCAATTACCAACTAACTTCTTTCCATCTTTGCCAACAAGCATTTTCACACCCAACCTGTGTCATTCTCGGGCTTGCCCCGAGAACCTCAAACAACCGATAGACCTTATCTATCGCCATTCGTTGCTTGTTACCTCTTCCCGGATCGCAGCCTTTCATGCACGCTTAGGACTCGAAATCACCGTTCTCTCTGGTGTCATCCTTGCGAAAGCGGGGCTCCATATAAAAAAGTGAAAAACTTCTCCAAATTTTAAGCACCGTTACTTTTTCACTCTTTTTCCATGCTTATCTCACACGTTTTTTTCTTCGTTGCAGTAAACAAGCTTTATTTTTTCTTTACACTGTCAAACATCCATTTAGCTCCTTCTGGTGTCTCATGGCATCGTCAGGTTGCCTGAGATCCTCGGTATAAGACCGAAGATGACGAAGAGAGGCGCTATTTTATTCCTCTTGTCACCAATCACCATTTGTTATCTTCCAACTCTTCCTGGATCCCCACTTGCGTGAGGATGACATTGGAGTCGTTACCTCTTTTTGTCACCTATCACGAGGCAAAGAGAGGGTATTCACTCAAAAAGAGTGTTAAAAGGCTTATCTTGTGTAATAAATTAGGTTTTTAAGTCCCTGCATTATTATTTTTATTAAGACGTTCATGAAAGACTTTTGGAAAGAATTATGAAGGATTTTTATTCATTCATAAGAAAGAGAAACTCTTCCTTGACCATCTACAACCAGACTACTATATCTAGTTGCAAAAATCAAGAAAAATCGACCCGAAAATACCTTATTTTATGATTTAAAATCAATAATTTATTAAATATTTTTTAAGGAAAAATAAGCTCTTGAATTATAGAAAAAAGATTTTTTAAGCATGCCCTAATTCTAAGGACAAAAGCTCTGGATCAACGCCAATTTTTTTCAGAACTTGCTTCCAAAGAAGCTCTAATTCTTTCGTAAAAATAAGGTCAAGATCGGCATCTACCATAAGCCAACTATTTTGTTGAAGTTCAGCTTCGAGTTGGCCTGCACTCCAACCCGTGTAGCCTAAAGCCAAAATTTTCTTTTCAGGACCATGACCGCTTGCAATTTCATTTAGAATATCTACCGTTGCGGTCAAAGCAATATCATCACCGATCTTAACGGACGCTTTATGAAGATAATCTGTTGAATGAAGGATGAAACCTCGCCCCATCTCAACAGGACCGCCAAAATGAATTGGAATTTCTTCTTTGAGCAAAGGCATTTTAATGTTTAACTGTTCTAAAAGTTCTTGGAGGGTTAAAGAATCTATGAGACGATTTAGAACCAGCCCCATTGCGCCCTGTTTATCATGTCCGCAAATGAGAATAACCGCGTGGGTGAACCGTGGATCCATAAGCTGGGGCATAGCAACAAGAAGTTTTCCTGTTAAAACGTCAGTTGATGAGGTAAAAATAGAGTCTTTCGTCATAACTTATGCCAAAATAAAGTAAGGTGAAAATTGTATAATTATCTTCAAAGTATGCCTAACAAATTGAGAATTTTAAACTATTTAAAATTTATCCTAGCATTTATCTGGAGTGGCGTACAGATAGCATCTGCAACTCCTGAGCAAGGCGTGCAAGCCGCGTTATTAAGTTCTGTTCAAGGGACCAAAGGGCATCAAGAAATTTTGCTAGGGCTTCAACTAACAATCCCACAAGGGGCAAAAATAAATGCACCTTCTCCTGATAATCCTGCTGTTGCACCAGTTTTTGAGTGGCAGGGATCAAAAAACTTTAAAAGAGCTCAAGTGTCTTGGCCTCAAAGCAAACGATATCAAATAGAAGGGGTTGATTTTTATGCTTATGAAAATACGATTCTTATACCTGTCGTTTATGTTCCTGAGAAAGTAAATCAATCGATTACAGCACAAGCAAGATTTAAGTACGTTTTATGCCAAGAGCAATGTGTTCCTCAAGAATTAAATCTAACAATTTCTTTGCCGAATGATCGAGGCGAAGAAACAACTCATTCGCAACTTCTTGCACAAGCAAAACAAAACAGCAGTGAAAATCCTTTGCCAATCGAAGAGGTTGCAAGTTTCGGACTCATGATATTATTTGCATTACTCGGGGGCTTTATTCTTAATTTTATGCCCTGTGTTCTCCCTGTTTTATCATTAAAATTTATGAGTATTACGCGGCAAGAAGCACGTCTTTATAAAGCTTTCCATTATCGTTCAGGACTTTGGGCAACGTTTGCAGGCATTTTATCGTCGTTTATCCTTTTTGGGGGTGCCGCAATGATGTTAGATTCAGTCGGCGCTCGCATAGGCTGGGGGTTACATTTTCAGCAGCCGGTGTTTCTTGTTTTTATGATTGCTGTCTTAACTTTATTTACTTGTAATTTATTTGGCTTATATGAGATTGCGCTACCTGCTGTCGTTCAAACAAGATTAAGTGGTATTTTTGGTCATCACTTTCCGCATCTCGTTGAAGATTATTTAACGGGTGTTTTTGCCACGTTATTAGCAACGCCTTGCACAGCACCTTTTTTGGGAACAGCGTTAGGATATGCTTTGTCACGCTCTGGAGGCGAGATTATTCTTCTCTTTAGTGCAATGGGAATAGGGTTTGGCCTACCTTACTTTATAGGTGCTCTTGTGCCAACGCGTTGGCTTAAGCTTCCGAAGCCAGGTCCTTGGACGATGACATTATCGCGCTTCTTAGGGGGACTTTTGGCTATTACAACCATATGGCTCTTATGGGTTCTGATGGGTACGCACAGCTTATTAGCAACGGTTATTGTTGCAACGGCTGTTATTTCCATGGTCATTTTTTTTAATATGGCTCAAAACCGTCCGGGAATGCGACGTTGGGTTTGGGGGCCGTTTTTCCTTATTCTATTCACAGCTTTTCTGCCAACAACAGGCGATAAAGCCCCCGCATCAACCTCAGAAGACTCAAAAGGTCTTTGGCAACCTTTGGACATTAAAAAAATTCCAGAGCTTGTTAATGCTGGGAAAGTTGTCTTTATCGATGTGACAGCTGATTGGTGTTTAACGTGTAAAATTAATAAAACACTTGTTTTAAATGAGAAGAAAGTCTTAAAAAATTTAAGTTCATCCAATGTGGTGGCAATGCGCGGAGATTGGACACGTTATGATGCCGACATCAAAGATTTTCTTGATCAATACAGTCGCGCAGGTGTTCCTTTTAATATTGTTTTTGGTCCCAAACAAATCCAAGGCTTGGTTTTAAGTGAAATTTTAAAGAAAAAAGATGTTTTGGCAGCTCTAAAGCTTGCACAAAGCGATTGACATTTAAAAGAGGCCAAGGGTATAACACGCAAAAGAGTTTATATAAGGACTATTACGATGAAAAAAGATATCCATCCTGATTACCACAAGGTTAAGATCGTTTTTACAGATGGTTCAAGCTTTGAAACCCGCTCAACATGGGGGAAAGAAGGCGATTCTCTTCGTCTTGATATTGATCCAACGACCCATCCTGCATGGACAGGCGTTCATCGTCTTATGGACACAGGTGGACAGCTTTCCAAGTTCAAAAATCGTTTCCAAGGATTTGGTGTTAAGAAGTAAATTAAATTTTACATCCGTAATTAAAAAAGCCTCTGAAATGGAGGCTTTTTTTATAAGTACCTGTATAGATCTAAGCTTTATTGAGATAGATCTTTGTTAATTGATCTAGCATTTCAAGGGCTTCTTCACGCGGTCTTTGGAAAGCATTACGGCCAATGATTGAGCCATTGCCACCACCTTGGTGAATCGCACGCGTATCATCATAAACGCCTTTAAGATCTTTTGTTTCTCCACCAGAAAACACGACAAGACGGCGTCCATTAAAGCAGCATTGCATGATATGGCGAACACGGTCTGTCATTGTCGAAACATTGATTTTGTATTTTTCATATTCTTTACGTGCTGCATCAACTTCAAGGTGTGCAGAAGGAAGCTTCACTTTAATAATATGGGCGCCTAGAAGGGCGGCCATATGAGCGCCATAAGAAACAACATCAATGGCTGTTTCGCCTTCTTTTGAAATATTTCCACGGGCATAAGACCAAATAACAACGATAAGACCGTAAGCTTTTGCTTCTTCTGCAAGAGCTTGAATTTCTTCAAACATATCTAAGCTTGCATCAGCCCCTGGATAAATCGTAAAGCCAATACCAATACAGCCTAATCTTAAAGCGTCATGAATAGAAGCTGTGACAGCTTGATCTGAGAGACGTGCCTCTTTTGTAGAAGGAAGAAGCGAGTTTGAGCTATTAATCTTTAAAATGGTTGGGATTGCACCTGCGAAAGTATCTGCGCCTGCTTCCAGCATGCCAAGAGGGGCTGCATAAGCGGAAAGGCCTGCATCCACAGCCAGTTGATAATGATAATGAGGATCATAAGCCGCCGTATTACTCGCAAAGCTTCTGCCTGGTCCGTGTTCAAAACCTTGATCTACTGGAAGGATGATCATTCTTCCGGTATTGCCCAAGCGACCATGGGTTAAGAGGCGCGCAAGATTTGTCTTTGTGCCAGGGTTATCACTTTCATAATAACTTAAAATCTTCTTAATTTTATTGCTTATTTTCATGGTCTATCCTTCTAAAATACCAACTGGTCGGAGCGGCGGGATTTGAACCCACGACCCCCACACCCCCAGTGTGATGCGCTACCAGGCTGCGCTACGCTCCGATTAAGGGCGACTATAAAGAGGTTATTTCAGCGGTGCAAGATGGTTCAGGAAAAAAGTTAATAAAAAAGAATAAGCTAAGTGTTCGCTTGTGTTTGAACGTATCTTGCAAATTAAAATCTTAAAAAATAAAGTTTATAATGCTTTTTAGTTGAATTTTACTAAAATCTCGATTTATTGTGGCAAGGTTCATTAATTTTTATGGAGGGTCTATGAAAAAGTTTTATACATACCAAGCGGTTGCTTTGGTGACAGCAAGTTTAGTAGGAAGCGTAAGTCCTGTTGTTGCAGGCGGTTATGAAGCTAAGCTTTGGAACTCAGACAGCATTGGTGAAGCGCTTGCTGGAAGCTCAGTTAAAGAAGGCGATGTCACGACAATCACACGAAATCCTGCTTCAGCGTTAGGATTTATGACGAAGCGTTATGACGTTGGTGTTTCTTCAGCTATCGTGCTGCCAAAAATGAAATTCAAGAATAAAGGCTCAACAGCTGCAAATGGAAGAGTTACACCTGGCAATAACGGTGGGGATGCAGGTAAAGATGCATTTGTTCCTGCAGCTTATTTAGCTTGGAATATGAATAACAACTGGAAATTTGGCTTGGCCGTTACAAGTCCTTGGGGTCTTAAAACAGAATATAAACGTGAATGGGTTGGCCGTTACCATGCGCTAAACTCAGAAATGAAAACCGTTAATATTACGCCTGCGGTCGCTTACAAAGTTAATGATCAATTGGCTATCGGCGGTGGTTTGCAAATCCAATACATGGATGTTAAATTATCACGTGCGATCGATTTTGGTGGGATTATGAATCCCATTTTACAAGCCAGAGGAGTACCAGGAGCATTTCTTTTCCCATTACAAGATCCAGCACGTCAAGGAGAAATTGGTCTTAAAGGTGATAGATGGGGATATGGATGGAATTTAGGCTTAGCGTATCGTATTACAAAAGCCTTGCGTATTGGTTTAAACTATAACAGCCATATTAATCATAAGCTTGCAGGAAAAGCAAAATTTTCATTCCCAGGTGCGCCTGCTAACAATCCTCTTGCGCCAGCTGTTATTAACCAAGCTTATCAATTAGTTAATAATGCTGTAAAAGCAAATGCACGTTTTCAAGAGCAAGGCATTAAAGCGAACGTGAAGACACCTGAACGCGTAAATTTCGGTGCTGCATGGGATTTTCATTCTCAATGGACATTGTTAGGAGAAGTGAATTTTACGCATTGGAAGCGAATGAAAGAGATCGCTATTATGTTTCCATTAACAGGTACTGCTGACAGAACACCTATGAAATGGAAAGATACTTTCTCTTATCATGTTGGTCTAAACTGGCGTCCTTGTGAAGAATGGACATTCCGTACAGGTTATGCCTTTGACCCAACACCTGTGCGTGATAATTTCCGGATTCCAAACGTGCCAGATCAAGACCGTCATTGGGCAGCTTTAGGTGCGACATGGTCTCCAACAAGCATGCCAACGGTAAGCTTTTCCGTAAATTATGCCCATGAATTTGTTAAAAAGGCAAAAAGTAACTTGAGACCAACAGGTGATAATGCTTTACGTGGTAACCTTATTGGTTCCTATAAAGGCTCAGTTGATCTCATTACTGGTGGATTGAAAGTACGCTTCTAAAAAAACGATAGCTAAAATCAAAATAAAAAGGGTGTGTGGAGTGATTTCACACACCTTTTTTAATTATTTTTTAATAAAAATTATTTAAAACTGTAAACAGGAAGGAAGCACACATGCCAAAACAAAAAAAAACTGAAAACCTATGGTTAAAAAAATACCCTCAAGATATCCCTTGGGATGTTAAATTTGTAGGTAAACCCGTTCATGAATTGCTTGAAGAAAGTGCGCGAAAATTTCCTACACGCCCCTGTATTGATTTCATGGGGAAGAAATTTAGCTATCAAGAGGTTATGACCCTCGTCAATAAAGTGGCTGAAGGTTTACAAAATCAAGGCGTTAAAAAAGGTACACGCGTTGGCATTTTTATGCCTAATGCGGCCTATTTCCCTATCTTTTATTTTGGCATTTTAAAAGCCGGTGGGATCGTTGTTAACTATAGTCCCCTTTATGTGGCTCAGGAAATTGCTGCTCAGGTTCGAGACTCAAACACTGAGATAATGGTCACACTCGATCTTGATGTTCTCTATACAAAGATTTTAGCGGCTCACGAAGAGACAAAACTTAAAAAGATTATTGTATGTCCAGTAAAAGACATTTTACCTTTTCCAAAGAACCTTCTTTTCCCGCTTTTAAAAAGGAAAGATTTAGCCAATCTTAAGTGGGATATATATCATTTAAGCTTTAAAGAACTTACTAACAATAATGGGCAACCTAAAGTAGTAAAGATTGATCCCGAAAACGATGTGGCTGTTTTTCAATATACAGGAGGAACAACAGGCATTCCTAAAGGAGCAATGCTGACCCATGCGAATATCCATATTAATGCGCAACAGGCTTTGATGTGGTTTTCTAAGGTGGATGAAGGAGAGGAGCGTATTTTAGCAGCTCTTCCCCTTTTTCATGTTTTTGCAATGACGGCTATTATGACTTTAGCAATTAGATCCGGCGCTGAGATGTTCATGATGTTCCCACGCTTTAATGTGGATGAAGCCATGAAAATGATTCAGAAGCATAAAATAACCTTTTTCCCAGCCGTTCCAACTATTTACACGATGATTAACAATCATCCAGACGTTAAAAAATTTCAATTAACCAGCCTTAAAGCATGTTTGTCAGGAGGTGCGCCGCTTCCTGTTGAGGTGAAAAAGCAATTTGAATCTTTAACAGGATGTAAGCTTGTTGAAGCCTATGGCCTCTCAGAAACTTCTCCCGGAGTTACTTCAAATCCTCTTTGGACGTTGAGTAAAGCAGGCTCAATAGGTATTCCTCTTCCAGGAACAGAGGTGCGCATTATGGCACGGGATAAGAAGAATCAAGAAGTTGCTCAAGGTGAACGTGGTGAAATATGCATTAAAGGACCGCAAGTCATGAAAGGCTACTGGAATCGTCCTGAAGAGACAAAACGTGTTATGCAAGAAGGATATCTCCATACTGGTGATATCGGCTATATGGACGAAGATGGTTATATTTTCCTTGTTGATAGGATTAAAGATCTCATCATTTGCAGTGGGTACAATGTTTATCCACGTGTCGTTGAAGAGGCTATTTACCAGCATTCTGCTGTTGAAGAAGTCACCGTTATTGGTGTGCCAGATGCAAAACAAGGTGAAAGCGTGAAGGCTTTTATCAAGCTCAAAGAGGGTAAAGTGGTTACAGAAAAAGAACTGATAACCTTTCTAAAAGACCGCTTATCTTCTATTGAAATGCCAAAGTATTTTGAATTCCGAGATTCACTTCCCAAGACGATGATTGGCAAGCTTTCGAAGAAAGAACTGCGGGCAGAAGAATTAAACAAGACAACTAAGGAATAACTGAAGGAGACTAGAATGACTACAAATGCGATAATTTCAGGCTATATAAGATCTCCTTTTACTTTTGCAAATAAAGGTGAGCTTATAAAAGTGAGATCAGATGATTTGACAGCATTTGTCATTCAAGGACTTATGAAGCAAACGGGTGTTGCTGCACAAGATATAGAAGATTTGTTGTTAGGATGTGCTTTTCCTGAGGGAGAACAAGGACTTAATTTAGCGCGCTTAGTTGTTTTGCTTGCTGGTCTTCCACTTTGCGTTGGCGGTGCAACCATAAATCGCTTTTGTGGCTCTTCTATGCAGGCCATTCATTCGGCGGTGGGGGCAATTCAAGCAGGGGCAGGAGAAGTTTTTATTTGTGCCGGTGTTGAATCAATGAGTCGCGTCCCTATGGGGGGATTCAACCCTATGCCTAATCCCAAACTTTATGAAGCAATGCCTGGGGCTTATATGTCAATGGGAGAAACAGCTGAGAACGTCGCAAGGCGCTTTGAAATTTCAAGAAAAGCTCAAGAGGAATTTGCTGTTGAAAGTCATAAAAGAGCAGCAGCAGCACGTGAAAATGGTAAGCTAGATGAAGAAATTATAGCTATTCCTGTTCGTGATCAAACCGTTAACAAAGATGGCTGTATTCGTCCTGAAACAACCGCAGAAGTGCTTGCAACACTTAAACCTGCTTTTGAAGAAACTGGCTCTGTTACTGCCGGAACTTCTTCACCTCTAACAGATGGAGCGGCTGCGGTATTAGTTGTTTCTGAAGAGTATGCGAAAAGAAACAATTTACCTTGCTTGGCGCGGATTAAATCGATGGCAATAGCAGGATGCGATCCAGAAATCATGGGGATTGGTCCTGTCAATGCGACACGTAAAGCCTTAAAACGTGCAGGTCTTGAGGTAAAGGACATTGATATCATTGAACTGAATGAGGCGTTTGCATCGCAAGCTTTGGCGTGTATCAAAGAACTCGGCCTTGATATTCAAAAAACCAATATTGATGGGGGTGCCCTTGCTCTCGGGCATCCTTTAGGCGCTACAGGAGCTCGTATTACTGGAAAAGCGGCTTCTTTATTAAAACGCGAAAAGAAGAAATATGCTCTTGCAACTCAATGTATTGGCGGTGGACAAGGTATAGCAACCATCTTGGAGGTATGTGAATGACCTTAGAAATTAAAAAAGTTGGTGTCATTGGTGCCGGAACAATGGGCAGCGGAATCGCCGCTCATCTGGCAAATGCTGGCGTTGAAGTCCTTCTTTTAGATATGCGTCAATCTGGATTTGGGCAAAAAAACAAACTTGCTGAAGAAGCCATTGAAAGATTACAAAAAACTGATCCTGCAGCCCTCATGACGCCTAAAGCTGCAAAACTAATTACACCTGGTAATCTTGAGGATGATTTAGACGCACTAAGTGCTTGTGATTGGGTTATTGAAGTTATTGTTGAAAACGTTGAAGTAAAGCGAAGTCTTTATCAAAAACTTGAAGCGCTTCTTAAGCCTCACACAATTGTATCCTCTAACACCTCAACAATTTTATTGAAAGAGCTGATAAAAGACCGAACAAAAGCTTTTCAAGCCTCTTTTATGATCACCCATTTCTTTAATCCGCCACGGTATATGCGCTTGCTTGAGGTCGTAAAAGGACCCAACACGGATTCCAAAAAATATGAAACGATCAAAAACTTTGCAGATATTCGTTTAGGAAAAAGTGTTGTTGATTGTCATGATACGCCAGGGTTTGTTGGAAATCGTATAGGTGTTTTCTGGCTTCAATTGGCTGTTTTAGAAGCGATTCAACAAGGAATTAAAGTCGAAGAGGTTGATGCTCTTTTCTCTAAGCCTATGGGAATCCCCAAAACCGGTGTGTTCGGGTTAATTGATCTCGTTGGACTCGATTTAATGCCTTTAATAGGAAAAAGTTTGAGGGATAATCTTCCTTCTGATGATGCCTACTGCCATTTAGAACAAGATACACCTGTGATTAAAAAAATGATTGAGGAAGGCTATACAGGCCGCAAAGGTAAAGGTGGATTTTACCGAATCAATCGTGACACAGGTGAAAAGATTAAAGAAGTTATTGATCTTAAAACGGGTGTCTATAGCAAAGCAGATAAAATAAAGCTCTCTGCGTTAGAGAACACAAATAATTTGAAAGACTTACTCTCTTATCCCGATCAATATGGAAAATATACCTGGTCAGTTTTATCTCAGTTTCTTTCTTATGTGACCTCTCATGCACCTGAAATTGCGAATGATATTGTTAGCATTGATACCGCAATGAAGCTTGGTTATGGCTGGAAATACGGTCCTTTTGAGTTACTTGATAAAATTGGCACAGAATGGTTTGTAAAAAAGCTTAAAGAGGAAGGCAAAACAGTTCCTTCTTTATTAGAGAAAATTGGTTCAAATTCATTTTATAAAGTTCAAAACGGTAAGCTTCATTATTTTACATTTGCAGGAGACCACCAAGAAGTTCAAAGACTGCCAGGACAGCTTTTGCTTTCCGATATTAAACTTTCTTCTCAACCACTTGCAAAAAATGGCTCAGCCGCGCTTTGGGATATCGGAGATGGTGTCGTATGTCTTGAATTTACAAGCAAAATGAATTCCATTGATCTTGATATTATGAAGATGATTATGAAAGCGATTGAAATCGTTCAAAAAGATTACAAAGCTCTTGTTATTCATAATGAAGGACAGAATTTTTCGGCCGGTGCAAACATAGGGTTGGCTTTATTTGCAGCAAATTGTGCTCTATGGCCTCTTATTGAACAACTTGTAGGAGAAGGACAGCAAGCTTATAAAGCGCTCAAATATGCACCTTTTCCTGTTGTTGGTGCGCCATCTGGGATGGCTTTGGGCGGTGGATGTGAAGTCTTATTGCATTGTGATGCGATTCAAGCTCATGCTGAAAGCTACATAGGCCTTGTTGAAGTAGGTGTTGGACTTATTCCTTCGTGGGGAGGATGCAAAGAAATGCTTGGGCGCTGGCTCAATCATAATAAACGCGCTGGTGGTGCTATGGTTGCCGTTGGAAAAGTTTTTGAAATGATTGGGACGGCAACGGTTGCAAAATCTGCTTATGAAGCCAAAGAGATGTTATTTCTAAACGATCAAGATGAAATTACGATGAATCGCGATCGTTTGCTCGCCGATGCAAAGAAAAAAGCTCTCGAATTAGTTAAAAACTATCGTCCTCCTGAAGAGCATACATATTCTCTTCCTGGAAGTGTAGCACGTGTTGCTCTTTCAATGGCTGTAAAAGGTTTTGTGAAAGCAGGAAAAGCAACCCCTTATGATGAAGAAGTCTCTAAGCACCTAGCAACAATCTTAAGTGGGGGCGATGTTGATATAACAGAAGCTCAGGGAGAAGAAGGAATTCTGAAACTTGAGAGAGAAGCCTTTATGGTTTTGATAAAAAATTCAAAAACCTTAGCAAGGATGGAACATATTCTTGCAACGGGTAAACCTTTGAGGAACTAGAAAATGCCAATTTATAAAGCACCTCTGCGGGATATGAAGTTTGTGATGCAAGAACTTTTTGCGCGTTCGGAGCAGTCAAACTTAGCTGGTTACGAAAATGTGTCTGAACAAGATATAGATATGATTCTTGCTGAAGCTGCCAAATTTTGTGAAAACATCCTTTTCCCTCTTAACTTAAGTGGTGATAAAGAAGGATGTCATTGGGAAAATAAAGAAGTCAGGACGCCAAAAGGATTTAAAGAAGCCTACCAAGAGTTTGTTAGCAGTGGTTGGGCTTCTCTTGCCTGCGAACCTGAATATGGTGGTCAAGGGCTTCCAGAAACAATAGCGCTCGCAGTAGAAGAGATGGTTTGTTCTTCTAATCTTTCTTTCGGTCTCTATCCAGGGCTTACGCGCGGTGCTTACCAACTGCTTTTAAAACATGGAACAGATGAATTAAAGCAACACTATCTCCCAAAGATGGTTGAAGGCGTGTGGAGTGGAACTATGTGTCTCACGGAACCACATTGTGGAACAGATTTAGGTTTAGTGCGTACTAAAGCAGTACCTCAATCTGATGGAAGTTATAAAATTACAGGTACTAAGATTTTTATCTCTTCGGGTGAACATGATTTAACAGAAAATATTATTCACTTCGTGCTTGCACGTACGCCTGAAGGACCTTCAGGAATTCGAGGCGTAAGTTTATTCCTCGTTCCTAAGTTTTTAACAAATACCAACCAAGAAATTAAACAACGCAACACGGTTTATTGTGATTCGATTGAACACAAGATGGGATTAAAAGGGTCTTCTACATGTGTTCTAAGCTTTGAAGAGGCGACAGGTTGGCTTGTTGGAAGTCTTTATAAAGGTGTCGCGAATATGTTCACAATGATGAACAATGAACGTTTAGCTGTTGGTAATCAAGGTCTTGGTGTTGCCGAGATTGCTTATCAAAACGCGCTTGCCTATGCAAAAGAAAGATTGCAAGGAAGGGGATTGACCGGTGTAAAACATCCGGAAAAAAATGCTGATCCTATTATCGTCCATCCTGATGTACGAAAAATGCTCTTAACAATGAAAACTTATAATGAAGGTAACCGTATGCTTGGCACGTGGGTTGCGCTTCATATTATGCGTTCCCAAAAAGCTGAAAATGTTGTTGATCGAGAAGACGCAGATGATTTCGTACAATTAATGACACCCATTGTTAAAGCGTTCATGACGGATTGCGGAACTGAAGTTGCAAGTCTTGGTGTGCAGGTTTACGGAGGGCATGGTTATATCCATGAACATGGTATGGAACAGTATATGAGAGATGCAAGAATTGCTCAAATCTACGAAGGTACAAATGGCGTTCAAGCTCTTGATTTAGTCGGTCGGAAAATACCTACAGCAACGGGTCGTTATTTACGGCGATTTTTCCATCCAGTGCATGATTATATTCAAGAGAAGCAAGGAAACGCTTTATTAGCTGAATTCGTAGGTCCTCTTCAAAAGGTATTTGATCGACTACAACAAGCAACAATTTCTTTGGCACAGCGGGGATTGAGTAATCCTGATGAAATTGGCGCTGCAGCTTCTGATTATTTGAGGTTAATTGCACTTACAGCACATGCTTACTTATGGACCAAAGCTTGTGAGGTCGCTTACGCGAAGAGAACAGGTCAAGAAAGTGCTTTTTATGAAAGTAAAATAGCAACAGCACGATTTTTCATGCAGAAAATTCTTCCTCAAACGTCTTCTTTGTTTGCTTGCATTATGTCAGGTTCTAAGCCTTTAATGGAGATGAAAGAAGAGGCGTTTGGCCCTTTTTAATTTCTTGCGGAATTTACGGAAAAAGGAAATGGAGACTTTTGTATGAATCTTATAATTCGTTTATTACGTGTCTTTCTATTTGCCTTTTTTCGCTCTCCCCTTGATTTTTTTGGAACTTCTGCTGTGTCTTTTAGGGTTGTGCCCACTGATATTGATTTAAACCTTCATATGACAAATTCACGCTACTTTAGTGTAATGGATTTAGGTCGTTTGGATTTACTTTTACGCTCTAATGGGCGGGACTTTTTTTTGAAGAAAAAGTGGCAAGCTGTTCTTGGAGCTAGTCATATTAGGTTTCGTCGTTCTTTAAAATGTTTTCAAAAATTTGAATTACAAAGTCGCGTTATTGGTTGGGATGAGAAATGGTTTTATATTGAACAACGTATATTTTCAAACGGCCATCTAATTACGGTTGCAATCTTAAAAGCTCTCTTTGTGAATAGAAGAGGCTCTGTTCCTACTCAAATTGTATTTAAAGAATTAAATGTATCATTAGAAAAAGAGCGTTTGACACCCGCTATTAAGCATTGGCTTAAAATGGAAGCATCTATTCGAGAAGAGAATTAATCTGATGAGTGAATTACGAGGGAAAACACTTTTCATTACGGGAGGAAGCCGCGGTGTTGGGCGAGCTATCGCTTTAAAAGCAGCACAAGAGGGAGCTAATATTGTCATTGCTTCTAAAACAGCAGAGCCTCATCCAAAGCTTGAGGGAACGATTTACACGGTTGCCTCCGAGATTGAAAATGTGGGTGGAAAAGCTCTGCCTCTACAATGCGATATTCGGGATGAAAACCAAATTCAAGTTGCCGTTGAAAGAACGGTCGAAACTTTTGGTGGGATTGATATTCTTATCAATAATGCGAGTGCTATTCATTTAGCTTCGACGCTTGAAATGCCTTTGAAACGATTTGACTTGATGTTCTCCATTAATGTTCGTGGGACTTTTGCGACAACCCAAGCGTGTTTGCCCCATCTCAAAAAAGCTGCTAATCCACATGTGCTTACCTTATCACCCCCTTTAAATATGAAAGCCGAGTGGTTTAAAGATTATGGAGCTTATACAATTTCGAAATATGGCATGAGTATGTGCATGTTAGGCATGGCAGAAGAATTTAAGGAGGCAGGCATTGCTTTTAATTCTTTATGGCCTAAAACCATCCTTGCAACAGCTGCCGTTGAAATGTTAGGAGGAAAATCTTTACTTCAAGCGGCGCGAAAACCAGAAATTATCGCAGATGCTGCACTTTTCATTTTCAAACGCGATAGCCGCACCTGTACAGGACAATTCTTCCTTGATGAAGATATTTTAAAGGCGGAAGGAATAACGGATTTTTCTTCATATTCACTAAATCCTAACGCTCCTTTAATTCCCGATTTTTTCATAGACTAAAACGAATTAAAAAGATAAGTAGTTATCACTTTTGAGCACTATTAAGAGGATAAAATTGGGGATGAAAAAACATACTTTCTTGTTAATCGTTTTCTTTCTGACCCTATCCTCTCATGGGGCAAGTGCAAATATTTTAGCAGAAAACAAATTGAAGCTCATTATTTCTGAGCTTGATCAATTTATTTCTTCTTATTTAAAAAAATTAAAAGCGCCTGGATGTGTGGTTGCAATTGTTGGTCCTCAACGAGTTTATTTTTTAAAAACATATGGTGTTAAAAAACTTGGGCAAATAGATCGTTTAACACCTCAGACTATCTTTCAATTTGCTTCAGTTTCAAAAACAATTTCTGCAACACTTGCTGTAAAACTTCATCATAGTGGAAAACTATCATTGGATGTTCCTGTGACTCATTATCTTCTAAATTTCAGTTTAAAAGGAACCAAAAAACTATTAAGTTTGCGACATATTTTAAGCCATACGAGTGGTTTATCAAATAATGGCATGAACGCTCTTATCGAAAGCTGCGCTCCTCGTAAAGCTTTATATGATCATGTGCAGAGTCAGCCAGTTTCTTCTCAACCGGGTGAGTGGTTTGATTATCATAATATTATGTATGGTCTTATTGAAGATGTTCTTGTTGCAGCGACCAAACAGCCTTTTCAGGAACTTTTGCAAGAGAATCTTTTTGGACCGCTTGGAATGCGGCAGGCGAGTACAGGTTATCAAAACATGATAATGTCTAAAAACAGAGCTTATCCACATGATATACCCCATAAATCTATAGTTTTGCGTCCTGCTAAGAGCTATTCTAAATGCTATTATTCTGTCTTAGCGTCTGCTGGAATGAATGGCTCAATATTAGATCTTATACCTTTCTTGCAAGCACAATTAGGGGGCAGGCCTGAAGTTTTATCTCCTCAGGAGCTAGACATGCTTCATACACCTCAAATTAAATCTCCTGAGACGCTCAAAAAAATACGAGAAAAATTTCGACATATAAGTGATTCTGGTTATGCTTTAGGATGGCGTTGGATGGATTATGCTGGAGAAAGAGTTATGTATCACGGAGGATGGATCAATGGTTCTCGACCGATGGTTGCTTTTCTACCAAATTATAAAATTGGCATCATTGTGCTTCATCATGCGGAAACACCTCTTTCTTTCAGAACAACGATGAAATTTCTCAACCTCTTGTTAGGGGTTGATCATGAAGATAAACCTCTTCAAAAGATTCAAGCAAAAACGAAAAATTAAAATTTTATATATCTATGCTTTGAGCAAAAGCAGCATTAGCTTGAATAAAATTAAAGCGCTTTTCGGGGCGACGTCCCATGAGCGCCTCAACAAAATCTTCTATTGTAAGTGTCTCATTGTTATCAAAATTTGCAGAAATTTCATTCTGTGGAAGGTGAACTTGCAACAAAGTTCTCGTTTTAGGATCTAAAGTTGTTTCTTTGAGTTGTTGCCAGTCCATTTCTCCTAATCCTTTGAAACGGCTAATTTCAATTTTTCCTCGACCTGAAAATTCCTTTTTCAAAAGCTCATCGCGATGAGCGTCATCACGTGCATAGAGACTTTTTGTTCCTTGTACGATGCGATAAAGAGGAGGTAATGCCAGATAAATATGCCCTTTTTCAAGCAAGGGACGCATTTCTTGAAAGAAAAAAGTTAATAAAAGAGAAGCAATGTGAGCCCCATCAACATCAGCATCTGTCAAAATAATAACACGTCCATATCGTAACTGTGCTGGATCACAGTTTTTACCTGTCCCACATCCTAAAGCTTTACCCAGATCTTGAACTTCTTGGTTTGCTTTAAGCTTATCATTGGAAGCGCTAGCAACATTCAGAATTTTGCCGCGTAAAGGTAACACAGCTTGTATTTTTCGATCTCGTCCGCGCTTTGTTGGCCCTCCAGCGGAATCTCCTTCGACAAGAAAGATTTCTGTTTCATGAGGGTTTTCAGAAATGCAGTCAGCAAGTTTTCCAGGTAAGCGTAAGCGTCGAGTAGGCGTTTGACGTAAAGTCTCTTTAGCTTCTTTGCGTCTTAAACGCTCATCAACACGCTCAAGTATATGATTAATAAGAGTTTCTGCAATATCTCGTTGGCCCGTTAACCAATGATCTAGGTGGTCTTTAATGACTGTTTCAATAGCACGTGTGATTTCACTGTTCACCAATTTTTCTTTAGTTTGCCCCTGAAATTGTGGATTTCGTATAAAAGCAGAAAGAAGCATGGCTGCACTTGAAGTACAATCTTCTGCGGTAATTTGTGCTGCTTTTCGATTCCCAAGACGTTCTCCAAAACCACGAATTGCTTTCGTTAAAGCCTGCCGAAATCCCAGCTCATGTGTCCCTCCTAAAGGCGTAGGAACCGTATTGCAATATGAATGTGAGAAACCTTCTTCTTCAAGCGACCATGTTACAGCCCATTCAATACGTCCCAAATTCTCTGGAAGTTCTGCTTCTCCACTAAAAGGTTCAGCACAGGCTTGCGGTGTATCCTTCAAAGTTTCTAGAAGATAATCTTTGAGTCCTCCTGGGAAGTGAAAGGTATCTTTAAGAGGGATATTATCTTCAGATTTAATAAGGGAAGCATCACAACTCCAAAGAATTTCTACGCCTTTAAAAAGATATGCTTTTGAGCGGATCATTTTGTAAACAATGAGAGGCTTAAAATGAGCATTTAAGCCGAATATTTCAGGGTCAGGATGAAATCGAATTGTCGTTCCTCGGCGATTATTAATAGGTCCTTTGTTGGTTAAAGAAGAAATAGCTTGGCCACGACTATAATCTTGCTGCCATAATTGTTTTTGAACAACAATCTCAACAGTTAAATGATCTGAAAGTGCGTTAACAACTGAAAGTCCTACACCATGAAGTCCCCCAGATGTTTCATAGGCATCTCCCCCAAATTTCCCGCCTGAGTGTAAGGTCGTAAGAATGACTTCTAGGGCAGATTGAGTTGGAAACTTAGGGTGAGGATCAATAGGAATGCCTCGTCCGTTGTCGCGAATGGTAACAAAGCCATCAGCTGAGAGTTCGACTTCAATTCTCGAGGCATGACCGGCAACAGCTTCATCCATTGCGTTGTCAACGACTTCAGCAATAAGATGATGCAAAGCGCGCTCATCTGTCCCCCCGATATACATGCCTGGGCGGCGACGTACGGGTTCTAAACCTTCTAAAACTTCTATATCTTTAGCGCTATAGTCCGTTTTTGTTATTTTGCGAGATGCTTGAAAAAGATCAGCCATGGCTTTCATACTTTGTTAAATTTGTTTATAGTGCATTTAATATATGGAGTTAAATAATAATGCATCCTTTTTTCTCTTATTTAACGATTGGCGCCCTTATTGCAACTTTTATTGTACTCATAGCGGGTCTTGCAACGTTATTTTTACAAGACAAAGAAGCACGCTTAAAAAGTAATAAGTTTATGCGCTGGCGAGTTCTTTTGCAATTTGCGGCGCTGTGCTTGTTCGCTTTACTTCTTCTATTTCAGAAAAAGGGAGGATAATGATTAAGTTAACTAAAATATATACTAAAACAGGCGATTTGGGAAGCACAGGCTTAGGAGATGGTTCTCGTCGGAAAAAACATGATATTAGGATTGAAGCAATTGGGGCAGTCGATGAAGCGAATGCCGCAATAGGTTTAGTGAGGCTTCACACACAAGGAAGACATGATTTGATGTTAACCGCCATCCAAAATGACTTGTTTGATTTAGGCGCAGATTTATGCTTGCCTCACGATCGACGATCAAAGCCTACTTTGAGAATTACGCACCGGCAAGTGGAACGTCTTGAGCAAGAAATTGATAGGATGAATGAAGATTTACAACCCCTAAATTCTTTTGTTTTACCGGGGGGTAGCCACGCGAGCGCTGCATTACATTTAGCCCGCACAATTATTAGGCGCGCTGAGCGAATTGTATACGCTTTAACTGAGAGCGAACCTCTTAATCAAGAAATCGGTATGTACCTTAATCGTCTTTCAGATCATTTATTTGTTATGGCACGCACCTTGAATGATAATGGGCGCACAGACATCCTTTGGAAACCAGGTGAAAATCGGTAAGTCTTTTTTGTATAATTATCTATGTTTAGGCTCTGGTAGAAAGCCAAATCGCAGCTCGCGTTATTGCTTTAATACTCGTGCGTAGGACAGCAAAACCTGGAGCATCTGCGGCACCTGCTTCTAAGCTTTGATCTTTATGAGCGATTTCATCGGCTTGAAAACGCTTAAGTATGTTAACAAGCTCAGGTTCTAAGTCATTTTGTTCAAGTTCTTCTATTTGACCTGCGTAATGCTGGTCAATGACTTCTTCCACAGCGACTGTACAGGCCATGGCTGCTTTTGCGCCTAATTTTGCTGTCAAAGCGCCTAAAACGTATCCTCCCACATGCCATAAAGGGGTAAAAATTGTCGGTTTTATATTTCGCTCAGTAAGGAGTTGATTAAAACTATTAAGATGTTCTTGTTCTTGGGCTTTCATCTCTTTAATAAGAAATGAGGTAGGATGCTTTCTTAGAGCATCAAGTTGCCCCTTGTAAATCCGGATAGCACCATACTCACCAGCTTGGTCCACGCGAATCATCTGGGTAATACGTTGATGTGGTGTTAACATGCCAGGAAGACGACGTTTCTTCATGTTGACTCCTTTATTGCTTGTGCCTTCTTAAAAAGTAGAAAGCAAATAATCCCCAAAAAAGGCTATAAATGACATTATAGCCTGCCATAGAAATTCCAAAGAGAGACCATTGAATTTGATCACAGCGAACAACGTCAGTATTTAAAAGTTCCTCACGCAATTCTTCAATGGAGTTACCTGACAGTTTTTTACTTTGGCATTGGCTTGGGGCTTCCACCCAACGATGTTCAACGGCAACTTGGTAGAAGGCAATCCCAGCGTTAATTACAAATAAAACGGCTAATATTAAACTTATTTTTTTCGAGTGAGTTTTGAAAAATGGCATTAAACTTGCGCTGCATCCAACAAAGCAAATGCTTATAAAAACATATTGTTGATAAAGACATAACGAACAAGGACGTAGCTTAAAAACATATTCAGCCACCAATCCACTCATTAGAGCCAGAAAAGAAGCAAATATTAGAACTCTTGGGAGAATTTTTGGAGTTGAGAAAAAAGAGTTTAATTGATGCATATAGTAATTAATCCGTACAAAAGTTACTTTTATTTACCATACATATTTAATAATAAAAAAGCCAAGGACTAAAAAGCTAACGCCTATAACTGTCACAAGTATAAGGTTTTTTTCAATGTAATTCTTAATAGAGGGACCAAAGTACCATAACAAAATTGCGAGAGAGAAAAAGCGAAAACCTCGCGCAATTATTGAAGCTATAATAAAAGTACTGATATTGAGCTCGGCAACACCACTTGTAATGGTTACGATTTTATAAGGGATAGGCGTTAATCCTTTAAGAGCAACAATCCAAAAACCCCACTTTTGAAAATTTTTCTGTAATTGAATAAAGCTTTCTTGAAGACCATAACTTTCAACAATCCATGAGCCAAGTGTTTCAAAAAGAGCATATCCAATATAATATCCTAATATTCCCCCAATGACAGAACTTAGTGTACAAAGAATGGCGAGAGACCAAGCTTTTTCTCTATTTCCTAAAATCATAGCCATATATAAAGGGTCTGGAGGAAGAGGGAAAAAAGAACTTTCTGCAAATGAGACGATCATCAACGCCCATAAGGCGTGACGATGTCCAGCAAAACTCATGATCCAAAAATAGAGTTTATGAAGCATTAGTCCCCTGCAAGAATAGTTTAAGACTTTGCTTAGCATCGTTAAGACGGGGGTGCAATAAAATTTAAGGAAACAAAAAACTCAAATCCTCCTGTTCCTGATGGAAAATAAAGACACTTAATATATAAGTGTTGACCTCTCGTGAGACTTAGTTATGATGCGGGCCATGCCCCTGTGGTGGAATTGGTAGACGCGGCAGACTCAAAATCTGCTTTCCGCAAGGGAGTGGGAGTTCGAGTCTCCCCGGGGGCACCATCAATTTAATTATACTTTTGTTCTTAAGGCTTAATTATGGCTCGAAAATTCAAAGAGACGCAACTTATTATTGCAAGCCATAATCAAGGGAAGATCGATGAGATTACTCATTTGTTGGCGCCTTTTAATGTGAAAATAACTTCCTCTGCAGCCTTAAAGTTAATTGAGCCTGAAGAAACGGGGGCGACTTATCTCGAAAATGCATTCTTAAAAGCTAAAGTATGCGTCGCTGAGACTGGGCTACCTGTCTTAAGTGATGATTCTGGTTTAGAGGTAGAGGCTTTAGAAGGGCAGCCTGGCGTTGATACCGCATCCTATGCAAAAGCTCAGGGAAGTTATCAGAAAGTGTTTGAGCTCTGGGCAAAAAATGCTGAAATAAAAAAGAATCCGCGAGCAACATTTGTTTGTGTACAAGTTCTTTTGTGGCCAGATGGCCATCAAGAAGTATTTGAAGGACGTCTATACGGACGCCTAACATTTCCTCCACGAGGGAAACATGGACACGGATATGACCCTATTTTTATTCCTGTTGGAGATACAAAAACGGTTGCTGAAATGCCATTATCGGAAAAAAACAACTGCAGTCATCGCTCTCTTGCTTTCCAACAACTTATTGAAACTTGCTTTAAATGACAGAATCTTTAGCACTTTATATCCATTGGCCCTTCTGCCTTTCAAAATGCCCTTATTGTGACTTTAATAGCCATGTGCGTGAAAAAATAGAGGAAGATTTGTGGCAAGAAAGCCTTTTAAAAGAACTTGCTTATTTTGGTCAATTGACGGCATCTCGATCTCTTAAAAGTATATTCTTTGGAGGTGGAACACCTTCGCTAATGGCCCCTAAAACAGTCGATGCTTTGGTGGATCAAGTTTCACAATATTGGCAAGTTCAAGATGATTTGGAGGTCACTTTAGAGGCAAATCCTACGTCAATTGAAGCCAATAAATTTAAAGATTTTAAACGCGCAGGTGTTAATCGTGTTTCGATAGGCATTCAAGCTCTTAATAATAAAGATTTAAAGTTTTTAGGACGTACGCATGGTCGAGACGAAGCCTTAAAAGCTTTGAAAATTGCAAGCGATATATTTGATAGATTCTCTTTCGATTTGATCTATGCACGACCAGAACAAACGGTAAATGCTTGGCAGGAAGAACTTCAAGAGGCCATAAATTTTGCGCAAGGTCATTTGTCGCTTTATCAACTGACGATTGAGCAAGGCACGGCTTTTTATGCTGCTCATCAGCGAAAAGATTTTACAATTCCAGATGATCATTTAGCTGCAGACTTATATGAAATGACTCAAGAAATGATGGAGAAGGCAGGTTTACCAGCTTATGAAATTTCCAACCATGCAAAACCAGGACAAGAATCACGTCATAATCTTGCTTATTGGCAAGGCCAAGATTACGTTGGTGTTGGACCTGGAGCTCATGGTCGCTTAACCCTTAATAATGCGAAATTTGCTTTTAAAGGAGTTAAAGCTCCCGAAATTTGGGTGAAAGCAGTTTTAGAAAATGACCATGGGACGGATGAGAAGGTTGAACTTTCAGCAGAAGAAATTTTTACTGAACGTCTTATGATGGGGTTAAGATTACGAACGGGCATTCCTCGCAAAGAGCTCGAACAGCTTACAGGAGGTAAAACTTTAGAGACGATTTTCCAAAATTCTGCTTTAAAAATATTAGAATCAGAAAACTACATGATTTTAAATGAAAAATCTTTAACTTTAACATCCGCAGGGTTACAACGCTTAAATTCAATCTTGGCGTTTCTATTAAAAAATTTAATACCATTATACTAAATCATCCGTTCGTTTCTTAAAGAACGACACTGCCCTTTACCAACAATAATATGATCGAAGATTTTAATGCCCAGAGGTTCTGAGGCTTCGCGAATACGAAGTGTAGCTTGAATATCTGCATTTGAAGGTGTTGGGTCTCCGCTTGGGTGATTGTGCACTAAAATAAGGCCTGAAGCGCCTAACTCGAGGGCTCTTTTAACAATTTCACGCGTATAAATGGTTGCTTGGTCAACGGTGCCGTTTTGCTGGACTTCATCAGCGATGAGATTATTTTGGCGATCCAAAAACAGTAATCGCAACTGTTCATTCTTAAGATTTCGCATTGTTATTTCACAGTAGCTCAAAATTTGCGGCCATGACCTTAAAATTGGGCGTTGTAAGATTTCAGCTTTAAGACATCTTTCGACCGAAACTTGCACAGCTTTAAGGGCAGCAACCACAGAATTACCGACACCTTTTACTTTTAAAAGGTCTTGACTATCTGCACTTAAAACTTGAGGAAAGGTTTTAAAAGTTGAAAGAAGTTGCTTGGCTAATGGTTTTACATCACCGCGTGGATGGGCTGCGTATAAAATAAGTTCTAATAGTTCGTAATCCGCAAGAGCTTCTCCACCTCCTTTAAGAAATCGTTCTTTAAGGCGTGCTCGATGACCTTCATAGTGCTCTTTAACTGCCAACAAATCCTCTCTTTCATTTTTTTATTTTATCTTAATCAAAAAAGAGTCAATCTAAAACATAAAGCTTTAAGGTGGCCATAAAAAGTTAATTTATGTAAAGGATGCGTCTTGGACCAAAATACGGGGAAAACGATTCAGAATTTCTTAGCTCCTAAAGGGATAAAAAAATTTTTTGCCTTTGCAGTAATTTTTATCTTGTTAGGTGTAAGTAACCTTCTGGTTTATGAAATGGGTGGAACAAAACTTGCATATGTGCATAGCTTTTATATTCCAATTATTATAGCTGGGATTATTTTCTCTATTCCCGGGGGGCTTATTACCGCTTTACTGGCATCTTTATTATCTGGGCCTATTATGCCCTTTGACGTGTCTTTAGAAATTGCACAACCTTCTCAATCCTGGTTATTAAGAAGTTTATTTTTCTTCTTAGTTGGAGGTCTTTCTGGAGCGGCAGCTAAAATGATTAAAGCTTATTTGAAAGATCTTGAGGATCGTTTAGTCACAGATCCGGTGACTCAATTGTTGAACACAAGAGGGTTGATGGAAGTATGGCAACAAAACTTCCTAACGACCTTACCTACAAAACCGTCAATCGTAATTCTTCGAGTTCATGATATTTCTTCTATTGAGGCAATTTTAACGCCTTATGAAGTTATGCAGCTTTTCAAAGATATGGCTCATCTTCTTAAGATGACAGTACAAGATTTAGGAACCATTGCTGCTTTAGAGACTGGTACATTTGCACTTTTATTTTATGATGAGAGAAAAGCACAAGCCACAATTGCAAAATGTAAATCTAATCTGGGTAATGTTTTTACAGTTAATGACATTCCTATCTTTATCAATATATTTTATGGAATTGCAGAAGCTCATAAACGTGAAGAATCCCTTATAACGCTTTTACATCGCGGTCGTATCGCTGCTGAGAAAGCGATCCGTAATAATTCGGAAATTTCTTTTTTTGAAAGCCAGGATGAAACCCAACTTTTGAGAAACGCTAAAATTATACATGATTTGAATACAGCCATTTCTTCAAATGAGTTAGCACTTTTTTATCAACCTCAAATTAAGCTTAAGACGGGAAAAGTTACTAGACTTGAAGCCCTTATTCGATGGTCACACCCTGAATTAGGCATGATTTCTCCCAGTGAATTTATTCCTCTCGTGGAAGGAACTTTGCTGATCAATCCTTTTACTAAATGGGTTTTAGAAAAATCTCTTTCTCAGTTAAGTTATTGGTTGGAAAAAGGATTTGATTTATGCTTATCAATAAATTTTTCAATGAAAAATTTCTATGATTCAACAGTTTTTGACCTTATTTATAAAAATCTTCAAAAGTACAACTTACCTGCAGAAAAACTTGAAATTGAGATTACTGAGACGGCTTTTTCAACAAATCTAGATCAAGTTGCAGCTGTCTTACGTACCTTAAGAAAAATGGGGGTTCGTATCGCGATTGATGATTTTGGGACGGGGCAAGCCTCTTTACATTATTTGTTAGAGTTGCCAATTGACATTATTAAAATAGATCAAGTTTTCACAAGGAATATGCTTAAAAATTCTGGTGCTGAAGCCATTATAAGAAATGCTATTTCGCTGGGGCATGAGCTTAAGCTGGAAGTTGTTGCTGAAGGTATACAAACTGAGGCTGAATGCAAAAAATTGATAGACCTAAGATGTGATTATGGGCAAGGTTTTTATTATACAAAACCAATGTCAGCTGAACTTGTTTCTTCTTGGTTGCAAACAAAATAAAAGAGCTGTGAAAGAAATTTTGCATTTCTGCTATAAATTTTGCAAAAGATGCGTATAGTGCTTACATAAGAAAAATTAAGGTAATTGGGAGTATGCGGATTCGTATTTTAAGTTTTTTCTTAAACTTATTTATTTCACATGAGTTGTTAGCTAACTTTCCTTTCCCATGGCAAATGAATTTGCAAGAGGCAGCAACACCTGTTGCACAACAAATTCATCATTTACATACCATGCTTGTCTACCTTATCTCAGTTATCGCAATACTTGTCATGTTTCTTTTACTTTACGTTGTTTTTAAATTTCGTGCTAAAAAGAATCCAATCCCTTCGAAAACTACGCATCATACTTTTCTTGAGGTGGTATGGACATTAATCCCTGCAGGGATTCTTTTAGCAATTGCTTTTCCATCTTTTAAGTTGTTGTATTTTATGGATAGAACTTATGAACCTGAAATGACCTTAAAAGTTACAGGTCATCAATGGTATTGGAGTTATGAATATCCTGAAGCAAAAATATCTTTTGATAGTTATATGATTCAAGACGCAGATCTCAAAGCAGGTCAAAAAAGATTACTTGAGGTTGATCATGAAGTTGTCGTTCCTATAGATACGAATATTCGTATTTTATTAACGTCAGCTGACGTCCTTCATAGTTGGGCGATGCCTGCCTTAGGAATCAAACAAGATACGATCCCAGGTCGACTTCGTGAAACCTGGATGCGTATTTTGAAAACAGGAAGTTATTATGGTCAATGTTCAGAACTTTGTGGGGTTAATCACGCGTTTATGCCCATTAAAATTAAAGCTGTTTCTAAGCAAGAATATGAACAATGGCTACAGGAAGCAAAACAAAAATTTGCGTCTTAAAGTGAAGGATAGGGTACTTATATTATGTCTGAGATAGAGCATATACCAACAGGATGGAAGCGTTGGATTTTTTCAACGAATCATAAAGATATAGGAACTCTCTATATCATATTTGCGATCTTTGCGGGTCTTTTAGGAGCGTTCTTATCTATCTTGATGCGTCTTCAACTTGCTCAGCCTGCAGGGACTCTTTTTAGTGGCAATTATCAATTCTACAACGTCGTCATTACGGCGCATGGGCTGCTGATGATCTTTTTCATGGTGATGCCAGCTTTGATTGGAGGATTTGGTAATTGGTTTGTGCCTTTACTCATTGGTGCTCCAGATATGGCTTTCCCACGCTTAAACAATATAAGTTTTTGGCTTCTTGTTCCTTCTTTTATCCTTTTAATAATGGGTATTTTTGTTGGTTCTGGAGCTGGAACAGGGTGGACAATGTATCCTCCTCTTAGCTCTTTAGCTGGACACTCAGATGCCTCTGTTGATTTTATGCTTTTTGCTCTTCATTTAGCAGGGGCTTCATCAATTCTTGGAGCCATTAATTTTATTACAACAATCTTTAATATGCGTGTGCCAGGTATGACGCTTCATAAGATGCCTTTGTTTGTTTGGTCTATGCTTGTCACATCTTTTTTGTTGTTACTGTCAGTCCCTGTTTTGGCAGGTGGTATTACGATGCTAATTACAGATCGAAATTTTGGAACAACATTTTTTGATCCTGCAGGGGGTGGTGATCCCGTTTTATTTCAACATCTCTTTTGGTTTTTCGGTCATCCTGAAGTCTATATTATGATTCTCCCTGCTTTTGGTATCATTAGTCAGGTTATCTCCACCTTCTCTAAAAAGCCTATATTTGGCTATTTAGGTATGGTTTACGCAATGGTTTCTATTGGATTTATAGGATTTATCGTGTGGGCACATCATATGTTTACAGTAGGCCTTGATGTTAATACACGCGCTTATTTTACGGCAGCGACAATGATTATTGCTGTTCCAACCGGGATTAAAGTTTTTAGCTGGATTGCAACGATGTGGGGAGGCTCTCTTACCTTTCGGGTACCTATGCTTTTTGCGATTGGCTTTATTTTTGTGTTCACATTAGGGGGATTAACAGGCGTTGTTCTTTCTAATGCAGGACTCGATATAGCGCTTCACGATACTTACTATGTTGTGGCTCATTTCCATTATGTTCTATCAATGGGAGCACTTTTCGGAATATTTTGTGGTTTTTATTATTGGTTCGGAAAAATGTCAGGAAAAGAATTCCCTGAGATTTTAGGAAAAGTCCATTTTTGGCTTACCTTTATTGGCGTCAATTTGCTCTTTTTCCCAATGCATTTTTTGGGTTTAGCTGGGATGCCAAGGCGTATTCCAGATTATCCAACAGCCTATGCAGGTTGGAACAAAATTGCTTCTTATGGAGCCTATTTAACCGCTTTTGCCACACTCTTTTTTATCGTAAGTATTTTCTATGCTTTGTTGAAAGGAAAGAAGTCCCCTTCGAATCCTTGGGGTGAAAGCGCAAATACTTTAGAATGGACAGTGAGTTCACCGCCCCCTTTTCATACGTTTGAAACGCTTCCTAAGATTGACTAAGTAATGACTTCTTTCTCGGTCTCTCCTCATCAATTTTCAACGCATTCAACAGAAGCAACGATTAAAGATTTTATAACTTTGCTTAAGCCAGGGGTGATGGCGCTTGTCGTTTTTAGTGGTTGGGTTGGGATGTTCCTTGCACCTGGCCATCTGCATCCTTTTCTACAATATGCTGCTCTTGTAGCAGTTACGCTTGCTTCCGGAGGAGCTGGCGCTCTTAATATGTGGTATGATCGAGATATTGATTTACTTATGAAAAGGACTCAAAATCGGCCTATCCCGGCAGGTCGTGTTGCGCCTCAAGATGCCTTCATTTTCGGCCTTCTATTGGTTGTTTTTTCTGTGGTCATCATGGGTTTTGCAACGAATTACATGGCTGCTTTTTTGTTAGCTTTTTCGGTTTTCTTTTATGTGATTATTTATACGGTAGGCCTTAAGAGAACGACAGTGCACAACATTGTAATTGGAGGAGCAGCTGGCGCTTTTCCTCCTCTTATTGGATGGGTTGCTGTCACAGGTGAAATAAGCTTAGAGGCATGGTTATTATTCTTGGTTATATTTTTATGGACGCCGCCTCATTTTTGGGCGCTTGCTCTTACAAAAGTTGAAGAGTATAAACGTGCGAATATTCCTATGCTTCCGACGATTGCTGGGCCACAAGCAACCAAAAGGCAGATTTTAATCTATTCATTTTTATTAATAATCTCTTCTTACTGTTTTCCGTGTTTATTTGATTATGGTTGGTTTTACATTACTATTGTAACTGTCTTAAATTTATTCTGGTTGTTTTTTACTTTTAAGCTACATTTTAATAATTCTAATTCAGAAGCAATGCGCCTTTTTGGTTTTTCTATACTCTATCTTTTTCTATTGCTAGGAGCCTTAGTACTTGATTCTGGAGTAAATCGATAATGGATCATGAAACAACAAAAAAGAAACGTGCAAAGAACATAGCTTTATTAATTGCTTTAGTAGGTCTTGTTCTCTTATTTTATGGCTTAGCCGTGGTGCGAATAAAAGTTGGTCATTAAATCGTGTTAACTCGCAACCAGCGCACTCTTTTATTTCTTTTGATCCTTCTGCTTATGATGACAATTTTAGCTTTTGCATCCGTTCCTCTTTATCGTCTCTTTTGCCAGAAAACAGGCTATGGAGGTACACCTCGCATTGCTCTTTCCGGAGCAGGTCATATTATCGAACATTCTTTAACGATTAACTTTAATGCGGATATAAATGCTTCTCTTCCGTGGAAGTTTGTCCCATTACAATCAAAAATAACTGTAAAAGCAGGGGCTCTAGGGCTAGCTTATTATAAAGTGTATAATACATCAGATAAGCCTCTTATTGGGATTGCGGTCTATAATGTGACCCCTGATAAGGCAGCTCCTTATTTTAATAAGATTGAATGTTTTTGCTTTGAAGAACAGCGACTTGAGCCTCGACAGTCGCTTGAACTTCCTGTTCAATTTTATATAGACCCAAAAATTGCTGAAGATCCTCATTGCAAGGATCTAACCTCTATCACTCTTTCTTACACATTTTTTACGGCAAAAGATCCTAAATTGCCCGAGATTTTGGGGTTGCAGCGCTTTAAGAAAAAGCAGTAAAAAAGGTTAGCTTTTGATAAAAGTTTCTTGTAGATGTGGTGACCGTTTCTTAAAGAAAAATCTTTATTTTTGTACGTTTTTCTATTGAAAAAAGTAACATTGTATGATAGGGTATAAGAGTAAGC